>OCVV012877425.1_pt1 | contig 174602 bp, 115 predicted proteins | sample 1539721 | NCBI WGS metagenome assembly OCVV01 (sample SAMN02144230, study PRJEB22623) | gut metagenome | biome: sheep rumen | host: Ovis aries | place: New Zealand | reverse complement strand
TAAGGGAGCTACACCGGCTACCATCAAACGGCGTCCTTTACCGAGACCACATCGCCACCACATCGCCACCACATCGCGACCACACTGTCAGCAAACCGATCAACCATATTTTAATTTGCGGTGCTGAATATGATCAGCAACACAACGGTTAAAAGCCCCACCTAACCCCTAACCCGGAAAATCGTCATAAATGGCGATTTTTCTTGCATATATCGCGAAAAAGCAGTACCTTTGCACCCCAAAAGGAAACAACCATGCGAGTAGTAGTACAACGATGCAGCCGGGCGGAAGTGCGCATAGATGGCGCCACGGTCGGGAAAATTGAGAAGGGCTTTATGCTGTTGGTCGGCGTGACGGAGGCGGACACGCAGGCAGAAGCCGATGTGTTGGCAAAGAAGATCGCGCAACTGCGCGTGTTCGAGGACGAGCAAGGAAAGATGAACCTCGCCATCCGCGATATAGGCGGCGCCATCCTCAGTATATCCCAGTTCACGCTCTACGCCGATTGCCGCAAGGGCAACCGTCCGTCGTTCATCTCCGCCGCAAGACCGGAGAAAGCATCGCCCCTGTATGACTACTTCAACGACCGCCTCCGTTCCGAGTACGGCCTCCGGGTCGAAACCGGTCGCTTCGGCGCCGACATGAAGGTGGACTTCATCAACGACGGACCCGTCACCATCCTCCTCGACACCGACGAACTTTAGTCCCCTATAATATTATTTTAGCCAGCCTTCGGGTTGGCGTTTTTTTTATCAAAAATCCCCCAAAACGCATAAAAATACATAATCCTCTTGCGTATATCAAAAAAATGTAGTATCTTTGCCGCAGTTTTTATAAAACCGGAATTAACAAACAGGAGTAAAATTATAAAATACCATTTAATAAGTATGGACAAGCAGGTACTAAAACAAGTTCTTTTGGATAATGCGCAATTGGTGAAGAAAATAGAGGTACTACCTCGTTCGTATTATCTGGACGAGTCGGCGAATTATGTGTTTACCGGTGTGCGTCGTGCCGGCAAGTCATATATGATGTATGCAATCATCAAGCAGTTGTTGCAGAATGGTTGCACCATGGCGGATATCCTTTATCTCAATTTTGAGGATGAGCGAATAGAAAACTTTACTGCTGCGGATTTCAATCTCTTATTAGAATGTCATCAGGAGATATATGGTCGCGAACCGCGTATCTTCTTAGACGAGATGCAGAATATAATAGGATGGGAGAAGTTCGCCCGCCGCATGGCGGATAGAAAAACGCATATATGTCTGACCGGTAGCAATGCCAAGATGTTAAGTAAAGAGGTGCTAACCACTCTCGGTGGACGTTTTATTCCCAAGGATATATACCCATATAGTTTCAAAGAGTACTTGACTGCGATGAACGTGCCGTATGACGAGAAGGCGATGCTGACTACTTCCGGACGGGCATTGTTCTTTCAGCACTATAGCGAGTATTTCTTTTGGGGAGGTATGCCCGAATCGGTCGGGATGAAGATCAAGCGCGATTATCTCAGTAGTACCTACCAAAAGATTTACCTAAACGATATCGTCTCGCGTAACAAGATCAGCAACATAGCCGCCTTACGTCTGCTCATCAAGAAATTAGCGGAGTCAGTTAAGCAACCCGTGTCTTATAATCGAATTAGCAATATCCTCTCTACCATCAATGGTAAGATTTCCGTGCCGACCGTGCAGAGTTATATCTCCTATACCGAGGATGCATGGTTCTTGCTGCGCCTGCGTAATATCAACGGAGCGCTATCCGAGAAAGAGAGTGTATGCAAGTATTATTTTATTGATAACGGATTCTTAAATCTCTTCTTGCTTGATGGCGAATCTTCGTTGTTGGAGAACACGGTCGCTTTGGAACTCTTCCGTCGTTACGGCCACGACCCGGAGAACGATACAGTCTATTTCTACAATGCCGGAGAAGAAGTGGACTTCTATATCCCCGAGGAAGAATGGGCGATACAAGTAACCTATAACTTGTCCGAAGAAACCACTCGCCAACGCGAAGTGACCGCATTGACCAAAATCGCCAATGCCCTTCCGTGCAAGCGGCGCACTATTATTACCTATGACACCAAAGATGCCATTACTGATACACATGGAGAAATAGAGGTCTTGCCTTGTTGGGAATGGTTATTGTCTTAACGAAATAACTACCATCTCGGCGCTGACATGAAGGTGGATGAAATAAAAAATCGCAAAAAGTGGCATACACTCTTGTGTATGTCATTTTTTTGTTGTACCTTTGCAGCCGAAATCACACATAACTTAATTTAATATCAACGGACATGTATCAATTTAAAGCCTTCCGCATTTCGCAGAAAGACAATTTACTCTTTCCCGACAAATTAGAGATAGATGACTATAAAGTAATATACTATAAAGGTCGTATCTTTGGTTATGAATCCACCACCATCCAGCGCAGTAATATAGGCAGCGTATCCGTTGATGCGGGAATTTTGTTTGCTACCATATACATTGAAACAAATGGCGGCCAACGCACGGAATTAAACGGTTTTTCCAAATCCGATGCACGACAAATACAACGAATATTGTCTGTTTAGAAGTAGTGCAAGTATTGAGGAATACATATAAGTCGCGATGTATCGCATACGACGATGATGCGTATAATCTGCCGTTGGATACGATATATTTCATTGAGAGTAAATGGAATTATCGGTTAAATGAATATGTATTCAGTCATCAGCAGGAAATAACAAATATACTTCAAGAGGATTTTGGAGGTTTTTTCCCGTATAAGTTTGAAATCGTCTCCATAGAAAAGTTCCATAATCTATTGTTGCAAAAGGCTTTTAGCGACTTGCATCCTGAATGGGAGGATTGTATAGATTATTCTTTGCTTTACAATAAAGACATACAGGAACAAGAGCATACTTATCAAGCCGCCATGATTCAGCGGCTGACGAGCAAGAACCCCGTTTTTGAGGAGACTTTTATTGCCCGAATAGTACCTTCCGAGAAAGAAGACAGCTTTGAATTCTATGCCATTGACACTTCTTTATGTACCGAATCACTTGTCCCGGCTATTCTGGAGAAATATATACAGGACCTGACTGCGATCAATATATCTATTTTAGGAAAGCAAGACACGCATGACTACACTATCCATGATGAGGTATTAAATAGTAGAAAAGGGCAAGGAGTTAGTTTTTGCGGAGCCATCCCTCAGCTAAACACAGAGCAACTCATTCCGGGGGTAGAAATTAACAAACTGAATATTGATTCTAAGTTACGAGATTTGGTTTTGACGCTTAAGGACGATATTGATGCCTATCAGCGAACCAATGGAATCAATGTCTTATTGGAAAACCGGTTTGCTGAATTTATCAAATCATTTGAACACCTGGAAACAAAGCCTCTAAGTTCATTAGTCATTGATAACACCTATGCTATCCATTTAGCCGATTATAAAAAAGAAGTAAAGATGTATACATTGCCTAAAACTCTGTATATATTCTTCCTTCGTCACCCGGAAGGAATCTATCTGAAAGACATTGCAGATTATCGAGGGGAGTTGATTCAGATATATCGTCTTCTGACAACAAAAGGAGATTCAATTGAGCAAAGCGAAACAGTAATAGACCGGTTAATCGATACAACGCAAGGCAACCTGCTTTGCCAATATATGTGTCGAATTTCCGAGGCTTTCCGAAATGTATTATCAACCGATTTGGCAAAAAAATATACGATTGCAGGAAAACGTAATGAGTTGCGACGTATTACTTTGGATACCACCAAGATCTTATTACCGGAAAAAATAAAAAATTTAACAGCAACGTTGCGGTTATAATTTCTTGATCAATTATATTTACTACATTTGCAGCAAAATTACAAATTATGGGACTAAAAGGGACATTCAAACAAGTTCATTGTAATAAATTAGGCGGTCGGATGTGGTCGTTCGAATTGAGTAATACCAATATTTGGCAAAAGGAAGTATATACTATTGTTATCTATGATGTTTATCAACAAAACCCTTGGATTTGGCGCAATCAAGTGCTTAAATCAGACGAGACCGCAGTATTAAATTATGATAATATAGGCTGGTTTTTTTGTCAGGGAGATTTTGTTGCTATCCTTGATGAGAATGACAATATATTACAACAATGGACTTTGGAGTTGCATGAGTACGGGCCGGGCGAATGTCCGGAATGTCACGGCACGCATGTATGCCGCAAATGCGGAGGATCGGGATTCTTATTTCCCAAACAAGGCGACGAAATAGCCGTTAAGTGTCCGGATTGTGACGGATTAGGAGTTTGTCAGACTTGTTATATACCACGTAGAGAACGTCGATTGATATGAGTATGGATTTGGAATATGAATGGATGCGTTATGGCAGCCTGAGAAAGGGCGGACAACTCTCTTATGCTCTAAAGATTACTTGCACACGATGGTGGAAGACAGAGAAAGTGGCATACACGATTGTAGACGGTAGCGGACAACTACCGCCCCAGCAAGGTTATATAGAACTGAAGGCCGGTCAATCCAGGCTTATCGACTATGACCATACTCCTGGCGAGTGGGATTGGTGTGAAGGGGATTTTATAATTATCTATGATACCCAAGGAAGGGAATATGACCGCAAAGTCTTTAGTTTGACGACCTATGGACCGGGTGAATGTCCCGAGTGTCATGGCTCGCATCAATGCGCTGCATGTCACGGCACCGGACGGATAACAGATAAGATGCATATGGTATCTACCTGTCCGCGTTGCCTTGGTACAGGAGTATGTCAGACATGCTATGTACCTACACGGAACGGTGGAATGACTGCCAATATGGCTACATTCGGTTCTTCAGTGGCTACCAATACCAATCCGAAGGTGGAAATGTCGCGGCAGCAAAGGATGATTGATTTGCGTAAACGTATAGCGGAATTGGAAGCAATGATTAGTCGATGTGAGTTTGACGAACGGACGCGTATGACGCGCGATGCAAATTTCGGTTATGATACATCAAGAACAACGGACTATATGCGACAGGCGCAACTCAAAAATACTTATCAGACGCAATTGATACAACTGCGCTATGAATTGGAGCAATTAGAAAGTGGAGGATTTTAAGCCATGAGACAGGAAACCATCAATCAACTCAGTCAAGCAGCCATAGCCGGAGATACGTTTGCTATGACTTATCTTGGCGTGATTGCATACGAAGGTAAGTATGCGCAGCGCGATACACAAACAGCCTTGCAATACCTACAACGCGCCAGTCAAAACGGCGTGATATGGGCGAGAGACTTGTTGCTGTTTGCAATGCGTGTGAATCAGAATGAGACCAATATCTCCGAGCATGCATTGATAACAACCGGTGCCACTCAGCAGTTAGAGCAATACGCGCAGCAAGGTAATTGTTGGGCGGCTACGGCAATCGGAGAGTTATATATGCGTGGCGTGACAACATTCCGGAATATATCTGCTGCTTCGCAATACTTGCAGCAGGCTGCCAATGCCGGATGTTTGCTTGCGCAAGAGTTGTTGGGTGGTGTAAACGAGTCTCCGTCTTTCAATACAGGAATGCAAACACCATCCAAACCATGGGATCAACCCGTGCCGGATAACCATGATTACATGAAAGAGCTGCAAGGATTGATAGGTTTGTCGCGCGTAAAAGGAGAAGTAGAGTCTCTACGCAACTTTGTGTTGGTCCAGAAACAGCGCGAGGCTAATGGCTTGAAACCGGCATCCGTTTCGTACCATTGCGTATTTTCCGGCAGCCCCGGAACAGGCAAAACAACCGTTGCGCGCATTGTGGCGGGAATTTACAAAGAGATGGGCATTCTCAAAAAAGGACATCTGGTAGAAGTGCAGCGCGCTGATTTGGTCGGTGAATACATGGGACAAACGGCTCCTAAAACCAATGCCAAGATTGACGAAGCACTAGATGGCGTCCTGTTCATTGATGAGGCATACTCGCTGGCTGACGGTAGCCGCGATGATCAATATGGGCGCGAAGCGGTGGATACGATTCTGAAACGCATGGAGGATGATCGAGACCGATTAGTAGTAATCCTTGCCGGTTATAGCGAACCGATAAAGGGGTTTATCCATTCCAATCCGGGCTTGGAGTCGCGTTTTAATAGATACATCCATTTTGATGACTATACGGCAGATGAGTTGCTGAAGATCTTTGCCTTCAATCTGGAGAAAGCTCAATATACCATCACGCGCGACGCGTATCAAAAGGTGTATGAGGTTATCTCTAATGCAGTAGCACAAAAAGACGAGCGTTTCGGCAATGCCCGCTATGTCCGCAATCTCTTCGAGCGTATCATCCAGCGCCAAGCCGACCGCGTCGCCCACCTCCACAATCCAAGTAGAGAGGAATTGGGCAAAATAGAAAAAGAAGATATTAACGAATAAATACATACTATTATGGATCCAATTTCTGTTACTATTATACCAGCCATTTTTAGAACGATCGAAATTATTGGAAAATCAGTAGATGTAGGCCTTCTTGGCATGCCTGATTCAGGTAAGACATCTTTTGTCTATGCTTTGCAAAATAAATTAGAAGAAAAGACCTCTCATACAAAGGAAATAACAAAGGTAAAAATAGACAAACGAAAAATTGATGATAAAAATTATCGTATAACCATACATGATACCTCTGGAGCAAAAAACCAACATGTACAAAATGTAATGTCATTAATAAAAGGGATGGATTTAATTTTGTTTTTTTGCAGCGCAAAAGACTATATTGACAATATAGAGTACAGAAAATTAGTTAACGCTCGACTTAAACACATTAATTCCGTTATTGCTAATGAGGGTATTTCAAGAGCTGAATTCCTTATTGTTTTGACTATAAGTGATATTGATTCAACCAAAAATTTATCAAAAGAAGAAAAGAAAGACATGGCATTATTAGAAAAAAAAATTAAATCCTTATTTGTTGATAAGGAATATGGTGATTACCAAAGGTTTTTTCTAAATGTTTATGATAAAGAGTCTGTTGAAAATCTATTAGCATATATACCCTTATTATTCCCATTTTATCATAAGGTAATTTAAATTATTAACTTTTAAACTATAAACATATGAAAGAGAAAGAGTTAGAACTTCGAAAAATTATCCAAATTGTAAATGAAGATTATGATCCTTCTTTCTATCCTATACCGCAGGATTTGAGACAAGATCTTACCATTTGTCAAAGAGAGACGGATGCTCCTCAATTATATAAAAAGCATATAATCTCCGATATGGATGTTCATAGCACGCATATAAGAAGTCCATATGATGACAATGTTTACTATAGAATTGAGAACTATGAATATTCGGTATGGAGAGAAAAAATATTCCATATCTCTGCAATTGCAAGAAGGTTAGGAGCGACAGAAGTCCAGTTTAAAGGTATGTTTCAAAATGCAGAAGAACGTCAGATAGATTTTACAACCGGCGTGGTGTGTGGTTTAGCACAAACTCAAGCGTCTTTGGAATATTCGAAAAAAGAAATGGAAACGCTAAAAAACATAATAAACGACATAAATAAGTTTGACGATAATGCTACAATTCCAACGATAGAGGAATTTAATGATGCCGTTGCTTATGCCCACGACCACCATCTTTATAATGATCCAGATGTCCGCAATATGTTAGATTCCAGGAATCCTTCTGGAAAAAATTTGTTAGGAGAGCGTACGATTCATATATCGCTTTGTAAAGAAACTAACAATGACTTAAAATTAGCCCTAAAGTTAGGTATAAATAATATTGGTTTACAAGTAGATGCGGAATTTAAAGAGGTGGTTAAATATGTCAAATCCATTGAGATAGATGCGACATGCAAATTCTCGTTAAGAAAGAGTTGAATCAAAGAGATAAAGCATCCCCCCCCAAAAAAAATCATAAAGAATCGTCTATGGTTTTGATTCAAGAATGTTATAAAAAAGTATAGTTATGCCAAATTTTCCATGGGAACGTCCGACAATGGACGACTTTTTGAGAGAAGCAGAACAAAAGTTCAGCAATCTGTTCAATCTGGATATAGCTCAGATAACTGATGCCATCCAGTCCGCGTGTGCCTTTTTCGGGCTGTCTTATCCGAATATGGTGTTGAACCTTAGTCGCCAGCCCAAAGGGGGCACTATGGTTTACAATCTGGATCCGAATACGGATGCAGATGATATACTGTGTTATGATCTGAATCAGTTGATGGCTCTTGGCATCAACAACAAGGATTCATTCAGCCTTATCATGACGCACGAATGTGCCCACCGCTATTTCCAGGGCTATACTTTCCCGGGTCTAAATAATGGCCAATGGGAGCAGGAGTTGGCATGCGACTTTTGTATGGGTGCTCGTGCTGCACTTGAGCACATGAGTATCGAAAAAGTAGTAAGAGGACTTGGCGGAACACAAGGGGCAGACACGCATCCGGACGGGGACCTGCGCGCAGAAGCAATAACAGGAGGGTATAACGTTATGCTTTATTTATTGCAGAACAACATGACTCCTTCGGTAGAAAATTGTATACGGGGATTCAATGATTTTAGAGCAACGTACGAACCGACCATTTTTGCAAGAGAGCAGAGATATATATAGAAATAAATACATTATTAGTGGTAAAAACAGAAGGGGAGAATGACCGCAACGTTGCGGAAATTTCTCCCCTTTCGTTTTTTTGTAGTAATTTTGCACCGTCAAACGACAAAAGCGATTGTTTAACCTCTAAAAATGTATGATTATGAGTTCATTTACAATTCTTTGCCTGCTGATATTGGCAGATGTGATCTTAGGAAGACCCGTTGGTCATTTGGTACAAAAGGTTCGTCATATAGATTGGTCGGACAAGTGGGACAAACTATTAGGTCAAGACTGTGCCAATCTCAAGGATTATGCGTTGCGTGTAGGAAGAGCGGCTGCAAAACCGGTTGTAACATTCTATTACGTAATGCGAAGCAGCGAGACCACTACTTTGGAGAAAATTCTTATCTTTGCGGCTATTGCCTATGTGCTTTCTCCCGGATTGGTGTCCAAACATGTTTTTGAGTGGCTCGGCCTTTTGGACGACACCATCGCAATCTCCTATGTTTTAAATAAGGTGAGCGACAAAGTGACACCCGCAGTATCGGCACAGGTAGAAGCTACCCTGGATCAATGGTTCGGTGCGGAGATAGTAGCGGTAATTGCAAATCAATAAAACAAAAATACAACTATGAAAAAGATTTTTAACACAATCATTGAGGCTTTGCAAGAAGCCGAAATAAAGCATTTCGTGGCGGAGGAAGAGAAAAGTTGTGTGGACTTCTGTATCGATGGCGAGAAAGCGACGTATCATGTACATTTGTATGCCGAGGAAGACCAAGAATTACTAATCTGCGCAACCGTGTTCCCGATTAAGGTTCCGCAAGACCGAATATCGGAGATGTGCGTTTTAATCAATCGGATAAACGACTCGAATCTGGTAACCTCTCTTGTCGTAGATCCGGAAGATGGACTGCTGCAATGCCGTTTCCCCGCAACTGTGGATGATGGCGCAATCAACAAAAAGATTGTTGCAGCAGTCATGTGCAATACTATTAACTGCTTTGAGACGAACTACGAGGATATCCTAAAAGGAATTGCCGGATAACATACCATGCGCTTTGTTTGGACATATCAGGACATCGGTCTATGGATGCAGAATTTTCTGGATCTGGATGTGCAGATAGAGGCTTATTCTGCAGATAGCGGAGAGTTTACAGTTATCTCTCCCGCTATCGGTATCAGGAAACTTCTGCCTGAAAGGTACAACCGATATCAGCAGTTGTTCCATGTCGAAAAAATTGATACCACCAGCATTATAATAAACATATCCGGCCCGTATGAGCGGGATGAGATGTTTCGCAATATGCTGGTAAAGTATGTTAATTATTGTCTGAAGGAAGACGTGATGGAAACCATTCCTCACGGACGAATAAAAATTCACTTGGATAGGTTAGAGTGGACACGTCACATCAGTTTAAGTACGCTTGTGCTGACAGCGAGAGGTTTGGAGATAGAATTTGCAGAAGACCTAAACCTATACACCCATCTGCGGATGCTCCAAATGCTCTTACTGTCCGGTTATACACGAGTACACATCATTCCAACAGATATGCCGTATCAGGGATATTGGTTTTCTGACGGCACGTTAGAATATACACTCAAAATGTCAGACCACCCCGCAGATATCCGTCTATGTTCGTCCTTCCACGTGATGGAATGGATAGGATTGGAAGGAAAAATAACCCCAAAATCCTTCCATCCTTTACATCCGACAACGCAAATAGATTATCAGTATGGTGAAGTAAAAGTGGAAATTCCTGTTACAATCGCAGAACCGGAGATAAATACAACAACTCTCCAACGCAACAGCAAACGTATGCAAGAAGAAATAGCAGGCGCCATAGCCGAAGTATTAGAAGAATTACAACCAGCTCAATTCGATTGATTATGAATATCTATGACAAAATACAGCGTATGCCCGGTACTGAAACATACGAGCAGAAGATGTACCAATTGCTCAACACGGAGCATTATACCAAAGGGCGCTACAGACACGATGACATGGGAGAAGGAATGGCTCTTGTATGGCAGTTGGTTTGGAGTTGGTGGAAACCGCGCTTCTTGTTGGATCATACTACGCAGTGTGCCTATGAGATTATGAATACCAACTACGAACTGGTAACGGTCACAGATGATGATATAGATTGGAATAGTATGAAAGACCTGCCGGATAATGCCATCACCCGTGCACGGAATCACAACGCGATGTTCCCCACTTTAATACGGCATTTCGAGAATGGTCAGGCAAAAGTAGAATGGCAAATAAATCCTGACGGGAAATATTACATGGATGATGATGGTTTCGGTATGACGAGTGATAACGAACTAACACTGTTTGGTACCATTGATCGGACAGGAAAAATAGTAAAGAAATTTGTATACGAAAAAAGCAATAATTTCTTATTGTTGTAGATTTTTGCAAAAAACATTTGTGCATTTCTAAAAATTGTCGTATCTTTGCACCCGAAAACTAAAACTACTATGAATGAGAATGTTTCTTACAACATCATAGGTGATATTCATGCCAGAACGTGCTGGAAGAACCTTGTGCGCGAAGATTGTATAAACATCTTCGTGGGGGATTATTTTGATCCGTATGAATATGTCCCGCAGGCCGAACGGATGGCCAATTTCCAAGAGATTTTGGATTTTAAGCAACAACATCCGGAGACGGTGTTGCTATATGGCAATCATGACCTCCATTATTTGATAGCCGATGAACACTACAGCCGCTATGAACCTCATTATGCTAATGAATACAGGCAAGCCTTTTTAAAAACGCATTCCCTTTTTTACGGCGTCGCCTATCCTATTGCAGATAAATTTATCGTCACTCACGCCGGTGTCACGAAAGAGTGGTATGAGAAATATTTCGGGCCATACCATTCTGAATCTTTGACAGAGGTAGCAGAGAAGATTAACTCCCTTTGGCATCAAAACAAGCAAGCTTTTTCTTTTGACACGAACGCTACCGATTGGAATGACCATTATGGCACTTCGCCAACCCACTCGCCCCTTTGGATTCGTCCGGACGTACTTGTTGGGCATGATTTATTCTCCGGTACCGGTATCAAGCAAATCGTCGGTCACTCTCAAACAGGAGCCGGAGTAACCAAAGATCATAACATCATCTGTGTCGATTGCCTCGGCACAAAAGAAAAATCGTATCTATTGGAAATATGAATTTCGCACGCCTTCAACAAACCCGAATCCCTGACCTCGCACCTGTCTATGGCGGAGTACGGGGACGAACGATGTCTTCGCGGCATCAACTCTACGCGTGGAAGGCACTCAAGGAGGCAGGGGTGAAAACAATCATCGACCTCCGGCTAACGGACCACACAGATCGTTTGCCTGCTTTGTGCGAAGAGTATGGCATACACTACTTCCATTATCCGGTTGATACGTCTGCTGAGGCTATCACCAATATGGTGGAACTCTTTCCGCAGTTATGCCAACTGATTGATGCCGGAGATTTCTATATCGCCTGTGCTATGGGGCTGCACCGGACGGACATTGCTTTGAATGCCTACTGGCTCTTTCACGGAGCGGAAGAAGGCTTAGCGCAGCCGGAGATACGTGGTTACCGCAAGGAAGATGGTCATACGACCGATAAACTCAACTGCGTTCTTAATGCGCTTTATGCTGCATTTACCGAGCATAATGGAGTCGAACCTATGTCGCAACAGTTATTTAAAGAACGTAAGATTTGCATTACTCAGCAAACGTATCCGAACTAAATTATAAAAAACATTTTAAACAAAAACAACTATGAAAACTTGGAAAAAAATCTTAATCGCAGCACTATGCGTGCTAGCGACTGCAGCATTGGTTTTTGCTTGCCTGTTGGCAAACATCTATTACGACAAATACCATAGGGTATCCTATTGGGACATTCAACCCCAATACGTATCGGAGAATATCTTGATGGTACATGGCTCTCGTGGACAGGAAGACTTTGTGCGACTCAAAGATGTGCGCACCGACAAGTTTACCACGCCCAAACTGCAACACATCTTCATCAACGAATTCAACACCGGCGACAGCCTCGTCGTCTTCCGTACGTTTGACCGCCTTCGCGGATACCTGAACGTCAATACCGGCGAAATCGTCATCCCTGCCCAATATAACCGCGCATGGAACTTCAGCGAAGGTTTAGCCGGTGTACTCAAAGATGGCATTGTGTCCTTCATTAAAGAGGATGGCGAATTGGCCTTTGACAAAACTTTCCCCATCTATTATGACGATGATTTTTGCGACATCGCTTTTCAGTTCCATCACGGTCTATGCGTCATGAAGACGATGGACGGCAAATGGGGGCTTATCAATACGCAAGGAGAGTGGGTGGTAGAGCCGATCTATACCACCATCTCTGCACCTCGACAGGGCTATCGTATCGTCTCGGACGGCAAGTTTTATGGCCTTATCTCCGAAAAGGGGCAGGTGGTGCTGCCTTTGGAGTATGATTTTATCCGCCTGTCCTCCAATCCCATCGGTTTTACCGTTGCCAAAGACGGACTGGCTAAAACGATCGATTATGAGCTCAAAACGGTAGTACCTTTTGTGCATGACGGTCTGTATGTTTTGTCCTACGTGGATGACTATCGCTCTAATATAATTTATGAGAATGGAGAGGCGACGAAATATATCGAGCCCAAGTACTGGAGGTTTGATGTGGGGAGCGGAAGCGGAGTGATTGATTTGGACGGAAAAGTGATAATTCCCGCAAAATATTATATGGTGCGCATAGTGGATGATAACCTCTTTGATGTAGAAGTAACCTGCGGCGGAGATCATATCCTGTTTGATAACAAGGGAGAATATGTAGGAAAGGTAAAAGAATAGAAAATAAAAAATCGCAAAAAGTGGCATACACTCTTGTGTATGTCATTTTTTTGTTGTACCTTTGCAGCCGGAAATAAGAAAAACACTTATCATGGAAACAAAACAATCATCCAAATCTCTCACTGTCATCACGATCGTCGCAATGATGTTTCTCTACGCGATGATCTCGTTTGTAACGAATTTAGCTGCCCCGGTTGGTAAGATATGGGGTGCGTCGTTTGAGGATCCTGCGCAAGCGGAGCGTATGGGTATGTTAGGTAATTTATTCAATTTCCTGGCATATCTCATTATGGGTATTCCGGCTGGGAATATCCTCTCCAAGTACGGCTACAAAAGGACCGCATTATTCGCTATTTTCCTCGGTTTCATCGGGATTAGTATCCAGTGGTTCAGCGGCGTAGTAGATAGTTTTTATGTCTATCTGTTAGGCGCGCTGCTCGGCGGTTTTTGCGTATGTATGCTGAATACGGTAGTGAACCCGATGCTTAACCTCTTAGGTGGTGGCGGTAACCGCGGAAACCAGTTGAACATGATCGGCGGTACGCTGAACTCCCTCTCCGGTGCGCTGACCCCGATGCTCGTTGGTGCCATCATCGGTGAGAGCCTCGCCGGCAAGGAGATTGACGGTGTGAATGTGGTTCTCTATATCGCGATGGCTGTCTTTGCGGTTGTCTATCTGGTTATCCGTCTTACGCCTATCGCAGAGCCCGGTGTTTCTGCCGAGAAGGTGGTTTATGAGCGTACCCCGTGGTCCTTCCGCCATTTGACGCTCGGCGTGATCGCTATCTTCTTCTACGTCGGTGTAGAGGTAGGAATACCGGCTACGTTAATCAGTTATCTGACTCCCAAAGTGGGCTTTGCTGCTGCAGGCTTGATTGCCGGACGGTATTGGATCCTGATGTTGGTAGGACGCTTCTTGGGTTCGGCACTGGGCGGTAAGATCAGCAGCCGCACGATGGTGACCTGTGTCGCTTCGGCGGCTATCCTGCTGATGGTAGCTGCGATCCTGATAGGCGACAGCATCATGGCGAAATCCATCGTGCAAGGCGAAGTGATCTCTATTCCGCTGGCGGCTACGCTGCTCGTCCTTTGCGGTCTGTGCACCTCGGTCATGTGGACCTCTATCTTCAATATGGCTACCGAGGGATTGGGCAAATATACCGCTAAAGCTTCGGGTATCTTCATGATGATGGTAGTCGGCGGAGGTGTATTGCCCTATATCCAGAGTATCATCGCTGCGCATAACCCGCTGGTAAGTTATATCGTACCGATTGTCGGCGTAGCGTACATCCTCTACTACGCTCTCTGGGGTAGCAAGAATGTCAATACCGATATTAAGATTGACTGATCTTAGACTGTAGAAAGTTATGTTTTCCGAACGAGACACCAAAGGCCCGAGTTTGCGGAAGGGCTCCATCGAAGTGGTATGCGGATCGATGTTCTCCGGCAAGACCGAAGAACTCATCCGGCGTATGAAACGCGCGAAGTTTGCCAAACTGCGGGTCGAAATATACAAACCCGCTATCGATGTGCGCTATAGCGACGAGGATGTAGTCTCTCACGACCGCAATGTGATCCAATCCACGCCGGTGGACAGCAGCCAGAATATCCTGCTCATGGTCGATGACATCGACGTAGTAGGTATCGACGAGGCGCAGTTCTTCGATATGGGTATTGTGGAGGTATGCAAGCAGTTGGCAGATCGCGGAATCCGCGTCATCTGCGCCGGTCTGGATATGGATTTCAAGGGCGTTCCGTTCGGACCGATGCCGGCGCTGATGGCGATTGCCGATGATGTGTATAAGACCCATGCCATCTGCGTGCACTGCGGCGATCTGGCGTATGTCAGCCATCGTCTCGTAGCTTCCGACAAGCGCGTCCTCTTAGGTGAGACGGACAGCTATGAACCCCTCTGCCGTGAATGCTACAACAAAGCCATCGCTTCCGAAGAAGCTAAATGACTTACCTCGACGTCATATTACCCTTAGCCATCCGAGATTGTTATACCTATAGCGTCCCGGATGGCTTGTCTATACCTGCTCCGGGAACCAGAGTAATCGTTCCGCTGATGAAGAAAGAGGTGCGGGGTATCGTCCTGCGCGAGCATACGGAACCTGTGGATGCCTCCTTTGCAACGAAGATCAAACCCCTTCTCTCTGTGAGCGACACGGCGCCTATGGTCTCCAAAGAGCAGTTAGCCCTCTGGCAATGGATGAGTGCGTATTACATGTGTACGCTCGGCGAGGTCATGGCTGCGGCGCTTCCTGCCGGATTAGACAAACGTCTCCTGGATCCCCCTAAACGCAGAAGAACGCATATCGCTCCCTATACCGGACCGATTGAACCGATGCATCCGCTGACCGCTGCGCAGCAGAAAAGTGCCGATGAAATCGAGCATTTCTGGTCCTCCGGTAAGCCGATCGTATTGCTGCATGGCGTTACTTCCTCCGGCAAGACGGATATCTATATTCATCTGATTGAGCAGCAGCTGGCGGCAGGGAAGAATATACTCTATCTGGTACCGGAGATAGCCCTGACGACTCAACTGACTACTCGTCTTCAGCGGATTTTCGGCGGTCAACTGACAGTCTATCATAGTCGTTTTACCGACGCAGAACGAGAAGAACTCTATCATGCGTCGGCACGCACCGAACCGCATGTGGTCATCGGCGCGCGAAGCGCTGTCTTTCTGCCGATTCCGAACATAGGCTTAGTAATCGTTGATGAAGAGCACGAGCCGAGTTACAAGCAGGCGGAACCCGATCCGCGCTACCACGCCCGCGCTGCGGCTATCGTGCTGGCGCAGGAGCATCATGCAAACGTGCTCTTAGGTACGGCTACTCCCTCGATGGAATCGTACTATTTGGCACAAAAAGGGGTGTATGGCTTAGTCTCGCTGACAGAGCGATACGGAGGAGTGGAACTACCGGATATTCATCTCATTGATCTGCGTCAGCAGTATAACCGCAAGGAGATGTACGGCCATTTCAGCGACCCGTTGGTCGCGCGAATAGGCGAGGTGTTGGCGGACGGCAAACAGGTCATCCTCTTCCAGAACCGCCGCGGCTATGCGCCGCAGATCCAGTGCACTGCCTGCGGTCAGCCGCCGCGGTGCGTACAATGCGATGTGCCGATGACATGGCATAAAAGGGAGAATGAACTGCGATGCCATTATTGCGGCTACCACATGCCCGTGCCGGCGGTGTGTCCTACCTGCGGAGGCGAACTGAAAGCGATCGGGTTTGGTACCGAGCGGATAGAGGATGAGATTCAGACGCTCTTCCCCTCAGCACGCGTGCTCCGGATGGATCTGGACACGACGCGCAACAGGTCTGCGTACCAGGATATCATCAATGCCTTTGCCAATCACGAATGCGATATTCTCGTCGGTACCCAGATGGTAACGAAAGGACTGCATTTCGATGACGTACGGCTGGTAGCGGTGCTGAACGCGGATCCGCTCTTTAACCAACCGGATTTCCGCGCCTATGAGCGGGCGTATCAGATGTTGGAGCAGGTGGCAGGCCGTGCCGGACGAAAAGGAGCAAAAGGCGAAGTGATCATCCAGAGTTTTGAGCCCCGGAATGTCGTTCTCGGTATGGTGCAGAATCATGACTACGAAGCGCTCTATAACCATCAGATAGCGGAGCGGAAACTATTCAATTATCCTCCATTTTATCGGGTGATCCGTCTCCAACTGCGTGATCATAACGGCGTGCGTGTGCATCAGGCCGTGACGCAACTGCAAGGCTACCTCTCACGCATCTTCGGTCCGCGCGTTTCGGGCGTGATTATTCCTGCGGTGGAGAAGATCCAAGCTTATACCATTAGAGAACTCACACTTCGTATCGAGCAAGGAGCAAACATGGCGGAAGCCAAACGCAGATTGAAGGAGGCAATCGATCAAGTTTGGTCGATTCCATCGGTAAAAAATGTAAAACTCATCGTGGACGTAGATCCGCAATAGCGTATGATAGAAGATTCAAAATGCCGGGTGGCATATATTAATGAGATGATTGCTTCCGGACGTGCGGAGCAATTAGTGGCGGAAGGAGAGCAGTACCACGCAGATCAGCTGCGGCAGATAGCGCATGATATCTGTTCGCGGGAAAAGGTGCGCGTAGTGTTGATCGCAGGACCTTCCTCTTCGGGGAAGACCAGTACCAGTCATCGCTTGTGTCTGGAACTATTGGCGCAAGGCAAACAGCCCGTGGCGCTGTCGCTGGATAACTGGTTTCTGGAGCAGGATCAGTTAGTGCCGGACAAGGACGGGAAGAAAGATTACGAGAGCGTCTATGCCCTGAACTTGGAGCAGTTGGATAAAGATCTGCGCGGACTGATAGCCGGTGAAGAGGTAGCGTTGCCGACCTTTAATTTCCTGACCGGCAAGCGCGAATACAACGGCGAGACCTTGCGCTTGGAGACAGAGACCATCCTGGTCATCGAAGGAATCCACGCGCTGAATCCCATCTTGACCGAACATATTGACGCGGCTTGCAAATACCGCATTTATGCGGCTCCGATGAGCCATGTGACCTTAGATGGCGAGCGATGGGTGCCGACATACGTGAACCGTCTGTTACGCAGAATGAGTCGTGACTTGCGTACGCGCGGCAAGTCTCCTCAGGCTACCATCGCCCTATGGCCGTCTGTGATCGAAGGCGAAGCGCAATGGATTGAGCCGTTCAGGAATGAGGCGGACGCCTTCTTCGATACCGCTATGACATACGAACTATCCGCTATCCGGATGACGGTAGAGACGGCGTTGCAGACCGTGCCGGCGGTAGCGGAAGAATATCAGATGGCGGAGCAGTTGCTGTACTTCCTCAGTTTCTTCGAGCCGCTGGAGGCTTCTTTCATACCACGAACCTCCATTCTGAGGGAGTTTATCGGTGGAAGTCAGTTCAATGTAGGATAAAAAGAAGCTTTTTTTTCAAAAAAATGCAAAAAAATTTGCGTATGTCAAAAAAAAGCAGTACTTTTGCAGCCGCTTTCGTTCAAAACGAGGTGTTGGCGGGATAGCTCAGCTGGTTAGAGCGCATGATTCATAATCATGAGGTCCCCAGTTCAATCCTGGGTCCCGCTACAAGAGAGGCAGCCATTTGGCTGCCTCTCTTCTTTTATCCCACTTGTGCGCCATTATGGACGGGCGCAGAGACGGTGGTGACGACGAGTTTGCCGTCTGCATCCACTGCGGAGAGAATCATTCCTTGGGATTCAATACCCATCATTTTCCGCGGCGGGAAGTTCGCGATGAAGAGGACCTGTTTGCCTACGAGCACGGATGGATCCGGGTAGGATTGCGCGATACCGGAGAGAATCGTGCGTCCTCCCATACCGTCATCCAACTTAAATTGCAGCAGCCGATCTGACTTTTTCACATTCGTACATTCCAGCACGGTAGCTACGCGGATGTCATTCTTGTCGAATTCATCGATGTTTGTGTCCGCTTTGATGGGTTCCGGACGCCAGTTCTTGAGAGCCTCGGCTTTGGCGGCTTCTTCGTTCTCGCGCTTGATGCGCTCCAGACGATCGAGTTGTGCCTGAATGGCAGCGTCTTCGATCTTCTCAAAAAGCAGGGAGACTTCGCCTAATTGCTGACCTTCTTTCAGCATATCAATGCGACCCAGATCATCCCATCCGAAGGATGCGTCCAGCTGCAGCATGGCTTTCAGTTTCTCGGAGCTGAACGGCAGGAAGGGCTCAAAGGCAAGAGACAGGTTCGCTGCGATTTGCAATGCTACATGAAGCACGGTCGCCGTGCGGGTCATGTCGGTCTTGGCGAGTTTCCAAGGCTCGGTGTCAGCTAGGTACTTATTACCGATACGGGCGAGGTTCATCGCCTCTTTCTGCGCCTCGCGGAACTTGAAGTTATTGAGCAGATCCTCAAGGGTAGCCTTCACATTCTTGAACTCCTCGATGGTCGCCTTGTCGTATTCGTTCAGTTCTCCGCACGCAGGCACGCGTCCTTCGAAATACTTACCCGTGAGCACGAGCGCGCGATTGACGAAATTGCCGTAGATAGCCACCAACTCGTTGTTGTTGCGGGCCTGGAAATCCGCCCAGGTGAAGTCGTTGTCCTTGGTCTCCGGGGCGTTGGCGGTGAGCACATAGCGGAGGACATCCTGTTTGCCGGGGAAATCCTCGAGGTACTCATTGAGCCAGACAGCCCAGTTGCGGGATGTGGAGATCTTGTCGCCCTCCAGGTTGAGGAACTCGTTGGAGGGCACATTATCCGGCAGGTTGTAACCTTGCGCTTTAAGCATTGCGGGGAAGACGATACAGTGGAAAACGATGTTATCTTTTCCGATGAAATGGATCATTCTTGTATCTTCTTGCTTCCACCATTTCTGCCAATCGCCGTATTTCTGTGGCTGCGCTTTGCAAAGTTCGATGGTATTGGATATATATCCGATCGGGGCGTCGAACCATACGTACAGCACTTTTCCTTCCGCTCCTTCTACAGGTACCGGGATACCCCAGTCGAGGTCACGGGTGACAGCACGGGGTTTGAGTCCTCCGTCGAGCCAGGACTTACACTGGCCGTAGACGTTCGGCCGCCATTCCTTGTGATTATTGAGGATCCAGTCCTCCAGCCATGCCTGGTATTGGTCGAGAGGCAGATACCAGTGTTTGGTAGCTTTCTTGGCGAGCGCGTTTCCGGTCTCGGCGTTGTAAGGATTGATGAGCTCGTCCGGCGAAAGGGTAGCGCCGCATTTCTCGCATTGGTCGCCATAGGCGCCTAACGAGTGACAACGCGGACACTCGCCGCGGATATTACGGTCGGTCAGGAAGTGCCCGGTCTCGGGGTCGTAAAACTGCTCAGAGGTCTCCTCCACGAACTGGCCGGCATCGTACATCGCCCGGAAATAATCCGAAGCGAACTGATGATGCGTCTCCGAAGTCGTACGGGAGTAGATATCAAACGAGATACCGAACTCCGCAAACGAGCGCTTGATCAACTCGTGGTATCGATCTACGACCTGCTGGGTAGTAATACCTTCTTTCCGCGCGCGGATAGTAACCGGCACGCCGTGTTCATCACTACCGCAAACGAAAAGCGTTTCTTTTCCTTTCAAACGCAGATATCGCGCATAGATATCCGCGGGAACGTACACTCCGGCGAGGTGGCCGATATGCACGGGACCGTTCGCATAAGGGAGTGCTGCTGTGATTAAAGTGCGATTAAATGCCATATTTTGTGTAATTTTTAGTCCAAATGTAAAAAAAAACGTAAATTTTTTGCGTATGTCAAAAAAAAATAGTACTTTTGCGACCGCAAAACGTTTATGTACCAAACGCTAATGTATCGTGCCGTATTTGTGGCTTGTTTAAAATCGGCTGCAAAGGTACGAAAAAAAAATGAAAAATACAAATAAAACAGTGAAAAAACATCATTCATACTGGGTTTTACTTCTCACGGTGCTCTTCAGCGGTGCGGTGAACGCCAAGGTAAACAACTATGTCGGCGCATACGCTAATGTGGGCGAATGGACCTTACTTCCGTCCCAGAGTAATTATGGCCCGAGTTTCGGTGTAGCCGGCGGTGCAGGTTTCTTATACGAGTTGCAGGCCGGCGGTACGTATAGTCCGACGAGGTTCCTTTTCGACGTAGGAGTAGGTGCTCAGGGCGGAATGACGAGTTACATCCAGTCGAGTAATATGACGGAGCCTCTCCCGGGAGTGCAGACGGACTTGGATGGCGACCCGTTCACGTATATCTATGAGATCCAGGATCGGCATGACCAGTATAATAACCTGGCGGTTCAAGTACCGATTATGATTGGTGTTCAGCATCGTAAGTTCTATATGTTAGCCGGCGTGAAAGTGGGAGCGAATGTGTTGACCCGCGCGCATTCGACGGCTATCGTGAATACCTTCGGCCGTTACCAGGATCCGAATAACAAGTTGATTTTCGATGATTTCCGCAATATGCCGGAGTACCAGTTCTTTAACGGCTATCAGCTGAAAGGTAGCGCGAAGGCGAGTCTGGGAATGAATGTGGATCTGAGCTTTGAGATAGGCGGTCGTATAGGTCAGGTATATGACGCGGTAGGCTACGACGTACCGAAACGTAAGATAGAGTACCGCTTGGCAGCGTTTGTGGATTATGGTCTGCTGGATATCCACACGAACCGCGATTTGCGCGGTGTCGTGATGCCGGAGGGCTATAACGTAGGCGCTACTTCGCCGGTATATAACACTACCTCGATGATTGATAACCTGCAGGTAAACGATATCATGTCCACCCAGACGGTTAACGCCGACGGCACGACGCAGCCGTTTGCCAAATCGGTGAATAGCCTGATGGTGGGAATCAAGTTTACGGTACTCTTCCAGTTACCGGAGCCGGGTCAGTGCGTGATCTGCCGCGATGCGTACGGCAGTTCAGTTCGCCGGCGCGGTGGCAGCCGAGGAATGAAGTACGAGGAATAAATCATCCTCTTTTACCTCTCGTATCTCGCCGGCTTCGGCGACGGAGATACGACCTGTTTCTTCCGACACCACAATACATGTGGCGTCGGATTTTTCTGTCAGACCCAGCGCAGCGCGGTGGCGCAGACCGTAATGGAGAGGGATGTTCTGGTTCTTGCTGACGGGCAGGATGCAAGCCGCGGCAAGCATCTTCCCGTCGCGGATAACGAGCGCGCCGTCATGGAGAGGCGTATTCTTGAAGAATATATTCTCAATCAGTCGCGCGGAGACTTGTGCGTCCAGCCGCTCACCGGTATCCACGATCTCCTTGAGACTGCTTCCTCCCGCGAGGACGATAAGGGCACCGGTCTTAGTAGAAGCCATATGGCGGCAGGCTTGAGTGATCTCCAATATCTGCTGTCGCGAACCGGCATCTTCGGTAGCAGCCGAGGGACGGAAGATCTTCCACGACGAGAAACGCGAACCGATACGGTAGAAGAACATACGTATCTCTTCTTGGAAAATGACAATCAGCGCGATTGCTCCCACCGAGATGATACGGTCGAAAAGCGCGCCCGTAAGGTCCAGATGGAATACAAAACTGACGAGAAACCAGACCAGGATAAATGCCAAAATACCCCAGAAGAGGTTTGCGGCACCGGTCTTACGCAGCAGCCGGTAGGTATAATAAAGGATACCTGCTACGAGCAGGATATCGATTATATCTTTAAACCCGAATGAAAAAGCCAGAAATTGCATATATCAATATATTTTATTCAGTTAATAGTGTATATATATATCGCGTGCGCGCGGTAGGCGCTACGTCATGCGTGCGCAAGATGGTGGCGCCGTGGAAGAGGGCGTATAGTTGTAGCGCCTGCGTAGCCTCCAGGCACGTCTCCGGCGTGAGGCCAAGCGGTTTGTACACCATCGATTTGCGGCTAACACCGACGAGGATAGGGAGGTTATATTGCTTAAGGTCTTCCATCGACCGCATGCAGGCATAGTCGCGTTCGGGTGAGCCGATGAATCCGAATCCCGGGTCGAGAATAAGCCGGATGTCGGCTAAGTGCGGCAGGGTGTCCGCGATATTCAGATTCCCCCGGAGGGTCCAGACGTACGGCGCCTGATAATCCCGAACCAGCGAATACATAGCTTCGTTTCCTCCGGATATATCGTTGATGATCATCTCTCCGAAATCCTCCAGCGCTCGCCGGGCTATCTCAGGTCGGAAGGTATCGAGCGACAACTGCGCTTGCGGCAGAGCCTCCCGGATAGCTCCGAGTGCCGGGGCTAATCGTGCCCATTCGGTTTCGGAGTCCACAGGGGTGCTGTTAGGTCTGGTAGAGCAGGCTCCTATATCGAGGATATCCGCTCCGTCGTCGATCGCTTTTCTCGCCCACGATACGATGCGATTCGTATCGACATTTTTGTCGGTTGACATCAATCGTGAACCGGCATAGAAACTATCCGGCGTCACATTCCCTATGGCCATAATTTGCGCTTTCACGGTACAAAAGTACTGCTTTTTTAGCAAATAATTGACGTTTTTGGTAAAAAAATGCGTTTTTTTTTCATTTTTTGCCCAAAAGTTTGGTTTTTATGAGAAAAAATGTGTATCTTTGCAGGCTGAAACGTGTGCACATATACTAAACACATCAAAAATAATATGAAAAAAGTAAAGTATCTTTTGATCGTAATGGTGGCAATGACGGCCGTATCGTGCCAGCAACGTGAGTTGAATACTCGTGTGAGCAACACCACCGGATGGAATTATTTCGACCAACGTACTACTAATTTCCAGGCCAATGAAGGTGTAGGAAATGTGAACCCGATAGGTATGGTGCCTATTCAGGGTGGTTCGTTCACGGTAGGCGAGAAGGATGAGTTTCTGACCGCTCCGCGTAATAACGAGACCCGTACGCTGACGGTTAGTTCGTTCTATATGGATAAGTACGAGGTGACGAACCTGAACTGGAACGAGTATCTCCACTGGTTGGAATTCGTGTTCGGTCCGGTAGCGCCGGAGTTGGTCGATCAGGCTCGCCCGGATCATAAGGTATGGCGTGAGGATCTGGCGTACAACGATCCGTACGAGGATAACTATTTTGAGCACCCTGCGTTCTCCTTCTATCCGGTAGTAGGTGTGACCTGGGAGCAAGCTATGGCGTATTGCCAGTGGCGTACCGACCGTGTGAACGAGATGGCGTTGATCAATGCCGGCGCTATTGTTATTCCTCCGTTCGCTGATCTCCAGCCTACCGATGACGAAGGTTACAAAGATGAGTGGGAGCAGGAGACCGGCTATGAGATGTACTCGTATGAGGAGGTTAGTCCTGAGGATCCGGAGCAGACGGTTACGATGTATCGCCCGAGTTACGAGTGGATCCGCGATAAGTTTGTATTCAATACCGAGAAATATCTGATGGACGATACGTATCTGCCTGAGTATGGTCGTCATCCGAAGTTCGATAGCTATGGAGCGGAGCGTAAGGTGAATATCGCCGATGGTATCTTCGTTACCGGTTATCGTCTGCCTACCGAGGCTGAGTGGGAGTTTGCCGCTTATGCGCCGGTTGCCGGAGAGGACGGACTGACCATCGAGGGTAAGGTATATCCGTGGAGCGGTTATCATCCGCGTGATATGAGTAAGAAGAACTTGGGCCAGATGCAGGCTAACTTCGTTCGCGGTCGCGGCGATATGATGGGTGTCAGCGGTGCGCTGAACGACCGTCGTGTGATCACCAACCCTGTTGATGAGTTCGCCCCGAATGACTTCGGTCTGTATAACATGGCGGGTAACGTCAACGAGTGGGTAATGGATGTTTACCGCGAGACGACCTATCAGGAGACCAGCGAGTATAACTCCTATCGTGGTAATATCTATAGCCGTCCGGTACTGGATGAGAATGGTAAATTCGAGATGGATTCCGTAGGTTGCATCAAGATCACCTGGGGTAAAGAGGATGATAAACGCGACGTATTGGATGGCGATTTCGCCAGCCTGATCGATACCGATTATCCGCTGGATACTACCGGTGTGGCAAACCTGAGCGAGGTGAAGACCGATCCGACCGACATCCTGGCTCCGCGCGTAACGAAGAAGAGCCGTGTATATAAAGGTGGTTCGTGGGCTGACCGTATTTATTGGTTGAACCCCTCTACCCGTCGTTACATGGATCAAGATAAGGCATCGTCGAAGGTAGGATTCCGCTGCGCAATGAGTACGCTGGGTGATCAGATCCCGGGTACGCCTGTTCAGCGTTAATGAAGATTTAATGTTTACGTTTACTATTTAGAGAAGAAGTATGAATTTTCCTGAGAATATCAAATACACCAGCGAGCACGAGTGGATTCGCGTAGAGGGTGACGAGGCATACGTCGGTATTACCGATTATGCACAATCGGAGTTAGGCGAGATCGTCTTTATCGACGTGCCTACAGTAGGCGAGACGGTAGGTCAAGGCGAGGTCTTCGGATCCATTGAGGCTGTGAAGACCGTCAGCGACCTGAATATGCCGGTATCGGGCGAGGTGCTGGAGTTGAACGAAGAGTTGGACGCTGCGCCGGAGTTGGTTAATAACGACCCGTATGGCCAGGGATGGATTATCAAGATCAGCGTCAAGGATGCATCGGAGCTGGATAAGTTGATGGACGCTAAGGCATACCAGGCAAGCCTATAAACGCTCACGCGTACACGCGTACATAATATTTTAAGGAGAGTATCGGATAGGTACTCTCCTTTTTTATGTAATCTAAATATAGCAAAAGAAAGAAAAAAAACATTTTTTTTCTCTTTTTGTTGCGTATTTGACAAAAAAAGTGTAAATTTGCGCCAAATTTTTTGTTTTTTATAGCAGTTAGATAAAGAATCATTAATTATTTATAACGTATGAAGAAACATTTGCTCATGTTTTTGGCAGCTGTGATGGCTACTACAATGAGTCTCAATGCCCGCGTGGTCTTGATTGACGATGGCTTTGAGAATGGTATTCAGGAGTCGGTATGGACTCAGGTTTTTGTATCGGGCGAGATGCCTTGGGGCATTGAGAGCGCGGAAGAGAACCTGATGTGGCCCAGTACCGTAAAGGAAGGTACTCACCGTGCTTTTTTGCGTAATAACACGGGTGAGACGCAGGGCTATAAGACCCGCTTGGTGAGCCAGGTGATGAACCTCAGTCCGGCGAGAGTCTATCTGCCGTCTCTGTCCTTCTGGTTCGCGAATCCGAAATGGGGTGCTGACCGCGACTCGCTGCGTGTGCTTTATCGTACCAGCTCCTATTCTGCTTGGAAGACGATGGCGGAGTTGACATCCGAAGGCTCCGACTGGCAGTATGTGAAGTTATCGCTGCCGGAGGTAGGAACGACCTATCAGATTGCGTTTGAGGGTACGGATAACTTGGGCCGCGGTATTGTGTTGGACGACATCAAGCTGCAGTCCGCGCCGGATTGTACCATTCCGATGGATATTACGGTGTTCAACAAGGGCGCCGGTAAGGTGAATATCGCATGGTCGGCAAGTTGGGATGCCAATGCATTTGAGGTAATCGTTTCGAAGGATACCATTGAGCCGGACCGTATTGAGGAGATCGAGGCTGAGACGCCGGAGAAGATAGCCTACCATAGCCAGGTATCCGGTAATGTGCAGAACTGCGATGTAAGCCTGGAGAGCGGTGAGTTCTATCTGGTGTATATCCGCTCGATATGTGATGGCGAGATGAGCGCATGGAGTAGTGAGGCTACGGAGGAAGGTCCATTCGGCTTCCGCGTCCGTATGACCAAGCAGGTGCCCTTCACGGAGCGATTCAACTATGCTACCGGCGTAGTGCGTGACGAAGACTGGAGTTGGGGAGGCAATACCGGTAATACCAATCCGTATGTAAACTCCTCGACGAAAGGAAACGCCCGTGCTTATTACTCGCCGGATACGACGGCAGCCGTGATTTTCTCCGGTGGATCGACTAGTTCGCCTTCTACTTTCATCCCGGCGGACCGCTATGTCTATATGGCTACGCCGGCGTTGACGGACTCGACGAACGATGATTTTCATATCAACCAATTGCAAGTACATTTCTGGAGCACCGTATATACGAATACGGGTCGTCAGAACGGTCGTGGTATCATCGTCGGTGTGATGGATGATCCGGACGACGTGACTACTTTCCAACCGGTGGATACCGTGACGGTTTGGGGTAATAAGACCTTCCAGGAGAACATCGTGGATCTCGGTTCGTATCAGGGAACCGGTTCCTACGTGGCTTTCGTGAGCCGTTTCGACCGCCAGAACCTCTTCTATATGGATAACCTGACGATTGAGTACCGCAAGGATGTCAATAAGGTTACGGAGGTTAGCGTCAATCCGCGTGATACCTATGCCGATATCACCTGGAAAGGTAGCGCCGCTTCGTTCGACGTGCTTATCACGAATACGGAGGTAGATCCCAATAACCCGGCTCAGGAGGCTATCGTGGATCAGGCTACGGTGACGACCAACCACTATCAATGCGATCAGTTGGAGGCGAATCATAGTTGGAACCGGCCCTACTACGTGTACGTCAAAGCAGCCGGTATGGATTGGTCCTACCGCTATCCGTTCGTGACCGTAGCGCCGATGAGAGAGATCCCATATACCTTTGATTTTGAGGCAAGTACGACTACGAAATATACCATTCCCGGTATCACGGGTCAGTTTGCCGAGGGCTTGGGTATCTTTGGTAACAGCGGTTCGTATCCGGCTGTTTCTGTTAGCTCGACGAATAGCTATGGAGGTTCAGGCCATCTGTTCCTCAGTAAACGTGGCGGTACCGACGCATGGATCACGTTGCCGATGGTTGCGGATCTGAGCGCAGTACAGGTGAAGTTCTACCTCAGCGGTAGCGCTACCTTCGATCAGGCGCACGCCACAATCGGCGTGATGTCCAATCCGATGGATATCAACACCTTTGTGCCGGTTTCGCATTTTATGCTGAATGCTACGGGCTACACGCGTTGTTATGCGAACTTTGAGAACTACTCCGGTCCGGAGGGCGTGATCGCTATCATGTGGGACGACGTGAAGAAGATGAGTGAGAATACCATCAACTATATCGATGAGATTACCGTTGAGGAGCTCTCGGACTGCGTGCCGCCGACGAATATCGAGCTGCAAATAGAGCCGGATTCGGTGACTATAGGTTGGGAGATCTCGCAGGCGGACGAGTGGGAACTGTTCCTCTCCCGTGTAGCGATCAAGGAGTCCGACCGTGTGCATAAGACGAAAGAGCAGATTCAGGCTATGGCCGGTGTAGTGGTTGCTCAGACCCTGAACTGGTCGGATATGAGCACGAAGCCGCAGTTTGGTTTCGGAGGCCTTACTCCGCATGCCAACTATTACCTCTACGTCCGTGCTACGTGCGATACCGAGTGGTGGAGCGAGACGACTTTCGCTACGCCTTGCCGCGACGAGGCTTTCCCGTTCAAGGAGATGTTTGAGAACTATAACCTCAACGGTACCTCGGCCGGTTGTTGGCAGTTAGCCGACTACTTGGGCGTAGGTTATCCGATGATTTATAATACAGGTACTTCCTCCTCGACCAATAAGGCGCTGAATCTCTACTCCTCCGGTACTACCCACCGCTCGATAGCTATCCTGCCGACGGTGGAAGGAAACCTCTCCGATATGTTGCTTTCTTTTGATGTACGTACCTATTCTTCGGGTAGCGGCATCGTGATTGTAGGTACGATGGAGGATATTGAGGATCAGAACACCTTCGTGCCCTTTGACACCGTTTCTGTCGAAGGAACGACGTTCAAGAAAGCGCGTTTCATCCTCTCGAATTATAACTTGGCTTACAATCAGATAGCTATCACTTCGGGTCTGGGTAAACTGATGATGAATAGCGATGTGTTGATTGATAATGTGGAGCTGAAGGATCCTTCCTGTATCGAGCCGTATGACTTCCATCAATCCTCCTATGCGCCGCATGACATCAGTCTGACCTGGAGCGGCGTGACCGATAATGATACTTGGGAGGTAAAGGTGCTGACATCTAACGTGGCTACGATCGCTATTAAGAATAATACGTATAATCATGCGTTAGCGATTGTGGACGATACGCTGGTGGTAGGTAAGAGCTTCCAACTGGGAGGCCTCAGTGCGCAGAGCACGTACTACGTCTATGTACGTGGTCTTTGTGGCGACAGCACATGGGTGAACACGCCAGCGTTAACCTCTTGTGAACTCTTGGATCCCACCAAGCCGAACAAAGAGACCTTCGATTCCTATCCCTCCGGTTCGGGTTCGGTACCGAACTGCTGGTATAGCGGTAACGGCAATCCGGCAGCTACTTCTTCGTATCTGCCGTATATCTATAGCTCTTCTTCGTATGCCAGTTCCGGAAACCAGACTTTCCGCATGTATGGCTATAGCTCTTATGACTATACCCCGGCATATATCGCTTCGCCGGAGATCAAATGCGATAGTCTGACGCAGATCATGGTGACCTTCAACATGTACGCAAGCTCTTCGTACCAATGGCTCATAGGTACGATGAGCGATCCGTATGATCTGAGTACGTTCGTTGTGATCGACTCAATAAACGGTACCGGACAGAGCGTGCAATACTCGTATGACTTGAGCGAGTACGAGGGCGTGATACCGAGTACGGCTAAGTATATCGCTTGGCGTACGCCGTATGGCTCCACGGCGACGGCGTACCTGGATGACGTGTCGTTTGTATCGGTAGCTTGTCCGTTGACCAAACCCGGTATCTCTGAGTTGACTGGATCGAGTGTTCGTATCAGCAGTGGTCTGCGTACGGACAACGACTGGATTTTATTGATAACGAACCAGAAGGTAAGCGAGGACGATCTGGCCGATGAGGATTACCGGGTACCGGAGTCGTGGATTGTTTATCGCGACACGATTGGCAAACGCTCGAAGGAGGTCTTTGGTCTGCAGGGACAGACGAAATACTACGTGGCTACCACGACCCTTTGCGATGATACAAAGGCACCATGGAGCACCTTGTCGTTCATGACGCCTTGTGTGGCAAGAACGCCGGATGCTTTAGGTACCATCACTTTCGCCGAGGAGGATGGTTTCGAAACAGGTTCGGGAGGCGAGATGCCGTGTTGGACGGTGGGTAGCAAGACCCAAGGCGCTTCTGCTTCGTATATCCCGTACATCGAGAATACATCCAGTACGATGCATAACGGCAAGAACTACCTGAAGTTATACGACAATGTAACGTCCTCTTCCAATTATGTGGGAGCGTATGCGATCATGCCGGAGCTGGAGGTCGATTCGATTAACAAGTACCAGGTTACTTTCTGGGGCCGCAGCTATAACTCCTCTTCCTATAATAATCAGGTGATTGTCGGTGTAGTCACTGACCCGAGCGATCTGAATACCTTCGTGGCGGTTGATACGCTGAACCTCAGTAGGAGTACGTGGGATCCGTATTCGGTAGGCTTTGAGAACTACATGGGTGACTACATGGGCGAGATGGGTAGGAACATTATGTTCCTCTCGGATTTCGGTAGAACCAACTATGCCTACATCTCCGAGGTGTCGGTTGAGCTGATTCCGAAGTGCCGTTCTATCTCTTCCTTTACGGTAGATAGCGTAGGCGAAAATGCGGCTGTCATCAGCTGGAAGGGCTATCAGAATAGCTATCGCCTCTTGCTGGCTAATAGAGCTTTGGAGGAGTCGGAGAAGAAGAGTTATCGCTATCTGCTGGATTCCATCGTGGATCACTCCGATAATATCCGGATCACGGGGCTCCAGCCGAATGCGAACTACTATGTGTACGCGCAGGGTGTCTGCGAGGACGGCGATAGTACCGCTATCTCTGTTACCTATGCTTCTTTCCGTACGACTTGTCCTACGGTAGGAGGTGCCCCGCTGCCGTTCTTTGATGACTTCGAGGGCTATGAAAAGGGAGAACCTCAACCCGGGTGCTGGCAGATTCTTTGTACAGGATCGCGTAGCATGACCTACCACGTTGTAACGGAGAATACCAACTCCGGTACCAAGGCGATTGATGTCTGGTCAACCAGTTCCAACGGTTGTTATATCGTGCTGCCTAAGGTAGATGCCGATTTGGCGAACCTGCGTCTTACCTTCGATGCTTGCTCTTGGGGCGGGTCGTCGGCTACGAAGATGTATGTCGGCGTAATGGCGGATGTCAACGATGTAACGACTTTCGTGCTGCTCAAGACCTTCGATTTGGCGGAGACGGCGGCCTATACCCATTGCTCGATGGATCTCTCGGACTACGAGCTACCCTATGATAATCTCGTTATTACGTCCGGTATTCCTAATGTAACGCCGAATACCTATGATAACTATCTGGATAACGTAGGTCTGGAGTATCTGGCTACCTGTAATGCGCCGAGACTCCGCTTTGTAGGCTCGTCCTTCAATACCGCTACGATAGCGCTCTCGCCGGCAAGGGTAGAGGATGCGCAGTGGCAGCTGGTTGTGATTGATGAGGCGACATACGCTACTATCGGTGATATCAACCAGTATCTGAATAATGCGCAGAAGATTGATGTGAACGCTACGAACGTAGAACTGACCGGTCTGGAGTCTGCTACCTCCTATTATATATTCGCGCGTGCGGTATGTAGTGCCGAGGATATCAGTACCTGGACCCGTAACCCGATGAAGTTCAGTACCCAGTACTATTTTGCAGAGGATTATTTCTTCGGCTTTGAGAAGAATGGCGAGCTCTGGGAGCGCAGTCCGTATTCCGAGAGCGATAACTACTATCTCCATCCGGCTTTGAAGTCCGGACGTGACTCCGTAGGCACGGATATCCAGTCTTATATGTACTACCCGCACAGCCGCGAGAATACGGAGGAACTCTGGTGCGCTCGTACCGGTACGGGTGCTATGTTGCTCCATGCCGACGGCAATACCTATGGAGGCTACGTGATCTTCCCGTCGCTGGGCGAACCGAAGGAGCGCTCCTTCAGTTTCAAGGTGCGTCCGGGATATATCGACGGCGATTCGAAACTCCCGAAACATACCTTCCCGGCACAGTTCGAGGTAGGTACGATCGATAAGGAAAGAGGCTTCGAGACCTATCAGACGCTCGCTACGCTCCACTTGGATAAGCTCAATGCGACGACCAAGGCTACCAATAGAAATAACCAACTCTTCAGCAGCTACTCGCTCGATCTGGATTCTGCGACGGTGGCTACGAAACAACTCGTATTCTATCTGCCGAAGCAGACGGGTGATACAGCGAATATCTTCTTCGATGATGTGGCTTTGGACGCATCAAAGGGCTTCAGCCTCGTCTCCCTCAAGAAGGTACAGGCAGACGGCGTAAGCGCGTTGGTGGAATGGAACGCTATCGGTGGCCCGTGGAACCTTTATATCACGACGGCTGCGGGTGTGGCGGTAGCGCAGTATCTGAACCTCACCGCGACCTCGCAACTCGTTGAGAACCTCAACCCGCAGACCGATTATATCGCGCGTCTGGAGGCGGTTACCCCGCAATCCGGATACGTAACGACGGATAAACTGGCCTTCCATACGCTCTGTCTGGCGCTCGAACCCGACGCACAGCACTCCTTCGTTTGGAATTTCGATAACCCCAACGACTGGGAGAAGAACGATATCTTGGCCGGTGAGGCTGCGGACTCGCTGTACTTCAAGCCGGCTTGCTTCACGGTAGGTAAGACCTACGAGACGCCGGTCAACGGATTCCAATGGCTCATCCAGCGCAAGGGATACGAGACGGTAGGCCCGATGACGGGATATAATGCATCCGCCCATGTAGAGGTAGGACGCAACGACAGCCATGCCCTGCGTATCTGTACCGCTATGAATACGGCGAACGCATACTTCAACTCGTATATCGTCCTGCCGGAACTCAAAACGAATCTCGACACGATGATGATCGAGTTCTACGGACGTTGCTTTACCAATTTCGATGAGTCGTATCCTACTGCTTCGGCACGTGGTAAGATCACCGCTACTGCATGGTTAGGTAGCGCTTTCAGCCAGTCTCTGGTAGTAGGTACCTTGACCGATCCGGCGGATTTCAGTACGCTGCAGGTCATCGATACCGTTACTTACACCCATACCAACCTGACGACCAATACGAACGTCAACAACGATCCAGATGGTCTCCGTTATTGGGAGCAGATGCGTCTGCCGCTGACCGGTGCGCAGGGTAAGTATATCGTCCTCTTCCAACCGGCACCGGGTCTCTTCTATCTCGATGACCTGAGCGTGAAACCGATTGGAAATACGATGTTTGCGCCTACGGGTACGCGTGTCATGGATGTTACGGCAAACACGGCGGACATCGCTTGGAACACCCGTTATCCGGAGATGCCTGCAGTCGTAGTGCTCTATGGGCCTACCGGTCAGGAGCTCTTCCGCGACACCATCTCCGGTACGCAGTATCAGTTGACGAACCTGCAGCCGGGTATGAATTATCAATGGATCGTTTATCAGCTCAAGGAGAATGAGGCTTCTCCGGCTTCCAAGCCCTTCGCCTTCGTTACGGAGTGTGCTCCGATAGCGCCGGAGTTCTTCGCCGGTTTCGAGCCGCGCGAGGGATGGGCTGCTATTAATGGTCAACCTGCTTATACCCAGAACCTCTGCTGGTACTATGGCGATGCTGTTCAGGGAGAATGGAAGTCTTCGACTTACGACCCGTATAATCAGGCGAATACGAATGACTTCAGCTATAGCTACTCCGGTGAGCATGCGCTGGTGATGAGAGCTTCGTATAGCAGCCGTGCTGCCGCTACGTACCAACCGTATGTGGCGCTGCCGCAGATGGATGTACAGGCTTACGATACGCTTCAGGTACGCTTTATGATGCGCCCGGCGTTCGTATCTGCTGCAAACGACTCCGTCCTGCAATCCTTCACGGGTTCGGCGTACTCGAAGTCGATTATCGTCGGTACGATGACCGATCCGGCAAATGCAGCTACCTTCGTGCCTATCGATACGGTAACCTACGACGGTACGCTCTCGCCTGCGAACGAAGCCAATGCGGCCAATAACTTCCTCTTCCAGGATTGCCACGTAGAGCTCAGAGGCGCTACAGGGCCGTATATCGCCCTCATGACTTCCTTCTATGCGAAGGGTAGCTCCGCGCAGAAGACCGGTGACTACGTCTGGATCGATGACCTCTCCTTCGAGCGTATCTCCGAGTGTAAGGATCCGACCGGCCTGCAAGCTCTGACTGTCGGTAGCGTTTATGCCGATCTCGCTTGGAACGGTATCGACTCGGCCGGCAGCTATCTGCTCCAAGTTTCGACCGATCCGTATTTCGCGGACGAAGAGGCATTCGTCTTCAATGGTACGGTGAAATCGAACTCTTACAGAGTGGACCGCTTGGAGCCGCAAACGACCTATGTATGGCGCGTTCAGGCGATCTGTGGCGAGCGTTGGGGTGAGAGTGCTTTCTCGCAGAAGGCTACCTTCAAGACTTCCCGCAGCCCGTACTTCCTCGAGGAATGTACGACGAATCTCAACGCCAACGAATGGACCTTCAGTAAGACCCACGCGGATATCATCGTCGATTCGACAGGTGTCATCACCCGCGGTGTGGATAACTGGGGATTCACCCGTACCACGAATAGCTACGGCCTCGAAGGATCGCACTATATGGCACAGGGATACTCTGCGGACTTCCACTGGCTCGTTACGCCGAACTTCTTCCTCCCGGAGAACGATAGCGTACATTTCTCCATGGATCTGGCGCTCACGGCTTGTAACACAGCCCACTTGGCTACTTCCAACGCCGTAACCGATAACGATATGAAGGATGACTTCTTCTTCATGATCATCATCTCCGAGGATGGAGGTCAGACCTGGAAGAGCAAGAATATCCTCGATAAATGGCAGAACACCAACCCTGCAGGCAAACAGCTGCGTGACATCCCGGCTACAGGCACACGCGTTCGTTACAGCCTCGCTCCGTATGCCGGCAAGAATATCCGCATCGGTCTCTACCGTGAGGCGAAATCGACCGTCAATACCGGTATCGCCATCCATGTGGATAACATCCGTCTGGCGTACTTCGACAAAGAGGTGGAATATGCTTCGGCTTGTCAGTACGAGGATGTCAAGATCGGTGATATCGTCCTCTCGGGCGATGATACCGAGCCGGGTATCCACGCTTATCCGCAGCCGGTTTATGTATCTGACGCCGAGGCGAAAGCCGGTAAACGCGATAGCGTCTTCCAGCTCGAGATTGAGGTCTTCCCGGCTCAGGAGGTTACCTTCAATGATACTATCTGCGAAGGCGAGACTTATACCGGACACGACTTCCTGCCGAAAACTACCGGTGGCACTTACCGCCGCAAGCTGCACTCGGCTGTTCATGGTTGCGATAGTATCGTCACGCTGAACCTCTGTATGCATGCGCGTCGCTACGCGGAGGATCTCGAGGTGGCGATCTGCCCGGGCGAACCCTACTCATGGCATGGACATGATTACAACCGCGCAGGTATCTACCGCGATACGACAATCTCATCCGTAGGATGCGATAGTATCGAGACGCTTATTATCTCCTACGCCGAGGCAGAGCAGACGATCTATGCCGAGTCGCATATCGAGATTGACGATCTGCCGTTCACCTATAATGATCCGGCGCATCCGTATATCGCTATCCAGACGCCTATCTCCTATCCGGAAGGTACGCCGGCGGGTACGTATATCGATACCGCTTATGTGCAAGGTGCGCAGTGTGCCGCTATGCTTATCCATACCCTCGTCATCACCGATCCGCAGGGACTGGAGACGATTGAAGGTGCAAACGGCACGCCGAGAAAGGTGCTCTACCGCGATAACATGTATATCATTCTCGACGATGAGTGGTATAATGCTTCCGGTCAGAAAGTGGCGGACCCACGACTCTAAATAGGTCGAACCGTTAGAGATAAGTTGGTTATTCGTTGGTTATTCGTTGGGGATTCGTAGGTGGTTGATATAACGACAAGCCTACGACAACTCCCCGACGATACACCAATTATCACGGGCAAAAATAAACATTTTGTGGTAAAATCAAGTTCTTTGTGACATTTTGATGCAAATTTTTAGAAAATACTTGCACATGTCAAACTTTTTTACTACTTTTGTGCCCGATTTGCTTTTTGAAAGATAACTATACTGATAGTTTGATAATTTTATTGTTTAACTTAAAAAGAAAAGCTTATGAGAACATTTACTCAAAAGTTGGCATTTCTGCTCATGACATTGTTGTGGTGCGTAGGTGTCCAGGCGCAAGAGGTTATCACCCTGAACGGTGATATTACCGAAGATCTTACGCCGGGTGAGTCTTACCTGTTCTATGACTCAGGAGGACCGACTGGTGACTATGGGGCTAGCCAGACCTACACGGCAGTGCTGACTAATGCTGGAGGAAGTATTACCATTAACTTCTCCGCATTAGCTACTGAGTCTTCTTCCAGTTGTTATAACTGGGATTACATGCTCATCTACGACGATGAGGAGTTAATCGGAAGAGCTCAGACTGGATGTGCCTCTGCAACTATTACCACTGGTCAGGATTATGTGGCTCAATCAGGCACATTAAAGATCGAGTGGCATTCTGATGGCAGCTCTTTCGCTGCCGGTTGGGAAGCAACGATTACTGCCGAAGGTGGCGGTGGTCCGACTTGCGACAAACCCGAGTCTTGCGACATTACCGACGTCTCCACGAATGGTGCTACGGTGAACTTCGCAGGCGGTAGCGGTACCTACAACGTAGAGATCAAAGGCGGTGCGTATGCAGATTGGACGTTCGCTATCAAGAACACCAACCTTACCTCTTACACGCTCTCCGATCTCACGCCGAACACCTCCTATCAGGTGCGCGTAACGAGCGTTTGTGGAGACAACACAAGTGGTTCCAAATCTGCGTCCTTCAAGACCCTCATCGGTCTGCCTTTTGGAGAGAATTTTAATGGTTCTTCTGCACCTGACGGATGGAGTGTTAAGTCCGGTAAGTTAAACGCAGATGGCTCGGCTACGCTGTCGTCTGGTTCTGGTTGGTCTTATACGACCGGAAATGGTGTGTTTGACAAACACGCGAAAGCAGAGATTTACTCTACCAGTTGCTATAAATGGCTCATCTTGCCGGAGCTCCTTATTCCGACGATGGAAGAAGGTGACCCGGGGTATCAGATGACATTCAGTCTGGCATTAACTGCGTACTCCGGAACTTTACAACCGGCTACGAAGGGCGCGCAAAATGATGATCGGTTCATCGTACTCGCTTCTTTGGATGGAGGTGCCAACTGGAATATTCTTCAGGAATGGAACAACGCTGGTTCGGCGTATGTGTATGACGATATCGCTTGCTCTGCTGGAGGCGAAGAGGTCTCAATTGACATCTCGGCGTATGCAGGTCAGTCGATTATTTTGGCTTTCTACGGAGAATCTACCTCTGGCCCATATTCAGGTGCCGGTGATAATAACATCCACGTGGACGATGTTCTCGTAGATCGTATCCCCACTTGCTTGAAGCCGACGGATCTCCACGAGGTTGAAGGCATGACTACCAAGAACTCGCTTCAGGTAGCTTGGACCGCGAATAGCGGTGAGACCGATTGGCGCGTTCAACACAAAGTGAGCAATGATACCACGGCAGAGTGGATCACATCCGATGTCTTCACGAATCCGTACACGACGATCAGCGGCTTACAGCCGTTCACCAACTATGACGTTCGCGTAGCAGCTGTTTGCACCGGGACCGATTTCACGGATTATGGTAAAGCGATTACTATCAAGACCGCTGCGGGCGTTCCGTTTGAGGAGACCTTCGACACTACCGCCCTGCCGGGTGAGTGGAAACGCTATGAGGTGCTTCTTGAGGACCTGCAGAACAGTTCTCCGATGGAACCCGTTTCTGCCGGTTGGAATGTAGCTGCAGCAAACGGCGTCTTCCCGTCTGCTAATCGTCACTTGCGCCTTAATATCACCGGCGCTGACTGCAAATACTGGATCGTCAGTCCGACCATCGTCATGGATGCTGGTTGCCAGCTGACCTTCGATCTCGCGCTCACCAAAGCTGCCGGTTCTACTCCGACAGCGGTTACGCCGGGTGAGCAGAATGATGATAAGTTCATTGTCTTCATCACCACTGACGGCGGTAAGAACTGGAACTCGATCCCGACCCTGACTTGGACGAATAGTGGAGAGGGCCAAACGTATGATCAAATCAAGCCGGATGGACAGCTTGCTAAGTTCAACCTTTCTGCTTATGCAGGTCAATCTATCCAGATCGCTTTCTACGGCGAATCGACAGACGCGGATAGCCAGAGCAGCAATTACCTCCATATCGCGAACTTCAAGATCGCTGAGATCCCGGCTTGCGAGAAGGCAAACAGCCTGATAGTTACTGATATCACCGGTTCCTCTGCAACCGCTGTATGGGAGGCTGATGAGGCTGGCACATGGCAATATGGTTATGTCGTTAAACCCGAAGGTGAATTCACTCCGACCGACGAGCAGTTCACCGGTTCGACCGAGGAACTGACCGTGAATTTGACGGGCCTCCAAGAGACGACTACCTATATCTTCTTCCTCCGCAAATCCTGCGGCGGTAGCACCAGCGAAATCCTCTATAAGGAGTTCACGACTATCCAGACTCCCGCTGCTCTGCCGTATTCCGCGGACTTCGAGGAGAATAACGGTGGATGGTTGTTCCATAATGGTACTCAGCTTAATAAATGGGCTTGGGGTACTGCTACCAATAATGGCGGTACGCACGCGCTCTATATCTCTAATGACAATGGCGAAAGCAATGAATATACGAATAACTCTACTTCCATTGTCTATGTTGCTAAGACATTCTATTTCGAGGAAACCGGTATGTATTCCTTCAGTTATGATTGGAAGGCTAACGGAGAAGGTGCTACTAATGACTGGGATTACCTGCGTGTAGTACTTGTTCCGAATTCAGTTGAATTCACACCGGGTACGAGACCTACGGGCTTTACCAACACTGCAGTTCCTGAAGGCTGGTTGGCTTTGGATGGCGGTGGCTTGCTTAATCTCAAATCAGAGTGGCAACACCATACCTCTGACGTAGCAATCGATCAAATAGGATTGTATAAGGTGGTTATTATGTGGAAGAATGATGGCTCTGCAGGAAGCAATCCTCCGGCTGCTATCGATAACTTCAGTATCGCGCATCTGAATTGTGCCCGTCCTACCGGTTTGGCACTCTCAGAGGTAGAATACGAGACGGCTACCCTTATTTGGAATGAAGAGCCGGATGGCTTGACTTGGGTATATGCCGTGGCTCCTGCTGAGGAGGACGAACCCGAGGATGAGGCTTTCCAACCTATCGTGACCAACTCCGTCGCTTTGGAGGGATTAACTATCAATACGAGCTATAAGTTCTATCTGCGTAAGCAATGTGGTGAGGCGTTCAGCGAGAGCGAGGCTATTGCCTTCAAGACCCTCAACCCCTACCAGATTACCGTGAACGATGGAACCGCAACGAATAGTTATGTACCTATCTACGGATTGTGGGTGGATAATTATACCAAGAGCCAGTTCATTATTCCTGCTGCTTCCCTGGAGGCATTGATGTGGGATACCATTACTACCTTGACGTTCTACACCAGCGCCGCAGTTGATTCTTGGGAAGATGCGCGCTTTGAGGCATACATGGGTTCTGCTCAGAACACAACCCTCTCTGGTTTGGTTGATTGGACTTCTCTGACGAAGGTAATGAACGAGGCTGCTCTCTCTGTTGTGGATCAGCAGATGGTAGTTGAGCTCAGCACGCCGTTCGTTTACACGGGTGGTAACCTCTTGATTGGTTTCAATCAGACCATTAGCGGAACCTACAAAGGCGCTTCCTGGTATGGCGTTAGCGCGGCTTCCGGAGCTTCTTATGGCGGATATGGTACATCTGTTTCCGCGCAATCCTTCCTGCCGAAAGTATCGTTCGATATTATTCCGGGTCAGGCTCCTGCTTGCTCCGCTCCTACGGGTCTGCACGCAGTGGATTCGCTCATCGCTACCAACTCGGCTGTCCTTACTTGGACTCCGCAAAGTGCTGAGCCGGACTTCGTGCTCCGCTATAAGGAGTATGAAGCTGCCGACTGGGCGGATACGCTGTATGTATTGGGCAAAGACTCGTTCCTCCTTGGCGGACTGAATCCTGCTACCGTCTATGAGGCTCAAGTAGCCGCTTGGTGCGACGCTACGGATCCGGAGGCAATCGGAGAATTCGGTTCTTCGGCTATCTTCGCTACCAACTGTGTCGCTGTAGCTGATATTAACGAAGACTTCGAGGGTTCACTCCTTTGCTGGTCCGCTATTCAGGAGAGTGGTACTTCCGGAAACTATCCGGCTATTGTAGATGCATCTGCATATCCGGAATATGTAACTTCCGGTACGCATGTTGTATACTTCCTCTCAAAACATGCCCTTACTCCTGTTGATCAGTACCTTATCCTGCCTGAGTTGATCAGCCTGGATAACAAGCGTATCAAGTTCAACGTTCGTAAGGAAGATGAGTCGGATGAGAATACCTATGCTATCGTCGGCGTGATGACCAATCCGGCTGATTCTACTTCCTTCGAGGCGCTGGATTCTCTGCTGGTAGATGCTAACGTGTACTCCCAGCGGTTCGTATCGCTCGATGCATACGCGGGTGCCGGTAAGTATGTAGCTATCAAGATGCCGGCTTCGACGGTGGAGTATGCTTCGCTGCTCATCGACGATGTAGTAGTGGAGGATATCCCGGCGTGTGCAGAACCGCAAGGTATCCATGCTATCGCAGATAGTATCGCTTCCTCTTCCGCTCTCCTCGCTTGGGCGCCGCAAGGTGCAGAGGCAGACTGGCTCGTTCGCTACCGCATCAGCGGTGCTGAGGACTGGGCAGATACGATTCATGCTACCAACGACACCTTGCTGATCGAGGGCCTTGCATCTATCACGACCTATGAGGTACAGATTGCTGCTTGGTGTAACCCGGCAGATGCAGAGGCGGTTAGCCTGTTTAGTGCTTCCAGTTTCTTCACTACCGCATGTGGCGCAATCTCAACCCTCCCGTATGCCGAGAACTTCGACACACATACGGCAACGAACAATTCGAGAGTACTGCCGATCTGCTGGAGTGCAATCAATACGAGCACCCATAGTTCGTATAACTTCTATCCTACTATTTATGCGGATGGCTATTCGACTTATTCGAATTCGGCACCTAACTCACTGCGCTTCTATTCATACTATAGCTCGTATTCCGACTACGATCCGCAAGATCAATATGCTATCTTGCCGCAGATAGAGGGTATCAGCGGTTTGCGTCTGAAGTTCAACGCGCGTAAATATAGTGGTTATAATAGCGGCGACTCTATCGTAGTCGGTATTATGACCGACCCGGAGGATATCTCTACCTTCGAGGCTATCCAGGTTATCAAGCCTGCTGCCGCAAGCTATGAGCCGTTCGAGGTTCGCTTCAGTAACTATGCAGGCGAAGGCCGGTATATCGCTTTGAAGTTGGAGGCGGCTAACGCTTCGAACTCTTCGCGTGGACTCTACCTCGATGATATCGTAGTAGATGAGCTCCCGAGCTGCTTCGAGCCGGAAGGTCTTGCGGTATTTGATGTTGACGAGCATTCGGCTAAATTCACCTGGACCGTTGAGGAGGGTGAGTCGTACGTGTACGCCGTTGCTCTCGCTTCGGCAGGTGAACCGGCTGAGGACGCATTCGTTGCTGCTGCCGATTCTATGCAGGTTAGTGGTTTGGCGGATAATAAGGATTATATCCTCTATCTGCGTAAGAACTGCGCCGGCAACTACAGCCCGAGCATCTCTGCTGCTTTCCATACCTTGATGGCGCCGGCTACGGCTCCGTATGCGGATGACTTCGAGGATGGCAACAACTGGATGTTCATCAATGGTAGCCTGACTAACGCATGGGCTTATGGCGAAGCTGCTCACAATGGTGAGGGCACGCATGCGATCTACATCTCCAATGATGGTGGTGCTTCGAACGCATATAACGGTAGCGCTGCTGCTGTGGTTTATGCAGTGAAGTCCTTCAACTTAGCCGATGGTGTTTATACCTTCAAGTATGATTGGAAAGCAAATGGTGAAGGTACCTCGACGATGTATGACTACCTGCGCGTATTTATCGTTCCGGAGTCCGTTGAGTTAGTTCCGGGTACTTCGCTGCCTACCGGTCTTACGGCTACTGCTCTCCCCGCTGCTTGGAATGCAATTGCGTTGGATGGCGGATCGGCAATGAATGGAGTTACCTCATGGCAGACTTTCCAATCATCAGAGATCGCTATCTCTGCCGGTGCTTACAAGGTAGTATTCCTCTGGAGAGATGATACTTCTACGGCAAATCAAACTCCGGCTGCTATCGATAACTTCTCTATTTCGAAGATCACCTGTCTGCCGGTATCCGAATTGGCTGTTTCCGGTATCACCTCTTCTTCCGCTACGATCTCTTGGACCGCTCCGGAGGAGCAGGATGCTTGGCAGCTCGCTTACTCGGCTGATCCGAACTTCGACATCGCTGAAGCTACTCCGATTGACGTCGCTTCTACCACGCATGCGTTGGCTGATCTCTTGACAGACACCTTATATAACGTGTACGTACGTGCGAACTGCGGTAGCGAAGACGGTGTTAGCGTTTGGAGTCAGATCTCCTTCCGTACGGCAAAAGATTGCCAGACGCCGGATGATCTCGCAGCTGCTGACATCACGATCAACTCTGCTTCGATTAGCTGGAATTCCTATGGACAGACCGGATTCAACCTCCGTTACATCCAGGGTAACGATACCGTACCGGTTCCGAACGTAGAGAGCCCGTATGCATTGACCGACTTGGAGGATGCTACCGACTATTATGTTCAGGTACAGGTATCTTGTGATGAGGACTGGTCTGAGGCTCTGCACTTTGTAACCCTTCAGGCGCCGGCTACTATCCCGTATGCAAACGACTTTGAGAGCAAGAATGGCTGGTCATTCATCAATAGCTCTTATACGAACGCTTGGGCTTACGGCGAGGCTGCTCACAACGGTGAGGGTACTCACGCACTCTATATCTCCAATAACGGAGGTGCGGCGAACGCATATAGTGTGGGTTCCTCGGCTGCTGTGTACGCAACGAAATTGTTCCAGTTTGAAGATGGTGTTTATAACTTCAAGTACGATTGGAAGGCTTACGGAGAAGGCAACTACGACTTGCTCTGCGTTGCGCTCGTTCCGGATTCGCTGGAGTTATCCGCTTCTGCTACGGGTATGTTCTCGTTGCCTACAGGTTGGACTACCTTGCATAATGGTATCAAGCTGAATCTGTCTTCTTCATGGGCTACGGAGTCGTTTGACTTGGCTGTTGAGGCAGGTCTCTACAAAGTGGTTCTTCTCTGGAGAAACGATAATTCAACCGGAACCCAGACTCCTGCCGCTGTGGATAACATCTCCATCAAGAAGCTGACCTGTCTGAAACCGACCAACCTGAACACTTCCGATGTCCTTGCACACTCGGCTAAACTGACCTGGAGTGCAGGTGAGGAAGGTCAAAGCGCATGGCAGATCGCTCTGGATACGATTGCGGCATTCAATCCGGATACCCTCTCGAACCTGATCGACGTAACGGATACTTCGTATATCTTCACGAATCTCAACCCGACCACACGTTACTATGCTTACGTACGTGCTAACTGTGGTGAAGATGGAGCAAGTGATTGGAGTACGGTTAAGTCCTTCTTGACAACTATCGCTTGTCCTGCTCCGACCGGTCTGGCTGCTGTCCTGACCCCGGGTGACGGTTCCATCGCTACCCTGAACTGGAATGCAGGTGAAGCACAGGCTTGGCAGGTTGAGTACTCGCTCAATGCAAACCTCTCTGACTCGATTGCAATCGTAGTTTCCGAGCCTACGATCAACCTGACCGGTTTGACCGCTGAGGCTACCTACTACGCACGCGTCAAAGCAGACTGCGGTGAGCTGGATGGTGAGAGCCTCTATAGCGCAATCATCTCCTTCAAGCCGACCGACGCATACGAGCTCCTCGTTAACGATGGTACTTCTACTAACTCGTATGTACCGGTAGAGGGTAATTATGTAGATAACGCTACGCAGCGTAGCCAGTTCGTCATTCCGGCTGCCCAGCTTGAGTCGCTCGAATGGGATTCGCTCACTACGCTGACCTTCTTCGGTTCGTTTACTTCTACTGCGAGAACGTCTTGGGAGGGTGCTACCTTCGAGGCTTACGTATTGGAGATTGAGGACGCTACCCTCGCTGCAGAGCAGGATTGGGCTTCGATGACGAAAGTCATGAACGAAGCATCCCTCGCGCTGGTGGACGGCAAGATGGTTGTTTCCTTCAGCGATCCTTACCAGTATCAGGGAGGTAACCTCATGATCGGTATAAAGACTGTACAGATTGGCGATTATGCGAATGTGAACTGGTTCGGTGTTTCCGCTTCGGGTGCTTCCTTCGGTGGACACGGTACCAGCCTCACGCAGCGTAACTTCCTGCCGAAGATGTTGATCAACTACGTTCCGGGTGTGGCTCCGGCTTGTCCGGCTCCGAAGAACCTGGCTGTATCGGGTATCACCGATAGCGAGGCTACCTTCTCGTGGACGGCTGTGGAAGGTGCTGATTATGAGTATGCACTCGTTGAGGGCGCTGTAGAACCGACCGAGTTCTTAGCTGCGGCTGAGAATCCGCTCGTGCTCAGCAACCTGGCTGAATCTACTGACTACACCTTCTACCTCCGTAGAGCTTGTGGCGTGGACGGCTATAGCGATGCCATCTCTGTTGCCTTCACCACGGATGTACATGTGGACGTTGTTCCGTTCGTTGAGAACTTCGAGGCGGACGGTGCTTGGAAGTTCGTCAACGGTACTGAGCCGAACGCATGGGTAATCGGTAATGCGGCTAATAACGGCGGAGAGAAAGCACTCTACATCTCCAACGATGGTGGTGTTTCCAACTCTTACACCAAGGATGCTGCATCCGCTTCCTTCGCTACCATCCTGTTGAACTTCGACCAGGAAGGCGAATATACCTTCGCTTACGATTGGAAGGCTAATGGTGACTATGATCCCGATGAGGGTGACCTCTACGACTACCTGCGTGTAGTACTCGTTCCTGCTTCCGCTACGCTCGTAGCTGGTACCCCGGCTCTGCCCGAGGGCTATATCGCGCTCGATAACGGCGGACTCTATGGCGCTACCGAATGGCAACACCATAGCTCTGACGCTCAGATCGCAGCAGGCCTGTACAAACTGGTATTCGCTTGGTTCAACGATGAACAGCTCGGTGAGGATTCCCCGGCTGCTATCGATAACATCAGCATCCAGGAGAAGGGTCAGGAAACGGGACTGATCAACGGCAACGCCGGTATCTTCAATAACGGCGAGGCGTTCAAGTTCCTCCGCGACAATAAGGTCTTCATCCTTATTAACGGCGTCATCTACGATGCTACCGGACGCAAGGTCGAAGTCGTAAAATAACTGATATCTCGATATCTCGATAACTCGAAATATCGTATCTCGCTAAGAGAGCTGCCCTCGGGTAGCTCTCTTTGTTTTTGTTATTTTTCTATTTTTTGTAAAGAAAATATAGCAAAAAGAAGAAAAAATGGCAAAAAAGTAACAAAAAACTTGTGTAAGTGGGAATTTTTTTGTAATTTTGCCGTCCGAATCTGTTTATTTGCAGTAAGTAGTAGTGAAAAAGGTAGTATTCATAGTGTTTTTGGCGCTCTTGAGCGTGTGGGCGAAGGCGCATACCCCGCTCACGCCGGAGACCTACCATTTCGTGGCTCTTCATGCCGACGCGGGATACTCTGCGCTACTGCATTCGATTGCCGGACATGCCCCGTCTGCAGGTATGAATACCAACCTCGGTATAGACTACCGGCTCTATCATAATAACTTCCTTTTCTCCATCGGTGCGGAGGGGATGTATGAGCTGAACGCTAATCGTATGGAGGATCACGACGAGGCGATCCCGATGATCGATACAGAGGGCGATTTCTTTAATATGCACCTCCATGTGGATAAGTCCAAAGACATCTCTCACATGGTCAATATCAATATCCCCCTGCTCATGGGAGGCGAGTGGGGAAGGTTCTATTTCCTCATCGGTCCGAAATTCTCAATCAACGTATATGGAGCTACCTCCTCTTCTTCGATGGTGACTACTTACGGTGAGTACGAGCGCTACTACGATGATTTCTATGACATGCCGAACCACCAGTTTGTGACCGGACTGCCCGTGACGAGCAAGCTCCTGCCTATGAAGTGGAACTTCAATATCTTGGCGCATGCGGAGATCGGCGGACGTATAGGACACATGTTCAAGCATAAGCAGTTCCGCCTTAACCCCGATAAGGTGCGTATGTATCTGGCGGCGTATGTGGATTTCGGCGTGCTCAATCTCCATACCGGTAAGGGCGGAGAGCCCGTCTTCGGATATCAGGAGACCGACCACGGAGTCCAGTTCTACTCCCAACCCCTGCTGCTCAGCAACCTGGCGGACGGAGTAATCTTCCGTAATCTCAATATCGGTATCAAATATACGATAGCTTTTGAAGGTAAAAAACGTCAGAAATCTTATATTTACGATTATCACCGCGTAGAGCGTAACTACCGTAAGCGCGGAGGAAACCAAAATATTCATTAATCGATGAAACGTATTATCTATATTATCCTGTTGGCAATGGGTTTGGCAGCTGTAGCTCCTATGGCTTCCTTGGTGGACAACAATATAGCGGCTCTGTACGCTGCGGATCCGCGTGCGAAAGCGAAAGCGCAACGCGAGAAAGAGAAAGCTAAGCTGCAGAAGGAGCGCGAGAAAGCGAAAGTGAAAGCCGCTAAGGAACGCGATAAGAAGAAGAAACAGCAAGCTAAAGTGGCTGCCCAGAAGCAGAAAGCACGCGAGAAGGCGAAAGCAAAGCAGGCGAAATCCTCCTCTGCTTCCTCCAGGCAGTATGCTTCCAAGCCCGCTGCGCCGAAGGTAGATAATTCCCTCTCGGCTGCGGAGGAGAAAGCCCAATACATGGCGCAGGTAGCCGAGATCGATAAGGCAAATGCGAAAGCCGAAGCCTATAATAACCGCGACATCGCGCATCGCCTGGGCTTCTGGGGGCAGGTTGGTTATTCCAATCTCTTTACCTCCTCCATCGCTTTTGACGATCAGGCGCTTACCGGTTTCCAAAATAAAGACAAAGGATTCGTAGGAGGCGGTCTCGGTCTGGGATACCAACTCCGTTACAAGCAGTTCCTCATGACCGTCGGCGCGGAGTTCAATACCTATAACTCGATCATGGCGATCTCTAACCAGCCTGACGGTTCGCTCATCCGTACGTTCGGCATGCAGCCGTACGCTACTACGATGACCTATACTTATTCTTTCGCAAAGATGCAGGATAAACTTATCGGCGGATTTGTACAGGTGCCCCTCCTCTTCGGTATGGAACTCAAGAAACTGCCGCTCTTCTGGCAGGCGGGTTTGAAAGTAGGTATGGGTATCTGGAGCTCCTCGACCATCTCCGGTACGCTGACTACATCCATCCGGGATTTGGAGCTCATCTCCGGTCTCACGGATATGTATAACCATGCTTTGGTAACCGACGAGGACTTCGCGCGCCCCTCTACTTCATTCAAGTGGGGACTCAACGTGGCGGCTTCGGCGGAGATTGGTGTGAACCTCGATCAGTGGATCAACGCTTCTCCGCGTCTGCGGGTGTCCCTCTTTGCGGATTACGGCTTCCTCAATGCCCTCTCGTATAAGCCGGCTCCGGGAGCACAGGATCTGCCCGCGCAGTTCCTGACGACGGCTAATCCTTTGGATTTCCCGACGAACTCGGCGCTGGCTACTACCTCGGCGGCGGATGCCAAGGTCAACCCTTTCCTCGTGGGAGCAAAGATCGCCGTTTGGTTCGATCTGCCTCGCCCGAAGAAATATACCCGCGATTATCCGAAGAAACCGACTCCCCGTATGGGCGTCTATATGTATGATGAGAACTCTGCCCTCGCCCTCGGTGGTGTCGCTGTGGAGATTACCAATACCGAGTCCGGCAAGCAGATGCAGAAGAATACCAACCGCCAGGGTCTCCTCCAAGGCCGTTTTGCGCCGGGTGAGTATCGTATCTCTGCTACCAAGAACGGCTACTATCCTTCGGATACCGTTCTGCAGGCTGTGGAGGAGTTTACTTTCGATACCCTCCGGCTGCCGCTGCGTCGCATCCCTGCGCCGATCATCTACACCCTCTGTATGAATATCTACGACGAGGAGTCGCATGAGCCGGTAGAGGCTGCAGCGCGTCTCACCGCCCTCACCGATACCGTCGTGCTTTATGCCGCCCAGGCTTCCGATGACGGATTCATCGAGACTCCGCTTACCGAAGGAGATTATATTGCCCACCTTACCGCTACCGGATATATGCCGAAGGACGATACGATCCATTTCGTTCGCGATACCGCGGATATCTACCTCCGTCATATCAAGGAGGGAATCAAGGTCAAGATCGAGAACCTCTTCTTCGCGACCAACAAGACAGTCATCCTGCCTACTTCCGAGCAAGCGATGTCTGACTTGGCTGCCTTCCTCATCCAGAACCCCTCTGTCACCATTCATATCACCGGACATACCGATGCTGTCGGCTCGGATGAGGCGAACCAGATCCTCTCCGAGGGTCGTGCTAACGCCGTACGCGCTGACTTGATCAAGCGTGGCGTAGCCGCTGAGCGTATGACCGCCGAAGGTAAGGGTGAGCGTGAGCACGTAGCCGACAACGATACCGAAGAGGGACGTCAGCTCAACCGTCGTGTAGAGTTCACCATCACCGGTACCGGAGATGAAGATATACAACAAGTATTCTAATTATGAAGAGACTGTTCTTCTTACATATAATCCTGCTGTTCTGCACCCTCTCCTGGGCGCAGAGCGTTGCGACCGGAGTTCCGTACGAGTGTGGTTTTGAGGAGTCCGATGACCTCTCGCCATGGACGCTTAACGCTCGTACCGCTTCTGCGAAGGATAAATGGATGTATGGTACGGCAACGCATAGCGCCGGCAAACGCTCTATGTACGTTTCGGCGTATGGTACGAACCCGGATTTCGGTGGCAGCCCTAATATCGTAGTCAGCTATCTGCGATATAAGTTCCCTACCGATACGATTACCCGCCACTACGACGTCAGCTTCGATTGGAAGGGTATGGGTGATTCTACGACTTCCAAACTCTACTTCATGTATTGTCCCGAGTCGGATTTCATCAATAATACGGCGACGAATAACTACTTCGATATCAATAAGATCGTTTCTTCTACGGCCGGCGTGCTTTCGCCTAATATAGAAAGAACTGCGTGTGCCCAGATGACCCCCGCCGGAGAGAAATTCCTCTGCGGTAGTGGTAGCTGGCAGAATGTCTCCGTGCAGACCCGGCAAGTTAATATCAGCGCTGCCTACTCGCAGCAAAACTGGGTCTTCGTCTTCATCTGGGTCAATAATAATACTACCGATTCCTTAGGACTCTCTTCTGTCGCGATTGATAATTTCCAGATCCACTCCAGAGAGATCCAGAAACCTTCCAACGTAGTTGTTTACCCCCATTGCGAGGACTCTACGCTGATAGTTACGTGGCAGTGCGAAGGCGCAGCCAATGAGTTTGATATCCAGTACCGCAAGGTCGGTGAACTGGAGTGGGTACGTGGTATGAGCGGTATTATGAACGGTACGGAGGGATATACGCCTCCTGCGCCGGGTAGTAATGTGCACTCCTATTCCTTTAAGAGGATATTGGAGGGTAGTTATGACGTCCGCATATTGTCCAGATATAATGACCCCGTTTACGGAGAGATGCGTACCGGATATGTGTACGCGCCGAATATCCTCGTCTATTGCCCGGAGAACCACTGTGTCAACTATGTGGACCTCTATGGCCCGAATGTGGTCTGTACCTATGGTATGAACCCGAATGCGCAAGCTTCCTCCTCGCCCTATGAGAATATCGGCGTAGTGGACTTCGGACCCGATGCTATCGAGAGCCGCCATACGCTACATGTCGATCCTACGGAGTACGATCCGCGTACGGATAGTCTCTTGAAGACGGTACCCGATGGAGCCCTCGCGTCGGTTCGACTCGGTAACTGGAACTGGGGTGGTGAGGCGGAGTCCATCACCTATGATATTCTGGTAGATTCGGTCTATCAGGGTATCTTGATTGTGAAATATGCGATTGTCTTTGAGAATCCTCCCGGACACGACGAGGATGGTCAGCCGCGCTTCAATCTGGAGGTGCTGGACCAGAACGGTCAACTCATCGACCAGACATGCGGACACGCCGAGTTTACATACGAGTCCGGTGTGGCTTCCGGTTGGCACACGACGCGCGACGAGAAAGCGGCGTGGAAAGACTGGACCACCATCGGTGTTAACCTCATGCCTTACCACGGACAGACGATCAAAGTGCGGTTCACTACCATGGACTGCGGTTGGTCCGGTCACTACGCATACGCTTACTTCACCGTCGATTGTGCGAACGCGCATATCGAGACCGAGAACTGCGGTAATGACGCGTCCGTGACTTGTATCGCGCCGGAAGGCTTCGCCTACGCGTGGTATAAAGGGAATCCCGATGATCCGGGTAACCAACCCGTCTCGAACGAGCGCGAGCTCATCACCGAGCCCAGCAAACAGGAATATACCTGCCGCGTCAGCTTCATTGAGCAACCCGATTGCTACTTCGATATCAGTACGGTTTCTGCGCCGCGTTTCCCCGTACCGGAATATACCTTCGAGCGTGTTTACGGCGAGTGCTCAAGCGCGTTGAAGTTCACCAATACCTCCCATGTGATGGTGGTTGTGGATAGCGTCCAGCAGCATACATCCGAGCCGGCGAACGAATCCCATTGGTTCTTCCGGAGTCTGGTGACGGGTGCGGAGAGAGAGATGACCACCTGGGCGCCATACTATGTCTGCCGCCAGGAGGGAGATACGATTGAGGTGACCATGACTACCTATATCGGCGCGGATAATACGTGCGATAGTACCCGCGTGGATACGATTATCGTGCCGAATATTATTCCGACGAATGTGGAGTATAATTATACCACCTGTCCGGAAGCGCCGTATAAGTTCGGCGATGAGTGGTTAGACAAGGATACGACGATAGTCCGTACCTTCCCCAATTTCGCGGGATGCGACTCTACTGTTACCCTCCATCTCACCGTGACGGATAAGCCGCAGGATGTCTATATCCATGACTCCATCTGCTCCGACCAGGCGGTGATCATCAATGGTGTTCGCTATAATCAGCCTCTCGACGACTACCTCATCATGCTCAAGACGGCGAGCGGGTGCGACAGCGCCGTATATCTGACCCTGACGGTCAACACCCGTCTGGACGCTACGATCTTGCCGCCGCCCTACGCGTGCGCCGATGACGGCCAGTTCTATATATCCTATGATATACATGCGGGCGTGTACGATAGTCTCCAGATCCGATTCTCTACGCCTCAGCTGCGCGATACGACGATCTATGACCCATCCGTTAGCTCCGTCGCTATCCCTTATCCGGAGACCATTACCCCGGGGCAATATACGGCTTCCCTCTATTTCTACCAGTTCTGCTGTGGTGTACGCAAAGAGGAGAGAGTGATAGAGGTTCGTTATAGCAGCTCGATCGTCGAGCAGAAGTGGAATGACGTCCTGACCATGCTCTCGCCGAAATATAACGGCGGATATGAGTTCACCGCGTTCCAGTGGTTTAAGAATAACATGCCGCTGGAGGGGGAGACCCACTCCTATCTCTACCAGCCGCTGGATTACGAGTCGGAGTACTACGTAGTAGCTACCCGCAAGGACGGCGTCTCTATCGCTACCTGTCCTATCCAGCCCGTCTATAGGGAGCAGCAGTCGGAGTATCCCTCGATCGTGAAGGTAGGCCAGCGTGTACCGATGTACATGGCCAAACCGGCGGATATATGGTATTATACTGTCTCCGGCCAGCTCTATTCCACTACCTCCCTCATGGAGGGATATAACACCCTCGAGGTACCCTCGCAACCCGGTGTCTATATCCTCAAATCCGTGGATAACCAAGGCGAAACAAAAGCCCAAGTGATGATTGTTGAATAATAATATAGAAACTCTCATACCTATGAATATGAATCGATTAGTTAGTGTCCTGATGGTAGCTGCCCTTTCTTTGGCGGCTCATGCTGTTACAAACTATTCTTGCGATTTCGAGACGCAGGCGGATCGTGATAGATGGGTGCTTAACCCTATGAGTTCGTCTATCGCTTCTCAGATCAAGAATAAGTGGTATATCGGAGCTCCGGGTAATAATGACCGAAACGGTCACTATGGTCTCTATATTTCCAATAACGATGGTGCTGCGGCGCAATACCAGGCTACCGGTTGTTGGGTGTACGCCTATGATACCGTCTCGCTGGATCCTATCACGGGCAATTATACCGTCTATTTTGACTACATGGCGATGGCGAACGAGGGATTTGATGGCCTCTATCTGCTCTGGATTCCGATGTATAAGGAGGACGGTGTGACGCCGATCAAGGTGCTCTCCAGCCCTAACGGAGGTAGTATTCCTTCCGGCTTTGACGATTATATCATCCGTCTCCAGCCGGGTGCGAATATCGATAACCTGAACGGAGTGGATTCTTGGCGTCAATGCGCGGCTACTATCAAGGGATCCGATTGCGACGGTACGCCCCACTATCTCGCCTTTGTCTGGACCAACGGTTCCTTGGTCCCCAAGCAACCCGGCGGAGTGGTCGATAATATCAACATCTCCGATAATAAGCCTTGTCCCGCTCCTACCAATATCGTCATTAACCAGAACGACAAGACGGTCAATATATCCTGGACCGGTACGGCGGACGAGTATGAGGTCAGCGCCTATTCCTATGATGCGGGTTCATGGGCAGGACCGAAGATCGTACAGGGGAATAGTACTACTTTCTCCAATCTCGCTTCCGGCCAGACGGATATCATCGTTCGCGCGAAGTGCGATGAGTACCACTATAGCCTCAAGGCGATTGAGTCCAAACTCATCTATTATCCCGATGAGATGTGCGTGGATTATCTGACGCTCACGAATGCGGTTTGCTATGTCAATAACTCTTCGCCGTCTGATGCGCAGACGTTTAATGATTTCCGCGAAGTGGATAAGCCGGTGGATAAAGGTTCGTCGAGTTCTGAGAGTCGCCACGTAGTGCATTTTAACCGACAGGAGACAGATTCTCGTACCGGAGGTCTGGCAAAAACCGTTCCGGAGGGAGAGTTCGCGTCTGTGCGTCTCGGTAACTGGGAGAGCGGCAACGAGGCGGAGCGTATCGAGTTTTCTTTCCAGGTGGATACCATCAAGCACCCGGTGCTCCTGCTCAAATACCTTCCTGTCCTGGAGGCTCCGGGACATGGGCCTACCGTGGATCCGCGCTTCAAACTGGATCTCTTGGTGAATAATCAAACTATCGGTTCTTGCGGCCAGGCGGACTTCACCTGTCTCGATGTATGGACGGGCAGCCAACTCAAGCCCGGAGCTGCTGAGCAGGGATGGCATGTCTATACCCCGCAGGATGTCTCCAATGCCGATCCCATCGTGTGGAAAGAATGGACTACCGTAGGTGTCAACCTCAAGAAATACGCTGCGCAGGGAGCTACGATCACGGCGCGTCTGACTACTCATGACTGTACTTGGGGAGGACACTTCGGTTATGCCTATTTCGCTTTGTCTTGCTCCGATGGTAAGTTCAAGGATATGAAGTGCGGTCAGATCAACCCGGATTTTATGGCGCCGGACGGATTTGTGTACCGCTGGGCATACGCCTATAATGAGCGTTACCGTCGTCCGGATGGTTCGCTGCCCGAGCAGTATGTCCTGGGACACAGCCAGAAATTCCATGCCGGTATGCAGGACGATAGTCTCTATGTAGTGGATTGTATGTTCGTCCAGGATAGTTCCTGCTTCTTCTCCCTCTATGCATCGACTCTGGCTACCAATCCGATCTCGGTCATGAACGAACCGAAGATCATCCGCTCTTGCCGCGATAATATCTATAAGGTCGAGTTCGACGCTTCGCCCTCTTGGGTACAGGAGATCGACCACGTCACCGAAGATACACTCGTTTCCGAGAACTACCATATCGAGCATTACGAGTGGAGTATCGAGGGGCTGCCGGCTGGTTATTCCAACTGGTCCGACGAAGTCAAGCCGACCTTCAATTTCCCGATTGAGGGAGGTCATTTCGTAGTCAACCTCCGTACCCAGTGCGGTACCTGCGAGGATGTCCTGACCTATCATCTCTTCATGGATCCGCTCTCCGAGACCCGGGATACCATCGTGGATGTCCTCTGTGATGATGTCCGCAAGACAGGTTATGTATGGCCGGAGAAACCCGACACGCTCTATCATGAGTACGGGCTGGATTCTATCGTCCTCTTCAATGAGATCACCTCGTGCGACTCGATCATCTATCTCCAACTCATTGAGCCGGTGCGTATCTTCGAGGATACGATGGTTATGCAGACTTCGCTGCCCTTTACTTACCACGGCCGCGTTTATCCCGAAGGGACAGTCTCGATGATTGATACCGTACCTTCGCCGACAAATTGCGACTCGACATACGTCCTCAACCTTGAGGTCTATGAGCCCCTCCAGGCTACCATGCCGCAGGTATATGTCCTTTGCGAGGGAGAAGACTCGCTGCGGCTGGTATATACTATCTCCCGCGGACGCAGTCTGCGTTATTCCTACGGTTTCGACGAGGAGGGTATGCCGTCTCTCGCGCCAGTTTCGGATATGCAGAAGAAGGGCGATTATGCGATCGCTATTCCGCTCGACGAGTCCGTCATCCCCGATGTCTATAACGGCTTTGTGCTCCTGGAGGACTCCCTCCCGCAGTGTAACGTACGCTTGCCGTTCGTCCTCACCCTCCAGTACGCCTCTACGGTTATTGCCCAGCGCTGGAATGACGTGCTGGCGATCCGGAATGCGGATTTCAACGGCGGTTACCGCTTCGATTCCGTCCAGTGGTTCGTTTCCGGTGCTCCTATCGAGGGCGCTACCGAGTTCAACTACTATGTCGGAGAAGGCAAACAGCTCCGCTTCGGCGAGGAGTATCAGGCGCTGCTGACCCGTGAGGATGGTGTCAAACTGTTCACTTGCGCCTTTGTTCCGGCTCCCGTTCCGGCGGAGGTGACGGATATGCCGTCGCTCGTGCCGATGGCGCAGCCTATTCCTGTACAGGGACAAGGTGTGGCGCAATGGGTGGATATGTTAGGACGAACCCATCATACCGAAGCTTTCAATAACTCCGATATCCATGCGCCGGCTGCGGCAGGAAGCTACCTGCTCATCCTGCAAAAGCAGGACAACCGCTCCGCACATCATATAGTAGTGAAATAAATCTCCTCCCTTCCTTTTAGGGAAGGGCCGGGGTTAGGCCCCCTAATACTTCGGACTCCAGAAATAGCCGGTTATCCATTTGGGTATCCGGCTTTTCTTTACCTCTTTCGCCTCTACCCCTTTGGGCTCTAATCCTCTAACCTCTAACCCTCTAACCTCTCCCCCTTCAGGGGGTTGGGGGGCTTCCAACGCCCTCTGCAACCGATCCTTGCCGGCGCCGAAACGTACGCCCACGCTCGCTTGCACTTTCCAGTTCCAGTTCTTCAGACTCATCACGTTCTCCTGAACCGTCGGTTTGGAGCGGAATCGGATGTGTTCACCGGTCGCCCAGGCGTTCAGGTGTACCCATTTGTTGATCTCCCAACTCACCGCCGCGCGCATGTTACCCGTCACGTGTACCGGGAAAGACGGCTCTAAGTTGAACATCGGGTTACTCGGCAGCTCGCTCGCTATCGTATCCGGGAAATAATAGGAGATCAGATTGACCGAATACGTCACAAGCATCGCCGCCGCAGAGGCATGCAGAACCACTTTGCCTTTGTTCGGCGTATAGTTGATGCCGTAACCGATTCCGATGGCTACCTGTCGCGTGCGGACGGCGGTGATATTCGACATCAGCGAAGGAATCAGTGGCCTTTCGTCGCCGGGTATCTTCACCGTGTCCTGCAGATCTACTTGGCTTGATTGGTACGCTAAATGCAGCAGAAGCGAACCCGCGCTTTTCTTCTGGATATACGATTGTTTGACCGCCGCCTGGTGGGAATAATGCGCTGCATTGAGCGCGTACCAGATATTCAGGCTCGCATTCGTGATGACGATATTGGTTTTGCCTTGGTCCCATTTATACGCATTGTCTAAGATGACTTGGGTGGTGATATTCGTACTGGTCTGGATACCGAAATCGATACCGATAAACTTACTGCCGAACGAGAAACTCAACCGTTGCGCGTAGGCGTTGATGGCGTCCCAGCTGTAGCCGAAGCCGAAACCGCGGTAGCCTGCGTAGAATCCTAAATCTACGGAGGGAGTGGTTCTGTTTAGCAAAGAGAAAGTCATCTCCTCCGGGCCGGAACTGCCCGGTATAATGGCGTTAAAAGACGAACTCAGCGTCGAATGGACGCCTACCATCGCGTTCGTGTACGCCAGCCGCCAGCTGTGTTCCGGTAGCTCGATATAGCTCGTGTCGATACCCCTTGTCAGGTAGTTATCTATCCATCTGCCCGTGCGGTAGAAGAACAGCAGACCTTTGTTCGGCTTCTTCTCCGCCTTTGCCGCCTGGCTCTGCTCAACTGCCTTTTCTGCCTTCATGTCATCCGCTTGCCCGGCAGAAAATACACAAACCAGCGCTACTATGATTAGTATCTTTCGTTTCACGCTGCAAAATTACTATAAAATTCGGAAATACACAAATCTTGCTGCGTTTTTTTTCTCGGGAGGTGTACAAATTGACAGAAATTGTGTAAATTAACGCCAATTTCAATAAATTGTTAAAATTTAATTTGCGTATTCCAAATAAATGTTGTAATTTTGCACCCAATCCACGCCGAGGGAAGTGTCTCTATTTTTTGGGGTGGAGATGAAGACATATTAAAAAGACGTTTATTAACGTTGTTTGCGGCTCTCAAAAACTTCGCAACTTTTTGTCATCAGGCCGAACAATAGGAAATGAATGTCCGGGTTTATGTATTCCCGTGAGGGTGCGCAGATGCGCACCCCTACGCGTACATAGCTGCGGCGTGGATTTCGGTTGTTACTGACTCTGATGACGGGCATTGCGAAGGCCTTTGGGAGCGTGAGGACAGACGAACTTCACGCTTTTTTTTGTGTGTGTAGGTCGCAGCCCTGCCTCCGGGCTTAAAACTGAGGCAAACGATCTTTGACATATTGATATACTAAAAAACAGGCAAAAAATGAAGATTTTTGCGCAAATGTTTGCGTATGTCAGAAATTTGTTGTACCTTTGCGACCGCAAAGGTTAAAACAATAAAAACTGACAAGTATGGAAGTGGTAAGAAAAACATCGTACGGTTTGGATGTTAACGCGATGACGGATCCTCTATTGGATGCTAATCAGAGCAATCTCAAAGGCCGTCCAGTTGAGGAGTTTATGGACGAATTAGCAAAACGTCTTGGAAAGCATTACGGACTGAATGATATTCGTGAGGCTTTATGACTAAAAAGTATATAGTCCGTTCCTTACCAACTGCTGATGCAGATATTGATAACTTGGAGCAGTTCATAGTGAAACAATGTGCTGCCCCTCTTACGGCCGCGCGTCAGTTTCAACTTTTGTACAAACTCTTCAATTGGTTAGAAGAATTCGCTGAGTTACCGGCTGTACATGTTCCTTTATCTGTCCAATATGGAAAAATTATGAGAGCCATCCCGTTCGGCAAGAAGATGGTGATTGTATATGAAGTAGAAAGCAATATCGTTTATGTACATCGTATTATGCCGCAGAGCATGATAATCTTCTAATCTCCTAACACATATTTCTATTTTGCCTGACATGAGAGAAATCTCGTGTCTTGCTTTTTTATGTATATCAGTATGATTAAAAGATACAAGCTTGTATTTATTTGAGCAAAAAAGATACAAGCTCAAAAAAGGAATAGGCAGAATTGAATAACATAAAAACACGAAAAATACAAGTAAGACTTTAGTAAGGGTTAAGTAAGACTTTAGTAAGACTTTCTTCCATTACGTCGGATTGTATCCGGCATTAAATAAAAACGCCGTGCATTTTTCTCGCATCCTTGCGAGAACCCAAAATAGAATAAACATAAAAAACACAAAAATACAATGAAAAACTTAAATTACATTAACTTAAATCAAATTAAGTCTAATACCGACGGTGAACCGACGGTGAACCGACAATCAAGGCTAATGTCGTACCGAGGTAACCTCAGAAATCTTGCCATGATTTTTGCCGTACTCGTGATGAGTATCGCCAATATCGGTATGGCGTGGGGAGGACAGAATCTCTACAATGGCTACATAAAAGCCACATTTAACGGAACAAAATGTTGGGGAGACACTTATTATGAAATGTATAGTGGTGGACCCAATGCTACTTTAGGGACTGCTGCCCAAATGGGCACTTTGACCGGAGACTTTGTTATTACAGATGTTAAGTTAAAATTCAATACTGACTGGGATACGCATAAATCAGAACACCAATGTTGGTATAATGTAGATGGTAGTGGTGGCTCTGATTATTGGATTAGCTGGGGAACGTCAAAAGGAGATGGATATCCTGAAAAACTTGGAGTAAACTATACTATTGCACGTCATACAGATGCTTCAGGGTATCATTCTGTAAACGTGGGTTTTCAGTCCCAAATTTTCTGGAATAAGGATGAGCATCATACTCTGGACTTAAAAACCTACTATTTCAGCTACACGGTATTGCCTCCGGCAGTATCTTCATTTACTGTGACTCCGACAGGTGCGGTAAGTGGTGATGGTACGGAAGGGAACCCTTATATTATTCCTTATGGTGGAGATTTGAAACTTACTATGTCAGGTTCGCAGGGGCATAGTGATGCAAATTCTTCTGCAAAATACTACAATACAAGCAGTGCAAGTTCTTGGACAACTCGAGCATATAAAACTATTTCAAATGTTACTGAAACGAGCAATCAATCAGTAACCATAAAGATGTGTTACGAAAATAACTCATCTTCTGAGTTGCATGGAACAGAAAGCACCAAGACTGTTTACTACAAAGCAGCGAAAGGTGTGTCGTTGTATAAGTTTCAAACCAAGAGTAGTGGTTTAGGGACTGATGCTATCTGCGCCAATAAAGATCAAGATTATTCGTTAACAACTGGTGGAAGCGGTAAGTTAGAGACTTTAATAGGGGGAACCCTTAAGGCACGAGCAAGTTCTGCGGGCACAACTAATCTTGTATACAATACGAGTAATATTAAATTTACAGGAGGTAATGCTGGATGGCTTATATTAGGATTAGACAATAAAATTAAGTCGGGTGATGTAATCCGTTATATAAATAGCAATAGTGGTTCTGTTGCTATCCGAACGGCAAAAGATGCTTCTACCAACCAAATAGTGTTAGCTGGTAATAGCAAGACGACCATGCAAACAGTTGTTATTACAGATGCTCAAGCATCTGCATTTGCTTCATTGAATACTGTTTATATGATTCGCACATCTAATACGTCAGAGATTTCTTACTTCGAGATACTCCGTCCATTGAAAGTAACACTTAATGCGAATACGAACGGAGGTAAAGTAGGTGGAGAAAATACACAAACAAGGTACTTCGTAGCAGACGAGGCGCAATTGTTACCGCGTGCAACGAAGTCGGATTATTTATTCAAAGGTTGGTTCGACGCAAGTAGCGGAGGTGATGCAGTCGCCAATCCATATACGGCAACCACTTCACCGAAAACACTCTATGCGCAATTCGATGACTGCTCTTCCACGGCAGGAACAGTTTATAAATTCCAATTGAAGACAGGTTTGGATAATAGTAGCATAACAGCAGGAGACTTGAATGTAGGAAACTACCTGAGTGCCATGGATGGTGGTACGGCGGTCATTACAGGATCCCATGCAAAAATAGTTAACAATAGTGCAATAGATTTTAATGACAACGGAGATTATATTACTGTGAATTTGGACTGCGAATTGAAAGCCGGTGATTTCTTTAAGACAACCATTAGCGGCTCAAAGAGTGGTATCAAAGTCACTACGACAAGCAGCACCACCAGTTTGAAAAATATATCTTTCGGAACAAATGTAGAGACTGAAGTTCCAGCAAGTCTTGTAGGGAAAAAAACATTCCGTATATATCGGCAAGACTCCAATTGTGGTGGACTTTCTTATTTCGAAATCACTCGTCCTTCAGGTTATGCAGTGACATACAATAATGGAGGTCATGGTACAGCACCGGATAATACAACGGCTTCTTCTGTGACGTTGACAGATATTAGTACAGGCGATTGGATCAACACCGGTTGGAAAGCCAACGTAGCAACTACGGTAGGCGGCGAAGCAGTAGCAGAGAATACTTTGATTGCAAATGGAAGCGTAGTAACTCTTTCGGGAGCAACAACTTTTACTGCTCAATGGACAGAATGTTCTGGACCGAGTTATACGGCATTCACCCCGACTGGCGTAACGGATGGTTCACACAATGTTGGTGATGATCTGGGTACGTTGTCTGTTACGGCTGCGCCGCAAAACGGCGGTACATTGAGTTATCAATGGTATCAGTATGACGATGCGACAGGTAAAGTCAATGCGACGGTAGCAGCAGGGACGAATAATGCAGCTACATACAATATCCCGAACAATGCCGAGTGCACAAACCGTCACTATTATTGCGTTATTTCTGAATCGGGTTGTTCTACAACGGTTGAGTCCGCTATTTCCGGTGCTTTGACGTTGACAGAAGCACTTGACCCTTGCTCCGAACCGGCAGAAGTAACTAACGAGATTGCACGTTTCTTCGTGCCTTGCGGAACAAGTACAAGTGAAGCATATACCGTAACTAACCAACTATCATCTACGGGAGATAATAAGTTTAGTACATATTTATTCGGTGGTGGTAGTGACAATTGGGATAAAAATGCAACAACGGGCTTTATTTATGGAAAATTAACAGATAGTAATGGGTATATTCAAATAAAGCTGAACGAAGGAAGTTTCCAGGCAGGAGATATTATTAATGCATACTTTAATAGTAATAATACTAATAATAACCTGAAACTGAAATCCGGTTCCGGCAATGAATTAGGTGCTGCTTCTGCTTCTGGTTTGGAGTATGTACGTACTTATACGCTGACAGCGGCAGATATTGAAGACAATGGTTCGATTAAGTTCTTCCGCAAAGGTTCAAGCATTCGTGTCAACCGTATTATTGTTACTCGTCCGCCGGTTTCTGCCACTATTACTGCGACAAAGACATCGCCGGATTATGTGTCACCAGATCCGAATAATTTGGTGTTGAGCATCTCTACTACAGGTGCAAGTTCCGGTTGGTACTATCGTGTAAAGAATACCGGAACCAGTGGTTACCAAACGCCAGATGAGGTCGCTTATAACACAGCCACTTGGACGATGACTTCCGGCTTGGCATTAGGGGCAAACAACTTTGTCGTTGAGTTGTATAATGGCTCAGGAGAAAAACAGGCTGAATCCGCAACTATCACCGTAACAGCTGAGACGGCTTATTCAATGACGATTGCTGCCGGTGCAGGAGGTTCGGTTAGCCCGAGCGGAGAGATAAAAGCCAATGAGTCCGGCAATCATATCCATCCGGAAATCACCGCCACTCCGGCTTCTGGTTATCATTTCGTCAGCTGGACTAAGGATAACGAGAATGCCACTTTGGAGAACGCGAATGCCGCAACGACTACCATCACCAGCGCCTCCGGCGCATGTACCATCACCGCAAACTTTGCCGCGGATGAATGCACACCGACAACGCTGTTCTCGATGGTAGTGGCAGATAGCGGTAGTGATGCAGATGTAGCTCGTCAAGGCGGGACATTATCGTTGACCACCTCAAATCATTTGAGCACACTAACCGGCGGAACAGCTACACTTAAAAATAATTATGCAAGTTCCGGCTCGGCACATAAGATGGTAGGAAAAGACAATGATGAGCGTCACCTTCGTTTCAAACAAAATGATCACTTGCTCATAGTAACATTGGATGAGGCTTTGGCTGAGGGTGATATTATATCTTTCACCGGATATGGTAGTAACCAACTAAGTTTTACAACTACAGAAACACGTGCCACAACTCCTGCTACAAGTAGCAAATCTTATACCATCCCATCAGCAAGTGGATTAATAGGCGCAACAACTATCTATATATGGCGTTCATCGGGAAGCGATACCTATATCAAATCACTTACCGTTACCCGTCCGTGTGATGAGACTTGCAAGACGCCGAATATCACCAATATCGCCAGCACGACGAATATGACGACGGCGGAGACGAAGTCGCTGAATGTGACCTTGGGTAATGCAGACGCATTGACCGGAACGGTATCGTACGCATGGACCAATTCTGATGGTACGGCTATTGCTGCTGCGGCTAAAGCCACAGGTACAACTACAGCCCGTCTGACGCTGACAGAGCCCGCAGCAGGTACCTATACCTTCAAGTGCACCGTAACGAATGACTGCGGCGGAGACGGCAGCCAATCGGCTACTTCGGCTGTCTTTACTGTGAAAGTGACAGCGAGCGCCGGTTGTACGGAGATAGCCAAAGTGATTGTTTCGGGTACAAGCACCGGAACTGACTCGGGAACCAAGATTGCCGAGACAGGCGGTTACGGCGTGAAACTCGAAAGCACGACAGCTTCCCATGGTGGCAACACCGGATACAAGATTGGTAGCAACAATTATGTCTATCTGCAGTTGGCAAGCGGTGAGCAGTTCCAGAACGGCGACAAGGTGAAGGTATATATTACCAAAGTTTCCGACCAAGGCGACCACAAGCTGCATATCTTCCAAGGAACCACCGCAGCCGGAACAGAAGTAGCTACCGTAGAGACTCCTGTTCTTGGCTGGAACGAAGCTACGCTATCTAATGTAACGACCGGCAACCGCAGTCTGACTATCCATCGTAGTTCGGGCACTACCGAGCAGAACCACTATATCTATGCTTTCGCTGTAGAGCGCTGTAAGGACTGCTCACCGGCGACATTTGAAGGCATGAGTTATGATGAAACAGAGTACACGGTAGGTGCCTCGGCAAGTGCTATCACTGTGACCAACCCAGAGAATGCGGATAGTTATCAATGGTATTACAACACCGTGAATGATCGTTCGGATGCAACCAAGACAGAAGAGACCGGCGCAACCAGTGCCAGCTTTACGCCGAGCACGACTGCCGCCTTCGCTACACGCTATTACTGGTGCGAGTTGACGAACGACTGCGGAACGGTTAAGACCCCGACGGTAGGTATCACCGTCCGTGCTTCCAAGTCCAATCCAACCGTCACATGGACCAATCCGAGCAGTGTGAACTACGGTGGTGGCGGTTATACTATCCGTGCAACAGTGGATCAAACGACATGGGACGGTACATTAACCGCATCTATGCTCACCGCGCCAACGGGCATAGCCATAACGAATGTAACCATAGGTGCAGACGCCGGTAAGAAATATATCGAGGTGAGATTTGATGTGCAGACCTCGTTTGATACGGAAACGTATGGCTCGACTATCCCGTTCGTTCTTTCACTCCCGGAGACGACTAACTACAACGAGTTGGTTTCCGAGAAGGACTTGACATATAGCGCCTGCGCGGGAGGTGGAGATAGCGATAACTCCTATGTAATCGGATATTCCAATGCCGACGCTACCAATGTATCCAGTTCCGCTGCTTTCCGTGCTTACAATACTGCATCCAATTGGTACTCGGCCGGCAATACGACCTTTACGGATATGACTTCAACGGACGGATTCAGCATTTCCGCTACAAATAAGAGCGGTTACTATTGGAAAAATGACGGCTCTTTCACAACAAGCGGTTCCAGTGACAACCGTTTAATAACGCTCAAATTAGCGAAAAACAACGGGGCTACTATCCGTTGGACCAATGAAGCTTTGTCGTTCACGAAGATACGCATTATAGGTCGTAATACCTCCAGTGACGAGAGTAGTACATTCACCGTCTCTAACGGGACAACGGAAAAGACATTTACCTTTGAATCCGGAAGCTCCATCATCCAGACTAAAGAGGTAGTGATGGACTTCGTAGCAGGTAGTGAAAAAGGTGTTGTTATCTCCGGAGGAACGAAAGAGCTTAACGTACTTATCGAATTAGTTCCCGCCAGCGGAGGAGGAACTCTGACCACCACTTTGGCCTTTGCATCGGCAGGACCGCTTAACAAGCAGACATCAGATGCTAACTTTACCAATACAGCCTCTGTTACCGGAGCGAACAGCAATACGTTAGGAACCATTACGTATAGCAGCAACCATCCGGAGATTGCATCTGTCAATACTGCGACGGGCGAGGTAACGCTCGTTGCGGCAGGTACGGCGGTTATTACAGCTACTCTTTCCCGCTCGGGATGCTACAAAAGCGCAACGGCAAGCTATACTATCAATGTAACAGAAGTGACCTGCGAGGAACCCGCCGGCGTGATTGCAGTGACGAGCGGTAGTACCGAGGTATGTTCGGTTCCGGTTGGACTGACATTGACCCATATAGAGGGAGCAACCGTACAATGGTACAACGGCGATGCGGAAATCAGCAACGGCGGCGATTATACCATCACCGCCCCGACGGAAACCACCAGCGTGCTATCAACAACCACTCCGGGTAACTATTCCGCGAAAGCGTATAAGGAATGCGAAAAGGCGGCCGCCAAACGCTCGAACACCATCAAGGTGGTCAGCGCCGCATCCGAAGTGGACGTTACGCCAATCATAGAGAAATGGTATATCAAGAACGGTCGTCCGACGCCGGACATCGCCCTCTGGCAATTAGGCGAGGGAACAAGCCTCAAGAGCGTAGCTTGGAGTCCTGCCAACGCAACCGGATTGACAGCGGCCGGCGATATATATGAGCAGGAAGGCATCGTTTATCTGACAGGCAAAGAGCCTTCGGCTAACACCGGCGCTGATATCGAATATACGCTGACCCTGACGGTGAAGAACTCTTGCGGTTCGGAAACAGTGATGAGCGGAAAAACAATCACCATCGTTCACCAGAAGAATACCGACAAGCACGTGCTGGCATTCGTGGTGGGTAATACTGAGAAGAAAAACAATAAATATGTAGCAATAGGTAAAGGTTTTACGGAGTCTATCCCGGCATCGCAAACAACCAACGTCCCGTTGTACAACGCCATCGCGAATAACTTCGCCGTTCAACCGACCAATATCTACTCTACCGACGACGAGAAGAAACTGAAAGAGTACTACTCGCAGTACGATATCCTCTGCATCACTGACTATCCGAATACGGGTACGAAGGGTGTGAACGGCAAGAGTTATGTGGACGCCATCGGTTCGCTGATAGACATCCGTCCGATACTGACGATGGAGGCCTACGTGAGCGGTCTGGCTAACTGGCGCTCCAAAGGTGTTGTAGGTACCCGGACTACGCCTACCAGACGTCAGTACAACATGCTGCTGCAATGTAAGGACCATGAGATTTTCTCCGGCACTTCACCCGAGACATTAGGCGAAGGGGATGATATCATGTACCGCGTGAACATGGTAGACAGTACCCAATCCAGATATGCCGAATTGGATGCAGTGGGCAAAAGCAGTCATGCTACGGATACAGCAGCACTCCAAGGATTTACAACAGGCGAGATGGATCTGTTGGCTCTGGGATTGATAGACAACGGTTCCGGAACAGACCTGCAAGTCGGTGCCGAACGCCAGACAAACATGAAAGCCCGTATGATGGTATTGGGAATCAACAGTTACGCGATGGAGCGTCTGTCGAACGATGGTGAGACCGTTGTAATCAATGCCCTCAACTACCTGATGAAGAAGAACGCGGAAGATATAGAGGACTGCTCCAACTACTTCTTAGGCGGCGCAAGCGGTGATGCGAGGAACTGGCATAATGTTGCCAACTGGTCAGGAGCAACATTACCGGATAAGACCCAGGAAGTCCGTATCCTCGCACCATGTGAGATTAAAAATGGGCAAAAAGCCCATGTCGCCAGAGTAAAGATTGTGCCTAACGGCAACTATAAATCAGTACCGGTAACAGGAGGTAGCCTGACTATCGCAGCCGGCGGTGCGCTGGTAGTCGATGGAAAAGTACAGGCGGCAACCGCTCCTAACTATTATGAGGCACGTCCTACAAGTGCTGCAGATCTGACAATCGGCTCGACTGAAACGAATGGTAACGGTACGCTGATCTTCGATAACGAAGATGGTAGTACTCAAGCTATAGTACAGTACTACTCCAAGGCGACAACGGATGAAGCAGAGACTTGGTATTGGCAGTACATGGCGGTTCCGTTCAACGACAACTCAAGCGCTTATCGCAATTACTACGACAGTTATCTCTATCGTTGGAATACCGAATGCACCGGCTGGGAGGTAGTTCCTAACCGAGGAGAGGTTTACCCGTGGGTCGGCTATACCATCACGCAAGAGGGTAATAAGACCTATACGATGGATGGTACCTTAGTAGAAACCGGAGAACAAGTATTCTCTATTCCGGCTGGAAAGAACCTTGTCCTTGGTAACTCGTGGACGGCTCCGATTCAGGTTAAGCAGTTTACCGATGACGATTTCGCACACATGAGCAAGAATGTATATCTCTTCAATACGGGCTATGATCCTAACGGAGGAGGTGAGTTCGACAAAGCAGGTGGACGCTACGAAGGCGGTACGTATGTTACGATACCTATCCATTCATCGCCTTACACGGGAGACTCGCTGATCAGTTCCCTCCAAGCGTTCATCGTTTATGCCAAGACTGGTGAAGGCGGCGGTACATTCACGCTGGATTATGACCGTCATGTACGCCCTGCCCGCTCAACGGATAAGGTGAACGCCGGTCCGATGCATGCTCCGAAACGCGGAGGCGCGATAGATGATAAGCCTGCGGTTCTCAAGGTATGGGCATCCGGAAGTCGTTATGATGACCGGTTGATAGTACTGGAACGCGAAGACTTCTCTACCGGATTAGACGAGGGATGGGATGGTAACAAACGCGTAGCAGGAAACTCATCTCCTCTGATCTTTGCAGTGACCGATAACGGACGAGAGGCGGTTTCCGCTATTCCTACCATGGAAGGAACGCTCATCGGATTCTGGGCTGGAGAGGATAATGAATATACATTACACTTCGAGTACAACGAAGAGGATGAGTTGTACCTGCTGGATCTGGATAACAATACTTATACGCCGGTAAATAGCAGTAGCACTTATGTCTTTACGGTACCGGATAAGAAGGCGCATAATCGCTTTATCTTAACCCGCATCGCTCCGGATCCGGTAGCAACGGGAGTCGAAGAGACGCAAGCAAGCGAAAAACCGGAAGCAAAAGCTATTAAGTTCCTCAAAGATGAAAAGGTATTTATCTTTGTAAACGGTAAACTTTATGACGCAACAGGAAAGGTAGTTAAGTAATGGTTGAATGAATTAATGAATGAAAGAATTAAAGAGGAAAGAATTATGAAAAACGTTATGAAAACTATCATGCGTAATACAAAATTAGTGATGATCCTGGCTTTCCTGCCGGCGCTGCTTAGCGCCGCGCAGGCGCAAGCCGTGGACTATAAGAGTACGTACAAAGGAGTAAGATACGAGCAACCGTACCAACACGCGGAGTATAAAGTAGCCTCGACGGCTTCTGCTCCGACGATGGGTTTCCAGTCCACCAGCGTTTATTCCTCCCAGTTCGGTAGTGAAGAGCAGCCCATGCTCAATAGCGACGGAACAGTGAATGACGAGGCTTATACCACTACCTCCAGAGTTGGTCATCTCGGGTCGATTCGTAGGGATGGGCGTGAAGGAGGCGAAGCTAATACCGGAACACCGGAACAAACCGGAGACAAGCAGCCCCTCGGCGATGTCGTCTGGCCGCTGATGCTCCTCCTCGGCGCCTACGCGGGATATAAGGTACGTGCGCGCAAAGAGGCGTGACCCCAAGGTTAAAAAGTGCAGGTTTGAGAGACAATCTGCACTTTTTATTTGCATAATTCAAAAAAAAGCCGTACCTTTGCAGCGGAAATTGAAAGGAGAGTATTATGAGTACGATAGTTTTTCAACCTCAAGACCAATCGCAATTGGCATTCTTAACTGATTTTGCCAAGCGTGTGAGTGTGCCTTATGTTATCGTTCCTTTGAATGTGGAGACTCTGCTTAATCGGGAAGAGAAAGAGGCGCAAAATCGCGTCAAGTCGTTTGTTCAAATGCAAGAGAATTTCCCCGAATGTGATTTGACAGACGAGGAAATCCAAGCAGAAGTAGATGCCGTTCGCCAGCAGATTTATGAGCAAAGCAATGCCCGCAAATAAGATACGCGTTATCGTTGATACAAATATCTGGATCAGTTCTCTTATCGGCCGTCAATTACTTTCCTTAAGAGAATTGTTAAGTTATCCGCAGATCGAGTTGGTGGTGACTGAGCGGCTAATGCAAGAGGTGATTTTAGTCGCACAGCGTCCTAAATTTGCAAAGTATTTCCGCCAGGAGGATGTGGAGATGCTACGAGACTGGATGGAGAAGAATATGGTCAATGTACCGTTAGGTGATATTCCCGCTCGGTGTAGAGACCCCAAGGACGATTATTTGTTGGAATTAGCGATACAGTCGAAAGCTATATATCTCGTGTCCGGTGATAGTGATCTGTTAGAGATGGAAACTATCGGAGATTGTCGAATAATGACGGTCAGTCAGTTTGAAAAAGAGATTTTCGAAAGATTATAGTCTCTCCGCCCGTAGGAAACACTATCAAAAAGTGCAGGTTTGATCCACAATCTGCACTTTTTTTATGCAACAAAATGACGGAAAGAGTGTAAATTTCAACAAATAGGTTCTTTTTCTACAGAAAAACTTGCGCGTCTGAAAAAAAAGTAGTACCTTTGCTGCGCATTTTGTAAAAATGCCGTTTGGGACTCCCAAAAATTTCGCAAATTTTACTATAAGTCTCAGTCCAAACGCACCAAATTCCCTGGTTTATTTAACCGCACCGGGTGTTTTTGGTGTCTTTGGTCTTTGACATTATGGATTTACCGCAAAAATGCAGAAAGTTTGCACTTTTTGCACAAAAAACTTGCGTATTCCAAAAATTTGTTGTACTTTTGCGTCGCAAAACGCAAAACCAATACAATTATGGTAACCACACAACCGACATTTAATCAGGTATTCGATTTAGCTTGTATGCTTCCTTATAGCGAGCAGCAGCAGTTGATTGACCACGTACAGGGAAATCTGTTCGAGCATCTGCACCGTGTAGAAGAAACCCCGGATGAGTTGAAAGCTCGTTTGCGCGAGGCCCATCGGCAAGCTATAGCCGGAGAAATATACTCTCAGGAAGAGGCGCATGACTTAATGCGTGAATATGTTAAACAACGCTTGCTTCATAGTGCATGAGAGTTCTTTGGACGAAGAAAGCAATCGCCGGTTGGCGGGAAGTTGCCGATTATATTCTTGCTGATTTCGGAGCGCAAGCAATGCAAGCATTCATTGAGCGTACCGAGGAAGCAGAAGGTATAATTTCCTTATTGCCAAATATTGGCTCTGTTGAATGGAGCGATACACAAGAAGGGGTTGTTTATAGATATGTAACAATCAATCGCCGGAGTAAGATGCTATACTATGTAGATGGAGATATAATCTTTATAGCTGATTTCTGGGATGTGAGGAAGAATAAGTAATCTCAATTACTATCGACCTAACAAATTACAAAGCGGTAAATCCAGTATGCGGACTTACCGCTTTTTTGTGCGTGTATGTCCGGCAAAAAGATACAAGCTTGTATTTATTTGCGCAAAAAAGATACAAGCTGAAATACAAGCTGAAAAAAGGAACAGGCTGAATTGAAGAACATACCAAAATAGAATAACACAAAAAACACCAGAATAATAATAAAAACACAAAAATACAATGAAACACAATTACTTTAACTTAAATCAAAATGAGTCGAAGAATGACGGTCAAGTACCTCGAAATGTGCAAATGAGTAGGTATTGCCCCCAACCCGATTCCGTGTCGAATCCGTGTCGTTGCCGTGATTTGGCTACCCCCCGGGTATTCTCTGCCGTTTTATCTGCGCGCGCATGGAAGCACGTTGCCATGATTTTTGCCGTACTCGTGCTGAGTATCGCCAATATCGGTATGGCTTGGGGAACAAAGGCGTCTTGGACTTCTCCTAATCAATCTAGCCTTCCAACAAGTTTAGATGATGGAAAAATTTCATTAGCATGGTCTAAGAACTCAAGTAGTAGTCAAACATCGGTAATTTATGGTAGTAAAGGAGCAGAAGTTGCAAGATTCTTTTCTGATGGGAGTACTCTGACTATAGGTACAACAAGTAGTTATAAAATTGACTCAATCATAATTACAATTGGAAGTAAGAGTAGTAGTCCGGCCGGTTTTAAAACTGGAGGAGAAACAGCGGGTTGGTCTGCATTTAATACATCAGGGAAGAATAAATATACGGTAGCAACTCCGTCAGCTGGAAATTCATTTGTAATAACTATTTATAAAACAAGCGGTACCTTAACTAACGGACGTATTGATATTACAGGTATCGATGTATATTATGTGTCCGCGGGTGGAGCAACTTCTCATAGCGTTTCTGCGGTAACGAGTACGGGAACGAATACTTACGGAACGGTAAGTGCAGCGGCAAGTTCTGTGGCAGAAGGAGGTACTACTACTATTACCGCCGTTCCGGTGGAAGGATACCGTGTGACCAATTGGGCTGTTAGTGGCGCAGGGGCAAGTATTAGTCCGAGTGGAGCAAGTAATGCAACGTCTACAACTCTGACGATGGGTACGGCGGATGCAACAGTAACAGTAACGTTCGGTGCTATTCCATCCCATACGATTACATATACTAACACGAAAAGCATGGACAACTCTGCCAATCCGACAAGTTATTATGAGGGTGTTGGAGTGGCATCCTTTACCAAACTGCGCCATGCAGTAGGTTATGATTTTACTGGATGGTCTCCATCTTCTATTAGTAGTTCGGCTACAACCAACCAAACAATAGATGCCCAATGGACAGCCAGAGCTGCGGCAGCTGGTACTGGCACATTGACCTATAATTTTGGATATTCAGATAATACAATAACTACTTCTTCTATCACTCGTAATAACGGAGCACTTTATGACGCAACCGATCTTACTTGGACAGGAGTAACGATAGATGATAGTGAAAGTGCTGAACGTTCAGGAAAAATAACGACAACAGATGCTTATAATTCCGGTAAATATTTGTCGTTAACATTCAAGATAGCAGATGGGTATACCTTTACTCCGACTGAAGTTCAACTGAAAGCAGTTGCAGTTTCTCACGATAAAACTATCCGTTTTGAGTTTACGGATAACGCAGGAACGCCCAATTCTAAATATCTTGAGCAAACAAGAGGTAATGGTTCTAGTGTCGGGACGTTAACATATGATTTCGACGCATCAGATCCTGTTACATTAATAGGAACTGTGACCGTTAAGATTTATGCTTATGGCGATGATGATTCATGGCGTTTAGGTACACCTTTAACCATTACCGGAACAGTGGCAGCTGCATGTACGGCTGCGGATCATGTGGATATAAGCGGCGAGTGGGCTGCGTTCATCGGATACCCGATTTCTCTGACAGCTACGGCTTATGATGACGAGGATAACGCAATTGAAACGGGTCTGAGTTATCAGTGGTATAAAGATGGTACTGCTGATGGAAATATGATAGATGGAGCCACTTCGGCTACTTACTACAAAGCATCTGCTGTTGAAGGAGATTATGGATCATACTACTGTAAAGTTAGTAAGGCTGGTTGCTCTGATGTCTTCAGTAGTGCGTTTGGCATAAAGATAATGCGAATCCACTTGATGTGGGAAAATGGAACAGAAGTTTCCGATTATGCTTTCCACAACTTCGCTCCGATAGGAGGTAGTAAGGCAGTATGTACTATTGCCTTAGAGGGTTATAATTATTCTCTGCAAGTTTTGGATGGTCAATATGGCTGGGGAGACCATAATAATGCATGGTTTGGACGTTCCAACTACTGGGGTACTACAGAGAATCCTTGGACACATGATGTGGTGGATAATAAAACGTATCTTAATTGCGACATTGCTGGTGATTATGTCTTTACTCTTGACTATAGCAATGGCTATAAGTTGGGTGTTATGTATCCTCAACCGACCTATTACTACAAGGGAAATGATGATGCATGGTCGTCCACGCACGAGATGACAAAGAGTTGTGATGGAACATATGCGTATTTTTGGACTAAAGGAGCAACAAGTTTGCAAGCGGCTGGACGTGGTACGAATAACAACAATTTCTTAATCATGAATGCTGCCGGTAATAGTACTATTGCAGATGGTAATAAGTTGGAAATACGCAATGGAGAGGCTACCGGTTTTGGAGGAACTGATATCTGGGGAAGTAGCAATATGGGTAAATGGGACGGCTCAAGTTCCAATGCTAGTATATACAATGCAGGTGATTTCTATATTGTAGTTTTTTATCCGAATAATTCGATTAACACAACTAACGATCCGAAAATTTGTGCTTCAACCAAATTGCCAGGCAATGCAACTACAGCAGATGAGGTGGTTTACTTTGAAAAACCAGCATCTAATTGGGGAGATAAAGCTTATTATCGTATAGGTCATAGGGGAACGAGTAGTGCTCCCGAGATGGAACTTGTTCCCGGAACGGCTCGTTTGTACCAACATGTGCTGAGCGAGTGGACAGGATATGAGGCATGGAGTATTGCGAATAACTCCAGCTGGCAAGGTAGCAATAACTCCATCTATACAGTTGATACTGGCGATGAATATGATATTACCAAATCGACGAATTATTTCAAGTGTGAAACGGATGGTAATATTACTATTATTTTGGATGATGCGAATAATACGGCGGATGGTTGTACTTATTACAATGTGAACACTTATTCGGGAATGCTGACTCACACAGCAACTGTAAGTGACATGACGAATGGTTCGGTGCAGTTGAATTGGACGGATGTAAACGATGCAGCACAGAGCGCAACGAGTACAACAAGTAATTTGGCGCATACATGTAATTTGCAGATTACAGGTGTTCCTGCGACAGGATATGACGTCGCAACGCTGACGGTAAATGGATCGAACTTTACGAGCGGTGATACGCACGTGCTGAGTGCAGATGCAACTATAGCGGCTACGTTTGCGCTTCATAACTATAATGTGACTTATAGCGCGCCGGGCAACGGCAACAACTATACGATTAAGGTCGCAGACGGAAGTGCTACGAGTACATCCAAGACGGCCACTATGGGTCAGACCATTACTATTGTGGCTTCGCCTGCTGCAGGTTATGACTTTACAGGCTGGACGATTACAAAAGCCGGTGGCGCTGGAACAGTAACTCCTGCGGACGCGTCTGCAACCACAACCACATTCACCATGCCGACATCGGATGTTACTATCACGGCATCCTTCACACTTAAGACCTATACCATTACGGCAGCTGTGAATAACGGCGACTATGGAAGTGTCAGCCCTGCAAGTATCACGGTTAATCATGGTTCGACCATCTCAATTTCGGACAATGTGCTGACTTGTAATGGTAATACTCTGACGGCAACGGCAACGACTGCTACGGCACAATACACGTACGCGTTCAATAATTGGACAGGAGTAACTCATGGCGCTACGGTAACATCCAATTTGACCGCAACCGCCAACTTTACACGGACGGCAAATAGTTATACGCTGACGTGGAATTTGGCAGGTGGTACAGTTACTACAGCTGGTACTGGTGCAGATGTAGCTGCAACAGGTACTCCGAGTAGTTCTGTTGCTTTCGGAGCAGCTATTACTGCGCCTGTAGTAACCAAATCGGGTTATACCTTTGCCGGTTGGGATGTTAGTCCTGCCGCTACTATGCCTGCGGCGACCACGACCTATACGGCAACGTGGACGCCAGTAGCCGCTACTCACACCGTAACCTATAATGCGCAGGGTGGTAGTGTGACGCCAAGCAGCGAGACGGTGAGCACGGCTACTCTGCCGACTCCGACGAAGAGCGGATACACCTTCCAAGGATGGTACACCTCGGGTGGAGCGCATATTAGTGGCACGTATAACCCTGAGGCAGATATTACGCTGTATGCGCAGTGGCAGTCCTCCGACTGCGATGCAGGCGGCGCAACCACGTTGGCGGATATTAACTTCAAGGATGCTACTTGGTCTGGCAAGACATTCAGTCAGGGAAATACTGATACTGAAGATTTAATTAAAGGGGTCTATTTCTGGTGTAAGGATGCAACTAAACACTTTAGTTTGGAGGATAATACATCCAAAGGTTTGACTTTCCCAGCAGACAATATGTCTTCTAACAACAGGTATTTCTGTATTCCTATTACGGGTATCAATAGTAGTAACAAGCAGATAACTGTCACTCTGAAACATGGATATAGCTCTTCTACAGCATCATTCAAGTATTATTATAACGATGGTCGTACCGAGTGGGTGGATGCAAGTGCCGGATCAGGCACCAGTGTATCTGATGCTCAAAAGTCAGATACAGAGATTACTTTCACACTAAATAATAGTGGAAAAGGACTTACCAATACTGCCGGTCATTTGTTCATAGGCAGAAACAGTTCGTCCTTTACAAATATCTATGGTGTGACAGTAACCACTCCGGGTGCGGCAGGCACATGCTACTACGTGACCTACAACGGTAATGGTGCTACGGGCGGTTACACGACTGATGAAGCGGCATACGCGAGCGGAGATAATGCAACCGCAGCTACAAACAGTTTCACCAAGACGGGATATACATTTAAGGAGTGGCGGACTAATGCAAATGGAACAGGAACCAAATATGAAGCAGGCGACCCAATAGCTATATCCGGCAATATAACGCTCTATGCTATCTGGCAGGCAGCAGGTTACACCTTGGCATGGAATACGAACGGCGGCAGCGCACTGGCTGGTGACTACAGCAGCGGCAGTTTTGCTGATGGAGCAGATATTACCGCTCCGGACGATCCGACGCGGGCTAACTATACGTTTGATAGTTGGAACACCGCAGCGGACGGTTCGGGCAATGCATACACAGGCACCATGCCGGCAGCCAACACTACCTATTATGCGGTATGGAAGAACACGCTGACCCTGAAGACGGGTTCGCAAGGCTCGGAGAGTGACAAAGCACCGAAGGTATTCTTGGGAGGCAGCAGTCTGAATGGTTTCAGTGCCCATAAGGCAGCAGGTTATACGTTGCAGGGTTATTACACCGCAGCAACCGGTGGCACGAAAGTGCTGAACGCGGACGGTTCGTTCGCGGCATCGAACATAGCACGGTTTGTGACGAGTGGCAAGTGGAGCCGTACGACGGGTGATACAATCTTAGTAGCACAGTGGGAGAGTTCGTACCTGCTGAAATGGAACTTGCAACTGAACAAGGCAGAAGATGCCATCAGCACCACAAGCAAGGAGAGTGCCACGGCACGTGTCACTACGGCATCTATGACCAATCTGACCAACAATGGCTGGCTGACTATCACGGGCAGTAAGAAATCAGACTTGACGTCCCAGATTGAGACGCCAATCAATCTATCCGGTGCCGAAAGCAAATATATGTCTGTATCGTTCGACGTGACGGCAGGTTATCAGTTGTTACCATCCGCCGTGAAAGTGATGGTACAGCCGGTAGGAAATGGTGAGAACAAGTATGCGAAACTGATTCTGGAAGACGAAAACAGCCATAGTATCAATACCGTTGTTGAGTGCGAAGGTACGGAGAAAGGCAAGAAGACCACCGTCACCCTGAGCAATGCCGGCGGAACTGTATTTACGGGCACAGTAACGCTGAAGATATTAGTATATAACGCATCCGGTGCGAGCACCACCAATAACTGCTACCGCCTCGGTTCACCAATACAGATAGACGGTGCCATAGAGGCAGCGTGCGATTTACCGAGTTATGAGGGTCTGGAATATGATCAGACGGAGTACACGGTAGGAGGTGATGAGGCGAGTGCTATTCGCGTGACCGGCGGCAGTGCCGATACCTATCAATGGAAATGGAATAGCACGAATGACCGCTCAACGGGAACGAGCGTAGGTACTAGCAACGCAAGTTATACGCCGCTTACAACCATCAGCGAAGTGGGAACGCGTTATTACTGGTGTGAGTTGACGAATGACGACTGCGACGGAGTCGTAAAAACTCCGGCAGTAGCGATAACGGTAAGAGCCAATAAGTCCGAAGCAAGCGTCACATGGACGGATCCGGCTAACGAACCGAACTACGGCGGCGGCGGATATGTGATCCGCGCAACCATGAATAGCGGCTATGACGGTGAGCTGAGTGCAGAGGATCTCACCGCGCCCGCGGGCATACGTATTACTAATGTGTCAATAGATAATGAGGCCGATCAGAAGTATATCGAAGCTACGTTTGATGTAACGACTGCGTTTAACCGCGACGAGAACAGCAAGATCAGTTTCACACTCTCGCACGATGCAACGACCGGATACGACGCTATTTCCGATGAGCACGATGTGGACTATGACGCATGTTCGGGTGGAGAAGAGGGGAGCGCAGCGATTGCTCTGACGAGCGCTATCCATGATGAAGGAAGCGGTAATGCACCGCGCTACTGGTTTGAGACCTCCGGTGTAGGCCGGGTATTCGGTATCAACTACGGAAAGGCTACTTTGGGCACTTCTTCAGATGCTGCATTCTCCACTGAGGGATATAGTTATGTAGCTTCAAGTACAAGCCAACGCTGGGTATTCCAGCCTTATGTAGAAGGTGTAAACAAGATCCGTATCTATATCAAGAGTGCCACCAATACGTTGAGAGTATTGTCTATCGGCAAGAATGCTTCATGGCAGGATCAGAGCGGTAAGTATTCGAACATAGCTGTTGATACGATTATCTATTCCAACGACAAGACCACCGGTCTGGATAATAATCAAAAAGGTTATGCTGAGATCCAATTCAGTTCCGCGCTGACGAAGAATAACTACTACATGATAACGATGAGTTCATCCAGCACTTATATCTATGGAGTAACTTTGTATTCCGGAAGTGTAGGAGACGGCGGTAACTTGGCAACGAGTCTGACGTTTGCGAATACCGGTCCGATAGCAGCCGATGCATCGACAGCCAACTTCCAGAACATAGCATCGAAGTCAGGCGAAAACAGAAACACTTTAGGAACCATCACTTATAGCAGCAACAATGACGCCGCAACGGTGAATGCCACGACGGGCGAGGTGTCTATCCATGCCAAGGGAACAGCCCAAGCTGTTACGATAACGGCAACATTATCGGCGTCGGGTTGCTATCAAGGTGCAACGGCAACTTATACCATCAACGTGGCAGCGGATGTCTGTGACGAACCGTCCGGTAGCATTGAACTGACCTCCGGCAGCGCCACCAAGTGCTCAGGCGAGAGCGTAATACTTACCATGACGGGCTTCACGAGCGGCGCGACAGTAGAGTGGTATAATGGCGACACGAAAGTAAACGGCACGTCCGGCTATACCATTGTAACATCCGGTAGTACCAGTACGCTGACAACAAGCAATGCCGGTACCTATTCGGCAATCGCAAAAGTAGACGGAGGTTGCGCAAGCGGTGCCGGGCGTACCAATAGTATCACAATCAGCGATATTTCCGTGGATGCTTCTGCGACAAAGATAGTGGATAAGTGGTACGTGAAGAACGGTCGTCTGACGCCGGACATCGCCCTCTGGCAGTTAGGCGAGGGTGCTACATTAGATGAGGTAACCATCGAGCGTAATGTTTCAGGAGAAGGCACTCTTGGCCTGACAAGCAGTGATTTCGTGGCACGCGACGGCATCGTCTATCTGTCCGGTAAAGAACCTTCGGCTAATGAGACAGGCGCCGATATCGAATACACGCTGACGCTGACGGTAAAGGATGCCTGCGACGACCCGCATGAGATGACGGAAAAGACGATCACCTTGACCCACCAGAAGAATACCGACAAGCACGTGCTGGCATTCGTAGTGAACGGAACGGCGAAAGGCGGTTTCACGGAAGGTATCACCGCCCCGCAGACCACCGGTGTGTCTCTGTACAACACCATCGCTGCGCAGTTCGACGTACAGGCAACGAACATCTATGCCACCGACGATGAGAAGAAACTGAAAGAGTACTACTCGCAATACGATATCCTCTGCATCACTGATTATCCGAACACCCAGACCAAGGGTGCGAACAGTAAGAGTTATGTAGATGCTATCGGTTCGTTGATCGATATCCGTCCGATCCTGACTATGGAGGCGTTCGTAAGTAAGTTGGAAAATTGGAAAGTCAAAGGTATCAGCGGTAATCCGAAGAGCCCGACTACCCGTCAGTACACGATGGATCTGCAATGTAAGGATCACGAGATCTTCGCCGGAACGGAACTGACCACTATCGGCGAAGGCGACGAGACGATGTATCGCGTAAGCATGGTAGATAGCACCAAAGAGGATTACGCAACGCTGGATGCTACTTACGGTGCTACTTTGCCTCACAAAGAGAAAGAGTCAAAGAAAGGAGCAGGTGATGGTGAATATAACTATGGCGGTAAACCGGCTCTGCAGGGCTTCACGTTTACAGCCGAGATGGCGAATGACTTGCTGCCAATCGGTTTGATAGACGATGGAGCGGGTAATCCTCTACAAGTTGGTATCGAGCGTCAGCGTAATATGGAAGCCCGTCTGATGGTACTGGGTATCAACAGTTACGCGATGGAGCGTCTGGATAAGGACGGCGAGACGGTAGTTATCAACGCGCTCAAATACCTGATGAAGAAGAACGCAGAAGATATTGCGGACTGCTCGACCTCGTTCGTCGGTGGTGCAGACGGTGACGAGACAAACTGGAATAATGCGGATAACTGGACCGGAAATACTGTCCCGGATAAGACGCAGAAAGTTCGTATCCTTGCGCCGTGCGTCGTTCCGGCAGGCGTGAAAGCGCACGTAGCAGGTGTGCTGATTGCGCCGAATGGTAAGTACAACAGAGAAGCCAATAGTGCAGAAGGTAGCCTGACTATCGCAGCCGGCGGTGCGCTGGTAGTCGATGGAAAGATTCAGGCAGTGACTGCCCCGGCTTACAACCGTCCTCGCGCAACCAGTTCCGGTGACCTGGCAGTACTGACAGATGCCGACGCTCAAGGTGCGCTGATCTTCGATAACTCCGAGGGCGAGACGCAAGCTACGGTACAGATGTACAGCCCGTCGTACTGGGAAATCATGGAAGGAACCAACAAGAAGAAATCATACTGGTCGTATGTGGCAATTCCTATTCAGGATGCATATGTCGGGGAGTTCTTCTATGGTGCAGTAACGTATCTCTATGATGAGACAGAAGGTTGGATCAGAAAGAGAATCGGTACTCATCTGCATGCCTTTGAGGGTATCGGTCTCTCGCTGCCGGAAGGTCATACTGAGACATTCTATGGACCTTTGGCTCCTACGGAGGACAGGACAGTCACGCTGACGAAAACAACCTCTGGCGGTAACGGAGAGAACCTCATCGGTAACTCTTGGACGGCGCCGATTCAGATTGCGAACTTTGAGGCAAGCGACTTCGGCAGTGCATCTCAAAACGTAATGATCTATTGCACCGGCCGCGATGGAACGCAAGATGATGTGAGAGAGAATGCTGAATATGTGACGGCTACGGAAGAGAACGATGGAACTGTAAGTGCCGGTCAATGGGTATCCATTCCTATCAATGTGCCCTCTCTGGATGGCTATGACGGACTGAAAGTCATTCCTGCAATGCAAGCCTTCCAAGTGACAACAGGTACAGAGACCTCGCTGACGCTGAATTACGACAAGTTGGTTCGCGACGTGAATATTGTATCCGATAACCTGACGGAGAAACAACATGCTCCGGCTCGCCGTTCCGCGGGTGCAAAGAAGAGCCTGATGTCCACAATGCGTGTGCGCGTCAGTGGCGTGAAGACCCGCACCGATGTATGGCTGCTTGAGGATGACCGTTTCAGCGATGAGTTTGATAATGGATGGGAAGCAAAATACGCAGAATGCGATGACCGCTCCGCTCAACTCTATGCGCAAAGCGAAACAGGTAATATGTCCTTCTTGGCAAAACCGGATATCGATGGTACAGTACTTGGTTTCGCTCCGAGCAAAGACGGAAATCAATATCTCTTCACGTTCCATTACGTAGGAGACGACGAGTATTACCTCAATGACTTGAAGTTGACCACCGCGACGCTGATTAGCAACGAGAATAATTACTTGTTCACGTACGAGGAAGGCGATACCAACCGCTTCTATATCAGCCGTCAGCCGCTTGGCGCTCCGGCAGTGGCAACCGGTGTGGATAATCCGCGCGAGGAGGCTAAACCACGTAAATTCATTTATAAAGATAAGATGTATATATTGTATAACGGACGCGTCTTCGACGCAACAGGAAAGGTAGTTAAGTAATGGTTGAATGAATTAATGAATGAAAGAATTAAAGAGGAAAGAATTATGAAAAGCATTATGAAAACTATCATGCGTAATACAAAATTAGTGATGATCCTGGCTTTCCTGCCGGCGCTCTTGAGCGTCGCGCAGGCTCAAGCCGTGGATTATAAGAGTACGTACAAAGGAGTCAGATACGAGCAACCGTACCAACACGTGGAGTATAAAGTAGCCTCGACGGCTTCTGCTCCGACGATGGGTTTCCAATCCACCAGCGCTTATTCCTCCCAGTTCGGTAGTGAAGAGCAGCCCATGCTCAATAGCGACGGAACAGTGAATGACGAGGCTTATGGAGTAGGCCAGAGTAATGCATCAGGGCGTCCGGGGCAAATCCGTAGGATTAACAACCCGGAGGATACCGAAGAGAATCCCCTCGGAGATGTCGTCTGGCCGCTGATGATGCTCCTTTGCGCGTACGCGGGATATAAGGTACGTGCGCGGTCGCGTTCGGCAAATGGATCGCAAGAAGACTAAAGTATAAAAAGTGCAGGTTTGAGAGACAATCTGCACTTTTTATTTGCATAAAGAGCCTAAAAGGAACTCAAAAACGCAATTATTGAAATTGAATTATTGAAATTGAATAATTTAATTTGCATAATTCAAAAAAAAGCCGTACCTTTGCAGCGAATTTTGAAAGGAGAGTAGGGTCCTAGGATACAAGGAAACTAGTAGGGCACTAGGATACTATAAAAAACAAGATAACAAAAGGAAAAAAACTATGGCGAAGCTAAATGATGGCGGTTTCTTGGATGCCAATGGCGACTACAGGGATCTTATCTTTTATAAAAAGACTAAGATTCTTTTTGATATGACCTATTGGTATAAAGAATGCTATCTTGAGCGCGGAGACCGAACACAAGACCAGATGCAACAAGCTGCCAGAAGCGGGAAACAGAATATCGCCGAAGGAACAGAGGATGGATTAACAAGCATAGAAATGCAGCTGAAACTGGTTAATGTAGCTAGAGGCAGCCTAATCGAGTTACGTGAAGACTATGAAGACCAACTCATGATCCATCGGATGGAACAATGGGACAATACGCATCCTCGTTATGGCGCGATGGTTAATTATTGTTACCACCATCATGAGCTTGCGGATTACCAGAAATACTACGAGAAATGGAGCATAGAGGAGTTCTGCAATGTCGCGTTGACACTAATCCATCAGGCTGACAGAGGTATGTGGAACTGGATTAAAAAGAAAGAGAAGGAGTTTTTGGAGGAAGGTGGCATCCGGGAAAAGATGTCCACCGCGCGCAGAAATACAAGAGGATACTAGGACACTAGGAGAAAGAAGTATACTAGGATACTAGGGTCCTAGGGTACTAGGATACTAGAAAATAAATGATTATGAAAAACCGGATTATTCTGGCGTTATTCGCCGCGGGAGTGGTGCTCGCGGGATGCGGAGGAACGCAAACTCATTACAGCCGCATTATGATCAACGACCGCATGAGCGGGTGGTACAACAAGGATAATCTTGTCGGTTTCCCGAATGCGAATAGCACCAACGGTGTCGTGCAACCGGAGACAGCGGCTACGTGGGATTACGTGCCCGGCGTGGTAGCCGAAGGCATCTTGGACGTATGGAGCCTCTACCGCGACTCCGCATGGGCGGATGCCTGGTATGAAGGGCTGGCGGAATGGGCAGAGAGCGACGCGTGCGTGGCGCATGCGGCTCAGATGATGAAAGGCGGCATCCTCGACGACCTGAACTGCGCGAAGGTGTATCTGGGCTTATACGAAGGCGCCAAACCCGGCGGGAAATTCGAGAACGCCGAGCGGGCTGCGTTCTACATGGAGCAGATGCGGCGTGCGGCAAAAGGATTAGAGGAACACAAAGCACTTTATTCAATAAAGTGCGAAGTACCAAGTGACCAAGTACCAAGTACGAAAGAGGATAGTTACGAGCCGGCCGTGAACGGCGGATGGATGCACAAAGCGACGGATGACCCGACGAAGAGTTATTGGGGTCAGATGTGGTGCGACGGCGCGTATATGGGTCCGGCGTTGTTAGCGCAACTGTTAGTCGTCGGTGCCTGCGAGGGAACGAGCTTGGGGTGGAACGACGTCTATGACCAGTTCTACGCCTCGTGGCCGTACCTCTGGGACGAAGAGAAGCAACTGCCGTACCACGTGCTGTTTACGGACGTGACAGTGAATGAGAATGCGAAGGCAATCTACGAGGCCGGACATGCGTATCCGTGCAAGGCGGATAGTACCGTCTATCACTCGGAGGAATACTGGGGTCGTGCGGCAGGATGGTATATCTTAGCGCTGGTGGATGTGCTGGAGGCATACCTTAAAGGGTTAGAGGTTAGTGGTGAGAGGTTAGAGGGAGATCCTCTTCCTTCGGCGCAGCATTTCGACGAGTTACGGGACATGTTGACCAAACTGGCGGACGGTCTGGTAGCGCGGCAGGATAAAGAGACGGGATGTTGGTATCAGTTGCTGCAATACGGACCGGAGAAATGTGCTACGCAGGGCATCGATGAGACAGGTTCGGAGAAATATACGAACGTCAGCGAAGGCGGTACACAATGTAATTATTTAGAGTCTTCGGCTTCGTGCCTCATTACCGCGGCATTGCTGAAGGGTAGTCGGCTGGGGCTGATTGACCATGCGGAGGCTGGAAAGAGAGGATACGAGGGGATTATCAAGCAGTTCGTAAAAGAGGAAGAAGGCATTCTGACCATCACCGGTTCGTGTCAGTCCGCGGGGTTAAGCAAAGACCGTTGGGGCAACGCGGCATACTACCTCATCGGCAAGGATGTACCGATTCAGGATAATACGGAAGGAAAGGTGCTCGGAGCCTTCCTGATGGCTGCCGCAGAGTATGAGCGACTGTAGGAGGGAGATTAATTGACGAAAATTGTGTAAAGTGTGCAAATAACGGCGCACTTTACTTTTTTTATTTGCATAAATCAATGGAATTGATTACCTTTGTGCCAAATTTTAAATATACCTGAAAAATGAAGCGCTTTACTCTTGAAACACAAAGGTGGGCTTATTCTCTTTTTTTATCCCTATTCTTTACGTTTAGTTGTCTTTCTGCATCTGCGGCAGTGACGTACTGTAGTTCCTCGGCCTTTGGCTATGGCAGAAGTGCTACGGGCGGCGGCAGTGCGGCTCCGGTGTTGGTGAACTCGGTGAGCCAGTTGCAGTCTGCGCTGAATAAGGGCAAGAATAAAGTGATTATCATTACCCAGAACCTAACGTTTACCACTTGTATGAAGGTGCAGGACGGCTCGAACGTGACGCTGATGGGTTTGCCGGGCGTGACGCTGACGAGTCTGCAGCAGGACAAATCGAATTCAGGTATATTGTATGTCAAGCGTTTTGATAACCTTATCATCCGTAACCTCACCTTTGTTGGCCCCGGTGCGTATGACTGCGATGGATGGGATTTGTTGTGTTTCGAGAATGTAACAAACGCATGGGTGGATCACTGCGATTTTCAGGACGGCTGTGACGGCAATTTTGATAATAAAGCGGGAACAGATAATGTGACGGTTAGTTGGTGCCGTTTCCGGTACTTGAAAGCCCCTAAGCCCGGTGGTTCAGGTGGCGCGGCTGACCACCGATTCACCAATCTGTTGGGTTCGTCCTCTTCGGACAAGCCAAGCGACGGAACATATAACATCACCTGGGCGTACTGCTGGTGGGACAACGGATGCAAAGAGCGTATGGTGCGTTGCCGTAACTGCGATCTGCATTTCCTGAACTGCTATTGGAATAGTTCGGTAGCGAATTATTATGTAGGTCCGGAGAATGCGAAATGCTATTTCGAGGGCTGTACTTTTGAGGGGAAGGCTAATACGAAAGATAAGATTTTCAAGAGTTACGGCGGCACGAATGCCTGCAAGTTTGTGGATTGCGCAGGTAACCTGCCGTCTAATGCCGGTAGCGTTTCCGCACCTACTTACAGTTATACGGCATCTGCTCAAGCGGAAGCCAAGACGGCGGTGACGAATGCCACCTGCGGCGCCGGCGCTACGCTGACGGTAACGAACGCCGGTGTGGTATCCAGTACTTGCGACGGCAGTGATCCGCTGCCTACGGTATATACCGTGACATGGGATGCGACGACCAACGGCGGTACTTGCGGAACGGCTACTTCGTCCGTGACCAGCGGTGCAGCAGTCGGTTCGCTGCCGGAGGCATCCAAAGACGGCTATCATTTCGACGGATGGTTCACGGATGCAAGTGGCGGCACGAAGATCAGCAGCAGTACTACGGTAACGGCTGATGTGACCTATTATGCGCAATTTACCAGCACTCCGGTGACGGTATATTACACGGTTATCTGGGATGCTAACGGCGGCACTTGCGCTACGGCATCGTCGGAGATAGAGTCCGGCACGGCAGTCGGGACACTGCCTGTAGCCTCCAAGACAGGCGACTATATGTTTGACGGCTGGTACACGGCAGTGAACGGCGGAACGAAGATCACGGCATCGACGGTTATCAGCGGTAACGTGACCTACTATGCGCACTATACCGCAACCGGCGGTGGCGGAGGCGGATGCGAGACGCTTGTGCAAGGAACGCAAAATGCAGCGCACACGGCTATTGATGCTACTATCGGAACAATTACTACAACGGGTGGAGAGGCACAAGATGGATATATCAAACTCTCCGGTAATAGTTCGCAATGCTTTGTTGTGACCGCAAAAAGTGGCTATACAATCGCAGCGGGTGATAAATTAACCGTAACGGTTTATAATAAAGCCAATAGCGCGGCGGATATCGGGTTTACAATCAACGGAACGGCGCATACTAAGAATGTAGCGGCCCAAACGGAAGATCAAGTCGTTTATGAACTGGCATCAACTGATATTAGCGCAGGTACTGTAACCATTAAGCGTAGCGCATCCAACGATCGCTATGGCGCTATCTTATTGGAGCGTTGCGGCGGTTCTACTCCCACCCCAGCCAACTTTGTTCTTACGTATGATGAGAACGGCGGTTCGGGCACGATGGCGGACGAGGAACAGACAGGCAGCAGCGTGACGGTTGACGCCAACGGTTTCACCGCTCCGACAGGTTATGCGTTCCAAGAGTGGAATGGCAATATGAACGGCGGTGGAACGGTTTACACGGACGGACAGGTTCTAACGCTGACGGAAGACCTTACCATCTACGCCATCTGGCAACCGAATACCTATACCGTGACGCTGAATGCAGGGGATGGTACAGGTGGCTCGCCGAGCGTGACGGCTACATTTGATGAGGCACTTCCGAATATCACTGTGCCGACCCAATCGGGCTATGTTTTCAAGGGTTATTATACCGAAGCAGACGGTGCAGGAACACAGTATTACGACGAGAACGGAAGCAGTACGAATAACTGGACCATTCCGTCGGCAACAACCCTGTATGCTTATTGGGAGGTCGGTTCGGCTCCTGACCCGACGGGTTGCGACCTGCATTTCTGGTTCATTAAGGCGGCCGATGCTGCGGCTAACGGCAAGACCAATGACGCAACCGTCTTCAGCGGCATGGTGGGTAATAGCAGTGGGCTGGAAGGAAACCTGACTATTGATGGAAAATCGTATAGCGTCACCGGCCGTACGGGAGATCCGGGCGACGGTATCTTTGGCTCCTTCACTATCCCGAGCGGCAAAACGGGTGTTTTCTACGCGCTGGCCGTTTCGTCGGGTAAAGGTGAAAGACAGATTAATCTCGTTTGCGGTCCGAATACCTATGAGCTCCCTGTAGCCGGCGGAAGCGATTCGTATAAACGTATCGAAAGCGAAGAGTTGCCGGAAGGTACGTATTCTATCCAACGCGAGGGAAGCAGTAATGTGCGGTTGGGCGTTGTGGTAGTGAAGATTTGCGAGGCTCTGCCGCCGTCGGATAAGCACACGCTGACGAATGCTGTCAGTCCGGCAGGCTATGGTACGGTAGATGTAGCAAGCGTAGATGAGATTTTGTCGGGTACGGCAACGACCAGCAGCGCGAACACATATACCGTCAATGGGACAACCGTAACGGCTACGCCGGCAGCGACTACTGCGGAATATAGTTACGCCTTTGATAGTTGGAGCGGCCTTCCTGCTACCGTAACGGAGGACGCAACCGTAACGGCTGTTTTCACCCGCTCGGCACGCGGCTATACCGTAACGCTACATACCAACGACGGTACAATCAACAGCGGCGATGTGACGGGTTATACCTTTGGTATCGGCGCTACGCTGCCGACAGACGTGACGAAAACCGGAGCAGACTTCGGAGGATGGTACGACAATAGCGGACTGACCGGTTCTGCCGTAACTGAGATTGCCACCACCGCAACCGGTGATAAAGAGTATTGGGCGAAGTGGACTACCTGCCCGGCAACGAGCAGCGGCGAAGTAGTATATCGGTTTGAGGTGAAGAGTAGCATGACTTCCGGTTCTGTTTGTGCCGCTGCTAATACTGACTATCCAATGACGACATCCAACGCGCTATCTGAATTAATCGGAGGAACTCTCACGGCACGTGTAAGCAATACAAACAGATTGCAATATTCATCGGGTGCTTTCACTTTCAAAAATGGTGAAGGCGGAGTTTTACGGGTTGATTTAGATTGCCCGATTGTTTCCGGTGATGTTATCCGATTTATTAATAGTGCTACAAGTAGTAATTATAATGCGTATGTTCGCCACACGTCCAGTTCTACATCAGCAGATCAAATAACATTGGCGGAAAAGAATCCAACCGTAACATCCATCGTTATACCGGATGCGTTTATTGGAGAGACAACTCTCTATATCGTACGAGGAGCAAATAATAGTGCTTTAATTTCATATTTCGAAATCATCCGTGCGTGTCCGATACTCTTGGATGCCAATACCAACGGAGGTAAGGTGGGAGGTGAGGATACAAAGACTGTGCGCGGAGCTATTGGCGATGAGCTGGCGCTGCCGCATGCTTTCAAAGACGGCAACCGGTTCAAAGGATGGTTTGAGGCGCCAAGCGGCGGAGTTGCCGTAAGCGATCTTTATACGATTGCCGGCCCGACTACGTTGTATGCGCAGTTCGAGGATTGCCCGGATAAAGGTTTGCTCTATAAATTCGAAGTAGGAACCGGGCTGACGGACGGAGCTGTTACTGCGAATGGGGTGGATTTTGAATTCAATACATCCAATTATCTCACCTCTCTTATTGGCGGTACTCTAACCACCGGAGGATCAGCTGCATCCAAAGTGACGATAACCGGCAATAATGCCATCACTATTACCAACAATGACGCATATCTGAAAATCGATTTGGATTGCGCTCTGGAAGAAGGAGATATTTTCCGCAGTACGATAAGCGGTAAAACGGTATATGTAAGTAAAGCTACCTCCCGGACGAAGACGGTGGAATTAGCGCTCGGCACAATGGTGTCGACTCCGATTCCTGCGACATTAGCAGGGGAGAAAACGCTATATATCTGGAAAGGAAGCGGTAGCGAGAATGCGCTTACTTATTTTGAGATTACCCGTCCTCGGAGAACCGCTATCACCTTAGACGCAACCGGAGCGTACAATAGTTATACAACCTCCGTGACGGCTGTTCTCTATAATGAGATGCCGGAGATTCATACTCTTCCGATGCGTTCAGGGTATGTGTTCGGCGGTTACTACGATGAACCGAACGGAGCCGGAACGCAGTATTACAACGGCTTGGGAGAAGGCGTGCGCACCTGGGACAAGGATGTAGCCACAGCCACCTTGTATGCCCATTGGGTTGCGCCGTGCGATATGGCTCCGACGCTGAAAACGACAGTGCCTACCATCACTATCCGCGACGGGCAAGATGTAGATATGGCGCTGGTGCGCCTATCCTGCGATTTTGATACCACCGGTATTCAGTATGTTCTCCAATCGGCACCGGAGGCTGAGGCTATACCCGGATGTACCTACAAATATGAGGATGAACGCATTTATATTCAGGGTGTACCTGCTTTGGGGAATACCTCAACGTTAACGAAAACCATTACTTTTACGGTAGCGAATACTTGCAGCCCTGCCCGCACCTATACTATAGATGCTACTATCCGCATTTATCCGGCAAGTCAACGGTCAAAGATAGCCTTCATCATCACCGGTACAGAGAAAGAAAGCATAGCCGAAGGCGGCAGTTTTACGGATTATGAAACGAGTGATTCGACCAGTTGTAAAGATCTGTTAACCTATCTGAACGACTTCTATGACGTGACTTGCGTAAACGGCTACGCCACGAAGGATGAAGCGGAAATAGCTGCGTATTATGAGCAGTATGACTTATTGGTAGTGACTGACTTTTTGTCAACCCCCAAGGGGTATACGAATGCTATCGGTACGCTGATAGACAAGAAACCGATTCTGAGTTTCGAGGCATACGTAGCCGGAGAGAACGGAAAGAACTGGCATATCGATTCCAACCCGAAGGATCCGAGTCCGAAGGTGCAGGATATGAAGATTCTCTGTGCCGGGCATGCCATTTTCAAAGATGCAGAGGGCGTAGATGTGTTCAAAGAGGCTGATACAACGGTACATGTACTCAGCAGTTTGAGCGGAGAGCCAGCTGCGAAAGGTCTGCAGGGATTCGTAATTAACGAGGCGCCGGATTATATCTTCTTAGCTACCATAAAAGATACGGATAATAAACGCGACCTGATTGTCTGCTGCGAACGGCAGATAGTATTCCCTGCGCGGTTGATGCTATACGGCATTAACTTCTATGAGATGGACAATCTATCCGACGCCGGGCGCGTGGTGATGCATCAGATGATAGACTACCTGCTCATGACGGATGAGTCGAAGATAGCCGACTGCTCGCTGGTATTTGATAACGGCGCCGGTAATAGCGAGTTTAATCCTTCCGCTTATAGCGGTACGGGAACCAAAGGCGACGGCAAATGGAGTACGGCTGCTAACTGGTTCCCCGGCTATAATATCGTTCCGACGCCTTACCATCCGACGCGTATCATCGCGGAGTGTCATGTAGATAACGATTATGCGCATGCCGGTAGTGTGAAGGTCAACCAAGGAAAAGACGCGCTGGGTCATCCGGTAGATGGTATTCTTATCGTAGAGCCGAACGGAGGACTGACGGTAGCGGGTATGGTAGCCAAGGTGAACGACACCCGTTACGCTTCACCGACCACCATCAAAGCGGAGGATCTGCTGATCAAAGCAGACGAGACAGGAAACGGCTCTTTCGTCTATGGCAATAAGGAGTCCGACGTTCGGGCAACAGTGGAGTATTACAGCCTCGGCGAAGGAGCCTCTGTTTCCACCTCTCCGGTATGGCAATACATCGGAATCCCGTTCCAGGCTGCCAAGACTGCGATGTCGCTCTATTATGCCGCATGGATGTGCCGTTGGTCCAGCGCTTCCGACGGTGCGTTAGGAGGGCTCTGGCAATGGGTGGATAATAATGATGTACTGGTGCCGTTTGAGGGCTATTGTATTACCCAGAAGGCAAAGAAGACCTATACCTTCACCGGAAAACTGAATGCACCGGTAACGACGAACGTAGAACTGGATAACCGCGATGCGGATGGTTACGCTTTCGCGGCGAATAGCTGGACTGCGCCTATCAAGATCCAGGAGATGCAGGATGAGGACTTTGTAGATGCCGATAGAACTATCTATCTCTACCACGCCGGCTCATATGATTCCTGGAAAAGCAAGAAAGATGAGATAATCGATCCTAAGGCCAGTGCCACAACCCCAGTACCGGGCCAGTATGCAGCGATACCTATTCACTCGTCACCTTACCTTGGCGCGGATACCGTGATTCCCGCAATGCAGGGATTCTTTGTAAAGACCAATAGTGCGTCCGCATCATTGAAACTGGCGTATAACCGCGTGGTTTACGACGCGAAATATTTCAAGACCTCCACCCAGCCGATGCGTGCGCCTCAAAGAGTTGCGCAGAGCGGCGAACCGGAGGTGATGGTTCTGACGGTAGCCGGCGACAGCCTTGGCGCCGATCGCATACATATCCTCTCGCGAGGCGATTTCTCGCAGTCCTACGAGGACGGATGGGACGGACGGAAGATAGAGGGCGATGCGATAGCACCCAAGCTTTCTGTAGTCAAAGACTGCGGCGAGATGGCGGTAGCGGCGATAGAGACGCCGGAAGGCCAATACCTGTCGTTCCGCGCAGGTGAGGACAGTATCTATACCTTCTCGTTCGACTACGAGGGCGAGACGATCTATCTATACGACCGTCTGGCAGATGAGGCCGCAGAGATTCGTACCGGAAATACCTATACTTTCCGTGCGACGAACAAGACCGCAGCAGAGCGGTTCTTAATCACCGCCACGCCTCCGCGGACGCCGACGCAGATAGAGACTATAGGCGCAGAGCCGCACCGCGAAGATCCGGAGAAGATCATCCATGAGGGCAAGCTGATGATCCTCTATCAGGGTGCGGCATACGACGCCCTCGGAACGCGCACGAGCATCAGAAAGGAGGCTCAGCGATGAAACGATTCCGCATTCAGTTGGTTTGGGCAGCGATCGTTCTGATATGCGGCGTATCGCTGATGGCAGCGGTCTATCTGCTCTTCAATAAGCCGGAGGTGTATATCAATCCGGGTATTGTAGTAAGTTCTCCTGCGCCGACGGCGAGCCCTGTATCACCGGTTACGTCCCGTCACATGGCAGGTTCTTATTCGCTATTTCGTCATACGAGTTACGGCTATAGTTCTTCGTATCATGCGAGTTCCTCTGCTTCGTCGATGCCGGCAGCCCAAGGCCTTTATCTGCATAGTAGCGCCGAGGTGCACTCGGTAGGCGGCGGAGGAAGCGGGACTATCGGTCTTGCCACCTCCTCCGGATCGGGTTCTTCGCGGGGAATCAGTTATACGCAAGGCGGTGGGGTAACGATGCCGATGACGAGTTTCTTAGCCGTTGCCTCGACGCGTCAGATAGCCCAACCGGAAGCACAGGAAGCGCCGCAGATGGCGCGGATGGCTTCGCCGAGACGCGCACCGGGTCCTCCTACCATCATTGACCTGGAAGAGGGACAGGAGAACCACCAGTTGGTAGAGACGCCAGTGGGCAGTACAGCGATTCCGCTGCTCCTATTCGCAATCGGATATATCGTATATAGAAGAAAAAGACTCGCTGCGTGAGCGAGTCTTTTTTCGTTAGAACCGGAATGTAGCTCCGAGCAGGAAGTTAATGCCCTGCGAGCGGTAGCCGTAGTAGATATCGTTCTTCCGGTGGAGCCAGTTATTGAGCTGGAGGAAGAGCGTCAGGTTCGGTTTCGGCTCCGGACGGAGCGTCATGCCGTCGCCTTTCGCCTTACGCGCTGCTTTTCCTACCCACATGTTATATTCCACACCGGCGTTCAACTCAACCGTCGGACGCAGGTGGTGCTCCGTGTAGGTCGTACCGTCGTACGAGAGCGCGAGGCGGTTTCCGGCAAAATAGTTATCCGAATAAACCGACCAGTGCTTGTCGATCCGTCCGTCGATACGCAGACCCACCTCCCAATTCGGGCGGTCATAAACCGTCGTGTCGCCCGACCAGAAGTAGTAGTCGCCGGAGAGGTTGATACGAACCACGTCCTGGAGGTGGTAGTTAATCTGACCACCTACTTTTCCGCGCTGATAATCGGCATGGAAGTACGTGAAATCACCCTGCATCAGCTTGAGGTTGAGGGGCGCGAAGAGGACGGAGTCCGTAGTTGAAGCAATCCATACATCCTGGTGCATCATATAGGCGTAACCTCCGTGGATCTCAATGAGCAGGTCGCGGTACGGACGGATGTGGAATCCTAACTCTGCGTCCACCGGTGTATATTCCGCGCAATGCGGCTCGATGATACCCGCATGAATGATGCGATAGCGGTTCTCCTCCATATACTCCTGCAGACTACCCAAGCCATGGTGTCCCTCGACGTCGGCGTAGATAGTGAGCCATTGTTTGGCAATCTGCGCCTCGAGGTTGATATGCGGCGAGGGAGCGAACGAGACGTTCTCTGCGCCGGAGAGCATCTGACCGTGACCGAGGTTGACATCCAGGTTCACGCCTACGTGCACGCGCACGCGCTTTCCTTCATATTGATAGTAGGGCTCGATGCGGAAACTATGGCGGCTGCGATAGAGCGAATCGGGAATGGCTGCGAGATTGCCGCTCAGCTGCAGGAAGTTATTCTGCATGTTAATGTTTGTACCTACATGGTGCTCCTCGGCGTGCCAATCAAACGAGCCGTGCGTCCGCAGCTGGTGCTCTGCTACTGCGCCGGGTTTGGCGAAGATCGCATACCCGGTCTGCACGCGGTACTGGACATCCTGCTTGGGATTCGACTTCACGCCCACAAACACCTCCGCCGTCCAGAGCGCAGTCTTATCGCGGTCGGTCAGGGGCTGCCGGTTAGCGTACGCTACCTTGTTCTTCTCCCACATCCCGAAATCATGGTTCGTGGCAGCGAAAGTAGCGTAGTCGTAGAAATGGCCGTACTTATGGTAATAAATATTTCCGCCGTTAACGCCGAAGTAGAGGTCGCAGGTAGAGAAGGTATGGGTGAAATTCAGCCCTACCTTGGTCTTGCTGAGCGTTGCGAGGCCCCATTCCGCCTTATGATGGGCGTACACATCGAGGATGGATTTCTTACCGTCGTCCAGATGGTAGCCGAAGTCAAAGAGCGTATTCGGATGGCCGAGCGCGCCGCGGATATAGCCGTTGTAAGGCTTAGCGGCTTCAAACCGCGTCGGTTGCGAGAGCAGCGGATGGAAGGTAGCCGAAGGCTGTACATCCGCGCTGAACTCCGAGTACTCTACGGGTGCCGGTTCAATAGTGGTCTCCACGACTGCAGGCTTGGTAGATACTTTGCCTGCCGCCTGAATCACCGGCTGAAAATCGCGCTCCACGGTTACCGACCGGTTCAGAGCGGAGTCCTGCTGCGCGGAAACGCCGATACTAAAGAGCGTTATTATCGATATACCGATATACCGATATACCGCTATATCGAATCTATTCTTCATTTTCTTCCTCCTTTTCTACGGGTTGGTCTAACTTATCGAGTTCTGCCAGCCGTTGGTCAATCATCGTGTGGATGTCATCCGTCCGTACGGTGTAGTTCTGCTGCAGTACAAGCAGGTACTGCCGCGCCTGGAATAACTCACCGCGGTCTTTGTTGATGTCGCTCAGCAGTACTAATGCCCGTGCCAGCCAATACTGCTGCTGGGTGTTCATCTGGGTGAACTCCATCACTTGCGCTTCGGCGGCATCCAGATCTTTCTGCTCGTAATAACTCTCCGCCAGCAGGAATTTTGCTTCGGCTCCTTGCGCGGTACGCACTTCGGCTGCGAGCGCCGTGAGATCCGGCTGCGCTTTACTCCATTGACCGAGTGCCACGCGTGCTTTCGCTCTGCCGTATAGCGCTTCGGCTTTAGTCTCCTCCGTCAGCGGCGGGTCACTCAGGATCTGGTCTGCAATGTCGATAGCGGCCTGGTGACGACCGAGCGCCTGGGAGCATCGCAGGATACCTAACCGCGCGATTGTCGTGTTCTCGCGGGTCGAGGCCAAGGCGTGCATCCTATAGAAGCCCTCCAGCGCACAAGCGTAATCGCCCTTGTCGTAACAAATCTCCGCTACGCGGGTAGCAGCCTCTTCCTGATAGGGGTTAGCGTTCATCTCCGCTAATACCACATATTGCGCCAATGCCTCCGAACTCTTGCCTAAGCGGTAGTAGGAGTCCGCCAGGTAATACCTCGCAGCCGTGCAGTAACGTCCGCCGGCGCAGTATTGGGTGAGGTAGTTGGAGAGCGAGACGGTTGCTTTCTGGTATGCTGCCTGCATGTATTGCATCTCTGCTGCGGCGTAGAGGAGCGAGTCCTCCTTCGTCGTGACGGTCATGTTGACCTTCGCCAGATTCTTGGTGTAGGCGAGGTACTCGTTCACGTTTCCGGTCTCGACATACAGAGCCTGCAGCGCATCGAGCGCTGTGTAAGCCTCTTCGGTAGCAGGGTAGGTCTCTATCGTCTTGCGATACGCCGCGATAGCCTGGTCGTTCTGCCCAAGGTTGCGGTAGAGCATCGCGCGCTCCAGCGAAGCCTTGCGCGCTACCGACGAATGCGGGTACGAAGAGAGCAACTGCTCGTAGGTCACGATTGCCCCGCGCTCGTCGTCCTGCTGCAACTGCGCACGGGCGATCTCATAAATGCCGTCATCGGCGTAGTCGGACTTGGGAAAGCGTTTTACCAAGTCGCGCAGCACGCTGATCTTCTCGTCGTACTTATGCTGCAAACCAAGCGCGTAACCTCTCTGGAAGAGGGCGTAATCGGTACCCGCCGCCTGAAGGTTAGCCACCTGCGTATAATAGGTGATGGCCTGCGGGAACTGACGGGCATTGAAATAGCAGTCGCCGATTCGGTTGAGCGCGTCGGCGTAGGTCGGTTCGGTAGCCAAGGCAGCATCCAGATAGATAGAGAAGGCCTCTCGTGCCCTGTCATATTTGGCCATGGAGAAATAGGTGTAACCCTGCAGATACCGGGCGATGGAGTAGTTCTGCGAGCGCTTTGCATCGGGGCGCGCGAAGAAGGCATCCAGATCCTTGGTACACTCTTCGTAGTGGCGTAAGCGATAGTTCGCTTCCGCGCGAACGTAGTAGGCCTCGGAGGTGTACTTATCCGACTCCGCACGGTGCGCCAGCACCTCGCTCATCCATTCTACCGACTGCTGCATCTTACCTTGCATGAAGTTATCGGCGCCTAACTGGTACCGCAGGTACTGCTTGGTCTCCTTCATCTTCGGCGTGGGGTTCGGTATCGAATCCAGGGTAGAGATAGCTGCGGCGTAGTTCTTGCTCTGCATCAGCGCGTCGGAGAGCAGCTGATAGATGCGGTTCTCGTATTTGGAATCCGGGAACTGGTGCAGGAAGTCATTGAACGCCCGTACAGACTCTCCCAGAGCCGACGAGGACTGATAGGTACAGAGGGTATAGTTATACGACGCCTCCTCCTTGATAGCCGGTGTCAGACCATAGTTCGCTGCGGCCTGGTAGGACAGCTTCGCCTGCTCGGGCTGGTTGAGTTGGACATAGGCGTTACCCATCGTCAGACAGGTTGCCTCGGAGAGGGTGTCTTTCTCCTGCTTCACCTTCTTGAGCGCTTGTACCGCCTCGTCGTAGCGGCCTAACTTATACTGCGCCATACCGAGCATGTACAGATCGTTTCGCACAGGCTCTTCCTCTTGTTCTGCCGCCATCCGCGCGTACTGCTTCAGGTGCTCTGTTGCCGCCTCGTTCTCGCCTTTATGGTACGCTATCTCGCCTAAGAGACGATGAAGCTCGCCGTTGTTGAGGCTCTCGGGGTGCTCGCGCAGCAGGGTCTCTGCACGGCTCTCCACTTCCTCGTAGTTGCCCTGCGTATATTCGATCTGGACGATGTAGTACGGCACGGTCTTGGCGTACGTCGGTTCGTTCTCAATCGCCTTCAACGCCGGCAACGCCTTGTCGTATTTCTCCTGCTTGTACATGCAGTACGCATAGTAATACGTACCGCGGGTCTTGTAGCGGCTCTCGCCTTTGGAGAGCTGACTGAAGTATATCGACGCCCGCTGGTACTCCTGCATCATCAGGTACGCGTACCCGCGGTAGAAGGAGTAGTCCTGTTGGTGCGGCCGCGTCAGGGCGTGGATGTCGATAGGCTCCAGGATCTTCAGCGCCTGTTTGTAGTGCCCTTTCTCTACCTGCAGCACGCCCTGCATGAAATGGATCTCATCCAGGAACGTGGTGTACGGATAAGCCTGCAGGTATGCTTTCAGGTCGCGTTGCAATAACTTATCGCGTCCGTCGAAACGGGCGGATAAGGCATTGTATTGCGTCTCCATCTCCGTCGTCTGGGCAGAGGAAGGGACAAAGGGACAAAGTACCAAATACAAGGTACATAGTATCGAGATAACGAGATTTCGAGATCTCGATATTTCGAAGCATTTAATTATCATCTAGCTAATTTGATTTCGTTCCACATCTCGAGCAGCATCTCCTGTGCGTCACCGGCATCGTGCATCAGTGCGCAGCGGTCGATGATACTCTTGTCTGCATAATAAACGGGGTTGAGGTGCAACGCGTGGGGGTCTAACATCTCGCCGTCCACCTCAATCGGATCATTGCCGAAGAAATACGAAGCGTCCACCGTCTCGGGCCACTCCTCTTCGTCGTTCTGCTCCTCCAGCACCTCTGCGGCAGCCAACGGACCGCCGGCGCAGGATACATAGCCGATCTCGTCCATGTTTGCCAACGCATTGTCTGCACGGCACATATAGTCGATGAAGTACGTAGCGGCTTTCACGTTCTTCGCATATTTCGGGATTACCCATCCGTCGAACCACACGTTCGAACCCTCTTGCGGTACGATGTAGTCGAGCATGACGCCCATCTCTGCTGCCTCTTCGATTGCGAACTGCGCATCGCCGGACCAGCTCAGGTTCATCCATGCTTTGCCTTTGGTCATCTCCTCCTTACCGAAGTCAACCTCCCATCCGCAGATCTGTTTTTTCGCCTTCAGCAGAATGTCTTTGACCGCAGCTACGCGCTCCGGAGTGATGTCGCGAACGAGTTCGTCACGCGTCACTTCGCCTGCCTCGATCCGGTCAGCAAAAGCATACAGTACCAATACCGAATATACGTCGCGGAAAGCGTCCTTCATGAGGATCTTGTTCTCGAATTTCGGATCCAGTACCGCTGCCCAGCTCTTCAGGTCCTCGCGGTTCACGAACTGCGGGTTGTAGATGAAGCCCGTCGTGCCCCACATGTAACCGGCCGTGTAGTCGCTCACTTTGATGTCCGCACTCGGAGCCATCTGCTGGAATTTCTCCGTCACGAACGGAGATATATTGTCGAAATACCAGATGGAGTCTGCAATCAGCTCTTTCCGGATCGGCTGTACCAGACCTTTCTTCAACATTCGCTCGATGATATACTCTGACGGGCAGAACACATCGTAGTCCTCGTGGCCGACTTCGATCTTCGTCAGCGCGGTCTCGTTGATGTCGAAGGTCTCATAAACCAGCTCCACTTTTTCACCTGTCTGCTCGTAGTACCAGGACTCGAAGTTCGTCTTGACGTTCTCGTCGATGTAGTCCGCCCAGTTCAGCACTTTGAGTTGATGTGCGCGGTCCGAACCGCCGCAGGAAACCATGATAAGGGACAAAGCCACAAGGTACAAAGTACCAAAGAATGATTTTTTCATTTCTCTTCTTGTTTAGAATTACGTATATTGATATAAATTAAAACGGTTAGCATAACTAACAGGATGATGGTGAAAAGCGGTCGCAACTCCGGCGTCAGACCGCCTTTGCGGGCGTCGGAGTAGATGAACGTACTGAGCGTCTCCAAGCCGCCTGAACCTTTGGTGAAGAACGTCACGCCGAAGTCATCGACGGAGAGCGTCAGCGCCAGGATGAATCCGCTCAGCATGCCCGGCCATAACTCCGGCAACATGACCATCCGCAACGCTTGACCCGGCGTAGCGCCCAAATCCAGCGCTGCCTCGTAGGTGTTGGGGTTCATGCGGCTCAACCGCGGCAGCACGCTCAGTACCACGTACGGCGTACAGAACACTACATGGGCGATGCACACGGTTCCTAAGCCCTGACTCATGCCCAATGCGACAAACAGCAGGAAGAGCGAAATACCGGTAATGATATCCGGGTTGATCATCGGCACGGAGTTCAGCAGACTCACCACCTTGCGGCTTCTGGCGCGCATGTTGTAGATACCGATCGCCGCAAGCGTACCGAGTATTGTAGCACACGTAGCCGCCACAAGTGCGATCACTACGGTGTACCAGATGGCGCTGTTCAGCCTCGCGTCGGCCTGACCCGTAAAGAGGTTGGCGTACAGCTCCATCGAGAAGCCCGTCCAGTTACCCAAGACCTTGCTCTTCGTGAACGAGAATACAGCGATCAGCGCAATCGGCGCGTACAGCACCATCAGCAGCAGCCAGAGATAGAGCTGCGAACCGTAATGCCGCCGCAGACCCATCCGCTGGCGGCGAAGCGTCTCTTGCTCTACGGGAGTCAGGTCACGTTCTTTGCGACGGCTATAGAAGATGTAGCCGCCATAAATGGCGGTGCCTACCAGCAGCAGCCCGGCAAAGACCCACCAGATCCATCCGCGGTTCTTTTTCTTGTCCAACTGCTCATGCAGGTATGCTTCGAAAGCGTTGTACGCATTACCCACCAATACCCGCTGCGCGCGGTTCTTGATCGCTTTACCGTTGCGCCATACGACCCATCGTACATCCGCTTCGTCCGTGAAACTATAGATGCTGTCGAACCCTTCTACCGGACCCTCGTTCACAAAGACGAAATCCAAGTCTTTGAGCGCAGCGGTCTTTTGACTTTCTACTTTGAGCGAAGCGGTCTCCACCCTGATATTCACCTTCTCCCCGGCGTAACTCTCCGGGAAAGCTTTCAGCACTTGTACATCTCCTGTCGCACCGACCTTCAGCTCGTACGTCAGGTTTGATTGTGCAAAGGCGATCACGCTACATAGCATCGCAATCGATATACCGATATACCGAAATACCGAAGTCTTTCGACTTTCGACTTTCGACTTTTGACTTTCCATCATATCATCCCTCCTTTCTCTCCGTCATCGTTATTGTCGCCGAAGAACGACGTCAGGGCGATGATGATCAGCAGCACGAGCGACAGTACCGCACCGTAGTTCAGCAGGTCGGTCGTGGTGATATAGTCCTGAATGAGGCTACCGAACAACTTGATATTATTATGCGTCAGCAGCTCGGCTATCGCGAAGGTCGAGACCGTCGGCATGAAGACCATCACTACGCCGCTATACACACCCGGCATCGACAGCGGCACAATCACTTTCCAGAAACTCTGCCACCGGCTGGCACCCAAGTCCTGAGCCGCCTCCACAAGCGAGTTATCCATCTTCTGCAGCGTGTTGTAGATCGGGTAGATCATGAACGGCAGGTAGTCGTAGCAAAGGCCGAAAAGCAGCGCCCCTTCGCCCAACGGCAGACCGAGCATGTTAAACAGCTCCACCGTTGCGACCGTCCGCAGCAGGAAATTGATCCACATCGGCAGGATAAACAGCATCGCCATCACTTTCGGCGTCTTGAAGTCCTCCTGCGCCATGATATATGCCGCCGGATAACCGATCAGCAGGCAGATCGCGGTATTGAAGACCGCAATCATCACCGAGTACAGGAAGGTCTGGATGGCTTCGCTATGGCTGAAGAACTTCGCGAAATTATGCAGCGTGAAATGTCCGTCAATGTCCGTGAACGCATAGACGCCCACGAGAATCAGCGGCAGCACCACAAACAACAGCATGAACAATATATACGGCCATGCCCACGTTCTCCGACTCGAAAATATCTGAATCACCTTACTCATGGCTGATTTCTGATTTCTGGATGCTGATAGCTGATGGAGGAATCACCACTCCTACGCGGTCGCCGTCGTCCCACACGTCATTCGTGTTGACGTACAGGTCGTAACCCTCGTCCGTACGGATGGTCAAATGGTAGTGGTTGCCCTTATAAAGAATGAAATGTACTTCGCCGGAGAGCTTGCCTTCTTCTTCGTAGTCCTGCAGGTCGATGGAGCGGAACGGCACTTTGACTTGCACTTTCTCGCCCGGCTCGAGACCTTCGATTTGTTTGGGCTGCACCTCCCACTCGGCGCCGATGAAACGCACCTTGCCGTTCTTGAGCACTTCGCCTTCGAAATAGTTGTAGATATAGTGCTCTTTCTTCATGATCTGGATATCTTCCGGCCGCACGAGCATGCCTACTTCGGTGCCCGGCAGGTACTCATGGTAGTCCTGAATGAGGAACTCGTAGTTATCCGCCGTCAGTACGCGCATCTCGTAATGCACGCCCTTGAAGATACAGCTCTGCACCTCGCCGTACCATTTGGTGAATTTCCCCTTCGGCACGCGGTCCTCGTAGTCATCCTCTTCCTGTCCGATTATTTTTCCGCGTTTCTCATCCTCCTTGCGCCACACATAGATATCTTCCGGCCGGATGACGACGTCCACGGGGTTGTTCTCGCCGAAACCCGTGTCGATACAATCGAACACCTGGCCGCAGAACTCTACTTTCTTGTCCTTGATCATGGTGCCGCTGAGGATATTGCTCTCGCCGATAAAATCCGCGACGAAGCAGTTCTGCGGCTCGTTATAAATATCTGTCGGAGTACCGATCTGTTGAATCTTTCCTTCGTTCATCACCACCACGCGGTCGCTCAGCGTCAGCGCTTCTTCCTGGTCGTGCGTCACGTAGATAAACGTGATACCGAGTTTCTCGTGCAGTTCCTTGAGCTCGATCTGCATGTCGTGCCGCATCTTCAGATCCAAAGCGCTCAGCGGTTCGTCGAGCAGCAGCACTTCCGGCTCGTTGACAATCGCGCGGGCTATCGCCACACGTTGTTGCTGACCGCCGGAGAGGGTATCTACCTTGCGCTCCTCGTAGCCCGTCATGTTCGCCATCTTCAGCGCCTTGCGCACTTTCTTCTTGATCGTCTCGGGGTCCTCTTTCTTCAGCTTCAGACCGAACGCTACGTTGTTAAACACATTCAGGTGCGGAAACAGGGCGTACTTCTGAAACACCGTGTTCACCGGCCTCTTGTAAGGCGGCGTCTTCGTCACGTCCTCACCTTTCAACAAGATGTCACCACTGCTGGCTACCTGAAATCCTGCGATGCAACGCAGTAATGTCGTTTTTCCGCAACCCGAAGGGCCAAGGATGGTCACGAACTCACCTTTTTTTACCTGCAGACTAACGTCATTCAGCGCGAACTTCCCGTCCTCAAACTGCTTGAAAACGTGGTTCACCTCAATGATAAACGGATTTTTTTCCATTTTTTTAAAACAAATAGATCGGTTTCTGTGCCCCTAAATCGGGTTTCTGTACTCCGAATAATTCATAAAATTAAAACGTTTTGTTATACATTATTACTTGCGCACACGGCACAAGCGTACACGTACGTGCACATTTCGGCTGCAAAGGTACAACAAAAAATCGACATACACAAATTTTTTGCGATTTTTTTGCTTAGCGGTACTAAATACCGCGATAATAGATAGCCTTTGGTCTAACTCTCGGCGCTACTCCGCCGAGACCCAAATAACCCCTGGACAACACTGAAATAACCCCAAAACAAGACCAAGACCATAAGATCACCATAGGATGGAAACCCCATTTTGTCATTTTGCGCTTTTTACTATATATACATAGTATATATACTTTTTGTGGAATAAAAACTCAAGTATGCAAATACTCCACGGGATTGCCGACGGAGGAGAGGTATTGCTGAAAAGCGTCTTGGGAGATGACGACCGTGCCGCGGCAATCGTTAGGATGGAAAGAGAGTGAAGGAGCGTCTTTCAAACGGCTGTCGAGGAAGAGAATGACGTGGTGGTCTGCGTCGTTAATAAGCCCGAAAGGGCTGACAGAACCCGGTTCCAGCCCCAAATAACGCATCATCCGTTCGGGCGAAGCAAACGACAGTTTGCCGGGGGCTTTCTTGCCCTGTGAGACGAGGATCTCCTTCAGCCAATGCTCTATATCATGGATCGCCAAGTCTTCGTCGCAAGGGAAACAGATGAGGTAATGCTGGTCGCCCTTGTGATTGCGCATGAAGATATTCTTGCAATGCACCGACCCGTCGTCATGCCACCAACGCTTCGCCTCCTCGATGGTTTTGCCTTCGGGGTGGTTATAGGTCGTGAAAGGGATGTGATGGTCCTCCAGATACCGCAGCACTTTCTCCTGCCGCTCGGAAATAATCTCGTACTCCATACTATTCGTTCGTATTTGCGCACAAAGGTACAACAAAAATTGCACATATGCAAGAGCAAAAGACATTTTGCAAGAAAAATTTGCATATGTCAAAAAAAAGTCGTACCTTTGCACCCGCAAAGGTTTGAATATACCCAAATGAATATATGAAAGAGATAAGCACCAAAAAACTGATGGATACCATCATCGAAGGTATCCGCAACCGCAAAGGACAACGAATCGTAACCATTGATTTACGTAAGATCAAAGAGGCGCCCGTCGAGATGATGGTCATCTGCGAGGGACAGAGTAACACGCAGGTAGCCGCTATCGCGGATGAGATAGATGATTTCGTGCGTACGACCACCCACGTCCATCCTCTCTCCGTAGCCGGACAGGAGAATGCTGAGTGGATCGCTATGGATTATGGCACTATTTTTGTGCATGTGATGCAGCGTGAACCTCGCGCTTTTTACGATATTGAGCACCTCTGGGCAGATGGAAAAGTAACGGAATTACCGGAGGAATAAGCCATGGCAGAAAAAAGAAATACAAGACAGCAACCCCGCCCGAATAATCCGAACGGGCAACCCTCCGGACCGAGAAGATGGTTCGGCATATTACTCTATACCGCTGCTTTTGCCATCTTGGGATTCTATCTTTTCGGAGACAAAGAAGGCAATGGAGCGAGCAAGGAGTTGAGTTATACCAAACTGACCGCATACATCGAAGCCGGTATGATTGAGAAGATTGAGGTCTCCGACGACATGCAAGCCAAAGCGACCGTCCGTCCGCAGCACTATACCATGGTCTTCGGTACGCAAGGCGACGGCGAGAAGGCGAAAGGCCAACTGCGTTCGCAGATACCTTCCGTTGAGGAGTTTTCCAAATACATGGACTCCGTGAACGCCAGCCGCAAAGCCGATGGCAAAGCGGTTATCGACGTGACGTACGTCAAGAGCCATGATTACTGGTATCTGATACTCGTCAATATCCTTCCTTTCGCGCTGATGATCCTCTTCTTCGTCTATCTCGGACGAGGCATGGGAAGCGGTCTGGGCGGAGGTATCTTTGGCGTGGGTAAAGCGCAAGCGCAGCTCTTTGACAAGGAGAAAAAAGACAAAGTGACCTTCGAAGACGTGGCGGGTCTCTATGGCGCCAAACAAGAGGTGCAGGAGATCGTGGAGTTCCTCAAGAACCCCAAGAAATATACGGAGATCGGTGCAAAGATCCCCAAGGGCGCGCTTCTCGTAGGCCCTCCGGGAACGGGTAAGACCTTGCTTGCCAAAGCCGTAGCCGGCGAAGCCGGAGTGCCGTTCTTCTCGATGAGCGGTTCGGACTTCGTGGAGATGTTCGTCGGCGTCGGTGCCAGCCGTGTGCGGGATCTCTTCCGTCAAGCGAAAGAGAAAGCCCCGGCTATCATCTTCATCGATGAGATAGACGCTATCGGTCGTGCCCGTGGAAAAGGCGTCATGACCGGAGGCAACGACGAGCGCGAGAGTACGCTGAACCAGCTCCTGACGGAGATGGATGGTTTCGGAACAAACAGCGGTGTGATCATCCTTGCCGCTACGAACCGCGCCGATGTCCTTGACGCTGCGCTCCTTCGTGCCGGACGTTTCGACCGGCAGATACATGTCGAGTTGCCGGACCTTCAAGAGCGTAAGGAGATCTTCCAGGTACACCTCCGTCCGCTCAAACTCGACGAGACGGTAGATATCGATTTCCTGAGCAAGCAGACGCCGGGCTTCTCCGGAGCGGATATCGCAAACGTCTGCAACGAGGCGGCGTTGATTGCTGCACGCGGCGGACGCAAGAAGATCGGCAAACAGGACTTCATGGATGCCGTCGATCGCATCGTCGGTGGTCTGGAGCGCAAGAATAAGATCATGACCGAAGAGGAGAAACGCTCCATCGCTTACCATGAGGCAGGCCACGCTACCATCAGCTGGATGCTGCGATGGGCGAACCCATTGGTCAAAGTGACCATCGTGCCGCGAGGAATGGCTTTAGGTGCCGCATGGTACTTGCCCGAAGAGCGGCAGTTAACCAACGAGGAGCACATTCTCGACGAGCTCTGTTCGTTACTGGGCGGCCGTGCCGCAGAGCAGCTCTTCCTCGAGCAGACCTCTACCGGTGCCCTCAATGACCTCGAGCGCGCTACCAAACAGGCGTACGCCATGGTGGCTTACTACGGCATGAGCGAGAAACTCAAGGATGTATCCTTCTACGACTCCACCGGCCGTTATGACTACGGCTTCACCAAGCCTTATTCCGAGCATACGGCAACGACCATTGATGCCGAGACCCAGCGCATCATCGCCGACCAGATGGCGCGTGCCAAACAGATCTTGACCGACCATGCGGAAGGTCATCATCAGATAGCCCAACTGCTCATCGACCGCGAGGTGATCACCTCTGAAGATGTGGAGCGTATCCTCGGTCCGAGACCGTGGAAGAGCCGCGGAGACGAACTCTTGGAGGCCAATGCCGCTATCGCGGAAGCAGAGAAAGCCGCGAAGCCCAAACGTCGTGCGCCGCGTAAGAAGAAAACAGAAGAGCCTACCCCGACCCTCCCTGAAGGGAAGGAGCCTAATGCAGAATAAAAGACAAAAACATATGAAAAGACTTACGTTCGCTATATCGTTGCTCATGGCAGCGATGACTCTCCCTGCGCAGGAAGCGCCGGAGAAACTGCCGATGGACCCCGAGGTTCGTTACGGCAAGTTGGACAACGGATTGACCTATTATATCCGTCATAACGAACAACCCAAACAACGCGCAGAGTTTCATATCGCGCAGGCCGTGGGTGCTATCCTGGAAGAGGATCACCAGAACGGTCTGGCGCACTTTCTGGAGCACATGGCCTTCAACGGCACCCAACATTTCCCGGGCAAGGGCATCATCAATTATTTCGAATCCGTGGGTGTGAACTTCGGCGGCAACATCAACGCCTATACCTCTATCGACGAGACCGTTTATCGCCTCTCGGATGTACCGACGTACCGCGCAGGAATCGTGGACTCGGCGTTGTTAGTGATGCACGACTGGAGCTGCGGTTTGCTCCTTCTGGACGAAGAGATCGATGCGGAGCGCGGCGTCATCCTTGAGGAATGGCGTACGGGTCGCACGGCGCGCCGTCGTATATGGAAAGAGATGAACGCGAAGATGTACCCGGGTACCCAATACGCCAAGCGCGACGTCATCGGTGACACCGCGGTTATCAATAATTTCGCATACCAAGCCCTCCGCGATTACTACCATAAATGGTACGGTCCGGACAATCAGGCAATCATCGTAGTGGGTGACATCAATGTCGATTCCATCGAGGCGAAGATCAAAGCCCTCTGGGCGGATGTTCCCCGTCGTGCCAACTATGGCGAGCGGCCTATCTATACGGTCAACCACAACGACAAACCGCTGGTGGCTATCGTGACGGACAAAGAAGCCGAAGGTAGCCGCGTGACCATGGAGTATAAGTTCGACCAGCTGCCCGAAGCCATGCAAGGAACGGCGCAGGAATACATGCTCAACCTCGTTCGTGAGTTAGCTTGCGACATGCTCAATAACCGCTTCTCCGAGCTCGCCCAAGACCCCAAAGCGTCCTTCACCGGCGCCGGATGTCAGTATGGCGAAGCTGCGAAGAAGATGGATGCGTTCTACGGTATCGTGATTCCCAAAGAGGGCCGCGAGACCGAGGCCTTCAACGACCTGCTCTTCCAACTCGAGAAGATGCACCGTTACGGCTTTACCAACGCAGAGTTGGAGCGCGTCAAGAGCGAGAAGATGAACTCTATGGAGAAATACTACAACGAGCGTAACACCCGTCGTAACATCACCTTGGCGCGGGAGTGTATCCGTAATTTCGAAGACGGCGAGTCCATGCCGGGTGCTCAATGGGAGTACGATTTCGTGCAAGCGGTCCTGCCGCTTGTGTCGCTGGAGACCGTGAATAACGTAGCGAAAGCGCTTATCCACGCGAACCCGACCATCGCTATCTCCGGTCCGGAGAAAGAGGGTGTCAATATTCCGTCCGAGGAGACCATTTTGGCGGCTATAGCCGGACAATCCGACTTGGCTATCGAAGCGCCCGTAGAGGAGGTGATCGACACCGAACTCGTGAAGAAAGCACCGCATAAGGGCAAGATCAAGTCTTTCCGTGAGAACGAGGAGATTGAGGCAACGGAGTGGATTCTCTCCAACGGCATCAAAGTGGTCTTCCATCCGACAGAATACAAGGCCGACGAGATCCTCATGCAGGCCTTCTCGAAAGGTGGTCTGAGCCAAGTGAAGACCGAAGATCTGCCGTCTGCAGAAGTGGCTACTTCACTCATTGAGATGAGCGGTATCGGTCGTTTCTCGGCAACCCAACTAGAGAAAGCCCTAACGGGCAAGACCGTCTCTGTCTCTGCAGAGATCTCCGAGAACGTGGAGCGGATGCACGGTTCCTCATCTATCAAGGACCTCGAGACCATGCTCCAACTGACGTACCTCTACTTCACGGCGCCGCGTCGCGACGAGAAAGCGTACGAGACCTTCATGGGAATCATGCGTAATCAGCTCGCCAACCGCGACAAGAACCCGAAGATCGTGTTCTCCGACTCCGTACAGATGATGTCCACGAACCACTCGCTGCGTACGATCCTCTTCAATAACGAGATGCTCGACCGCGTGAGCCTCGATAAGGCGTTAGCGGTTTACAAGGCACGCTTCGCGAACCCGGCGGACTTCACTTTTGTCTTTGTCGGAAACATCAACCCGAAGGACCCGAAAGTGCAGGAGTTGATCTGCCTCTGGCTTGGCGGAATGAAGACGAAGAAATGCAATCACGAAGAAGTGATCGACCATCATATCACCGTAACGATGGGTCAGCAGAAGAACTACTTCAGCCGCGCGATGGAGACCACGACGGCTTCCAACCGCATCCAATATACCTCGTATGACATTCCTTTCACGATGGCAAATGACCTGAATATGGAGATGATCGGACGCATCCTCTCTACCCGCTACTTGGAGTCGATCCGTGAGCGCGAAGGAGGTTCGTACGGCGTCGGCACGTATGGTTATGTAATGGGTCTGCCGAGCCCGCGTGCAGGTCTGCTCATGCAGTTTGACACCGACCCCAAGAAGCAGGAGCGACTCATGGAGATCATCCATGAAGAGGTACAGACCATCATCGCTAACGGTCCGCTCGCCAACGACCTGCAGAAAGAGAAAGAGTCCATGCTGAAGGATTTCCAGGAGGATCTGGAGCAGAACACCTACTGGCGTCAGTCGCTTTACATGTATTACATGTACGGCCACAATAATATCCGTGATTACAAGGCGGCTGTAGAGGCGATTACCGCTGAGACCGTACAAGAGACCCTCCGCAAGTTAGTCTCCGCAGGCAATATGTTCGAAGTCGTAATGTTCCCGGAATGATGAATATAGTAGTTGTCAATGACGACGGGTGGGGTACGGCAGGTATCCGTCTGCTGGCGAAAGAGATGACCCGATTAGGTCGCGTGACGGTGGTCTGCCCCGATGGTCCAAGAAGCGGTTATGCCGCTTCGATCACGGCTGCCAAGCCCATCTATCTGCGGAAGATAGAGGAGCACGACCTCAATGGTGCCGAGGTCTATGTGACGAGTGGTACACCGGCTGATTGTGTGAAGATCGCCCGTGAGTACCTCTTCCCGGATACTCCGATTGACTTGGTGGTCTCGGGTATCAACCACGGCTCTAACGCAGCCATCAATGCCATGTATTCCGGTACGATCGGTGCATGCCTCGTGGCGGCAGAGAAAGGCATTCCTGCTATCGGATGGTCAATTAACAGCCATGAGATGGACGTGGATCTGCATTGGCTGCAGCCTTTCCTTTGCGACGTGACGAAGCACCTCTACGAAGAAGGTATCTCTCCGCGCACGTGCTATAATATTAACGCGCCCGTGGGCGAGATAGAAGGAATGCGATGGACGAGGCAATGTGTGGGACATTGGGCAAATGAGTTGGCGCCTATTGAGGACGCACCTCTGCCCGAAGGAGTACTGAAAGGATGGAAACTCGCCGGTGCCTTCATCAATGATGAGCCTTCGGCGACCGACACGGATATCTGGGCGATGGATCATCAGTTACTCGCCATCACTCCGCTCTCATTAGACTGGACAGATTATGGATCGCTTTGATTGCTACTGGATAGGAATATTGGTCGGCTTGCTCTTGCCGGCAGCGTTCGGGCTCACCTATATCGAGGTGATGAATCTCTGGTACCCGCTGCAGACCCTGCAGTTTCACGCCGGAGGCGTGTTAAGCAAACTGCTGCTGGTAAGTGTCTTTCCGGATTTGGCGCTGATCTTTGTCTTCTATACCACCGACACCTGGCGGCTGTCGAAGGGCATCTTAGCCGGCGCTATGCCTTACATTCTGGCTGCGCTGTTAGTGTCGATGTGATGATTGCTGCGGCTTTCCCGGCGGCAGGCTCAACGCCTAAGACAGAACGAATATGCTCGTACTCCGCGAGCATATTTTTTGTATAAGTCCGGTCGCTCAGCAGCCTCTCTAACTCGGCAGATACGTTCTCTACCGTGAAATCATTCGCCACGCATTCTTTGATCACCTCCCGCTCCGCGATGATATTCACCAAGGTGAAATGGCGAATAGAGAATACGAATGGTTGCGCCCAGCGGATCAGCCCGATGAGGCGTGAGCATGCCAGATGGTAAACCGCTACCTGCGGACATCCGATCAGCGCTGTCTCCAAGGTCGCCGTACCGGAGTTGACTACTGCCGCTTTGGCGGTTTGGAGTGTGCCGTACGTGTCGTGTGTCAGCCTCTCGCCATCTGCCATGTATGGCTGATAGAAGTTGTCCTCGATACCCGGCGCTGCGCAGACCACTATCGAGTAGTCCGTAAACCGCCGTGCCGCTTCGATCATCCGCGGCAGGCAATGACTGATCTCTGATGGTCGCGACCCCGGCAGGATGGCAATCGTCTTTCCTTTTGCTTCCAACTTTTCGCCTTTCGCCTTTATACCGTTTATCTCCTCCGCCGTCGGATTGCCGACATACGTGCAGCGGTAGCCATACTTCGCGTAGAAAGCCGGCTCAAAGGGGAAGATACCCAATACCTCGTCGCAGAGGCGTGCTATCTTATGGATGCGTCTGCGTTTCCACGCCCATACTTTCGGCGGGATATAATAGTAGATCTTCGTTTGGGGCAGATGTCGCTTGCAGAAAGCCGCCATCTGCAGGTTGAAGGAAGGGTAGTCGATGAGGATCAGCGCGTCCGGTCGGTCTTGCAGCAGGGTCTCGCGGGCAATGCGGAAATTCTCCTTGACATCCCGCCAGTGCTTCATCACAGCGGCAAAGCCCATAAACGCCATGTGACGTATATGGCGATGCAAGGTGCAGCCCTCCGCAGCCATCTTGTCGCCCCCCAAGCCGCTTATCTGCGCCTTGGGGTCACGAGCACGAATCTGCCGGATTAGGGCTGCGGCGTGCATGTCGCCGGAAGCTTCGCCCGCTATGATGTAGTAATGAGCCACTATAAACTACTAACGTATTACCAAGAAATAACCAACGAATCACTAACGGATGACCCGTATAACGCTCTGCGCGAGGGCGTTGGCCTGCTCCATCGTGGCCGCTTCGGAATAAACGCGGATGATGGGTTCGGTATTGGACTTGCGCAGATGGACCCATCCGTCGGCGAAATCGATCTTCACGCCATCGCGGTCGTTGACGCGTTCGTTCTTGTAGAGTTCTTTGACGCGTGCCAGGATAGCATCCACGTCGGTGTCGGGCGTGAGGTCGATGCGGTTCTTGGAGATGCAGTAGTCGGGCAGGGTACGGCGCAGTTCGCTGACCTTCATGTCTAATTTTGCCAAATGGCTCAGGAAGAGTGCAATGCCGACCAGCGCGTCGCGGCCGTAGTGGCATTCGGGGTAAATGACACCGCCGTTGCCTTCGCCGCCAATAACGGCGTTCACACGTTTCATCTCCGCTACCACGTTCACTTCACCCACTGCGCTGGCACTGTATTCACCGCCGTGCGCTTTGGTCACATCGCTCAACGCGCGCGTAGAGGACATATTACTTACCGTGTTGCCCGGCGTATGGCGAAGGATGTAATCCGCTACACTGACGAGCGTATATTCCTCTCCGAACATCTCTCCGTTTTCGCAGATGATTGCCAGACGATCGACGTCGGGATCGACTACAAAACCCACATCCGCCTTACCGGACTTCAGCAAGTCGCTGATCTGAGTCAAGTGTTGCGGCAGGGGTTCCGGGTTATGCGGGAAATGACCATTCGGCGTGCAGTTCAGTTCGATGATATTCTCTACGCCGACAGCTTTCAGAATAGCGGGAATGGCTAATCCGCCGACGGAGTTGACGCAGTCGATAGCGACTGTGAAATGGCGCTTTTTGATTGCCTCTACGTCCACGAGTTTGAGTTTCAAAACCTGCTCTATGTGGTAAGGCAGGTAGTCTTTGGTCGTCATGTGACCTAATTGGTCCACGTCGGCAAAGGTAAAATCCTCTGCTTCGGCAATCGCCAGCACGCCTTTGCCTTCGGCATCATTGAGGAACTCGCCTTTCTCGTTGAGAAGCTTGAGAGCGTTCCATTGCTTGGGGTTATGGCTGGCGGTGAGGATGATGCCTCCTGCGGCCTGCTCACCGGTGACGGCTAACTCGGTCGTCGGCGTTGAAGCCAGGCCTATATTGACCACATCGTAACCCATCCCCATGAGGGTTCCGCACACGATCTGATCAACCATCTGTCCGCTGATACGGGCGTCGCGCCCCACCACAATCTTGTTATTACCGGGCATCGCAGCACGGCGTTGCGTCGCGTACGCAGCGGTAAAACGTACGATATCCACGGGGTTCAAACCCTCACCTACACGACCGCCGATTGTGCCGCGGATACCGGAAATACTCTTTACTAAACTCATATTATTGCTTTATTTTAATTTTTAGGATATAGACATACGGCGTCACGGAGGTCTGGTCTTCCGTGAAGCCTAATTTGCTGGGCACAATTATTTCGCATTGCGCATCGGAATATTTCATCAGTTTGACCGCTACATGCCATCCGATGCACTCGCAATCAACAGTGTTGTTAAAATGGAACTCCCGCGGGTAAGCTTGATCCAGCGTCGTCCAATAACTCATCGTATCGGCATTTTCCTTCAACTCAAACTGCTTGTATCGCGCTACGATCAGGTCATTCGAAACCACTTCATAAGCTGTGTCGCCACGTTCGATGAGGTGAAAATAAAGATTATCGTGCCCGCTGACTTTGTAGTACTCTTTGGATCCCCATTTATGATTCTCCGCCGGCTCTTCCTCTATAATCTGAAGGCCGTTGCGGCTGATATAATTGGCAATCAGTTTGTCCTCCTGGTCACGCAGTTTGGAATACGTGTTGGATGTGCATCCGGAGGAGATGAGCCCCACTCCGAGAAGCAACATTAGGATTGTTTTTTTCATTCTTCTATCTCTAAATCTATGATTACATTTTCAAATGGAGGTATATGCTCCGTTCCGCTTTGACCATAGGCGGTGTACCATGGTACGTACATGCGCATTTTCGCACCGGGGTGCATCTCCCGTAGATTCCGATCCACCGCGTACGGTAGTTCGTTCTTGCCGATGGCGTAGGTGCCTTTGTTGTCCGTCAGCAGTTTCCCTTCCAGCGTATAAACGCGCATTTGGAGAGGGTAAGACTTCCCGGGCTTCAGGGGCGGTTCATCCGTCTGACCGGGGTCGGAGATATGTATCCATGCATGTGCCTCGTAGAGTGCAAACGTCTCCTCTTGTGCCTGAACGGCTTGTTCAACGGCCTTATCTGCCGCTTCTGCCATACGGAGCGTCATCTCCATCAACGCCAGTTGGGTCGTATCCTCTTGGGGCTTTTCTCCCTTACGCTGACTCGGTCGCTGAGGACCTTTGCCGCCGCAACCGCAGAGCAGAGCCAGGACGAGAACGAAGATGCTTATTTGCCTACCGCTTATCATTTATCCTCTTTCTCCAGTACCGCACGGCGATATTCGCTTGGCGTGATACCGTAAGTGTTCTTGAAGCACTTGGCGAAATACCGTGAGTCGTTCATTCCGACCATGTAAGTCACCTCGGTGATGTTATACTGACGTTCTTCCAGAAGCTGCGCTGCCCGTTTGATACGCATCTCGCGGATGAACTCTACCGGACTTAATCCGGTCAAGCTCTTCAATTTATTGAAGAAGACCGTCCTTCCCATTCCCATTTCGTCCACCAGGTCATCGACCGTCAGGGTGTTGTTGTCCAACTGTTTGTCCATGACGCCTAATAGCTTGGCCAGGAAGGCATCTCCGGGTATAGGCTCGTCGCCTTTCTGCGGCTCCAGACGCATCAAACGCTCGCGGTAACTCTGCTCGAGTTGGCTGCGCATCGTCAGGATATTTTGCACCCTTGCGCGCAGATACTCCGGTTCAAAGGGCTTGGTCACGTAGTCATCCGCTCCGTATCCCAAAGCCTGTAAACGGCTCTCGATAGCCGTCTTTGCCGTCAATAGGATAACCGGAATGTAGTCAAAATCTTTGTTCTGCTTGATAAAACGCGTTAACTCCAGACCGTCCACTTTCGGCATCATTAAATCGGTTATCACCAGATCGATCTGTTTGGTACGGATGATTCGTTCCGCCTCTTCGCCATCTGCTGCGGTCACTATGTGGTAATCTTTGCTCAGGATATTCGCAAGGAAGGTACGCATGTCCTTGCTGTCATCGACCACGAGGATTGTGCGTTGTTGTTCCTGCTGCTCTTGTTGCAGCTGGTCGAGTTTGTCCTCGAAAGTCGGCTCTACCGCAGCAATCGTAGTGTTGTCATCGGCGATGAACTCGACCTCGTTCCCGAAATGCTCTTTGCCCGTATGAAGGAGGACGGTGATGGTGGTACCTTTGCCCACTTCGCTCTCTACCTCAATATATCCGTGGTGCAAATCCACCAACTCTTTGGTCAGATTCATTCCGATACCGGTTCCTGTGGTGTTATTGCTGTTTAACTCGTTATTCGAAGAGAAACGTTCAAACAATACATTGCGTTTATCCGGTGCAATACCTACACCTTCGTCTTGCACGGTGAGGGTTACAAAACCCGGTTTGTCGGCAATAATCACGCGAATACTCTTACCGGAGGGAGTGAACTTGAACGCATTGCTCAGCAGGTTCCAAAGGATAGTGTCCATTCGTCCGCGATCCACCCAAACGGTGGAGTCTTCGGCACGGTTCTCAATCTCAAACTGAATATGTTTGTCGTCAGCCTCCTTACGGAAATTAGAGCACGTGTCCTCTACCAAGTCGCTCAGCAGGGTCTGCTGTACTTTCAGTTTCATCTTCTGGTTCTGCACCTTACGGAACTCCAATAACTGGTTCACCATGCGTAACATGCGCTGGCTGTTGCTCTGGACAATCTCCAGCTGGTTGCGGACGCTTTGACTGATTCGTTCGTTCTGAAGAATATTCTCCACCGGCGCAACAATCAGCGTCAGAGGGGTTCGCAACTCATGGCTGATATTCGTAAAGAACCGCAGTTTGATATCTGTCACTTGTTGCTCTATCTTCACTTTCTGGCGCAGCATATTATAGGTGCTCACCGTGTACGCCGTGATACTAATCACAATCAGGATGCCGATGACGTACAGCATGATTGCCCACCAGGTCAGCCAAAGCGGGCGTTGCACCCGGATGACCAAAATGCGTTCGTTGTTAACCTCGCCGCCCTCACGGTTCGTCGAACGGACGTGGAAGACGTACTTGCCATGTTGCAGGTTGCTATAGGTAACGCGTCGCAAATCGGTCGGATGGTTCCAGTTTTTGTCGATGCCGTCCATCTTGTAGGAGTAGTAGATTTTATCTATACCTACATAATCCATCGCCGCATATTCGATGGTCACATTGCTGCCGTGCGGAAGGGTAATCGTGTCTCCTTCCCATTCCTCGTCCTGCGCTGTGATGCGTGTGATACGAAGCGGCGGAACGGATTCAGAATGACGGATGTGCGAAGGATCGAAGGAACAGTAGCCGTTCGAGTAACCGAACAAGATCACGCCGCTTGGCGTACGCAAAGCCTCGGCCTCCGTGAAGAAGGTGTTGTGCTCGCCGTCCAGCGCATCGTAGTAGTATAAGTTTCCGCTCTCTAAATCCAACTGAGCGATGTCGCTTTCGGAGGTGAACCAAAGGTTCTTACCGTCACCCGCCATGCTCAGGATGATATCATGGAAAGTCTCTACAGAGCTGATCTCTGCTTTTGGATCTTTGGGGTCTAAAGTCAGCAGACCACCGCCGAACGAACCTAACCATAGCTTGTCGCGGCTATAGTAGATGGCGCGGATATCATAACTCGGAATGACCGTGCTCTCGAAGGTGGTCAGGTTGATTTTCAAAAGACCTGTCGTCGTACCGCACCAGAGGGTCTCGTCCACAATCTCTATATCGCGCACCTTCATGCCCTGGCCTATTACTCTCGGCTCTTTCCAACCTTTCCCATCCGGTTCGATGATGTTTACGCCTCCTCCATAAGTGGCTACATAAAGCGTACCATCGCGGCCTTCTTCCAAATCGTATATATCCGGATGGCTGGTAGGAATGGTCTTTCCGGTAGTGATGTTTTTCAGACCTTCTCCCTTGGTGCCGTATAGCATTCCATGCGAACTCTCTAACGCGCAATAAACACCCGTCTCGGACTTTACCAAAGTCAATACTTCGCCTTGTTTAGTACGGGCAAAAGCACGCACTTCGCCATTTTCCGATTCCGAATGGCGCATGTCGTGCAGCTGGTAAGGCGTCGGGTCCATATTCACGCAATCCACTCCGCCGTCATATGTGGAGATCCACATCTGTCCGTCGCGGTCGATATACGCCGTGTGGATCATATTGGTCAGGTGCTCGATGGGATAGACCAATTCATCTTTCTCCATGTCGTAGTAGCTCCATCCACCACCTGTCGGATTCACCCAGGTACGACCTAAGTTATCTTCCAACAGGAAGAAGTGTTCACGCAACCGACCTGCATATCGGCTGTCCAAAGGCGGCGTAAAACGCTTCCATTGACCATAGCGGTAACGCAAGATACCCTGTGTGTCATCAGCTTGCCAGATGATGCCGTGTGAGTCAACCTTTGTTTTCTTGTCGTTCTCGGTCATTTGCGCCACCATCGCTTCCGGCAGACTGTCGTACGGACATTCTGTTGTGATTTTACGGCTCTCGTCTATGCGATAGTAGTGACCGTCGTACGTGCTCCACCAGATGCGCTCAGCCTCGTCTTCATAGATCATTACCACGCGGTTGTTGACATGAGCGGCCTCACCGTTATTCATCGCTTTGTAGATCTTGAATGTGTAACCGTCAAAACGATTCAAACCGTCCCATGTACCAAACCACATGAAGCCCTGCTTGTCTTGCAAAATGGCCATTACGGTGTTTTGACTCAACCCGTCCTTAATGGAGTAGTGCTGAATGACATAGTGCTCATGCGCGCTGAGGCTCAATACCCCCATTAGAACGCATAGCATAATAAAGAAGCGTTTCATAGTATTGTATTTTTAAAATCCCTTTGCAGCAATTCTTTCCAGGTAGCGGCCGTAAGCGGTCTTCATCTCTTTACCCAAAGCCGCCAATTGTTCTGTACTGATCCAGCCGTTGCGCCAAGCGATCTCCTCGATGCAGCTGACATAGAATCCCTGCCTGTTTTGGATGGTGGCAATAAAATTACCGGCCTCCAGCAGGCTGTCACAGTTGCCCGTATCGAGCCATGCGAAACCGCGGCTGAACAGTTTGACCTTCAGCGTGCCCTCGTTCAGATAAATCTTATTCAGATCCGTAATCTCATACTCGCCACGTGCGCTGGGCTTTAGATTAGCCGCCTTCTCGCAAACCGTTGCGTCGTAGAAATACAGACCCGGAACGGCATAATTGCTCTTCGGCTCTGCCGGTTTTTCCTCAAGGCTCTTGACCTTTAACACGGTCTCTTTTCCTCCGTGCAGATCAGGGGACTGCTCCTCCTCAAACTCCACTACGCCGTAAGCCCGCGGATCCGCTACTTCGTAGCCGAAGATACATGCGCCGCCGTTCTTCACACTCTCTACCGCGTCCTTGAGCATGTGACCGAAATGCTGGCCGTAGAACATGTTATCACCCAAAATCAAGCATCCCGGTTCGCCGTTCAAGAACTCACGACCCAGTACGAAAGCCTGCGCCAGACCGTTTGGTACTAACTGAACTTTATAGCTTAACTTCATGCCTATCCGGCTACCGTCTCCCAACAACTCCTCAAACATCGGCAGATCCCGCGGAGTGCTGATGACCAACACCTCACGGATTCCCGCTAACATCAATGCACTTAATGGGTAATAAATCATCGGCTTGTCATAAACCGGCATGATTTGTTTGCTGATTGCTTTACTCAGGGGATACAAACGAGTTGCACTTCCTCCCGCTAAAATAATTCCTTTCATAATCTTCTAATAGTTGCGTGTGTTTTTCTATAAGGTATTTTTTATATTTTCTAAATTGGGGTCGCGACTCGTAACGAGCCTTAACGTAAGCGAGCGCAAAGATACAACAAAAATTCCACATACGCAAGGGATGTGGAAATTTTTACACATTTAATGTGTATTTTTTATCAAAAAAGTGCTAAAATCGCCACAATGAGTGTGCTAAACATCAAAATAGGCATCTGTTTGTCTAATTTCTCTGCATGACTCCATACGTACCAAAGGTGCCATCCCCATACCGGAATGATGCACAAAACCCACCAGTGTCCATATACGCAAAAAATAGCCAGACAGCTAACCAGCAAAAGCGTCTGATACACCCGTCCGCCTCGTTCGCCCAAGAGGCTTGCGAAAGTGCGTTTGCCGTGTGCACGGTCATTTTGCATATCGCGGATATTATTCAGATTCAACACCCCCACGCATGGTAATCCGATTGCTGCACCGCACCAAAAAATCTCCGCCGTCAAATTTTGCACCTGCAAATAATAGCCGCCGACCGTACTAAGCAATCCGAAGAACAAAAACACCCCTAAATCACCCAGCCCGATATACCCGTAACTATGCTTTCCAAGGGTATATGTGACTGCTCCAACTATCGCAAAGGCACCAAGTAAGAGGAATCCTAGACTTTGCCAACTGGCAAGTGTACCGAAAGCACTGTATATCAATAAGATACCGAACACTACACAGAACCCCAAAAACAGCCAAATCATACCTTTCATTTGCCCCTCTGTAATCTTCCCTGCCTGTAACCCGTACGCTTCGCGTCCATGCTGCTCTTGGTCCGTTCCTTTTAAGGCATCCCCCAACTCATTACTGAGGTTGCTTAAGATCTGCAGACTCAAAGTTGTCAGAATAGCCAGACAAAAAACAATAATTCCCCTCCATTCGTGTATCAAATCAGGGGAAATCTTCCATGCCATACCCGTTCCGAGAATGATTCCCGAAACGGAGAGAGGCAAAGTCCTTAATCGTAAGGATTGAATATACGGATTCATGTGAATACTACTTGTTTTCCTTCAATAATTGCTCTACTAATTCCGGTACACCTTCGGTGGCTTTCTTGCGGATATGAGTGATTCGGTCCGCCCACATGCCGAACTCCGGCTGACCCGGATCCACGAAATAAATAGGGCAGTTTTTCGGCGCATAATGAATCAGACTCGCTGCCGGATAGACATTCAAGCTTGTCCCTATAACGACCATGATATCCGCCTCCGACGCGATGCGGCATGCCTCATCGAAATACGGCACTCCTTCACCGAAGAAAACGATATACGGCCGTAGTAACGAGCCATCCGGATGACGGTCGCCGTAATGTTGTTCCCATCCTTCCAGAGGCACCGTAGCCGTCTCGTTGTTCTCGGACCGCAGTTTGGTGATCTCGCCATGCAGATGTACCACATTCTTGGCACCTGCCCGCTCATGCAGATCATCGATATTCTGGGTAATGATGCGTGTCTCGGGCAACGCCTCCTGCAACTTGGCGATCGCCACATGCGCAGCATTCGGCTGAGCGGCTAAAGTGTCTTTTCTGCGGGCATTGTAAAAATCCACGCACAACTGCGGATTACGTAACCATGCCTCGTGGGTACACACATCTTCGATGCGGTAATGCTCCCATAACCCGTCTGAGTCGCGGAACGTACCCAGACCACTCTCAGCGCTTACTCCGGCGCCGGTGAAGACAACAATTTTCTTACTCATATCCTTTTATTTTAGGAGTGAAACACTTATTTGAATCCAAAGACGAAATACACGGCGGCAATCAGCAGCAGACACGCAACAAAATGGTTCCATCGAAGCGGCATGCCAAAAGCAATCGCGGAGAAAACAACAAAAACCACGAGCGTGATTACCTCCTGAATGACCTTTAGTTGCATTAATGTGAACGGTCCGCCGTTGCCGTCAAAACCCATTCGGTTGGCTGGAACTTGCAGGCAATACTCAAAAAACGCAATGCCCCAGGAGAGCAAAATAACCACAATCAAAGGTGTTGCGTTGGAGACAATCCCCATGTTCTGCAACTTCAAATGGCCATACCAGGCCAGCGTCATGAAGACGTTCGACGCTAATAATAACAATATAGTATATACAGCATTCATAGTAAGTTATATTTGCGGTAGATATTCTTTCTTGATATTCGTCATGGCGGCGTACATCGAGTCCATCGCCTCGGGATTAAGCGCCTTGATTTGTGCCACCAGATCTTTCACTTTTGCCCGCGAACTCACATGTTCGAACGGGCACAACTGTTTCTGTTTCTCGTATCTTCGCATCTCGGCATAGCAAATCAGATCTGCTTCTTCGATCAGCGCTAACGGCCGGATGATTTGTAGCGGCATCTTCTCTAACTGCAGAATAGGCGGCATCGTGGCATAAGCACCCTGAAAAATCTGATTCATCAGCAGCGTCTCGATGATATCGTCCTTATGATGCCCGAAGGCAATCTTGTTGCAGCCTATTTCCTGCGCGACGTTGAAAAGCTCCTTTCTCCTGTACCATGCGCACAAGAAGCACGGATTGTCAATCTCGCGCGGCGTTCTCCCTTCTCTTAAGGGAGGAGCCGGGGGTAGGCTTACATCCCTCACAATCAGCGGCACGCCCGCTTCGTCGCAGAAACGCTGCAGATAACTCATATCCGAGATATATGCACGCTCTTTGACCCGCACATGAAGCGCCGTGACCTGAAACCGCGGTTTGTAGATCTTGGCTCTCCGGCCCAGCAGTTCCACCAACGCCAGACTGTCTTTCCCGCCGCTCAGACCGATCAGTATATGGTCTCCGTCCGCAATCAGACCGTAGTCTGCGCAAGCCTTATGAAAACGTTTTGTTAAACGTTCACGTTGCTTCTCTAAAGCTATTTGTTCCGGCGTTTTTTGGGGCATAAAAAATCTTTTTTACCTTTTGCGACTGCAAAGTTACAAAAAAATTTGCACATGTCAAAATATTTTACTAATTTTGTAGCCGATTTTGTAAATATCGCAAAAATACATACAATGAAACACACATTTATTTACGTTGCAGCACTGATGTTGACGGTTAGCATCTTTGCAAAAGCACAGGAGGGGACGAACGCGCAATTCGTTCGTTGTATCGCGTTCTACAACCTGGAGAACCTCTTCGATACCATCCATGACGAGGGTAAGAACGACTACGAGTACCTGCCGGACGGAGGTATGAAGTGGAATGGACTCAAGTATGAGAACAAAGTGAAGAATATGGCTTATGCCGTTTCGCAACTCGGAACCGACTATGATCCCCGCGGTGCGGCTTGCGTGGGCGTAGCCGAGGTGGAGAATATAGGTTGTCTATATGATCTCTGTGCAGAGGCAAATAGCAAATACGGCCGTCGCCTCAAACCGATTTTGATTGAAGGACCGGATCGCCGTGGAGTGGATGTGGGATTCCTCTATGACTCCGTGCTCTTCAAACCCACTAAGGCAAACGGCTTTGAACTCAAAGCACACTATGCCGACGGCGGCGTGATCAAGACGCGTCTCCAGCTATGCGTTTCCGGATATCTGATGGGAGATGGCAAGCCGGAGAAGATTCACGTCATTGTGAACCACTGGCCCAGCCGTTATGGAGGCGAACTCTCTTCGCGTCCCGGACGTGACACCGCCGCAATGCTTTGTAAGTCCATCTGTGACTCCATCTACCTCAAGGAGCCTAAAGCAAAAATCATCATTATGGGTGACTTGAACGATGATCCGTATAATCACAGCTGCAAAGATGTGCTCAAAGCGCGCAAGCACCGTGAGGAAGTAGAGCCGCAGGGTTATTTCAACACCATGTGGCAGATGCTCGACCGCGGCATCGGTTCGCTGGCGTACAACGGCTCCTGGAACCTCTTCGACCAAATCATCATCAACGAGCCGCTGATGAATGAGAAAATAGAATCCGGCAAATGGACCTACTGGAAGGCGCAGATATTCAACAAACCTTTCTTGACCGTCCAGGAAGGCAAGGACAAAGGTACTCCCTTACGTACCCATAAAAGTGGCGTTTGGCAGAATGGCTACGGTGACCACTATCCAACAATGATTTATCTTATCCGAAAGAAATAAATATGACATCGCAATTAAACAGAAATACCTCACCCATTAGGATGCGCAACTATGGGCGTATTGTGCAGGATATGATTGCTTATACGGCAACCCTGCCTGAGGGGAAAGAGCGCGAAGCTTTGGAGATTTATATCGCCCAATGTATGCGGCAGCGAAACATGGTGTGGAATAGAGATCAGGAGTCGGGGATCGGGCGTGTGAAGGAAGATATCCTGTTTCTCTCCAAAGGAGCGCTGAAGTGTGATTCAGAGGCATTTAACCAGTTACTGGCGCAGAACGGAGGAACACAAACCACAAACAACGGATCCAAAAAAAAGAAAAATAAATAATGGAATCGTCTAATCAGTTCAAAATCTTCGCCGGCTCTAAAGGCATGGCGTTGGCAAAAGGTATTTGCGAAGAGCTGGGCTGCCAACTCGGCGCTTTGCATGTCGATCGTTTCTCGGATGGTGAGTTCTGCACCTATTTTGAGGAATCAGTTCGCGGAAAGTCTGTTTATCTTGTTCAATCAACCTGCCCTACCAGCGACAATCTCATGGAGTTGTTGCTGATGATTGATGCGGCGAAGCGCGCAAGTGCGTACAAAGTGATTGCGGTCATTCCCTATTTCGGATGGGCGCGCCAGGACCGTAAGGACAAACCCCGTGTCTCTATTGGAGCCAAACTGGTAGCGAACATGCTACAGACGGCTGGAGCAGACCGTGTCATTACCGTGGATCTGCACGCCGACCAGATCCAGGGCTTCTTCGACATCCCTGTGGATCATATTTTTGGTTCCAATGTGCTCGCTCCGTACGTAGCCTCTTTGAACCTGAAAAAACTGATTGTCGCTTCGCCGGATGTCGGCGGCTCGAAGAGAGCTTCTAATTTTGCGAAGAAACTGCATATCATGACCGACCGCGAAGTGCCGATGGTGATTTGCTACAAACATCGTCCTGAGTTCAATCAGGTTTCCGAGATACGTGTCTTGGGAGATATCTACGGCAAAGACGTGGTCATCTTTGATGACATGGTGGACACCGCAGGTACACTCTGCAAGGCCGCAGAAATAATGAAGGAGGGTGGCGCTAAGTCTGTCCGTGCAGTAGTCTCTCACGCAGTTCTTAGCGGTAGCGCTTGCCAGCGGATAGAGGAGTCGGTGTTGGAAGAAGTCGTTTGTACGGATTCGATCCCCGTTGATCCTGCACGTTGCTCCAAACTGCACGTGGTCAGCCTTGCCAAATCAATCGCTGCTACAATCCGCGCAATCCAAAACCACACATCAGTAAGCGAAGCAAACACACAATGATCAATAATTTACGAAAAAATAGTTGGATAATAGGAATGGTGGCAGGCATCGCCTGCCTCCTTTCCGCTTGCGGAAAAAAGCAAGCCGTCGCTACCCGGCCGTCCTTCTCCTCTGATAGCGCGTACGCGTATATCGAACGACAGATGGCTTTCGGACCCCGTGTGCCAAACAGCAATGCACACATGCAATGTGCCGTGTGGCTCATTGAGCAACTCAAGGCGTTCGGAGCCGAAGTGGAACTGCAAAAAGGATTCATGCCCGACTACAAAGGAGATAACCAGCAGATCTATAACATCATCGGACATTTTACGCCCGTACAGCGGGATAGTTCTGCACACACGAGTGCGCGTATATTATTAGGTGCGCACTATGACACACGACCTTGGTGCGATGAGGAAGAGGATTACTCCGAGCGTTTCTATAATGTCCCCGGAGCTAATGATGGCGCTTCCGGTGTGGGTGTTCTCCTTGAAGTAGCGCGCCAACTCGGTCTGAGAATGTCTGTCAGCGATAAGGGCGGTCTTTCCGCTCCTGTGGACATCATCTTCTTTGACTGCGAAGATATGGGTACGCCACGCGTCTATACCGGCGCAGAGCGCGAAGACACTTGGTGCCTCGGCTCCCAGCTCTGGGCTACCAACTATGCCAAAAACAGCGCAGCGGTCTATTCCTTTGGAATAATCCTCGACATGGTTGGAGCACCCGATGCGGTCTTCCCTCTGGAGATGTATTCTACCCGGTACGCGTCGAACTACCAACACCAGATCTGGCGCGCTGCAGAGCAGCTGGGTTATGGAGCGATGTTCTCCAAACAACAGTCGTACCCCATTACCGATGACCATTATTACATCAATTATATCGCCGGCATTCCCTGCGTAGATGTCATCCATTACGACATCCGCAACGCTACGGGTTTCCCGCACTGGTGGCACACCCGAAACGACAATATGGATAATATTTCCAAATCAACCCTCCAGGCTGTCGGCGAAGTGGTCATGAGCCAACTCTGAAAAAAATGTACGATCTTTAAGATTTAAGCCCGTAAGAACAGAGTAAGACTTAAATAAGGGTTTAGTAAGGGGTAAGTAAGGGTTTCGAACCATGCAGAAAGGAGCCCAAAAATGTACTATTTTTAAGAAATGAATAAACTATTAGAAATAAAAGATCTTCATGCCTCTATCGGCGGAAAGGAGATTCTCAAGGGTGTTAACCTCGTCATCAACGAAGGCGAGGTACACGCGATTATGGGACCGAACGGAGCCGGAAAATCGACCCTCTCTGCCGTCCTCACGGGCAATCCTGCGTACGAGGTGACGTCCGGCGAGGTCTATCTCAAAGGACAAGACCTCCTCGCTATGCCCGCGGAGGTGCGCGCACGTGCGGGCGTGTTCCTTTCTTTTCAATACCCCGTGGAGATTCCCGGTGTCAGCATGACCAACTTCATGCGCGCCGCCATCAATGCCAAACGCGAGTACGAAGGAAAAGAACCCATCTCGCCCAAAGAGTTTCTTTCCCTCATGCGCGAGAAGAAGAAACTCTTGGAACTGCCTGACAAACTCAATAACCGCTCGGTGAACGAAGGCTTCTCCGGTGGTGAGAAGAAGAAAAACGAGATCTTCCAGATGGCGATGTTGGAGCCTTGTCTCGCGATCCTCGATGAGACAGATTCCGGTCTTGATATCGACGCACTCCGCATTGTGGCAGAAGGCGTAAACAAACTCAAAACGCCGCAAAACGCATCCATCGTCATTACCCACTACCAGCGGCTCTTGGACTACATCGTCCCGGACTTTGTACACGTCCTTGCGGATGGAAAGATCGTCAAAACAGGCGATAAATCCCTTGCCCTCGAACTCGAAGAGAAAGGATACGAAGGTATCAATCTATGAGCGAGATAATTATTCATAGGGGCGAGACGTTCGAAAAAGTCTTTCTGAATGAGTCGGTAAACCTCCATTTCGTGCAGGAGGCGGGTTCGCATGTGAAGATTCATGTGCTGAATATGCCTTTCGATAACTCGATAACTCGAAATATCGATATATCGAAACAATCGTGCCCTTCAGAGGCTAAGAATAATATTGTTGTGAACCAATTAGGTGAGGGCTGCATAACAGAGATCTACGCCCTTGCTTTCCTCCACGGCGACGAATCCGTTACTGCCGAGACGCATGTCACGCACGCTGTCGGAGGCGGCACTTCGAACCAGCTGGTGAAGTTCGTCCTCGATGATCATTCCCGTGGTTCGTTCATCGGCGATCTGAAGATTGCGCCCGACGCGCAGAAGACCGAGGCGCATCAGACCAACCGCAACCTCCTGCTCTCCGACACTGCAGAGATGCGTACCCGCCCGCAGTTAGAGATCTACGCCGATGATGTCAAAGCGACACATGGCGCTTCCACCGGACAACTCGATGAGTCGGCACTCTTCTACATGCAGCAACGGGGTATAGACAAACAAAAAGCGCGTCAACTCCTCGTTAACGCGTTTATGAAAGAAGTGGTGGAAACAATTTCAGACGAAAAAATAAAATCGGACGTTTTGTCGCTCTTCGAAGAAGAGGCATTTTAGTCTTTGTTCTTGTCTTTTATTGGACGCGATTTATCGCAAAGTCCAATAAAGCAATCAGACTGCGTTTCTCAGCTGAGTCACGGAAAACGCTTAGCGCCTCCGTGGCTTTCTTTTTATAGGCAAGCATCTGTTGCACAGCGTATTCCTCGCCTTTGAACCGCAGCACAAACGCCTTGATCTCTTCTAAGGTCCGCGCTTCTTCCTCCGGCGAATAACCATCCGCTACTAACCGCTCGCCTTTTGCCTTAATCTCCTCTGCCTCGTCTTTCGGTGCGCGGCGCAAGGATTCAATGAGCGGAAGGGTCACTTTGCCGTCGCGCAAATCGCTCATCGTGGGTTTACCTATTTCCTCCAAATCGCTGTAATCGAAGATATCGTCCTTAATCTGGAAACACAGACCCAACATCTTTCCGTATTCACGCAAAGCGGCACGCTGTTTGGGTGTACACCCTGCACTCTCTGCGCCGGCTTCGGCGCAGGCCTGAAAGAGTTGTGCGGTCTTTTGCTCGATGACTTGCAAGTACCGCGCTTCATCAATCCACATCGATTGGCCCACATGCAACTGAACCATCTCTCCGCTGGAAAGGTTCTTACCGAGATTAGAGACAATCTCCAAAATACGTATATTGCGCACCTCGGCAATCAAGCCGATGACTTTTGCTAACATGTAATCTCCTACCAGAACAGCAATCTTATTGGTCCATTTGGCATGAACCGCTTCTACACCACGACGGGTGTCGGAACTGTCCACTACATCGTCGTGAATCAGACTTGCCGTGTGCAATAACTCGAGCGCTACCGCTGAACGCAAGGTCTTGTCAGTAATAGAATTGCATATCTGTGCGCATAACAAAACAACCAGCGGGCGAAGCTGTTTGCCGCGATGCGAAGCTACGTGACGAAGCACCTCCTGCTGCAACTTATTGTCTGCATGCAGGCTCTGTTCCATCAGTCGCTCGTACGCGCGCCAACTGTCCTCTAGAGGGAACCGTATTTCGGATATAACGTTCATATTTTCAAAATCGAGTGCAAAGGTACTACTTTTTTGCGGAATATACAAGAAAAAATGAAGAATGTGTATTATTTGCGTCAATTTTTCCACATAATACTCAATTATTTTCCGTACCTTTGCAGCGTAAAATTATGCAAAAGCATAATAGACCCAGAAAACAATCATTTACACAATAAAATCTATCATTTATGAAAGCTTTCATGGACAAAGATTTCCTGTTGCAGACAGAGACCGCACAGGAGTTGTATCACAATCATGCGGCTAAAATGCCGATTATCGATTATCACTGCCACCTTATTCCGCAGATGGTTGCCGAGAACAAACGTTTCGAATCCATCGCACAGATCTGGCTCATGGGCGACCACTACAAATGGCGCGCTATGCGTTCCAACGGAGTGGACGAGCGTTATTGCACCGGCAAGGACACTACCGACTGGGAGAAGTTTGAGAAATGGGCAGAGACCGTTCCTTATACTTTTCGCAACCCGCTCTACCACTGGACTCATCTGGAGCTCAAGACCGCTTTCGGTATTGAGGAGCGTCTGAACCCCGAGACCGCACGTGCTATCTATGACAAGTGCAACGACCTCATCGCCAACGACCCGAAGTTCTGCCCGCGCGGACTCATGAAGCACTACCATGTAGAGCTCGTCTGCACGACCGACGACCCGGCAGACAGCCTGGAGTGGCACAAGATGGTGAAGGAAGACCCGACCGCAGAGGTACGCATGTTGCCTACTTGGCGTCCGGACGCAGGTATGAACATCGAAGCCGCTACTTGGAAAGCATACATCGAGAAACTGGCTAAGGTTGCTGGCGTAGAGATTCGCAACTTCGCGGACATGGTAGATGCGCTCCAGAAACGCCATGACTTCTTTGAGTCGATGGGCTGCCGTCTCTCCGACCACGGTATCGAGGAGTTCTACGATGAGCCGTACACTGACGCAGAGATCAATGCGATCTTCCAAAAAGCCCTCGCAGGCAAAGAGCTCAGCGTATATGAGATTCGTCAGTACAAGCACGCTTATCTGCACGCTCAGGCGGAGATGGACTACGCTTCGGGTTGGACCCAGCAATACCACTACGGCGCAATCCGTAACAACAACTCCAAGATGTTCGCAGCCCTCGGCGCAGACACCGGTTTTGACTCCATCGGTGAGTTCACGACCGCAAAAGCCATGAGTCATTTCCTCGATGAGATGAACAGCGAAGGACACCTCGCTAAGACCATTCTCTATAACCTCAACCCGTGCGCAAATGAGGTAATCGCAACTATGTTGGGTAACTTCCAGGATGGTTCCGTTCCTGGTAAGATTCAGTTCGGTTCGGGCTGGTGGTTCCTCGATCAGAAAGACGGTATGGAGAAGCAGATGATGGCGCTCTCCAACCTCGGTCTCTTGAGCCGCATGGTAGGTATGCTGACCGACAGCCGTTCCTTCCTGAGCTATCCGCGTCACGAGTATTTCCGTCGTACGCTCTGTAACGTCCTCGGCAACGATATCGAGAACGGCATGATCCCGTACACCGGCTACGAGAAAGCCCGCGTTCAACAGATGGTAGAAGACATCTGCTACAACAACGCGAAAAACTACTTCCGCTTCTGATAGCCATCCGCCATGCATGGCGGATTCACACACCCGATGACCAACGACTGGTACACATATTGGAAAGAGAGAGGCGGGCTGCTGAACAGCGCCCACCGCCCTCATTCCGTGTGGCAGAACTACAACGCGCGCGGAATATACCTCATCACGATTGTCACGTATAACCGTGCGCGTCTGTTTGGCGAGCTGAACAACGACCCCTCTGCTCCCTCCGTGGTATTGACCAAGCTTGGTCAATCCATGGAGGAGCAATGGCTCCAGACGCCCGCCATTCAAAGCGCCCGCGGACGATACATCCGTGTGCTTGGTCATCAGGTCATGCCCGACCATTTCCACGGCATCCTTCAGGTAGAAGAGCCCATGGATGTCGGTATCGGTTTTATTATCCGTGATTTCAAGGCGGCGTGTACCCGTATCTATCGCTCCCTGTATCCGCCAAGCTTGGCGGATCCCCTTGATCGTGATCGCCTTATCCGTTCCTCCCGCAAGCAGCGCGAGGAGTATTACGCCTCTAACGGCGTAACGCCTCTCTTTGAGGACAACTACGATGACACCATCTGCTACCGTCAGGGGCAACTGGACAATATCATCCGCTACGTGCAGGATAACCCGCGCCGTGCGGTCATGAGAGCCTTGCATCCGGACTTGTTCCAACGCCGGCAACATATCACCATCGGAGACATGGACTTCGCCGCGTATGGCAATATCTTCCTGCTTCGCCGGCCGTGGAAGGAACAGGTCTTCTGCCATCGGTGGAAGATGAACGGCGACCAGCGCGATTACAACACGCCATATGAGACGACGGATACTTTCCGTCAGCAAAGAGACCAATGGCTCCAAGCCGCCAAAGACGGTGCGGTACTGGTCACTCCGGGTATCTCCAAAGGGGAGCAGCTACTCGTCAAGGATTGCATGGAGAACGCCTTGCCGCTTATCCACCTCCAGAAAGAGCCCATGCCCAAAGGTTGGAACCCCGAGAAAAGACGCCACCAGTTGTGTGAGATGGGGCAACTGCTCATCCTCTCTCCGTGGTCTTTGGACGAGATGCAAAGCGTGAACGATGTCCCTGCAACGGCAGACTACAGCCGTTTCCATAACATGAACACCCTCGCCGCCCAAATCTGCGCCCTCTCCTCTCCTGTATCCGCCAAAATTGGCGGATTGGGTCAATCACCTGACCGACCGAAGACCGAGAGATAACCGAGAGAAGAAAACAAAAAAATAATCCCTCCATGGCTGCGGAATAGCACAAATGAGAAAATAAAAAACAACTCTAGAAATGGTACCAAAGTTTGATAGTTTCTTTACGCCTTATTTGAAGTGCTTGTCGGATGGAAACATCCATAAGAACAAGGATCTTGTAGAGTTTGCAATAAAATATTTTGGGCTTACCGAGGAGGAAGCGCAAGAGCGAATTGCCAATCAAAGCCAGACACAGGTGTATAACCGTGTTCTGTGGGCAGGAACATATTTGCGGAAGGCAGGCTTGGCGGAAAAAGCCATGAATGGTCAGTACAAAATTACTGCCGAAGGATTAAGAAGATTGAAAGCAGGGGAGGTAACTTTGCGTACTTTGGCTGAGTACCCTGCATTTGTGGAGTTTTACGGGCGTAAACCTAAAGCAAATACCAAACAGAAAAAAGAGGTAATTGCTACAGAAGAAGTAGAGAAAACTCCTATTGAGGTGTTGGAAGAGGCATATTCGCAGCTTAACAACCAATTGGCGGATGATGTTTTAGCCTCTCTCAAGGATGTATCTCCGCAGAAGTTCGAGCAGATAGTAGTGGATGTGCTGGTCGGAATGGGTTACGGAGGTTCGTTGGAAGATGCGGGAACTGTTACTGCCTATGTGAAGGATGATGGCATAGATGGCGTCATCAAAGAAGACAAACTCGGACTTGACAAAATTTACGTACAAGCGAAACGCTGGAATAATTGTGTAGGACAACCTGAAATCCAGAAGTTTGTCGGAGCGTTAGTTGGTCAAGGAGCAAAAAAAGGAGTGTTCATTACGACATCTTATTTCTCTAAAGAAGCACGTCAATTCCAACCCAAAGGTGATGTTAAAGTCGTTTTGATTGATGGTAAGGAATTAGCTAATTATATGATTGAATGTGGCGTTGGTGTCTCGCTGAAACAATCATATCAAATCAAACGTGTTGACACCGATTATTTTGAGGAATAACGATTTATGAAAGCGAAGTGGGTGAATATAGTGGATAACTTGCAGGGGAATGTGGATCAGAGACATTATGCACGGCGGATTCCCGGAAATGTCAGGGCGACGTCATAGTGAGCACCCGATAAGAATCCGATGGAGACTAATGGAAGATGGGTGGAAGGAAGGGAGAGAGACCGATAATAGAAATATCGAAATATCGAGATATCGAAATAAAACAAAAGCAAAACAATAATTAACAACAATATTAACCAATTTAATTCATTTAACCTATGGCTAAAATTATTACATTGGGCGAGATTATGCTCCGCCTGAGTCCGGAGGGACAAGACCGTTTCATTCAATCTGATCACTTCCGTATCATCCCCGGTGGTGGTGAGGCTAACGTGGCTATTTCGTGCGCCAACTACGGCCACGAGGCTTATTTCGTTACCAAACTGCCGAAGCACGAGATCGGTCAGATTGCCGTTAACTCGCTGCGTCGCTATGGCGTGAACACCGAGTTCATCGTTCGTGGCGGCGACCGCGTGGGTCTGTATTACTGCGAGACAGGTGCTTCGATGCGTCCGTCGAAAGTTATCTACGACCGTGCCCACAGCGCTATCGCTGAGGCTGATCCGAAGGACTTTGACTTCGACAAGATCATGGAAGGTGCAGCATGGTTCCACTGGAGCGGTATCACTCCGGCTATCTCGGACAAAGCTGCTGAGATCACGAAGCTCGCTTGCGAGGCTGCTAAGCGTCACGGCGTAACCGTTTCGGTGGACCTGAACTTCCGTAAGAAACTGTGGACCAGCGAGAAAGCAATCTCGATCATGCGTCCGTTGATGAAGTATGTAGATGTATGTATCGGCAACGAGGAAGACGCAGAGCTGTGCCTCGGCTTCAAGCCCGATGCAGACGTAGAAGGCGGCGATACCAACGCTGAGGGCTACAAGGGTATCTTCGAGCAGATGATGAAAGAGTTCGGCTTCAAGTACGTTGTTTCGACGCTGCGCGAGAGCTACAGCGCTACCTTCAACGGCTGGAAAGCTATGATCTACAACGGCAAGGAGTTCTACCAGAGCAAGCGTTACGAGATCAATCCGATCATCGACCGCGTAGGTGGTGGTGACTCGTTCTCCGGCGGTCTGATCCACGGTATGCTCAAATACCCGGACAACCAGGGTCAGGCTCTTGAGTTCGCAGTAGCAGCAAGTGCATTGAAGCACACCATCAACGGCGACTACAACCTCGTAAGCGAGGAAGAGGTTCTGAGCCTTGCCGGTGGTAACGCTAACGGACGAGTACAGAGATAAATTTAACCGAGATATCGGGATATCGATATATCGAGATATCGATGATGGTATATCGGTATTCCGAAATCACGCAAAAACAAAGAAAGAAATGGCAAAGTTTGATAAATTTCAGGTGATGGCGAAGATTGCCGCTGCACCGATGGTTCCTGTGTTCTATCACAAGGATGTGGAAGTTTGTAAGAACGTGATTAAGGCTTGCTACGAAGGAGGCGTGCGTGCGTTCGAGTTCACCAACCGTGGCGATTTCGCGCACGAGGTGTTCGGCGAGTTGAGCAAGTGGGTGGCTAAAGAGTGCCCGGAGTTGGCACTCGGTATCGGTAGCGTGGTTGACGCTCCGACAGCAGCGCTGTACCTGCAGTTGGGCGCTAACTTCGTTGTTGGTCCGCTCTTCAACAAGGACATCGCAGTGGTCTGCAACCGTCGTTGCGTGACTTACTGCCCGGGTTGCTTGACACCGAGCGAGATCGGTGCGGCACAGGAGGTTGGTTGCGACTTCACAAAGGTCTTCCCGGGCGACGTAGTTGGTCCGAACCTCGTAAAGGGTCTGATGGCTCCGATGCCGTGGTCGAAGATCATGGTTACCGGCGGTGTGGCTCCTGAGAAAGAGAACCTCGAGAAATGGTTTGCTGCAGGCGTTTACTGCGTGGGTATGGGCTCCAAGCTCTTCCCGAGCGACAAGGTAAAAGCCGGAGACTGGAAGTACGTTACCGACAAGTGCAAAGAGTGTTTTGAAATCATTAAAGGTTGTAAGAAATAATTATGAATGACGTAAAAAAAGCTGTCATGACCAACTGGCGTTGGGTCATGTGTGCGATGCTTTTCTTCGCCACCACCGTCAACTACATGGACCGTCAGGTTCTGTCGTTGACCTTCAAAGAGTTTATTCAGCCTGAGTTCCACTGGACCGACTCCGACTACGGAACCATCACCGGTGTGTTCTCTATCGCGTACGCTATCTTCTGCCTTTTCGCCGGTAAGTTCATCGACTGGATGGGCACGAAGAAAGGCTACCTGATTGCCATCGTCGTATGGTCGTTAGGCGCTGTGATGCACGCAGGCTGCGGGTGGGTAACCGAGCAGATCGTAGGTGTTGCCGACAAGGCTGCACTGTTAGAAGCGACCGGAACAATCGTTAGTACCATCTCGATGGTGAGTGTATATTTGTTCCTGTTCTGCCGTTTGGTTTTGGGTCTTGGTGAAGCAGGTAACTTCCCTGCAGCTATCAAGGTGACCGCAGAGTATTTCCCGAAGAAAGACCGCGCTTTCGCTACCGCTCTGTTTAACGCAGGTGCGTCAGTAGGTGCGCTGGCAGCTCCGGCTACTATTCCTCTGTTGGCGAAGAGCCTCGGATGGGAGATGGCGTTTATCATCATCGGTGCGCTGGGCTTCATCTGGGCCGGTATCTGGATTTTTGTCTATGACAAACCGGAAGAGTCCGCTCATGTAAACGAGGCTGAGCTCGAATATATCCACCAAGACGAGAAAGACGCTCCGAAGCAAGAGGCTAAGGAGGAGAAGCAGATGAGCTTCGGTGAGGCTTTCAAACACAAACAGACCTGGTCGTTTGCGTTCGGTAAGTTCATGACCGATGGCGTTTGGTGGTTCTTCCTCTTCTGGGCGCCGGCTTATTTCCAAGATCAGTTTGGTATCAAGGCTTCTGACCCGCAAGGTATTGCTTTGATCTTCACGCTGTACGCTATCGTAACGGTTGTTTCGCTATTCGGCGGTTATCTGCCGAAGATCTTCGTGGAGAAGAAAGGCATGGAGCCATATGCAGGCCGTATGAGAGCGATGTTGATCTTTGCTTTCTTCCCGATTTTCGCGTTGTTCGCACAGCCGCTTGGCGGTATCTACGGTCCTTGGGCAGTAGCTATCATCATCGGTATTGTGGGCGCCGCTCACCAGAGCTGGAGTGCGAATATCTTTTCCACCACGGGTGACATGTTCCCGAAATCGGCTGTCGCAACCATCACCGGTATCGGTGCTATGGCAGGCGGCGTAGGCTCCTTCCTCATCAACAAGGGTTCGGGTATGCTCTTCGATCATGCAGCCCGGTTAGGCGATGCGTTTGCTTTCGCAGGCTTCACCGGCAAACCGGCAGCGTACATGATTGTGTTCTGCATCTGCGCAGTAGCTTACCTCATCGGCTGGTCCGTTATGAAGGCACTTGTGCCGAAATACAAACCGGTAGTGGTAGAATAACAAATCGTTAAGGCGTATGAAACGCATCCTTTTGTTTTTGGTAGCGGGCGTTATGTCCGCTACCATTGCAAGGGGCGCCGGAATTAACTATAACGGCACAAACTTGCAGGAGAATACCGAGTTCACGCGCACGCAATGCGGCACCGCGTTTAAAGATGTGATGAAAGAGATCAGCGGTCTCGCTTGTTCCCGCACGACCCCCGGATACCTCTGGGCACACGGCGATGAGAACACTGGCAGCAATAAGAAGATTATTGCCATCAATCCCAATGCGCAGAGCAAGAATGATGAACTGGTAATGACCATGAATATCTCCGGTGACCCGGGACGCGACGATTGGGAGGACATAGCTACGGGTGTGTATAACAATACAAATTATGTCTTTATCGGGGCTTTCGGAGATAACAATTCAGAGTACGAAGACAACTACTACATCTACTATTTCGAGGAACCGGCAATCAGTTCAGGTACGCAAACCGTGACGGTCAATACAATCCGCTTCGGTTATCCGGACAACAAAGCGCACAATACCGAGACGCTGATGTACGACAATGTGGAGCAGATGTTTTACATCGTCGATAAAGTGAAAAGCGGTATCTGCCATTTGTACAAGTTGCCTTTCTCCACTACGTATGACACAGGCGTGCAGCGTCTGACGGAGGTGTGCGCCTTAGGAAACGGCTCTAAGTTCAATTACTGTACCGGCGGCGATATCACTCCGGATGGTCAATGGATGGCGATTAAGAGTAAGCCGTATGTGCTTCTTTGGGAGCGTCAGGGTTCGGAGAGTTTGAGCCAAACGGCTCAGCGCAATCCGGTACAAGTGATGGCGTACCAAGAGGAGGAACAAGGCGAGTCATTGGCATGGAAAGATGCTTCGACCTTCTACACTACTTCGGATAGCAAGAGTAATACTCCTATTTATTCCTATACGCGCGCGAGTGTTCCATCCTCTTTGGATCCGGTTCTGATGACGGATGAATCGGGAAGGAAGAGTGAGGTGCGTTGCGTGAAAATGCTTCGTGACGGTCAACTCCTGATCAAGCAAGGCGATGCCATCTATACGATTCAAGGTCAACGAATACAATAATGCAAGGACGTTTTAATGAAAAGAGACGGCTCGGGATGAGTCGTCTCTTTTTCGTGCAGCGGTGTTGGTTATTCCACTACCTCTGCGTCCTGGATGTTGCTCTGACCGTCATTGCCACCTGCTGCCGGCATGATCAGCATCAGAATGAGGTAAAGCAACAGGCCCGGGAAACCGGTGGTGAAGATAGACAATGCTGCGTAAACCACACGAATCAAGGTGGGGTCAACTTCAAAATACTCGGCGATTCCGCCGCATACTCCTGCCAAAATCTTGTTGGTAGAGCGTTTCAATTTCTTTTCTGCCATTGTTATTTAAATTTTAATCGTTATTTCAGTATTACGTAATTACGGGATTACGGTATTGTTTCTACAAAAATTGTACCAAAGCGAGGGCGGTCATGGCTTCGACGACGGGGACAGCGCGCACTGCTACACAAGGGTCATGACGTCCCGTAACGCCGGCCTTCGGCGTACTCGGCGTGGGTTTGAAGACGCAGCGGAAGAAGATTTCCGAACCATCGGAGATGCCTCCTGCTATGCCTCCGGAGAGGTAGTTGATGGCGGAGCCTGGTTGCGTAACTCCTTCAAAACCAGTGCCGTACTCAAATCCTTTGCAGGCATTGATGGACATTACCGCGAAGGCCAGTTCTGCTTGCAGTTTGTTGAATATCGGTTCGCCCGTGCCGACCGGTAAGCCGTTGATGCGGCACTCGATGATGCCTCCGATGGAGTCTCCTTCGCGTTGGTAAGCCGCGATGGTCTCTGCAAATTTCGCAGGGTCGGTCTCTGCGCCCACTTGGATCAAGTGTGCATTAATGCGCACTCCTTTGGTGGCGAGTTCCTGCTTGGCGAGACAACCTGCCACCACGCGTGCAGCGGTCTCCCGAGCGGAAGCTCTACCTCCTCCGCGGTAGTCGCGAATACCGTATTTCTGCTCATAGACTTTGTCTGCGTGCCCGACGCGGTATGTGTGTTTGAGGTACTCGTAGTCCTCCGGCCGTGCATCTTTGTTACGGATGAGAAAAGCAATCGGTGTGCCCAGGCTTACCAACTCCCTTCGTCCTTGGTCCTTGGTCACTTGGTCACTTGCCATGACTCCGGAGAGCCATTCTACCTCGTCGGGTTCATTCTTTGCACGAGCAGAAACTCTTACTTGAGTCTTACTTAAGTCTTGTTCGAGTCCGTGTTTTGCCCTTCCGGCGCGTTTGTCCAACTCTGTGCGGATGAGGTTCATGTCGATGGTGATTCCGGCTGGAACACCGTCCAACACACCTCCTATAGCTGCTCCATGAGACTCCCCAAAGGAGGTAAAAGACCATTTAGAACCGAACGTATTCATGCCATACAACGCTTTTCGACTGCAAAAGTACTAAAATTCTTGCATATATGCAAAATTTTTTGTAACTTTGCGCCGATTTTATGAAAAAAGAAATGAGAAAGACCATTTTATCTTTATTTTGTCTCGTCTTTACTCCTATAGTTATGCTGGCACAACAGTTGCCGGACAGCCATTTTGAGAATTGGGGAGATAAGTTCAACGGCGATAAGCAATTGACCGAATGGCATGGATCGAATGTCAACCAGGCGGGATTCAAGTTTACGTTTATGTATCAGAAACCGGGTAGAACCGGTTATAGCGCTTATGTGACAGACCGTGCGGTGGGTATTCCGAAGCTCGGGATCGGTGCTATCGGTCCGGGCTATCTGTCGTTGGGTATGCCTTGGCAGTACCTCAAGAGTGTCACCAAGGTTAGTCAGGCGACTGCAGGAACGGAAGGTGGTATCTCTTGGAAATATCGTCCGGACACGATGGCGGTGTGGGTGAAACGTGTGGGCCCTGCGCCGGAGAAAGAGGATTTTCATTTGCTGTATTATGCTTGGTCCGGCACTTCAAAAGGAACGGAGTACAAGAACAAGAAAGGCGGTTGTACTGCTACGGAGCGTATCAACGAAGAGAGCGATATTCGTCAGAAGACCGACGGCAACGAGTGTACGGTAGAGACGCGCGCCAAACAGATTGCTGAGGGATGGCATCGCGCGCGGGCTAAGTATGACAAGTGGACGCTTATCAAAGTGCCGATTTTCTATATGAGCGATGCGAAGCCGACGATGTGTAATGTCATTTTCTCTGCCGGTAACTATCCTGCTTTCCGTGCGAATGACGGCATGTATGACGGCAATGCGTTGTATGTCGATGATGTGGAATTGATCTATTCGTCAAAGATTGATAAGTTCGTCATCAACGGCAAGGAATGGAAGGCTTTTGATCCGAATAGCAGCAAAGTGCAGACATATGTCCTGCCGGCAGGAAGTACAACGGAGGTTACTATCGCGGGCTATCGCGGCATCGGAAGTCTGACGAATATCAAAGGCGAGACTGCGCGTTTTAACGGTCGCAAACTTGACAAAGAAGAGATGCGAGTTGAGGCCGGTGAACTGAATAGAAAGCCATGGGTGATTACCGTGAAAGCCGAAGACGGAAGTAGTACGCATGTGTATAAGGTACAAATCAAAAATCAATAATCGTTTTGATAGCATTTGAACTAAATACGTTGGACTGGACGCTCATAGGCATCTTGGCGGCTCTGTTCATAGCACAGGTGTATTTCTACAGCCGATACATGGCTGCTCCTGCGCGGAGGATAAGGAGGGATAAGAAGAAAGGCTCTTCACCCGTAAAAGAAGGGGAGGAAAGTCTGACTCCCGGTGTCTCGGTTATTCTGGCGGCGCATAACGAAGGAGATAATCTCGCCAATTATCTGCAGGCATTGTTGACGCAGGAATGGCCGGAATACGAGGTGATTGTAGTAGATGATGAGTCGGAGGACAACACCCGCGCTGTGGTGGAGAGTTATATGGTTCATGACAAGCGCCTCCGTATGACATTTGTGCCTTACGGCGCGCGTGTGGGTTCGACGAAAAAACTGGCTTTGACACTGGCTGCCAAGGCGGCTAAGTATGATTATTTGCTTCTGACGGACGCTGATTGCGTACCGGAGAGTAATCATTGGATTCGGGAGATGATGAGCGGCTTCAACCAGCGTGAAGGAGTAGATTTGGTTCTCGGTTATGGGGCTTATTTTACGGAGAAGGGACCTATTAACCGTCTGGAGCGGTTCGATACGCTCTTTAACGGCTTGCATTATTTAGGCGCGGCGATATGCGGCCATCCGTACATGGGTGTGGGACGCAATTTGGCGTACCGCAAGGCATTGTTCTTTGAGTCCGGCGGTTTTACCCGGCAGATGACAAATCGCTCAGGCGATGACGATCTGTTTGTCAATCGGGTGGCGACGAAGCAAAACACCGCGGTGGTTCTCTCTCGCGAGAGTTACACTTGGTCAATCTCCAAAAAGACCATCAAAGCGTGGTGGCAGCAGAAGAGAAGACACCTGTCTGTCTCTCCGCAATATCGCCCGGAGACGCAGTTCCGGCTAACGTTTGAACCGATGACCAGAGGACTGTTTTATGCGATGGTTATAGCGATGATGGTTCTTTATTGGCCACAGACGATTATGGCGGTTCCTGCGTTGCCGTTTTTGATTGCGGTGGGCTTGTTCCTCATTCGATGGATTATACAAACGGCGATTCTCAATGTCTCCGCGCGTCGCATGGGACAGAAACGGTTTGGAATGTTCAGCATCTTGTGGTTTGATATCGCGTTGCCGCTTGTGAACCTGTGGATGCTCATCGTCCCGAAAAGAAACAATAAATGGTAAACCTTTAAAATTTTAAGAATATGGCAGAACAAAAACAACTGAACATTAATATCGCCCCGGACAAACAGCAGGGCGTGTTTGCAAACCTCGCGCTGATTGCGCATACTCCGACGGAGTTCGTTTTGGATTTCGCGCAGTTGATGCCGGGTGTGCCGCAAGCAAATGTGGTGGCACGAGTAGTCGTAACGCCGGATCAGGCGAAGAAGATTCTCGGTGCATTAGGAAATAATATCGCTCAGTACGAGCAGAAGTTCGGCACAATCAATCCTATTGGCGGACCTGTTCCCGGCTCTACGATTAGCGTACCGTTCACCGGAGGTGAAGCCTAAATGTGAAAATATGAAAATGAGAAAATAAATCAATACCATGAGTAAATTTTTTCCAGCTTCGCAGTTAATCATCAATGCGGATGGTTCTGCGTTTCATCTGCATCTCAAACCTGAGTTTTTGGCAGATAAAGTGATCTTGGTGGGAGACCAGGATCGAGTAAATATTGTAGCTTCTTTCTTTGACGAAGGATCGATAGAATGTGATGTACAGAGTCGCGAGTTCCATACCATCACCGGTAAGTTCCAGGGCAAGCGTATCTCCTGTATCTCCACGGGTATCGGTACCGATAACTGCGACATCGTCATGAACGAGATTGACGCGCTGGCGAACATCGATTTCGCGACCCGCACGGAGAAGGCGGAGAAAAGAAGCCTGGATATCGTCCGTATCGGTACGTGCGGCGGAATGCAGGAGGATATTCCTCTGGGTACGTTCCTTGTGAGCCAGAAGAGCATCGGTTTTGATGGTGTCTTGGCTTTCTATCACGACCGCGACAAGATTTCTGATCTGGGCTTTGAGAAAGCTTTTGTCGATTTTGTGGGTTATCCGAAGAAAGCAGCTGTGCCGTATGTGGTAGCAGCTAATCCTGAGTTGGTGGACCGTATCGCGAAAGATGATATGATGCGCGGTTGTACGATCGCTTCGAATGGATTCTATGGTCCGCAAGGACGTGTGCTGCGCGTCGATCTGGCGGTTCCGGACATCAATGAGAAGATTACCGACTTCCGTTACGAGGGTCAGCGGATTACCAACTATGAGATGGAGGGTTCGTGTATTGCAGGTCTCGCGCTCCATATGGGTCACCGCGCTATGACTGTCTGCTGCGTCATCGCACAAAGGAAAATTGAGGCGGCGAACACTGACTACAAGCCCCGTATCAAAGAATTAATCAAGACCGTATTGGAGAGAATCTGATGAAAAAAGGAATCCTTTGTACATTGTACATCGTTACTTTGTCCCTTTTTGTGGGTTGCCAAAAGCAACAACAAAAATTTGTTTACAACGTGGATAAGTTTTATGACCTGGAAATCCTCCGCTACGACGTGCCGGAGTACGATTCGTTGAGCCTGCAGCAGAAGCAGCTCGTGTATTGCCTTTCCGAAGCAGCCCTCTGGGGACGCGACATTCTCTTTGACCAGAACGGCCGTTACAACCTCCGTATCCGTCGTGCGTTGGAGGCGCTCTATCTCAACTATCCGTACGACAAGAATACGGAAGAGTTCGCTGCCTTCGAGCGCTACCTCAAACGCGTCTGGTTCTCCAACGGTATTCACCATCATTATTCCGAGGATAAGTTCCTGCCTGAATTCGACCAAGCTTGGTTCGAATCTGCCTGTGCAGAAGCCGGTATCGCCTATGACGAGGAGATCATCCCTGTGATGTTCGACCCGGCTATCATGGCGAAGCGCACGACCGCGCAGGACGGTGTGGATCTCGTTCTCTGCTCCGCCGGCAACTACTACGGCGAAGGCGTCACCCAGGCGGAGGCGGAGAAATGGTACGCCCTCCACAAAGATGACAGCCCCGAACCGAAATGGATCGGTCTGAACTCCCAGCTCGTGAAGAACGACAACGGCGAGATCGAGGAGCGCGTCTATAAGGTCGGCGGACTCTATTCCGAAGCCCTCGAAAAGATCGTTTACTGGCTTAAAGAGGCGCTCAAATATGCGGAGAACGATGCCCAGAAACTCGCCATCGAGAAGATGATCGCCTTCAACGAGACGGGTGATCTCACGACCTTCAACGAGTACTGCATCGCCTGGGTCAAAGACCTCGACAGCCGCGTGGACTACGTCAACGGCTTCACGGAGACCTATTCCGACCCGCTCGGCATCACCGGCACCTGGGAGTCCATGGTCAATTTCAAAGACCTCGCGGCTACCAAACGTACCCAGCTCATCTCCGACAACGCTCAGTGGTTTGAAGACCACTCCACGACCGACCCCAAATACAAAAAAGAGGAGGTCAAAGGGGTAACCGCCAAGGTCATCACCGCCGCTATCCTTGCCGGCGATTGTTACCCCGCTACGCCCATCGGCATCAACCTGCCGAACGCTAACTGGATCCGCAAAGAGTACGGCTCCAAGTCCGTCACGATCGACAACCTCATGCACGCGTACAACGAGGCTGCGAAGGGTAACGGCTTCAACGAGGAGTTCATGATCGACGATGAGATCCGCGCTATCTATGAGAAATACGGAGCCCTCTGCGGCGACCTGCATACCGACCTCCATGAGTGCGTCGGTCACGGTTCCGGCAAACTCCTGCCGGGTGTGACCAAAGATGCCCTCAAAGAGCACGCTTCGACCATTGAGGAAGCCCGCGCAGATCTCTTCGGCTTGTATTTCCTCGGCGATCCGAAACTCGTAGAGCTCGGTCTGCTGCCCAACGAAGAGGCCTTCAAAGCCGGTTACTACCAGCAGCAGATGAACGGCCTCATGACCCAACTCGTGCGCATCGAGCCGGGCAAAGACATCGAGGAGGCGCATATGCGCAACCGCCAACTCATCGCCAATTGGGTCTATGAGCACGCGACGAACAAAGAGGTGGAGATCATCGAGCGCGACGGCAAGCACTACCTCCGCATCAACGACTATCAGGGCCTCCGCCGTCTCTACGGTGAACTCCTCGCAGAGATCCAACGCATCACTTCCGAAGGCGATTACGCGGCAGCGAAAGAGATGGTCGAGAAATACGCCGTGAAGGTCAACCAAGACCTTCACAAAGAGATTTTGGCCCGCTATAAGAAACTCAACCTCGCGCCCTACAAAGGTTTCGTGAACCCCGTCTATACCGCCGTTCGTGACGCGGATGGCAACATCACCGACGTCCAAATCGACTTCACAGAAGGCTACATTGACCAGCATCTCCGTTACTCCCGCGACTACAGTCCGCTACCCGATGTTAATTGATAATTGATAGTTGATAGTTGAAAGTTAAACTTCCTATATCGAAGAGTATTGCAAATAGAATTCTTCTATTGCAGGCTATCCATGGAGATCCGCTCATGCGGGTCTCTTCGGATATGCCGGACGACGTCCTTGTCCTCCACAACGCCCTCCAACAAATCCGTGAAACCTTTGGCACACCTGCCCAATATGCATCTTCTCCCTCCCCCTCCATGGGGGAGCCGGAGGGGGCTGGAGGTCTTTCTATATTCCTCAAAAACTGTGGTACCGCCCTCCGCTTTCTCCAAGTCCACATCGCCAAATGTTATCCCGGCGCACCGATCACCCTTACCGGCGATCCGCGGCTTATGGAGCGTGACGGCAAGCCCACCACTCAAACGACCTCCGCTCTCATCCTCCACGGTGAAGACATTCCCGTTGCCGAAAACGAATCGCCGTATATCACGATGAGCCGCCGCATGGTCTCCATGTATCAGCCATGCATGGCTGATGATATAGAGCCATGCTGGTCTTCCGCCGCCTTTTGGTATGAGTACGTAGCCATCCATGGCGGCGAGTTACTCCTCGAAGGTCTCCAACCCGATTCCCTCCAAGGCGACCGCATCGTCGCTGACCTCTACGCAAAATATTTCGGAGTCAAAACAACCTTCACCCCTGAGGGTGCCCTAATCCGGTCTGTCAGCCCGAAGAACCGTCTTTCGACTTTCGACTTTGAGCAACGCGGTCTTTCGACTTTAAGCAACGCGGTCTCCATCGACTTCACCAACTGCCCGGATCTCTATCCGGCAGTGGCACTAACGTGCGAAAAACTATCGATTGATTTAATTGCCACCGGCACCGACCGTCTCCGCCACAAGGAATCCGACCGCATAGAAGCCGTCCGACTCCACGAAGTCCGCAACGACCACCGAATGGCAATGGCTCTTATGGCGGCAGGAGCCTACCCCCTTCCCCTCCCTAAAGGGAAGGGAGAAGAGTTGCAGCAAATCATCGCCAAGAGCTACCCTCAATTCACAGAGATTTTCAGTCAAATCACGGCCGAATCCCGACGGTCAACCGACGGTCAACCGACGGTCAAAGCCAATGTAAGTACTCTGTCGGTTACCCATATTACCCCTATTCGAGGTGTCAACGATGACAATTTAGGCAAAAAACATGCCCTCTCCAAACTCATCCATGCCGCCACGACAGAATACGTCTGGCTCCACGATGACGATGTTGTCTGGCCGGAAGCGGCAAAAAAGCCTAACCTAACCTTCCCTAAAGGGAAGGAACTCACCGCTGATCTATATATCCTTCCGCTCCGGATGGAATCCTCCCTCCCTTCAGGGAGGGTCGGGGTAGGCTCCCTCTTACAGATTGCCGAATACGCTGCCATCCAGGAGTTAACCATGCGTACCGCCCAAAGCGGACATGCTGTCATGTGTTCCGGTGCGAACCTCATCGTTCGCCGCGAGGCGTGGCTGGCCTGCGAACCTGACCTCCATCCCGAAATCCCTTCCGGCGACGATATGTTCCTGTTGGAAGCGATGAAAAAGCGCGGCTATAAGATCTCCGTCATCGACGAACCCGACTTCACCGCCGTCGTCCGTCCTCAAACCACATGGCGGGCGTTCTTCCGTCAGCGAATGCGTTGGGCAGGCAAAGCACCCAAATACACCGACCCGGACATCCTCCGTTGCGGCGCACTCATCGTGGCTGCCAACCTTCTCCAGCTCTTCTGTCCCCTGATTCTCCTCATCAAGTTCCCGGTAGAGTACGGGCTTATCCGCCGGCGGCATATGAGGGAGCATAAAATTATCAATTATCAATTATCAATTATCAATTTTCTCGTGGCTCTTCTGCTTGAGCTCCTCTATCCCTTCTATATCCTCCTCTCCCTCCTCGGCGGCCTCTTCCGCCGGAAGAAGTGGTAACTCCCGTGGTCACTTTACCAACGCGCCCTGCGCATTGTAAACCTTCTCTCCGCGGAGGATGAAGATCGTGCCGTTGATGAGCACCTTACGAGCCTTACCCCAGCCCTCCCCTGAAGGGAAGGGAGTATTTTCAATGCCTTCGTGCGGATCATGGATTTCGAAGGATGGTCCATCAACCCATTCGGTAATCTGCTGGCGGTTCTCATTTGCTCCGCAAAGTTTCCATGTATAGGTACCGAATTGCTCAAAGAAGGAAGAAAGCGTAAGCGAAGTATTGTTGTTCATCGTTGTGCCTAAGAACACTTCTTGACTACCATAATAAATACCGATACCGAAATATGTCGGCAGGTCTTGTACTTCCCAACTGAAGGTTACCGTATTCCCATCGACGGTCGCATTCAAGTTATACGGCAGGTAGTTCTTGGGCTGCACTACTGTTTTCGGAGTTGCCTCAAAAACAGCCGTGTAATCGGCATCGGCGGTTGCCAAAGCTATAGCCGGAGACCAACCGGAGAAGGAGTAGGTATAGTTATCATCCTCCGGCTTGGTAGGCGTTGCTCCATTATAGGTCGGCATCTCGCCTTCGAGCACTTGCGACGATTGCAGTACTGCACCATCGTAATTGAGGAAACGGATGGTGTAATAGAAATCGTCCACTGTCGTGCTGCCTTGAATAGCGGCAATAGTGATTTGACGTGTTGCGGTTGCACCCGAACCATCTTTGGCGGTTGCTTTAACCGTTACCACTCCTCCGTTATTCGGTGTGCGCGCGGTAAGCAAACCCGATGAAGGATCAATGGTTGCCAAATCTGTGCCGTTAGCAATCTCCCATTGTGCCGCCTTGACGGTGGTGTTGGTCGGTTTGAACTCTGCGTAAAGGAGCAACATCGGTTGTTCCGCTGTTGTGCGATACTGCTTATTGGACGACATAATCGTCATCGACTGCGTATAGACGATGCTGTTTGCTGCAGCGCGGTTAACGGTATTGGAACGTCCGCTTCGGCTGTTAGCTGAGAGCGCAGAATTAATCATGTGTCTCGGCGCCGGAGCTTCATCCTCCGGGAGATAGTACTCAATCGCATAATAGGTCTCCGTATCGGATGGCGCATAATCGGTATAGGAAGTGTTGGCGCCCGAGAGGGATGCAATCGGTTGCAGCGTCTCGGCGGAAGCGCCACGGAGGATGGAATAAGTAGCAATCTCTGTGCCTTGGTATGCATTCCAGATGAGGTTAAAGGTATTGTCCGTCAGACCGCGGTTGATATTGAGGTGCACGGTCTGATGCACATTGCTTCGCGGCGCTTCTATGCCGTTTGCCATAATACCGACGATGGCATAGCGCTCGGCGCGTTGGTCAGCTTGCGAACTGAGATCCGTGAAGTAGCCGTCCGTAGCCGGAACAACACCCAACGAAACGAACTGATTGTAAATGTTGGTCTCCTTGAGCACTTCTACTTGTGTGAACATCGCTGTGTTGACGGTCCATCCCCAGACAATCTCATTATGTCCGTTCGCATCGGGTTCCACGATACCTATCTGCGGGATCTCATTTGCGGACAAGATGGTGAGCGGCTGTTGCATCACAGAGGTACATCCGTTTGCGTTGGTGAGTGTGAGTTTCAGCGTTGTATACTGCAGATACTCGTCACTTAAAGCGTTCTTTCCAACCGTAAAGGCACCATTCTTGACGGACAGTTTGTCCTTCATCACACCGTTAATACCGTTCTCGTCCAGCGTGCGCCACTGTCCGCGATAATCGAGTTGCCATTCCGCCTGCATATCTTTCGGCAGGTAATCCAAGGTGGTTGTATGCCCCTCGAAGAGGTATTGCGGAAGGGCTATTCCTGTCTCATTCTTGTCCACTAAAATGGTCCGTTGGAACGTCTCTGCGCCAAGTGTGAGTGCGATGGTCTTGATACCCGGCGTAGCCCAAGTTACGTGGTATGGTCCGAATCCCGAACCGGTAGCTATGCCTCCGTCGAAATCCCATTGCGGAGTACCCGTACGGTCTTCGCCCATATAGTTCACGATGGCTTCATCGTCGGAGCAAATCGTGGTCGGCGCATCAATGACCGCACGGTCGATAGCTACGGAGACAACATCGCTAAAGAGACTCATCGCGTTTTGGAGATCCACCGCCTGTATCTGTATCTCGTAGTTGCCGGCTGAGAGGGCAGAGATAGGTACGAAGTATCGGTTGGCTGCAATATATTGGTAGGTCGGAATAGCTGCCGCGTTGGCATTCAGACCGTTCTGCGGACTGATGACGAAGGCTCCGTTGCCTGTTTGTCCCGCATGCTTGACGGAGAGATTATAGCGCAATTGGGCAGCCGGTGTGCGGTCATCAGCTGCGGCATTCCACTCGATGAGCAGACCATCTTCCGTCTGTACGGCACGCAGCCCCGTAGGCGCAGAAGGACGCTCATTCGCTGCACCCTGCACGCGGTATCCTTCGTTTCCATCGCCTACCACAAGCCATTCATCCGGCATAATATGAAGTGCCCGGAAGGTGGATAATCGACCATACTGATTATAGCCGCTTACTGTTGTTATTGTCCCATGGCTCTTTATTCCGCTTTCATCCATAAAATAAGCATATACGCCATATGTATATCCGCTATACCCTCCTTCTTTGCTTACTTGCCTTTGTAAAATCAATATATCGGGATAGCCGTTGTTGTCTATATCAGCAATCTGTCTGATTCTACCCGTATAGAACTCACGGTTTGCTCCCAACGGCAGCACAACCGGCTCGGAGAAACGCTCATTGGCTTCGTTATAAAGGATATACGGTGCCTTGTCTTCGCGGAAGGCAACGATATCGAGATATCCGTCACTATTGATATCCGTCAACACCGGTTCACGTACATCTATTTTATCGTTTTTATCTCCGGCGTTATCGACATTTGCCAAGGCTTGCGTGAACGGAATAGAGATGGTATCAAACACTCCTCCACCTTGATTTAGCGCCACTACCAGTGAGGCAATCGGGTTGGTGCGATAATCCACAAACACAAAGTCCACAAAACCGTCGTGGTCAAAGTCTTGTACGCCGATACATTCTAATCTTTTTCCGGAACCGGAATATCCGTCAGGAATACCAGTGAAACTCACCTCGCTCCATGATCCGTCTGCATTACGAACAGCGGCATCATTATAATTATTATTGGTCAGATCGGGGAGTGATATTCCTGCAAAATAACCGTCATGGAATATATCATAGATATATACGCCTTCACTCCGATGGCTGTGCAACGGGCTTAACTCGCTTGCAGACTGCGTAGCGGTGAGGTTATTGGTGCCGTTATGCGGCATATAGGCATAGTTGCAGTCCCAACAACTATTATCTCCATCCCATCCGGGAACTGCATATACGAAATCCGCTGCGCCGTTATGCGTATAATCGAACCAGAAACCATTCCCTATCTGCAAACCGGTATTCCAGATGCCGGAGGCTTTGTTTAAAGCATAATTATCCCCGCCTTTGTAGAACGCATTCTCGAATTCTGCATCTAAATAGCCGTCGAAGTTATAATCCGCAAAGGTATTTAGATACTTTGTATAGATGTTGGATTCGCTATTCCATGGTGCAAACTCATTCGGGATGGTCATTAACTGTGCACTTACGGGCAATACTTCTACATTCACTACGAACGACGCGGTTGTGCCATCCGCCGCAGAAACAGTGTGCGTCAGTGTTTTGATGCCTTCAGCCGAGAAGACAATCTTCTTCGATTGCGGCAGCGCAGCCACTTCTTGTCCTCCCGCCAGATCCCATGTGTGCGTATAAGACGACTCCACCGCAGTGAAGATGATTTGCAATGTGTCGCCGATAAGGACTTGCTTCTTGTCCACAGCAAATACTGCCGGCAACGTATTATGTTGAACGACAACCTCTTGAGACCAAGCAGAGCCTTTATGCTGCGCGTCGATAGTTTGTACCGAGACATATATATTGCTTGGCGCGTACGAACGCAGGTCGATCACATACGAATGATTCTTGCCCATATTGCCGTCAAGGAAATCCCGTCTGGAGCCATCGGCATTAGCATGAGAGGTGAGGATCTCGTTACCGCCGGAGGTAGTGCCGATACGGAGCGCGTAAGTCAGGTCGCTGGTCATCGTCTCTGCATCCGAGCCATCGCCCCACGACACACGCATCATTCCGTTCTCGTAGATGATCTCCGGCTTCGCAGGAGCAGACGGAGCGGTATTGGCTACCATGCCCTGCGGCTTGTAGATATAGGTGTTTGGTATATTTATGCCATTTACCACCCACACTTCCATCTTGCCGTCATTATCTATATCCTCCACATTCAGACGCAAATCACTCCAAGCGGAATTCCACCCTAAGCCGAGCGTGCTGAGGTTAATATCATAGAGTTTTTGCGCCGGAGCAAAACTCATTCCGGCTTGTCCATAAAGCACATATACCTCATCGCCAATGATGCTTCCGTAATAATCGTCATAATAGAAGGAAGAGAATGCTAACATGTCGTAATAGCCGTCTCCGTTAATATCTTGACAGGCTGCAAAGACAAGTTGTAACTCGCCGTAGTCCTGCTCCTCCATCTGGGTGAAATTGCCTTGTCCGTCGTTTTGGAAGAACATCGTGTAAGCATAACCTGTAGAGTTAGCCGGGGCGGAGAAAGTTACCAAGATGTCCGCGTCGCCGTCGCGGTCAAAGTCATAGACATAAAGCGTTTTATCCACTTGAATGTTCTGGAAGAGCACCTGCTGCTTATAGGTGCCATTACCATTATAGATAAGTGTTGTCAGTTTGACACCCGGGTAGATAAAATCGATATATCCGTCGTTATTTAGGTCGGCAGTATGGACCTCACCTCCGGCATCGAAACGCACCCATTTATTATTACCCATATTATAGAAGACCAAACCTTGCGCTTCATCCACAAGGTCTATACGCCCGTCGGCGTTCATATCAATCGCCTTAGTCGGGGCATCTACCCTTGTTCCCATACCCGGCGATTTGGCTATACCGCCGCGTCTTGGCGCATGCCCTTCACTGATAGATACGCCGCCCAACATAGGCGTAGAAATATGAGGTTCCGGGAAGAAAAGACCGTAGGTGTTCTGTGTTTCAGCAGAACTCCATTTTGAGGGATCAAACTGCGTCAGGTAGTCCTCTTCCGTATATATCTCCATGCGCTCTGTGAGGAACGAACCATCCGCTTGCTGGTAAAGGATATTATAGTAGTAATTATCGTTTATTCCGTTTATCTGGAGCATGTCCGGTCTGCCGTCGTTATTGAGGTCACAGTTATGCAACAAGAGTGCGTCTTCGACTCGATAACTATCGCCTTCACTGATGGCAGCCCGCGCGTCTATGGCGCTCCATGCACCCACTTTACCACCAATTCCTATATGATTAAAACAACCACCGTCAATAATGCCGTCGCGGTTCACATCTTCCATAAAACCGTTCGGCACCAAATTGTCATTTTGTCCGAAGTATTTGCCGGGGATGCAGGTAAAAGACTTCGGAGCAAAACCATTGGCATAATCGTCAATAGTCCATCCTCCCTTATATCCGTTGCCGTTGAAGTCATAGAGCAATGCCGCGTCCGGCCAAATTTTACCATCGGTAAGGGTGATGCTCTCATGACGCACCTTCAGGTATATTGAAATGGCAGGAGGATTTTGTCCTAATACTTGTGCGAAATCCCAGCCTCCTTCAGGCACAGTAAATACCAACTCAATGGTCTCGCCGATCCAACAAGTGTGGTTGTTGGCTGTATTGGTCATAACCTGCCCTGAAGAGAATGAGGAGGCATCACTCAACTGATTTTCATGTGTTCCCCAGTCAATACCGATAATTGTATCGGTACTGGTGATAGTGAGTGTATTTCCTTCGTACATATTTAAGGGATAGTAGTAGTCCAAGTCTCCGGGACCGGGAGTCTGCGAACCGCTACCTTGCGCGAAGGAGAGTGTCACTCCCTCTTTGGTAAAACCGGTAGCTGCGTGTATTCCCGCACGATCCGAACTGGTAATTACTACATCCGGAGTCCGTTGGAAAATTGCCGGAATACTTGTTTGTCCCTGCATCGCGACCGCCATCAGCAGTCCTAATGCCATTGTTAGAATTTGTCTCATACGCGTGTATTTTTATAAGATGAGTATTTTTTTTAGCCATAGACATACGAAAAAGCGCGGGCTTTCGTTCGCTTCAATTTGATACTTCAAGGTCTTCGACTACCTTTGTTAACACAAATCTATACACGGAAAACTCACGCTATCAACGTGAGCGTGCATAAACCGTACTTGTGTTAACAATGGATCCTATATCCATGATACTAAGGAAGTGTCGAAGTTCTGAAGTATCAAGCTTTTCGGCTTATTACGCTATTTTTAGACGCTCGCTTGCGCTTATATGTCTTATGTTTTCACCGCTTTTTTACGCTGTCAGTGAGGTCAGACCTGGATAGGTTGTTCAAACCTTTGCGGCTGCAAAGGTACACAAAAAAAATGACACTCGCAAATAAAAGTGCCATTTTCTGTAATTTTATTCTTTTGTCCCTTACCGGAGTCCTTCGATCAGTTTGTCGAGGGAGGGGATGAGGGCTTTCAGTTCCTGCCGCGTATCCACTTCTCCTTTGACACGCGTCACTAAGGAAATAGGGACCGTACGCACCTGTGAAACCACACTTCGAAGCGGTATTGACGATGAGAGAGAGGGCTTTGAAAAACAACATACGCGCGTACCTTGTTATAATACGCGCGTATGTATGCGTAAAGGGGACTAGGTTACTAGGATCCTAGGGCTATTATACTACACCGCTGAAGCCCATGAAGGCCATCGCCAGGAGACCTGCGGTCAGCAGTGCGATCGGAGTGCCTTTCATTGCCTCGGGCACTTTGTTGAGCGCCAGCTGCTCGCGGATACCCGCAAAGAGGATCAGCGCGAGAGCGAAACCAACAGCGGTTGCGAAAGCGTAAACGGTACCGGAGAGCAGACCGTACTCGGCGCCCAGCGGCAGTTTGGCCAAGAGCTTGTTCTGGTCGGCTACGATAAGAGCCACACCGAGAATACAGCAGTTGGTGGTGATCAGCGGCAGGAACACACCCAGCGCCTGATAGAGCGCCGGAGACACTTTCTTCAGCATGATCTCAATCATCTGCACGAGGGCGGCGATGACGAGGATGAAGAGGATGGTCTGGAGGAACTCAACGCCCCAGAGAACCAGTAACTTCTGCAGCAGATACGTAACAACCGTAGCGAGCGTGAGCACGAACGTAACGGCGGCACCCATACCCAGCGCGGTGTCAATCTTCTTACTTACACCCAGGAACGGGCAGATGCCCAGGAACTGGCTCAATACAATATTGTTAACAAATATTGCAGAGATGAAAATCAGAAAATATACCATGCTAATTTCAAATTTATGATTTCAAATTTATGATTTATGATTTACTTTTTCTGCAGTTTGTTGACAGCTGCCATGAGGTATGCGAGGCAGATGAACGCACCCGGAGCGAGTACGAAGATCAGCGCTGCGAACTGGCTGCTATAGAGTTGGAAACCGAAGACGGTACCTGCACCTAAGAACTCGCGGATGACACCCAGGACGGTGAGCGAGAGCGTGAAGCCGAGACCCATACCGATACCGTCCAGCGCGGAGAGACCGACGGTGTTCTTCGCTGCAAATGCCTCTGCGCGGCCGAGCACGATACAGTTCACTACGATCAGCGGGATGAAGAGACCCAGCACATCGTAGATAGCCGGCAGGTAAGCCTGCATGACGAGTTGTACCATCGTCACGAACGTAGCGATGACTACGATGAATGCCGGGATACGTACTTTATCCGGGATGAGATTCTTGAGGAGCGAGATCACTACGTTCGAGCAAACGAGCACGAAGAGCGTAGCCAAGCCCATGGACATACCGTTAACGGCACTGGTGGTAGTAGCCAGCGTAGGGCACATACCGAGAACCAACGCAAAAGTAGGATTCTCCTTGAGAATACCGTTGGTCAATGTTTTCATTGCGTTACTCATAATTATTCCTCCTTTTCTGCGGGTTGTACTTCAGTTGCTTCAGCGGGTTGCTCTGCTGCCGGTTCTGCACCTTGCAGCTGGCTTGCGCCGGAAGCTGCCTCAACGGGCTGAGCAGCGATAGCTGCGTACGCTTTGTTGACAGCTTTCAGGAATGCGCGGCTGGAGATGGTAGCAGCGGTGATAGCATCTACGTCTCCGCCATCTTTGTTGACAGCCAGCGCACCGGCTTTCTTACCGATGATAGAGCGGTTGCCGACAGCATCCTTGAACCAGTGGTCGATATGCGCACCCAGACCCGGAGTCTCGGTCTGCTTGAGAACGACGTAGTCGAGCACTTCGCCTTCTTTGCCTAAGCCCACCATGATCACTTGCGGGCCGTCGAAACCGACTTCAGAGGTCTCTACCGCGGTAGCTACCCATTCGTCGTTGATGAAGGCTTTGTAGATGGTCAGCCCCTCAGCCTGCTCGGGTTCTGCGATAGAGCAGCCCTCCGGAAGCACAGCGAGGATAGCGGCCTGCTGTTTCTGAGCCTCTTGTTTAGCGATGGTGGCTTCGGTGACAGTATAAACGCCTGCCAAAGCTCCTGCGGCTACCATAGAGATGATAACCAGGGAGAGCACCATGTTTTTGAATGTACTTTCTAATTTTGCCATAGTTGTGCCTCCTTATGCTTTTTTCGGTTCGCCGAAGTGTTGCGGACGAATCTTGTTCAACAATGGAACGCAAGCGTTCATGATCAGGATAGCGAAGGACATACCTTCGGGGTAGTTACCCCACGTACGGATAACCATCACGATGAATCCGATACCGATACCGAAGATGATCTTTCCCCACGCGCTCATCGGGCTGGTGACATAGTCGGTTGCCATGAAGAAGGCACCGAGCATCAGACCTCCGGAGAGGAGTTCGTAGCCGATATAATGGCAGGTGTCCAGTCCCTCAGGCAGCGCGCCGGCGAGACCTGTGCAAGCGCAGAAGCAAGCTACGGTACCGAGGATCGCTACAGGGATGTGCCAGGTGATGACGCGGCAGCAGATGAGGAGAATACCTCCGAAGAGCAGCGCAGCAGCGCTGACCTCACCGAGCGAACCGCCCATAACGCCCAGGAACGAATCCATGAGCGACGGCAGCTGGTCAATGACGGAAGAGTCACCGGCTTTGACGATGTGCTTGAGATAATAGAGCGGGGTAGCGCCTGTCTCAGCGTCCACATACGCGCCGTTGAAGCCTTGCGGCGTGGGCCAGGTGGTCATCTGTGCCGGATAAGCGATGAGCAGGAAGACACGACCTACGAGAGCGGGGTTGAAGGGGTTCTGACCCAGACCGCCGAAAGTCATCTTACCAATACCGATAGCTACTACGGCACCGATAATAACGATCCACCAATCGATGGTAGAAGGAAGGTTGAAAGCGAGCAGCAGACCGGTGAGGACCGCCGAGAGGTCTCCGATGGTCTGACGTTGCTCTTTGAGCACATAACGGCTGATGACGTACTCGGTGCAGATACATGCGAGAACCGAGATGGCAGCCGTGATCAATGCGCCCCAGCCAAACTCCACTAATGCTACTGCGTAAGCAGGCATCAAAGCGAGAATGACCAAAAGCATATTCCGGCGGACGGTATCACCACTGTGGGCGTGCGGAGCCGGAGCGACAATCAATTGTTTCATAATTTATGATTTCAAATTTATGATTTAACATTATTTTTTCGCTGCAGCGGCACGCTCACGGAGGATGGCGCCTACTTTTGCTTTACCCGGACGAATACCGTCGAGCAGACGGCGGTGAGCAGGACAGGTGAATACGCAGCAACCGCAGTCGATGCAATCCATAATGTCATGCTTCTCCAGTTCGTCCCACATCTCCAGTTCGCTGAGGCGTTGGAGCAAGTACGGTTCGAGTCCCATCGGACAAGCCTGTACGCACTTACCGCAACGGATACAGTTCTCTTGCTCCGGACGGATACACTCTGCTTCCGGCAGGAAGAGAAGGCCGGAGAGACGTTTGTTAGCCGGCATGTTCTCAATATGATCCATAGCGCGTCCCATCATCGGACCACCGCCAATGACCTTGCCTGTATCTACAGGTACTCCTCCGGCGAGCGCAATCACTTCCTCTATCGGTGTGCCGAAACGAACGCAGTAGTTACCCGGGTTCTTAACGGATTTGCCGGTAACGGTCATGACGCGGCTGATGAGCGGTTTGTTCTTCTGTACTGCCTCATAAACGGCATAGATAGTAGCCACGTTATCCACTACGGCACCCACCTCAATAGGAAGTGCACCGGAGGGCACCTGGCGACCGATAGTGGCATCGATGAGCTGTTTCTCGCCACCTTGCGGGTAACGGAGCTTGAGCGGCATTACCTCGATACCGAGTTGCTTCTCTGCCAGTTCGCGCATGTGTGCGATAGCGTCGGGTTTGTTATTCTCAATACCGATGATAGCGCGCTGTACGCCCAGTGCTTTCTTGAGGATCTGGATACCGATGATGATCTCCTCGCCGTGCTCCATCATCAGCTGGTGGTCACAGGTCAGATACGGTTCGCACTCTACGCCGTTGACAATGAGCACTTCGGCTTTCTTGCCCGGAGGCGGCAGCAGCTTGACGTGTGTCGGGAAGCAAGCGCCACCGAGACCTACGATACCTGCGGCTGCGATCTTGTCGATGATCTCCTTCGGCTCCAACGTACACTGATGTATGAGATCCGGCTTGCGGTCAATCTCCGGCAACCACTCGTCGCCCTCTACGTCGATGTAGATAGCTTGTCCGGGAGCGCCCCATGCGTCGGTCCAGTCACCGATCTTGGTGATTGTGCCGCTTACAGGAGAGCAGATGTTTGCACTCACGAACCCGCCGGCTTTCGCCAGCAGTTCGCCCACTTTTACTTTCTTACCAACCTCTACCACGGCTTGAGCCGGAGCACCGATGTGCTGCACCAGAGGGATGATAGCCTGCTTTGGCAGCGGGCACTCTTTGATCGCCTGGTGTGCAGAGTATTGCTTGTTGTCCTGCGGATGAACTCCGCCTATTTTGAATGTTCTCATAATTCTTTTACCTTTTGGTCATTTGCCATTTACGATTTTTGAGCCATTCGGATGGAAGCGGGGAACGCAGCTTTCGGCGTAGCGAGCGCTTTGATTTTCTCGGCGATAGCCGGATCGAAGCCCTTCTTGTCGCCGGCTTGAGCAGCAGGAGCTGCTTCTTCTGCAGCGGCAGGCGTAAGGATCTTCTTTACTTCATCCATGGTCGGGTCACCGCCTACAGGGCAGGCCAAACCCTCTGTACTACCGGCTTTGACGCACGCTTCTGCGAAGTTGCGGCAACCGGCAAATCCGCAGCCACCGCAGTTAGCACCAGGCAGAACGGCCTGTACCAAGTCGATGCGCGGATCTTCCTCTACTTTGAAGAACTGGCTGACAAAATAGAGCAGGATAGCTGCTACCAAGGCTGTCACACCAAGAACTCCCATAGAAATCAGAATCAGATTCATTTTGGTTGTTGTTTTTAGTTGTTTGTTATTAGTAATTTGTTAAAATCTTTTAAATCTTCCTTGCGGTAAAGGAGAACTGTTTCTGGAGGCGATGTTTGAATACGGAAAGTCCGATGTAATAGAGCGCGATAGCGCATAGCGAGAGCGTCCCCACGACCGCTTCGTCAAGCGCGGTGGTAAGCTCCAAAACCGCAATAACCACCATCATAACGACAAACGGCAAAATGTACGCGAGTAGCACAGCGCGCCACGCCAGATGCTCACGAACCTCCACTACCGCCCGGTCGCCGGGAACCATGGGCTCCAACATGAGCGCGTCCATCTCTTTGGCCTGGCTCTCAGACGAGGAACACATGGCTTTCGCCTTGCACGCCGAGCACGCGGAAGATTGCACAATCTGAATGTGCGCCATCTTGCCGTCGGTGCTGAGCACTATACCTTCGTGTGTGATAAGTTCTTCCATAAATCAACAAAAAGCGTGCAAAGGTACAAAAACTTTTTTATATACGCAAGCGCACGCGTACAATATTTATAAAAATTTATAAAAAAAGTGTCTTTTTTTTACAAAATGCTAAAAAAAATAATTTTTATTTTTTAAATCCAAATATTTATAGTATCTTTGCACGTTAATTTGAGTTAGTATGCCCAGAATTGTATCAAGATCAAGAAATACCCTTGCGGAAGACCGTCCGGCTGAGCGGGCGATAAGAGTGGAGAAAACAAGCTGGTGGGAAGCGGTAAGGCGTTTCCTGTCGGCCCGGGAGACACGCATGGTAGTGGGTATTCTGCTGCTGGCTTTTGCTGTGATAGCCGTCGTGGCATATGTCAGTTTCCTTTTCACGGGGACGTACGACCAGTCGATCCTTTCGTTGGATCACGCAGGGCGCGTAGAGAACCGCGAAGCCATCCGTAATCTATTAGGTCTTCCCGGGGCACGCTTGGCGCAATTTATGATCGACGGCGCGTTCGGTTTCGTAAGCGTGCTGTTGCTGTTGATGATCGCTATCTACGGATTGCGGTTGATGCACGTTCTTCGGGATATACATGCCATAAAGTTGTTCTGCGGAGGCACTTTCTGGGTGCTATGGGGATCTATCGTGTTGGGCTTTGCCCAGCAGATGGTACATTTCGGAGTCTTCCGATGGGGAGGAGTTTTCGGAAGCGCAGCGGCAGCATGGCTGGTGAGTTACGTAAATATCGTCGGCACGATAGCCATCTTGCTGGTTACGGTGGTGATATTCCTGATTGTGACCGACCCGCGTTTTATCGACCGATGCAAGGCTTTCGGCGAATGGTGCAAGGGGCTTTTCAAGAAGAAACCCAAAGATACAGAATCTCCCGAATCTCCCGAATCTCCTGAAGCTCCCGAAGAGCCGGAAGAGACTCCGGAGGATAACGAGGTGACGATTGACCTGCCCGTAGACTTCACGATTGAGCCTGTAGGCGGGGAAGCAGAAGAGGAAGAACCGAAAGTGGAGATCGAGGAGCCCTTGGTAGATGAAGACAACGAGCCGCTGGGCGATGCGCCGATTCCCATGGACGAACCGGAGGCGAAGGAAGAGAGCGATAAGAAAGACGGAGACCCGGATCTGGAGATAGAGGACGTCAACGAAGATGAGTTATACACGAAGGACCCGGACAAACTCCTGGAAAAACTCGGTCCGTACGATCCTCGGAAGGATCTGGAGTTCTATAAGTTCCCGAGTTTGAACCTGCTGAAGGTCTATGACAACGAGACAGCTCCGATCATCGACGAAGAAGAGCAGCGCAATAACGGCGCACGTATCGTGACGACCTTGCGCAATTATGGCATAGAAATTGATAGCATCAAAGCGACGGTCGGTCCGACGGTAACGCTCTATGAGATTGTGCCGAAAGCAGGTGTCCGCGTAGCGAAGATACAGCAGTTGGAGAACGATATTATGTTATCCCTCTCGGCTACAGGTATCCGTATCATCGCTCCGATGCCGGGTAAGGGAACCGTAGGAATCGAGGTGCCGAACGAGAAGCCGCAAGTGGTGTCGATGCACTCGGTCATCGCCTCCAAACGGTTTCAGGAAGAGACGAAGATGAAGCTGCCGATCGCGTACGGAAGGACGATCACGAACGAGGTCTTTATGTTCGACCTCGCCAAGACGCCGCACTTGCTCGTAGCCGGTGCTACGGGAACCGGTAAGTCTGTCGCGATCAACGCCATCATCACTTCACTCCTCTATAAGAAACACCCGGCGGAGTTGAAACTCGTCATGGTCGATCCGAAGATGGTAGAGTTTGCGCCGTACAAGCCCTTGATCAAGCATTTCCTCGCGGCGCAACCGGATACCGACCCCGACCAGGTGGTGATTACCGATTGCGACAAGGTCATCAACACCCTGAACTCGCTGGTGATCGAGATGGAGAACCGATACAAACTGCTGATGGATGCCGGTGTGCGGAACCTGGAGGATTATAACGACAAGTTCGTGCGTAGAAGGCTGAATCCCAATAAGTTAGTGGGTGACGGCTTGCACCATCAATACCTGCCCTATATCGTCATCATCATCGATGAGTACGGAGATTTTATCATGCAGGCAGGCAAACAGGTGGAGACACCGATTGCGCGAATCACCCAGAAGGCGCGTGCCGTGGGAATGCACATGATCCTGGCTACCCAGCGTCCGTCTGTAAACATCGTCACGGGTGTCATCAAAGCGAATATCCCGACGCGTATTGCGTTGCGGACGCAGAGTGTGATTGACTCGCGTACTGTCCTCGATGCGAAGGGAGCAGAGCAGCTGATCGGTCGCGGCGACAGCCTCTATGCCGGTAATGCTTCTATCACCCGTGTGCAATGTGCTTTTGTCGATACGCCGGAGGTGGATGAGATAGTGAAGCATATATCGAAACAACAACGCTATACCGAGCCGTATCAGTTGCCGGAATATATCGGTGAAGGCGGCGATAGCGAGGCAGCAGCACCGGGTAGCGTGGATATGAAACGACTCGATCCGATGTTCGCTGACGTAGCGCGTTATGTTGTAACGAAGCAGGAAGGATCGACCAGCCGCTTGCAGCGTGCCTTCGAGATTGGCTATAACCGCGCCGGCAAACTGTCCGACCAACTTGAGGCGGCAGGCATCGTAGGACCGAACAAAGGTCCGAAAGGACGAGACGTCCTGATCCAAGACCTCTCGCAGCTCGACCAACTGCTGGAAGAGCTGGGCGTCAAATAGAAAAATCCAGAATGAGTACATTATTAACTATATTAACCATCCTTAGTTCGTTTCTGACGAACTTGGAAACCAAAACCCTGCAATCGGATTTTACCATCACAGTCGCAGAGGAAGTGAACGCTCCGATGAACTTTCCCGGCGAGATTATCATGCAGGGAAACAAGTTCCGCTTGGAGATGATGGAGATCGAAGCGGCTTATGACGGCAAGACGATGTACATGTACTCGTCGGAGACGGACGAGCTGACGCTGTCGAATCCAACGGAACAGGAACTGTTGGAAGCCAATCCGTTCTTGTACGCCAAGGCTCTTGTGAACGTGTGCAACATCTCCGAGAAAGCATCGCAAGACGGCTCGCAGACCATCGTGACGTTGACGCCGAAGGATCAGACGATCGGCATCAATCGCTTCACTTTGCATGTACGCAACGAGGACTTGATGCCCCTGAAAGTAGAGATCAAGGAGGGGAAGAAAACCTCGACGCTGAAGATGAAAGAACCGAAGTTTGTTACTCCGCAAAACGAATTCGTACTCAAGCCGGGTAAAGATACTTACGTAAATGATATGAGATTATGAATAAAGTAAAATGTTTGATTATAGGTTCCGGCCCTGCGGGCTATACGGCAGCTATCTATGCGAGCCGCGCTAACTTGCAACCGGTATTGATTGAAGGTCCGCAACTCGGTGGACAACTCACCACAACCACCGAAGTGGAGAATTTCCCCGGTTATCCGGATGGCGTAGAACCCTTCCGGATGATGGACGATATGAAACGCCAAGCCGAGCGTTTCGGTACGCAGTTTGTGTCGGGTGTTGTGACGAAGGTGGACTTTTCTGTGAGCCCCAAGAAAGTCTGGGTGGAGGACACCGAAGAGTACGAGGCGGACGCAGTAATCATCGCTACGGGCGCGAGTGCGAAATATCTCGGCATCGAGAGTGAGCGGACGTATAAAGGCCGTGGTGTGAGTGCCTGCGCTACCTGCGACGGTTTCTTCTATCGCAAGAAGACGGTGGCAGTAGTCGGCGGCGGAGATACGGCTTGCGAGGAGGCAAACTATCTGGCAGGGCTGTGTGAGAAGGTCTATATGATCGTCCGCAAGCCGTATCTGCGCGCCTCGGAGATTATGCAACAACGTGTCCTTAACAACCCGAAGATCGAAGTGCTCTTTGAGCATAATACCGTTCAGCTGACGGGCGATGGCAAAGTGCAAGGAGCCGATCTGGTGTACCGCAAAGGCGAACCGGATGAGGCGATGAAGCATATCGCAATCGACGGTTTCTTCCTGGCCATCGGTCACCATCCGAACACAGAATTATTCAAGGATTTCATCGCCCGCGATGCCGAAGGATATATCATTACCGAAGGTCATAGCACGCAATGTTTCTCCCTTCCCTTCACAGAGGGGCAGGGGGTAGTCTTACCCGGCGTATTCGCTGCCGGCGATTGTGCCGACCCGCATTACCGCCAGGCGATTGTTGCTGCCGGTTCCGGTGCGAAAGCCGCTATTGAAGCAGATAAATATATCAAGAGTTTGTGATTCTTGAAATAGAAGATGATACAAAAAAGGCTCTCACGAAATTGTGAAAGCCTTTTTTGTGGTGCCAACGGGAATCGAACCAGTGACACAAGGATTTTCAGTCCTTTGCTCTACCAACTGAGCTATGGCACCCTGCTCTTCAAACGAAAGCGGGTGCAAAAGTACTGCTTTTTTTTGACATGACCAAATTTTTTTGCATTTTTTTTGCATAAATGCGTATTTTTCTTGCAAATATGGGCGTTTTTTTGTATCTTTGCACTCAAATTTGAAACTTATGAACCTGAAAGTGATTGCGTACGCCCGAAACGGGCACACTGATAAATTCGGAATTCCGAGGCAGAGTAGAGACGAGAGCCCCATACTCACGAGAATCGTGTTTGAACCGGAATACAACGTGGCGGAAGCATTACGCGGAATAGATGGATACAGCCATCTTTGGTTGATTTGGGGATTCAGCGAAGTACAAAGTGACAAGGCGCAAAACGGCGAGGAATGGTCGCCTACTGTACGTCCGCCAAGATTAGGTGGCAACAAACGAATGGGGGTTTTTGCTACACGAAGTCCGTTCCGGCCGAATCCGATAGGGTTGAGTAGCGTAAGATTGATAGAAGTGAAAAACGGGGAACTGATCGTCAACGGAGCGGATGTATTAGACGGCACGCCGATTTATGATATCAAGCCGTACCTGAGTTTTAGCGATAGCCATCCGGAGGCGAAGAACGGTTTTGCGGAGGAGACAAAGGATCGTGAGTTGGAGGTCGATTGGTCTTTAGTCGGGAATGCAGATGGTAAAAAGGCTGAGATAGAGTATATCTTACGTCAAGACCCGAGGCCGGGCTATCAGAATGACCCCGAACGGGAGTATAAGATGGATTATGCAGGGTTGCGAGTGACGTTCAAGGTAAGCGCAAAAACAGCAATTGTACTAAAAATAGAACAAATTTCATAAAAAATCATAAAAAAATGCTTGTGCGCTTGCGTATGTGCGAAAAAAAGTGTATCTTTGCAGTCGTTTTTTAACAGAGTTAAACCATGAAAAAGATTATTCTAACGATTTCAGCTATTTTTATATGTGCTGCCGTGTGCTCGCTGGATGCTAAGAATGTAGGAGTGCCGGAAGAATGCGAAGATGTAATGCTTCAGGCGTTCTATTGGGACAGCTATAAGACCAAGACGGCGACGGATAGCAAGTTCGGAAGAACGAAATGGATTGATCTGCTGAAGGACACAGCCGCTATTAATGCGAACTTCGATGTGGTATGGTTTCCGCCGAGTGCGGGCCCGACAGGTTGTGGTGTGGGGTATTCTGCCAAGCAGTACGGCAACCAGGACAGCGATTGGGGCACGAAGAGTAAATTAACAGAGTTAATCACTGCGCTGCACAAGGGCAATACGAAAGTGCTGGCGGACGTGGTGTTGAACCATCGCGGTTCGGGTACCACTTGGTGTACTTTTTTGACGGATTACTTCGGTACTTATGGTACTTATACACTAACTCAGAAGCAGATAGTAAGCAATGACGAGTGCTTTACCAACTCGAGCTCGAATTGTTATGGCGCCGCTTCCTCTGAACGCGGGGCCTACGACACGGGTGATAATTTCGACGGCGCGCGCGATTTGGATCATCAGAGTACGGCTGTACAGAACTGGGCGAAAGCTTATACGCAGTGGTTGCTTGGTTCGATGAAGTATGACGGCTTCCGGTATGACATGACGTTAGGTTTTCATGGCCGGTACCTGAGCCTGTACAACGAGGCGGCTCAGCCGTATATGTCGGTTTCGGAGTTGTGGCATGGAATAGATCGTCAGAAACAACATCTGGCGGAGTGTGATTCGAACACGATGATTTTTGATTTCCAGGCGAAATACTCGATGAAAGGTATTGTAACCGGTTCGTATGGCAAACTGAATGCCAACAAGACGTTCGAGGGCTTCCGCAAGCATGGTCTGGAGCGTTATTCGGTGACGTTCATCGATAACCACGATACGTTTGACCGTGGTGGGGCGTATGGGGACAACCAGTTTACTCCGAGTACGGATCTGTCCACTGCTACGAACAAAGATTACGTCCTGCAGGCGAGTGCGTACATGCTGATGATGCCGGGAGTGCCGTGTGTGTTCTATCCGCATTGGGCAAGTTATAAGGAGGAGATCAATGAGTTGATTGCCGTCCGTAAGAAGGCCGGAATCCATAGTGAGTCGCAAGTCTTGGAAGAGGAAAGCGGTCAGTATAAGTACCATGCTACGATCCAAGGTCATCGCGGCAAGGTGATTGTGCGCGTGGGCAAATACCGCAGCAAGACCCTGCCGGAGGGGTATGAACTGGCGGTGGAAGGCGGCAATAGAGGTGCCTATACGGTCTATATCCGGATGAATCCGCAAGGCGTAGAGCAGACTGCCTCCGGCTCCTCCTCAAAGGGAAGTGGAGAGAAATTCCTGAAGGACGGGAAATTATATATCCGTGTAGGTGAAAGAGTATATGATATAACCGGAAATAAGATACAATGAAAAAGACATTTTTATTTTTGATGATGCTGAGCGCGGTGTGGTGTTACGCCGGCAGCTATGGCATTCTGGTGAACGGCAATACTTATTTTGCCGGAGAGCCTGCAGGTGAGTTTGAAGGATTTCAGCAGTACCTGGCGCATGTGCAGGTGTCCGGCGGTGACCGGTTGCAGTTGTATGATGTGGAGTATGAGACCGCTTGGGCTGTGGATCTGAATACGTATTCGGTAGCGGGTTTTACGAGGAATGGCGATCATTATGAGGCGAGTGTGACGGGTTGCTATGATTTCTATATCAAACTCAAGTATGGCGAGGATGAGTTGTATATCGGCGCTGGTTCGAATTGCGGCGAGGGCGAAGATAAACAGGATATCTACCGAGGAGCCGTTCCTCATCAGTGTGAAGCGGTGATGATGCAGGCATTCTATAACGAGTCGTATAGCGCTACCGCTCCGGGTGTGAGCGAGTATGGCGATACCAAATGGACAACCCTGACGGCGCAAGCAAGTGAGTTGGGTTATTATTTTGATTATCTATGGTTACCGCCCAGCGCGTATGGTGACGGAGCGGGTTATCATCCCAAGCAATATAGCAATCAGAACTCTAACTGGGGAACCCGTGCAGAGTTGGAAACGCTGATTAGTGCGCTGCACAACGCCGGCGCTAAGGTGGTTGCGGATATCGTGATCAACCACTGTGCCAACAAGAGCACGTGGTGCGATTTCTACCAGATGGACTTCGGTGAGTACGGTGTGTTCCAACCGGATGCAAGTTATATATGCCAGAACGATGAGGTGAACTTGAATCCCGAGGCGGGCGATTGTTACGGAGCAGCGACCGGTAGTTTGGACGACGGCGATAACTGGGACGGCGCACGCGATTGGAGTCACGATAATGTGTACGTACAGGAGATGTTCATCGCCTATCTGCAATGGATGCGCAATGTGATGCATTATGACGGATTCCGCTACGACAAAGGCGACGGATTCAATAACTGGCACCACTGGAACTATAACAAACATGCCAAACCGGAGATTGCGTTTATGGAGTGCTACTCGGGCACGGATGAAATCCAGAACCGTATTAACGGAGCGCAGGGCGATCTGATGGGCTTGGATTTTGACCTCAAGTGGCATGTGTTCAATTCCTTTGCAGGCTGGGATTACAGCCGTGGACGCGGAGATTGTATCATGAGTCGTGGCGATGGCAAGCACTCCGTAACGTTCATTGAGAGCCACGATTGGTTCTTGCGTCCGGATAATGACAATGAGTTCGGCGGCCGCGGCAACTCGATGACCCCGGCGCTGAAAGCGCGTCTGATGCAGGCGAATGCGTTCCTGCTAAGCATGCCGGGAGTGCCGTGCGTCTTCTATCCGCATTGGGCAAAGTATAAAGAGGATCTCAAGCCGATGATCTTAGCGCGTAAATGGGCCGGTGTGCATAGCGAGAGCGAAGTGAAAGACGAGTATTCGACGGCTACAGGCTATCAGGCGACAGTCGTCGGCAAGGACGGATGGCTGATTCTCTGCTTGGGCGATAAGACCGGTCAGACATTCCAGGGCTTTACCTTGGCTGCAAGCAACTATAGCACGATGGAGGGGCATAACGAGAGTTTCGAGATCTGGGTGAATAGTTCGAAGGAGAGACCTATACCGATGGGAGTAGAGAATCCTGCCTCCGACTTCTCCTTGAAGGAAAGAGGAGAGAAGTTCCTGAAGGACGGAAAACTCTATATCCGTTGCGGGAAACAGGTGTACGATGCCTTTGGAAAGAGTGTGAAGTAAGTTCTTAAATAATAATTTATATAAATAATAATTTATATACTATGAGAAAAACATTTTTAATGGTGGCTGCTTTGATGGTCTGCGTGCTGATGCAAGCCGCCAGTTATGGAATTTTGGTGAACGGCAAGATGTATTTTGCTGCGGAATACAAAGGCCCGGATGGAGCCGGAGAGGGTTTTGAAGAGTATCTGGCGCATGTGCAGGTACATAATGGTGATTATTGCCAGCTGTACGATTTGGACAACAAAGCCGCTTGGGCTAAACCGCTGAATTCGTATTCGGTAGCCGGCTTTGCGTATGATCAGGCAAACGACCGTTATACCGTTTCGACGGACGGATGTTTTGATTTCTATATCAAGTTGAAATGGGAGGCAGATGAGTTGTATATCGGTCCGAGTAGTCCAGGTACCGTATGTGGCGAAGGACAGGATATCAGTGGAGACACTCCGATTGATCCGGGGTATTCGGGAGCCGTTCCTGCCCAGTGTCCGAATGTGATGCTGCAGGCGTTCTATTGGAACAGTACGGAGGGTAATGCGGCAACTGGCAACGGATACGGTCGTACCAAATGGATTGATTTTCTGAATGGAAATAACGGTTCGTCGGCAGAGGAGATCGGCAAGTGGTTCGACCTCATCTGGATTCCTTCCGTCAGTGCCGGAAGCGGCTTGGGCTATCACCCGTCGGATTATAGCTCATTGAATAGCGACCGCGGAACGAAGGAGAAACTGGTGCAGATGATAGATGTTATTCACCAAAACGGCGGTCGCGTAGTAGCGGATATCGTGATTAACCATGGCGACGCGAAGAGCGGTTGGTGCGGATATGTCAACGGATATAACTTCGGTACGTATGGTAAGTTTGTTCCCGACGGATCGTATATCTGCAAAACAGACGAGGTGAATAATGCTGCTTCCGGAGCTCCTGCGGAGTGTGTGGGTTTTGCTACCGGCGGCAATGACGACGGCTACGGCGACGAAGCCAACTATGCAGCTTCGCGCGACTGGGATCATACGAGCGCGAAAGTGCAGAATATGTTCAAGGCATATCTGAAATGGCTGCGCAATGTAGTGAAGATTGACGGATTCCGTTACGACTACTGCAAGGGTTATCACAACAGTCACATCAACGACTATAATCAGGCATCAAAACCTTATTTCAGCGTCATGGAGTACTGGGACGGCAATGTGAACACGCTCCAGAGCCGTTTGTCAGATGCAGGGTGGAATACAGCGACTTTTGATTTCGCAATGAAATACACAGCATTCAATGACGGTATAGCTGCAGAAAATTACTATAAGTTGGCAGGAGCCGGGCTCCCGGGAGCCGGTAAGGCACGTTATGCAGTGACATTCATTGATAGCCATGACTCGTTCCAACGCGATAACAATAACGAGTTCTGCGGGAATGGCAACTCCATGGGCCTCTGTGCAGACAAACTGATGCAGGCACATGCATATATGCTTTCGATGCCGGGTGTGCCGTGTGTATTTTGGCCGCACTGGGTAACTTTCAAAGAGCCGATCAAAAAGATGATCAATGCCCGCTATAAAACAGGCGTACACAGCGAGAGTAGTGTGAGCGACGAGGCGGGTAACGGATTCTACAAAGCGACGATCACCGGAACGAATGGTTCTATCCGCCTCTTATTAGGTCCGAACTCGGGCTATGACTCGACCCCGCAGGGTTACACCCTGGCGGTGAAAGGCACTAACTACGGCGTCTATTATAAGATGAACAGCGCGCGCGGAGACAAAGATACCGAGCGTCAGCCGATTGTTCAGGGAATAGAGAATACTACCTCTGACTCCTCTCTAAAGGCTAAAGGGGAGAAATTCATAGAGAATGGCAATTTGTATATCCGTTGCGGCGAGCAGGTCTTCGATGCCTTTGGAAGAAAAGTGAAATAAAACAGTTCAACTTTTAAAAATATACTATCATGAAAAAGACATTTGTAATGATGGCGGCTATGATGGTCAGCGTGTTGATGCAAGCCGCAAGTTATGGAATTTTGGTGAACGGTACCACTTATTTTGCAGGTACCAAGGTGGATGAGTTTGAGGGATTCCAGCAGTATCTGGCGCATGTGCAGGTAGCCTCCGGCGACCAGCTGCAGCTCTGCGACGCGGAGAACCGCGCTGTGTGGGCGGTGGATCTGAACCCCGCTTCGGTAGCAGGTTTTACACGCGATGGCAATATCTACAAGGCTACCGTCAGCGGCTGCTATGATTTCTATATCAAACTGAAATACGAAGCGGATGAGTTGTATATCGGTTCCGGTTCCGACTGCGGTGAAGGTATTGATATCAGCGGTGGCGGCCAAGGCGGAGATGAGGATGTCAACTATTACGCTATCGGTTGGATTAATGGTGCGGACCATGGCGAGGCAGCGTACGATACCTATGAGGATGACCTTCTTTTCGTGGATGGTAAGTTAACAATCGACTGCCAGATGGGTAGCTATATCGCTATCAAAGACCATCTTGGTAATTTCTATTACTCCAAGACTGAGACAACGATTGCCAACGAGTCGGTCACGATGGACTGGGCAAACGGATGGACTCCTTGCCAGAAATGGGCTATCCCGGAGGGTGTGAACTATATCATTATCCGCGAAGCGGCATGCAAAGGACAGATCAAGTTGGAGCGCGTGGACAAGGCTACCTATGATGCTTACAGTTTCGGCGGAAGTCAAGCGATTGAGAACACCGAGGTTAGCGAGAAAGCTCGCAAGATCTTCATAGATGGTCAGCTGCGTATCGTCCGCGGCGATAAGATCTTTGACGCAACGGGTCGTCAGTTGTAATATATATAATAAGGAGTATATGCGAAAGTTAATGCTGTTTCTGGTGACAGCTTGTGCGCTTGTATGGAGTGCGCAGGCTGCCAACTGGAACGATGTCAAAGATGTGACCCCAACAGAGAAATCACGCCCTGCCGGCATAAGTAACGGTATCTATTACGGTGCGGACGGTACGTCCGTGACGTTGTGTACCTATGCCGCCAGCAAAACCCAATCGGCCAAGCGCGTGTTCCTGTTAGGCGACATGACGGATTGGAAACTCAAAGCCGAGTATCAGTTGTACAAAGACGGAAACTATTTCTGGATCACCTTGACCGGTTTGACACCGGGACAAGAGTATCGCTTCCAGTATGCGGTGGAGCGTGCGGACGGCGTGAAGAAACAGATTTCGGATCTGTATTCGGAGAAATTGTTGCACCCCGATGATCAGTATGAACCGAGAACTATCGACCCGAACCTGCTGGCTTATCCGGCAGGAGGTGATGGCTATGTGACGGTTATTCAACCCGGCAAACCGGCATATCAGTGGTCGGACGCTACGTTGAATTTTCAACGCCCGAACAAGAATAACTTGGTCATCTACGAGCTCTGGATATACGACTACACGGAGAGCCGTTCTTTGAAGGGCTTAATGAAGCGTCTGGATTATATCCAGAACCTTGGCGTGAACGCAATCGAGTTGATGCCGATCTGTGAGTTTGACGGTAACTACAACTGGGGCTATTCTCCGAACCACTATTTTGCGCCGGATAAGGCGTACGGTACCGAGACGATGTACAAGGAGTTCATCGACGAGTGCCACAAACGCGGCATGGCGGTCATCCTCGATATGGTATTCAACCATGCTACGGGTTTGAACCCGATGAACAAACTCTATCCATATGGTTCGGACCTGGCGAAGAACCCGTGGTTTAATGTTAATCCACCTCATGGCGATAACGTCTATGAGGATTGGAACCACGGTTTTGAACCTGCGCATGAGATGTTTATCCGTGCGTTGAAATACTGGTTGACGGAGTATAAAGTGGATGGTTTCCGTTTGGATCTCAGTCATGGATTCTGTTCGGACAAACCGAATACCTCGGTAGCTAATCTCAAGGATTATTACGATAAGAGTATCAAGGCCGTTTCTCCCGATGCGTATATGATCTGTGAGCACTGGGGCAGTAATATGGGGACGGAGCGTCCTCAGTTGGTCAGCTACGGTATGCAGTGCTGGTCGAATACGTCTAATGCATACTGCCAGACGGCGATGGGATGGCTTAAAGAAGGCGATGGGTTTGGCGACGCGAGCAAAGACGGCTATGTCTCTTATTGCGAGAGCCATGACGAGGAGCGAATGCAGTACAAGGCAAAGAAATATGGTAATGGAGATCTCCAGACCAACACGGCTGCCCGTCTGGCGCGTGTGCCGGAGAATGTGGCGTTCAACGTGCTGCTCAACGGCTCGCACATGCTCTGGATGTGGGAGGAGATCGGTTATGACTTCTCAATCAATAGTGAACTGGATCATCCCAATGCGTACAACACGAACTATCGTTGCAACAAGAAACCGAGACCGGAGATCCGCTCCTATTTTTCGCAAGCCGACCGCGTAGCGGCGTTCACGAAATGCGCACAGGTCATCACCCTGCGTACCCAACTAATGCCGAGTGTCTTTGAAGGTAACCCCACGAACATCAGCGTAAGTTCCGGTAACGCGTTGCGTACGATCCGCTGGGGCAGCGATGTGTACGTTGCCGCTAATTTCGATGTGTCGGCTAATCAGGCAGTCACTTTACCTTCCGGTACATGGTATGATTACCTAAACGGAGCGACCCGAGCTAATGGCACTTATACGCTTGCTCCGGGAGAGTTGAAGGTCTTTACCGGTACGCCGGTTATTGCGCCGACATTTGAGGATATCAACAAACGTGAAGCGCAGGGTTTTGAAGAAGTACAAATGGATCAAGTACCAAGTACCAAGTTCTTCCGCGACGGGCAGATTCTCATTCGCCGCGGAGACAATATCTATACGATTACGGGCGAGCGCGTAAAATAAAATGTATATCGCGATAGCAGGAAATATCGGTGCAGGCAAGACGACGCTGACGAAGATGTTAGCGAAGTATTACGGATGGGAGCCGCGGTTTGAGTCCGTGAATTTCAATCCCTACCTGGAGGACTATTATGGTGACATCCAGCGGTGGGCGTTTTGCCTGGAGACATATTTCCTCAAGGAGCGGTATAAAGATATGCAAGCCGTTCAGCGTGCGGGACATACGATTGTGCAGGACCGCTCGATTTACGAGGGCGTCTATGTGTTCGTTCGCAATAACTACGAGCGCGGAGACCTCAGTCAGCGGGATTTTGAGACGTTTATGGAACTCTTTGACCTCATGAAGTCGCAGATGAAGATGCCCGATCTGATGATTTATCTTCGTAAGTCCGTACCGGCGCTCATCGCGCAGATACAGAAACGCGGAAGGGATTATGAGCAGACCATGCAGATCGACTACCTCAAGGACCTGAACGACAAATACGAGGATTTTATCTATCATAAGTACGAAGGCCGCGTACTGGTGATCGATTCGGACGGAATGGATTTTGAGAACAACCCTGCGGACTTCCGCAAAGTGATTGACCGCGTCGATGCGGAACTCTTCGGACTCTTCAGCGAACATAATTGGTCAAATGACAGAAACGAACACAATGTTTAACCACTATAACAACTCCTTGGGCTAGGAGTGCTCTCCCCTCGGGACGTGCGCTAACAACGTGCACACGGACCGAAGAGCGAGAGCAAGGCGAAGATCCATATGAGTATGGATGATCGAGGCCTTTGGCCGAGAAAATCATACATACGAATCATTCTGAGCCTTAGCTCGCGCGACATGCATATTGCAGTAGCTGGAAACATAGGGTGTGGAAAGACCACCCTGACCAACATGTTAGCCAAACATTATGGCTGGGAGCCGCGCTTCGAGAGCGTGGAGTATAACCCCTATCTGTCGGATTTCTATGCCGATATGGCACGATGGTCCTTTAATCTCCAAGTCTATTTTCTGAACAAACGCTTCAAGGACGTGATTGAGATCGGCAAGCAGGATAAGTACATCATTCAGGACCGTACTATCTATGAGGATGCGCGTATCTTTGCGCCGAACCTGCACAAGCAAGGATTCATGTCCGACCGGGATTTCGATAACTATACAGATCTCTTTGATCTGATGATGTCCTTGGTAAAGATGCCGGATCTGCTGATCTACGTGCGCGCTTCGCTGCCTACTTTAGTCGCGCAGATTCAGAAACGCGGAAGGAACTACGAGCAGTCTATCCAGCTGGATTACCTGCAGGGTCTGAATGACCTCTATGAGAATTGGATCAAGGAATACAAGGGCAAACTGCTGATCATCGAGGGTGATAAGATTAAGTTCGGCGAGAATCCCGAGGATTTCCGGTGGGTGACCGACCGTATTGATGCCGAGCTCTTCGGTCTCTTCCCGTTTGAAAGCGAAGCAACCACCGGAAAAGAGATAGCAGGATGAGTAAGACTATCGGAGTAAAAGAGAATTGGCGTCGTCTCTGGCTGGATTATCGGTCTGAGTTTTTCTTTGGCGCCATCCTCGGCGCACTCGTCGTGTTCAGTTATTGGGCAGCGGCATTTATACCGGAAGATTTCTTTGAGACATTTATCAACCCCGTGCAGTATGTCGCCATGATCATGGTGTGTCTTTTCGGCGCTTTTTTGATGTACCGCCACCATGAGGGGATAGAAATGCGGCGTTCGTGGGGAACGGTGCTACTCATATGGGCATTGACGGAGATAGTCCTGCTGATTCTTCGGTACGGCTATGGCTTTATGGCGGTGGGAGGTACGCCTGACGACCCGCTCTATAATGTGTCGCTCACGGTAGGAAATATCTTTGCATGGCTGCTTTTTATCTACCCCTCACAGGTCTTGTGGCCGGGATGGCTCACTTGGACCAAGGCGGCTGTAATCGTCCTTCCAATGATTATTGTCGGGGTGATCGATTATTTTGTGCCGGCGAATCTGATATATATTATCATGCTTTATCCGATAGCGATTTTCTTTCTCTTATGCCGTCATATCCGTATGTATCGCCGCTGGTGCGAGGATAACTTCTCGTCGATGGAGAATATCGATGCACAATGGGTAGTGAGGTATCTGATCATGCTGGCGTTGTTGGGGCTGTCTTTCTATTTCATTGTGTTCAGGTATGTGCCGAACCGGATGTTCACTCAGCAATGGGTGTTTCTGCTCATTCTTGGGTATAGTACGGAGCAGATACTCTTCCGTAAGGATCCATGGGAGGAGTTGTTGAAAGAGGATGGAAAATTTGACAATACCTCTTCCTCTGATGAGCCCTCTCCGGCAAACAGACAGTTGTTTGAGCAATGGATGGACGAGAAAAAGCCTTACCTCAATCCCGATTTTCAACTCAATGACTTGCGCGCTGTGCTACCGATGAACAGAACCTACCTCTCGCAGTTCGTCAATAGCGAGTATGGATGCTCGTTCTATATGCTGGTTAACCGCTATCGTATCGCCGAAGCGAAGCGCCTTATGACCGAGCAGCCGGATCTCAAGATTCAAGACATCGCCGACCGTTGCGGCTTCTCATCCCGTCGCGTCTTCTCACAAATCTTCACACGCGAAACAGGTACCACACCTACCGAGTGGAAGTAAAGAAATACATCCTCGAGATCCTAACGCCCTCGGCAAACGAATGAAAAGTAAAGCGAAAAAGTGACGTCACGTGACGTCACTTTTTTTATGTGTCCCACCCGATTTTCGCCTCCTATTTTTTTTGCAACAGCACGGAAATAGTTTTTTGTAAGAGGCTGAGGATGAAACGAATAGGACGCGTTTTGCTGTTGCATGGTGATAAAATTTAATAAGTCCATATACGTAAATAGCTTGCAAGGCGACGTATATTAGTAGCGAATTTCAATTTTTTATTGTTTAACAATTTAACATTTTAACCTTTAGACCCTTTAACGTTATGAATGAAATTCAAAACCTAAATTCTTCGGAGGAGCAGGCGAACCTCCACATCGTGGAAAACATGGATGTAAACAACCTGCCTGAACTAATGAAATCCGTCCTCTCACTCGCTCACACGCCTGCCGAGAAGGACATGTTATTAATGTCCGCACTTACCGCGTGCTCGGGCGTGCTCCCGAACCTTTATTTCAAGTACGGTATCGGGGCCAAACGCTATTACCCGAACCTGCAACTCTTTATCGTCGGTTCGGCGGCTTGCGGAAAAGGTATCGCCAACCTTGCCCTCGAACTCGTCAAACCCATTCACGAGGCGAATCCCCTCATCATCCCGGGCGATGCTACCTACCCGGCTTTCTATCAGACGCTTGCCAAACAGCACGGCCGCGGCTATATCCATGAGTCCGAAGGTTCGGTCATCACAGACATCTGGCGTTCCTCTACCGCGAACTACAACACCGCCCTTCGTAAAGCGGCTGAGCACGAGACTATCTCCCGTGCCCGCTGTCGCGAAGCGTCCGTCATCGAGAACCCCCAACTCTCCATGGTCCTCACCGGTACATTCAGCCAGTACCATGCCCTCGTGCCGTCTATCGAAAACGGTTACTTCTCGCGCTTGCTCACCCTCATCGTCGATGAACACCAAGCCTTTAACAGCCAATATGTACAACCCTCGGAAAGTTCCGATGAAACCGTGAAGACTTGTGCTGAACAGCTCTATCATCTCTATGAGAAACTGCTCTTCTCCAAACCCCGCGAGTTCCGCCTCACGCCTGACCAGCGTACCCGTCTCGGCCACCATCTCGAGACCGCCTATCCGACCCTCATCCGAATGCTCGGCGAAGACTTCCACTCCGTGGTACTAAGAATGGCGGTCCATATCGAACGCATCGCCCTCATCCTCTCCGCCCTCCGGTCCTGCTCTCCGCGGTATTCCGCGGAGCAAGAACCTTCGTCCATTGGGGTAGGCTTCCTTTGCTCCGACATCGACTACGCTACCGCCGAGCTCATCGGCAACAAACTCATCCTCCACATGGCACAGGCGTATCAGTTGGTAAAAGGAACTGAGAAGATAGAGGCACCGAAAGTCAAACCCCTCGACCAGAAAGCCATTCTCCTCTCTCTCCTTCCCGCCGAGTTTGAATCCAAAACCCTCGTCGCCGAAGCACAATCCCAAGGAATATCTCCGCGTACTTCTACTCGTTGGAACGAAGAATGGATGGCGCATGGATTAGTACAAAAGATTCGTTATGGAGTGTATAAAAAAATGCATGACAAACTTGACCAAGTTGACAAAGTTAGCCTGAAGTTGACAAAGTTAGCCTGAAGTTGGTCAAGTTTGTCAACTTGGTCATGCAAATTTTTACAGCGTCTGTTGTCTGGCATATCATGCCGCTTCCGACTTTGTTTTTTGCGTCGGATTGTATCCGACATCTCCCTTATTTTGCATTTCTGTTGCATGCTTGCAACAGCCAAATAGCAAGCGCCCGTTAGTGATAAGTTAAAGATAAGTTAAATATTAGTTAATCATTACCCTTATTAAACCCTAAGAAACATTATGGCAATATTTACTACAGCAGCCGGTATCGATGATTTAACCGGCAAGTTTTCAAAACACTCGCGTCTGGTGATGCGAAAGAAAGAATGGCATTACCCGGACGGCCGGGTTTTCGGATGCGGTCCAAAGGAAGTGTATGAACTGGAGAATCGCGATTATAAGCGTAATCCCCGAACGCCTGCCGAACAGGCCCAGTACGAACGCTGGAAAGCCGTTTGCCAAGAGGCATCGCGTATCGCGAAAGATCCGAACCATCCGCGGTACCGCGAGATGGTGGAACGTCATGCTGCCCAACTCCGCGGCAAACCCGATCCCGTCCTCGGCAAGAAACGTATCTGTCAGTTCGGCAACTTCGTCCGCGCAGTACTGATACACGAGTAAGAAGAAACGCATCTTCGGGTGCGTTTTTTTTATTTATGTGTAAAAATTGACACCCTGAGGGTAGTTTGCGTAAAAAAATGACCTAAAAAGGTACTTTGCGTAAAAAAGTGCGCGTGCGTATAGCGTATGTGCATTTTTTTTTATAATTTTGCACCGACGTTGTTTGTGTTGCAAAAAAATCACAAAATTCTATACTTAAAAAAACTAACACAATGATGAAAAAGACTATTCTTTATTTGTTAGCAGTTTTGACGCTGGCATCGGTGCCTGTGACAAACCTTTTCGCTCGCGCGGGTCACGGAGATTGGTATTTCCGTGAAGAGGTGGGTGGAACCCATTATTCGGCTTATGCAGCCGGAAACGGGAAAGTGCATTTCAAGATTCTCGTGTTTGCCTGCGGTACGAGCCGAAATTTCTGGGCTTATTCAGATGAGTCGAATGTGACTCAAGGCTCTCGTTGCTGGACCCATTTGGAAGGAGCAGCCGATACCGACTATCCGAACTTTATGATTTACGAGGCGGACAACGCCGGGCATAACAGGCCAGCCGCTGATGACTGCGAATCCTGCCACAACCCCAATGACCGAGGTTGGGTGCGTTTGAAATTGCTATCCGGTGCCATCATTGTGACCAATACGTATGATGGTGAACCAGTGCATGTGTCTGCCGACGGTCAGTGGCATGAGTTCTGGCTCAAACGCCAAGGAACAGCTGACTGGTTGACCTATCTGGAGTTCGATTGGATAGAACCCGCCGAATTCGCGAACAAGAAATATTGGGTTGGTAACTCAGTATGTTACCGTCGTGAAGGTGGTAGTCCCAGTGATCAAGCCAGGGGCGAACAAACGCGTACGCTGGCTAAGCTGACCGGTGGAGACCCCGATCAGGCACCACAGTTGTACAACCCCTTCCTGTATATTTTGAACGAGAACGGAACTACCGGTTTTGGTAAGATTGCGGTTCCGTATGTTACTGTCCAGAAACCCTATAGGTATTGGATCAACGGTACGGGAGATGCTATCCCATGTGACAAAAGCGGGGATATGTTTTATGTGAATAGTGACGATGTGGTGAAAAGCTTTTTCGTCACGATGGAAGTTCAGCGTTCGATGGACAGCCTGCAGACGCAGATACTGAACTCCAATACGATCAATGTGCCGGCATACCATAAGCTTCATGATTTGGCAATAAACGGTCTCAAGAGGAAGGATGAGGCATCCGGCAAATGGTTTATTGATTACCGCAAGAAACAACTGACCTGGAAGATCTACCATCCAGCTGAGGAGGATATTATGGCGAACGATATGTTCGAGATCCAGCGTGCATACAAAGCGGATTTCTCGGATGCTTTGTCGCTGGACATTGTTCCGATGCGATATGACTCGCTGAAGACGGATTCGCTTGACCAGCAGACCTATACGTATCTGGATACCGTCGAAGCTGCCTGGTGGAACCCCGTGGAAAAGAGTAGCAAGATTTATTACCGCGTTCGCCGTGTGTCCGCT
>OCVV012871025.1_pt1 | contig 175208 bp, 194 predicted proteins | sample 1539721 | NCBI WGS metagenome assembly OCVV01 (sample SAMN02144230, study PRJEB22623) | gut metagenome | biome: sheep rumen | host: Ovis aries | place: New Zealand | reverse complement strand
TACCATCTTATCACCGACATTATGCTCTACTGGAACGATTGCTTCATAACCTAATTCTTCAAAAGTTACTACACAAATTCTATCCTTTTCAAACATTTTGTTTTTTGTTGCGATTGTTACAATACTTGCTAAATCTCTCATTAATTTTCACCTCTAATAACTTTTTTATTTTCGGCCACCATCTAGTTTATAGTTCTAGAAAACTTTACTTTATATTATACAATATATTATTCAATAAACTTTGTGTTTTCACCAACTTGATCATTAAACTCTATCTTAATAGTTTCTTTACCAGTTAACTTAAGTTTTAAATAACCTTTTCTAACATCAAATGGCATAAATACACCAGAATATTCTTCACATTCAAGAGTCTCTTGGTCAATCAGTGTGAACTTATTACCATGATTGTCTTTAATAACAGTTCCAACAGGAAGAGTATTAATATAAGCTTTTCTTCCTACATAGTTAATCTTATAATCAAAATTAGGATATAATTCAAAAAACTTATTTGCTAATTCTGGCAAGTGCTTTCTAAGACACTCAGCTAAGTATGGAAGGGTTTCAGTTTGATAACTTCTTATTGGCTTACGATCAAAGATTGTTAATGGTGTTTCAACAAATAATCTATATAATAAACCATCTTTACTTAAATCTTCTAAGTCAGTCTTTAAAATAAAACTTGGATCACAGCCACCAAAAGGAACATGAAGTGCAACTTCTAAACCAGAAGGTAATTTGAAGAAATGGAAATCCCAATTTCTATCGTCAGGTCTGCGTTCTCTTATCTCTATAGTATGAAGATTTATATAAACATAATCACCCATAACACCAAGTAAATTATGAGATGCAGGTCTCTCTAATTTATCATAAGCTGGATCTTCTTTATATTTCCACTTAAAGTCAGAATATTTACTAGCATACTTAGTAAAACCTTTTACTTTGCTCAAATGTCCATAAATACATTTTGTACTTGCAAAACCACTTGTTACTTTAAGACAGGTATTATTCTTATAAAAAGAACATGAATCACAGTGGTCACAAGAGATTATTTCAGCTCTTAATGGACAACCACGATCTCCGCTTCCATAAAGTGAAACATTAATTTTTTCCAAATTAATCACCAGCCTTTACGTCTATATTAGGTAATGGAATATTTAAATAAATACAAGCTCTAATATACTTAGCTGTCTTATCTTTTGGATCATCAAATAATCCAAATGTAACATTTGCTACTTCACAGTCTTCAAATAAATATAAATCTGGTACTGTTGCATCATTAGCAGATACTAGTTTTCCCTCTGTTGAATCATACAAGCCGATAGAAGTAAAACCAGTTGCCATAATTAAAAATTGTTTTAAAGTCATTATTTCACCTCATCGAAATTCTTTCTTAAAACTAAAGCATCATTCAACCAATTAAAAGTTTCATCTCTCATTTCTTTAGTTGGATAATAAAGTGTATAAACTTCACCATCTTCAAGCTTAACCTTTAATGAATAAGATTGAGGACGTCCAATAACTTCTCCATCTCCATCTACTTCAGTTTTATACTTTTTACCATGATTAATTAAAACTGGATTAATAGCAATAATTTTATCTACATTAAAAATCATAGTACCTATTCTGATAAATTGACTATTTTGCATAATTTATTCACCCCACTTAAATGTTTTACGACCATTTAGAATATCAATAAGTTTTACAACAGATGACCAGCTATTATTATTAATTTCAACTCTAACATATTTACCTTTGATAGCTTCTAAAGCGTTAACATTAAAAAAATTTAATAATTCATAAATTTTACTAATTATATGTGTTGCTTGACTTGGAACGACTATATCCTCTTTTTCAGTCTCTCTATTATATTCAGTATATGCTAAAGTGCCTGAAGAATAACAAACTCCCCAGCCGTCACCCTCTAATGTAAGTGTAACCATTAAACCATAATCTTCAATACGAAATACAACGTCTTTAACTTTTGCATTTAATACTTCTATATCTTTCATATCTATTCCTCCTGAAAGTCTTTTTGGCAGAACCAAACATAACCATAACCATCAACACAGGTCATATCTTCACCTTTTAGTTCGTCAACATAATAGTTTTTAAAGTCTCTTAATTCTTGCATTGTATTAAAAGTTTTTTGATGAACTACTCTGTCTTCAGAAATAATCCATAAAAAAGTATATTGTACCCAAGAATATGGTTGTTTCATGTTTGATCTCCTTAATTTTACATTAATATTATACAATAAAAAAGAAGGTATGTAAACACCTTCTTAATCTTTTTTATAATTTTTTATAGGATTTTTCCAAAGTTTCTTGAACGGAACAACACCAATACTATCAACTTCAAATTTAGTTACATTATGGTTTTCATCTGTTTCACCATTACCTCTAACACTTAAAGAGATTGGAATATCTTTAATTAACATCATATTTAATACTTTTCCTTGTGGAGTATTTAAAACAACACACTTAGTCTCTAACGAATCATTTTCTTGATCATATTTAATGTCTGAAACAACTCCAGCAATATTCATCATATTCTTCGGTTCAGCTTCATTTTGATCGAAGAAGATTGGAAGACCACCATTATTAATTTGTTCTCTTAAAATTGGATCAGATAAGATTTCCATTCCAATAGTATCAGAGAATATTCTACCAGTGCTAGTTGGTTTATTTAATTCTAAAACAGTAGCTTCAAAAGTTCCAAGCATATCTTTACTCATGTGATTTTTTCTCCAATAAATCTTTTACTTTCTCAAAATCATCTGCATAGGCAGTTAGAACATACCATTCATTATCTTTAAATAGATAAATATAATCAGCATCACTTTGACATCTAAAATCATATTTATCTGCATCAACTTCTGGGCGGTGTAAATAAGCTCCACGTTCGCCTCTATCACGTTCATAGAATTCACATCCACTAGCCTCAATATCATCAAGGCTTCCTGAGAAATGAGAATTAATATCTAGCATCGCTCCTAGACAAGACATATCGCCAAAGCTTAATAGCTCAGTAATCTTTGGTTCAGTATCATAATAATTTACTAATACTTTACCAACCCAGTCAAGATATCCATCATGATGGCAATATGAATATTGAACTTTATTTCCTCTTTGAATACCAATTAAACATCTAGTGCTCATAATTAAATCTCCTTAATTTTCTTATGTGGGTCAAGATTTGCAGGAATAGGATTATACTTATCAAAAGCTTCAATTCTAATAGGAGTAAAGTTTTGACGCTCTACACATACACATCTACTATTTTTAGTCTCAGTTACAAACTGAGGCATAGAATGAACATGGCCAAAAATAAAGTAGAAAGGACTTGAATCTGGGTTCATCCATTCCATAGGCTCATGAGATAAACAAAAGAACTTCTTTAAGATAATAGGATACTTAGAAACATATTCAAATCCCCATTTCATATATACTTCATCTGGAAGATTGTCATGGTTTCCTTTTATCATTCTCTTATGACCATTTAATCTACTAACTAATTTTGTTTCAGTAATTTCACCTGTATGAGGATCAACTCCATCACAAGACTTAGGATCAAACTTTACAACCTTAGTTTCTTTTCTAGTAATAACTTCTTCAATATCTTTTTGAGGACCAAATGCAAAATCTCCTAAGAACCAAACAGTATCATTCTTACCTACAACTTTGTTCCAATTATAAATAAGCATTTCATTATGATAATGTAATACATCTTTTAAAATTAATTGATCTTCAGGAGCGTTATTATAATCATTTAAAACGTCCTCTCTAGTAAAATTATGCTGAATTTTAGCGACCTTAGTCATATATTCTAAAGTCGCATCAATTCTAACAGGTTCATACTTAAGGACATTCTTATGATTAAAGTGTAAATCTGAAATCCAGAATGTCTTTGGCATAACTATTCACCTTTCTTTGTCTTAGTCTTTTTTGATTTGTTTAAAAACTTAGAAAGCTTTTTTAATAATTCAGTTGCAGTTTCTTCTTCATTTTCAGCTTGCTTAGCCCTCTTAGCTGCAGCCTTCTTCTTAGCTTCTTCAGCCTTTTCTTTTGCCTTAGCCTTAGCTGCTTCACGAGCTTCTCTTTCTTTCTTTAAGTTTCTAACTAATTCATTTTCACGAACGAACTTACGGAAGTTTTCTTTAGATCCAAATAATTGGTAAGCTAATGTCATAGCAACACCAACATATGGATCAAATTCATCCTTATCTGATGTCTTAGCAACAGAGACATTTTTTGATGGTTCTAAACCAAAAAGTGGAGCAGGTACTTCGGTAATAGTTGTTACTGTATTTCTGTCTTCATCAATAATAATTTGCTTTAATTCCTTGTTATTAATCTTCATAATATCACTTTCCTTTTCTTTTTTAATCTCTAAATTATTATTATTTTTATCTAAATCTTTAAATAAATTATCTAAGTTTAAATTATAATTATCATCATTACAATATTTCATATATGCATGTTTAAGAGATTTACGTTTCTCTTCTTCTACAATAGCTGTTGCTGTATGATCTTTATCTTTACTAAAATCGATACCAATATTCTTACATAATTCTTTATCGATTTCATCTCTAAGTTTTTCTACAGATTGTTTAAACACTTCATCTTGTAAATTAATATATTTAAGTTTATCTACATCCGATTCAAACATATAATGTACTGGCTTATAATCATATTGAAATTTATATGGATAACTTCGGATTCCAATACTATCAGTTGAACAAATTTCATCTTTATGTTTTGGATAAACTTGCCAATTATTAAATGTTAAACTAATTCTAAATTTTAAAGTTTTAGAATTTAAATCATGTTCATAATCATAGTCTGGAGCTTGTTGTATTGATCGAAGATTACTTAAAGTATAAAATGTTCCATCTGCCAAAGTTAATTGTGCATCAATATCTTGAGGTAAGCCACCGAACAAATCATACAAATTAAGTTCTGTTACTAAATCTATAGTACAACTACGTCTATCAAATAATTCCTGTTCAGTTTGAAAAGAATTTATTACAAAATCTCTTCCAATAAGTTGAACTGGATTTGGACCATGCTTTTTAAAAAATCTAATAATATTCTTTTTAGTTATTTCAGAATTATCTAAATCACCATAATCTAACTCTAAAAGTCTAGATGGAGAAATTGTATTGTTTTTATAACGCCACATATAAGATTGATAACGGCTAAAATTTAAAAATTCAATGCCAGCGACACCTTTTTCAAACCAAACCATACAATGAACATAATAATTAGAATAAAATGGATCGGACCAATTATCAAAATTATGTCTTATTTTTGCTTCATCTAAAATGGTTACAAAATCTTTGAGTTCAGTTCGAGGAATCGCAATATAAATTTCATAAAACATATTCAATTGATTAAATTCGACTAAATCTTTAATAGATGGCTTTAAAAAATTTGAGATCGACATAGTCATTCCAATATTTTTGTGTTTATCCATCAAGTCATTTATTTTATAATATGATGGACCACCAATATTTGTATTTTCGCTATTTTCGCCACCAAATCTATATAAGTTTTTAGGATCTAAATCTTTTACTTTTACAATTTGATATACACTAAACATAAATTCACCTCTTAATCTAAAATACAATAATTTATTAGCTTTATTTCGTTATTATATGGTTTTTCTTTATAAAGATGTATAAAAATAGCGTTTTCAGCTCTATCCATTGCTTCATTTGTCTTATCAAAATCAGTTAGAGTTAAGTAAACGCTCTCAACATGTCCTGTAATTTTATTAAAATAAGTAAATCTGATTCTCATAGTAGCTCCTCCCAATTAATTATTATCGAATTTTATATATATTATATTATACAATATCAGATAAATAAAAAAGACTGATTAATACCAGTCTTTTTCCAAATTTTTATGAGATTTTAATAAAAATTCAGCATAATCTATCTGACACTGTGGACAAACATCTACAAAAAAGTTTTCTGATTGAAACTTTTTACCACAATAGACACATTCATTAGTAAAAATCAACTCTTTTTGTTGTTTTTCATCTTTTTCCATTAATTTTTCTCCAAAATTTAATAAAAACAAGCCCAACTCAACATTCAATAATTAAATTGAGTGCTCAGGTGGACCTGAGGGGAGTCGAACCCCTGTATTAAAGCTCATCCATTTGATTTTCTACATGTTAGTTTATTTACTTAATACTAATTAGTTTGTGAAATAAACAAGAACTTACTAATTCGACTTGAAAAACCTCAAGTTAGCTACCTATTTGAAATGAACTACTAGTTATTTAATAGGCATCAATAACGTTCGTGCGTCTAATATTTATTAATTAGGCTAAAGCTGCAACTCTTTGAGCACCGAAGCCTCTGAAGAAGTTTGCGATTTTGTTAAAAATTGATTTTGCGTTTATTTCTAAACCTCGACGTTGTTAACCCGGTCTACCGGACATGCTTATCATTTTTCAAAACTCCAAGCGAATCCATAAACAAGCCCATATTAGTTAAGCCAAGAGTATCTTGTCTCAAGCTTTTTAATATCTTTTTTGATTCATTTGTTATAAAGTTTGATTTGTTTTTTAGTAGCCATACCTAAAACTACTAAATCATGTAAATACTCGAAAGTTAAATAAAATTTCATAGTTTTATCTCCTTCTACTAATATCTACATAATTTAGCAGACGATTAGTTTTGAGACTCTTTAATAATATTTAAAACATCTTTCTTGAATTCCATAGCATCGAAAACTTCTTCTTCACCACGAATTTCAAATACTAATTCATCAACATTTTTAGAATTTATAGTTAATAAAGCAGTTGTTGCAAGGAATGTTTTAGCATCTACGGCTTGTACTACGTTATTTTCAGACACAGTCTTTAAAATAATTTCAGTATTTCTATACTTTGGACTTCCAGCTACAGCAACTAACTTACCTGCGAAATAAATATTAGAATATTGTTCCTTTTTAATATTAATCTTAATTTCCTTCATTAATTTCACCTTCTTTTAGGATTATAGTTGCATTCAACTATATAATAATATACAATATAAAACAACAAAAGCCTCCCATACTAGGCTAATGTCGTAACAACCTATAGAATATTCAGAGAATGGTATGGGCATTTCTACATTCTAAGATCTACATTCTATTAGAGCAGAATTTAATACGTCATAAGATCATATGCCCGGGTAAAGCCATACTACGAAAAGACGAGTCCTATACACATGCCTTGCTTACATATTACTGCCAATTGCTCGACAGCTAGTCCCAACGTTGCAATACGTTGCTTTAACTTTAATACTATTTATTCTCCTACCCTTTTATTTCATAGTTAACCTGCTTATCTTAGTTATCTCTCGACAACCTAATACGAGTTTATGTTTTCAAGTCTAGCTCTATTCACTTCAAGGGTACAGGTTATAATTTAATACCTAAGAAAAGCCATTCTTTTTAATCTAGAGTCCAATATAAATTAAGTAATGAGAGTTTACATACAATTTATATCAGAGTTCGAATCTTTTTGATTTCTATACTTACCTGACCTCCCATATAGGCTCTCACCTCTATATTTCGTGTTTCGGTATCTAATGAAGCCCTCGTTGTGCCCTAACCTTTAACCAGAAACTTAGGTATTAAAGTTTATTTGAAGGTTTTCTTTCCTGACCGCGGTCACTACCTACAACCCCAAAATAACTCTATTAATGCTATTCAGGTCTAACATTAATTTCAACGTTTATTAAATACTTTAAGTACTTAATTTAAATAATTAATCTTTCCCCTAATACCAGCTGCAACTTTACATTAGATGTTTTTCTAACTTCTTCACGGATTCTAGTTTCCACGGATTGACTAGAGACGACTATTCACGTTCGCACATTTATTTAAAGTGGTGTATGCTCAAGTCCACATGAACGATTAGGTTAGCTCTGGTGATATTCTATCTTTTTCAAGACCTGTTCCTCAGGTAGATTAATTAAAAAATACAATTCCTTTATATACTTACGATTATGATGCACTCCATGCAACTTAACCAGTTGTTTACCATGGCTATGCTACTCATTCAATCGAGTATATTGGCTTTAGGTGGCCAACAGATCAGAATTGAATTAAAAATGGTCCTTAGTTATCTGCACACATCATATCTGAAACATATCTGCTTAGAGAGCGCGAACTTTTTATACTCTTTTAGATAACAATTATCCATTTTTCTTTTTTCAGGTAGTGTGAGGCTCAACCCTCACTTGCAGAGTATTTCTCTGGAGTTCCCTAGCTTTTCCGACTTAAAGCGAACTTATGTTCGTTGGTCCACTCATACTAAGTATGGTACCAGGTGGTGGAACTAATAGATAATAACTCGCAAACCTAGTTGAACGATGTAAAACATCACGATTTAGGACACCACTCGCCTACATTATTATCTTAATTATCTTAAATTTATTTATAGTAAGCTGCAGTTGTCATCTGGGATTTGAACCCGAAACTCTACCTTCGCAGGTAGCACTTTATCCAGTTAAGCTATGACCTTACTATATAGCCTTTATTCTATGTCCTTTATATCAGGCAGACTTTTAGAAATTACTTTCAATATATTTCAAGGACTAAAGTCTCTTTTTGTAACAACTAAGTTACTCTATTAAGATACAATATTATACAATATTTTTGTATCTAATTTAGCAAATTAAATTAATTTCTCAATAAATTCTCTTAATTCAACAAATAATGGAGGATCAATATCCATAGTCCACTTAGGTCTTTCACCATCCGCTTGAGCTTTATAGAAGACAGTACCCCACTTTTGCTCACCTTTAAAATCATTCCAATTAATATTTAGTTCAGCTTTACATTTTTCAACAATTTGATTTGAAGATAAACCATTTAAAATCTTTTGACTGTAGTTTGCTTGACCTAAAGCTGATTTTGAATTTCTAATAGCATCAGTTTGACGGAAGACAAAATAATTTACAATTTCGTCCTTTGGCATATTAAATGCTCTTGCATCGAATGTAGCTCCAGTTCGTCTAGCTCTATCATGAGCTAAATCAGACTTAGTTAATTCTGTATTACCTTTTTCAGCAAGATCTAATAAATAAAGTTCATTAAAATATTTATTAAATGCAAAGGTTGCAAGGCTTGCTGCTACAGAAACAATCTTTTGAACTCTATAATCAAACCAAGCTTCAGTTTGAATAGATAAATCTTCTTTATTATAATCAATTAATAATAAACTAATTTCATCTGATTGAGTATAAGCAAACTTAACTCCTTGAATATTTTCACATAAATACTTAGTTGTCATTTGCATTGTCTTAGCTAATAATTTATCAAATGGTTTACAAAAGCCTTTTGCAAATGTATGAAAGTGACAACCATCTAATCTAATAATCACTGGAGTATATCTAGTTAAATATGTTTGAGAGCGATTCTCATAGTATGTTTTCATACGATCGCCTAATGTTAATTCTTTCATTGTATCACCTATTTCTTTTTATTTTTCATTTTTTGGGCTTGATATTGATCATAACCATTTCTTAATGATAGATCATAACAATCTTTTAAATCTTTATCTTTCATCTTTCTAAAAGGAAATAATTCATTAACTTTTAAAGTATAAATTACTATTCCTAATATTCCAGCTAGAATTAATACTATTACTGCAACTAAGAATATAATTGATTCATCCATAATTAAGCTACCTCATTTCTATTCTTCTTATTTTTATATAGCTTTTCATCTGTTAATGGTTCATGAGTCCTATAATAATCTGACTGCTTAAATCTTTCAAGTTCTTCTTGATTTAACCAATGAGTAAATCTTTTCTTACTATAACCTGTTTTATATTTCATTATTGCTCTAATATTCCCGTTTAAAGATACTTGATAACCAACCATCTTTAAACTTCCTCGTTTCTCAGCAAACTCCTTACCTTGTAATCTAATCATTTTCCTCACCTCTTATTAAATAATACAATAAAAGCTGTAATAAAATACAGCTTTTACATAAAATATTTTGTTGGTACCGCTTTTGTTAAATAAACTCCATTGTCTGATAGATAGAATTTATATCCATCTTCGTACATCTTTTTAGCATCTATATTTATAATATATAAATTACCATGTCTTGTTCCAACTTTAGATGCTGTTTCAATATCTTTACTTAAATGAACATATTGACGAGACATTGGTTTTAAACCTTCTCTATAAATATCATCTAAAAATCTAGTTGCAGTTCCATGATATAAGATATCTGGTGGAGTTACTTCTTTAAATGTAATGTCAACTTGTGCTGTTGAGTGACCTTGGTTTGCTCTAATCTTTGATTTAGTCTCATTAAACGAGTATCTTCCTTTTTCATCAGAAGCTACAATATCTTTTAAATCTTCTAAAGTAAACCAAGTAAACTTTCTTTTTAATGCTTTTACTAAATCATTAGTAGGACAATATCCTTCTTTATCAAGAGTTAAATCTCCTTCTTCAGGTTTATGTCTTAATAATAAAGCAATATACTTACTAGCTTTTGTTAAATCTTTCATATTATCTAATTCCTTTTAAAATTTCACCATATTTTTCTAATTTTGCAGGTGTGTATTTTGGATTAAGCATCTCACCAAGATGACTATATGTATCTTCCATTCTTTTCTTTTTATCTGATAAGGTTATTGAACTTAAAACACTAAAATTATTATTTTGAGGGTTAAGTGGATCAAATCCAAAACCTGATAAACCACGTTCAATAGATCTATTTTGTTTTTCAAATTCTTCTTTAGCTTCATACCATTCTATTAAACAATTTCTAACTTGTGTTGCACTAAATGGAATGATATTTCTATTAATAATATATTCAGTAATATTATTATATTTTTCTTTATCTAACCATTCTGAGCGTCCATCGTCAGCGCCTCTTAGTACAAAGTCAGGATAATCACCACAATAGAATTTAATAGTATTCATTATATAATTACCCCAAGCTGGAATATAACCAATACCAATACTAATAATAGGATAAACTTCAACTTTATCTCCAAAGATCATTTTAATCATTTCTTTTCTTTCTTCAAAAGTAAATGGATTATTCTTGGTTCTAGATTCTTCTGAATTACCTAATAAAATAACAAATCTATCACACAATTCTATTCCTTCATTTATTAATGATTCATGACCTTTATGAAGCATTTGAAATCTTCCGACCATAAAACCTAATTTAAATTTCTTCATTTATTAATTTCTCCACTTCTTTAGGAACATAATCTGAAAGTTTATAACCATATTTAGCCAATTCCATAACCATACTTGAGCTGACATTTCCTAAATTACCAGCTCTTATATAGATAGTATCTATACCAGTAAGTTCTTGATTAATACTAGCTAAATTTTCTTCATAATTATAATCAATATTATTTCTAATTCCTCTTATAATATAATCTGCATTGCAATTCTTAGCTTCTTCAGCAAGCAAACCTTTATAAGAAGTAATAAATACATTAGTTAAGCCTTCTCTTAATAAAACCGATCCAATTGTATCGATCATGTCATATTTATCAAATCTACGACTCTTAGATGGATTTTCACCAATAGCCACAATAACTTCATCAAATAACTTTGAAGCTTTCTTAATAACAGCTAAATGTCCATTTGTAAAAGGATCAAATGAACCTGGATAAAAACCTTTAGACATAATATCACCTCTATTTATAATACAATAAAAAAGAAGCTAATATATAGCTTCTACAATAATTTTTATGGCAGGGCCAGCACGACTCGAACGTGCGATGCGGGAGTCAAAGTCCCGTGCCTTAACCAACTTGGCGATGGCCCTATATGCTGCCTGAGAATGGAATTGAACCATCAACCTCTTAGACCTTTACTGTTTTTACTTGTGCACTTTCAAAACTCGTGTATTCTTCAAGGTAGCTTCCTCCTCAAATTAATTATACTTAACATGTATTTTCTAAATAAATTGAGTAAGCTCAGACATATGGTGTTATGCTTTTTATACAGTAGCACTCCCAGACTTCTGTCGTTACACACCTTGCAATCAGTGCCATACGCTCTGTATTTTGATACAGCAACTATTATAAATTTATTAATAATACTACCGCGCTTATTATTAATAAATGGATAATCAAATGGTACCCGAGGTGGGACTCGAACCCACACGCCTTTCGGCACCAGTTTCTAAGACTGGCGTGTCTACCATTCCACCACTCGGGCATGGCTGCAGTCTTTATTTATGCTTGCACTGCTCTTCAAGCGAGCTCGTAACAGATGGTTTGCAATGACACCCTATCGACGCTGTTCCGCCGTTATATAAACTTACAGCTTGCCATTATAGTCGACTTATGGATTGTAAGTTGATACTAAATTAATGTGATACCTTTGCACGGGTTAAGGTAGTATCACTGAAGCTCCATCTGACATTTAAACCTCGGCTCCTCTATATATCTCCTCATGGCTTATCACTCCATACATTTACTCATGCCTCAGTCTCTTGCGTACCTCTAACACGACCATGTATCTACAACATATAGATTTCCTGCACTAACCTCTCATTCAAGCATCTTGCTTATGCCAATGAGTCTTAACCAATCTTTGCAAGTTGATTAAGCCTGTTGGTGCTGAAGATAGGATTTGAACCTACGACCTCTTCCTTACCATGGAATTGCTCTACCGGCTGAGCTACATCAGCAACGACTATATAATATACAATATTTTTGGTGTCCTCAATAAGATTCGAACTTATACTGAATAAGGTTTGAGCTTACTGCCTCTGCCAATTGGGCTATGAGGACATGGTGTGGCAAGGTAGGGCTCGAACCTACAACAGTTTGCGCGCAACTGCTTTTACCGGCTGATTAGATATCTAGTACCGGATGTCTATCCATTTGCATCACTTCCACATATTTTATTTATTAATATATTTATTTTCCCATTTAATATTCTTTTCTTCTAATATTTTATTAATATCAAATGGATATTCTTTATTAACTAAAACATACAAAGAAATTATACATTGAATAACATCTACTAATTCTTCTTGAAGATGTTCAGGACTTTCTTTTTTATAACTATTTAATCCAAAGTTTGCTGAAATAAATTCACCTAGTTCTTCTACAGTTTTTAAAGAAGCTGTTTCAATTGTTCTACCACTTTTTAACATTAATTCCTCAATTTTATCTAAATTTTTTTGATCAATAAAGTGCATAAAACTTATTTCCTTTCTATATTATATTAAATTTAATGGAGGCCTAGGTCAGATTCGAACTGACGATCACGGTGTTGCAGACCGTTGCCTTAATCCTCTTGGCTACTAGGCCTTGGACGATAGGATCAGATTCGAACTGATGACATATAACAGGGTTGCGGCCTGCCGTGTTGAGCCTCTTCACCACCTACCGGTTGGCGCGCCGTGTAGGATTCGAACCTACCACCTATGGTTTAGAAGACCATTGCTCTATCCAAATGAGCTAACGGCGCATGTTTTATTATTTAGTTTACATCGACAGTTCCTACATCTTCGTCTCATGACCGTCAACTCCTTCTTTATAATTTATTTATATGGTGGCCCCGGAGGAACTCGAATCCTCGACCCACAGATTAAAAGTCTGTTGCTCTACCAACTGAGCTACGGGACCAATTATGGTGCGTCGTACAGGAATCGAACCTGCAACCTCAGGTTTAAGAGACCAGAGCTCTACCAATTAAGCTAACGACGCATTAATATGGCGGTCTCTAGAGGACTCGAACCCCTAACTCCAAGTTCGTAGCCTGGTAGTTTAATCCAGTTAGCCTAAGAGACCATTGGTGCGTCGTGAGAGAGTCGAACTCTTATAATTCCGATTAAAGGTCGGAAGCTTTACCAGTTAAGCTAACGACGCATTTATTAACTTTTTGTTTTCGACTACGCTTGCATTTTCGTTTCATACGTCGTCAACTCCTTCTTTAAAAATTTTACTTATTTTTACTTAATTTTACTTATTTTTACTTACTATGGACTAACTAAAATTACGCGCTCTCCCAATTGAGCTACATCTCCTGTACAGAAGATGGTGGGACTCGAACCCACAACCACGGGTTTAACATACCTAATTAGAAATAAGTATAGCCTCTAAGTTGAGTAAATATATTATAATATACAATAAATTTTGACCTAACTAACATTGATTTCAGGAAAGGAAATTGCCTCTAGGCGGTGAAATAAGTATATGTTCTAAATTTATTTTTGAGCTAATATGCTCTGCTCTGGGGTGACGTACGGGACTCGAACCCGTAAAGCCTAGGGCCACAACCTAGTGCGGCTACCAATTTCGCCAACGCCACAGCACAGTATACTAACTATTTATATTTGAACCATTGGCTTAACTAATATGATCAGAGTTTAAGTCCGAGTGTTGTTCACGAAATAAGTATAAGCTCTAGGTTATTTTATAATGGTGCTCCAGGTGGGATTCGAACCCACACGACCTCTCGGTCATCGGATTTTAAGTCCGAAGCGTCTACCGTTCCGCCACTGGAGCAAATATATTTGGTGCTCCCGGACGGATTCGAACCGACACCTGTTAGAGGTTTAAGCTCTATGCCTCTGCCAAGATTGGGCTACGGGAGCAAGTTAATAATTTATTCAATTTGCATAAGTGATATAAGTCTGATAACATAAACTTACTCCTCGTTTCTTTAAAATTTTATTGGTCCGCCAATGTGGATTCGAACCACAAACCTCTCGGTTATCAGCCGAGTGCTCTAACCGTTGAGCTACTGGCGGATTTATGGCTGGCACTATAGGAGTCGAACCTATTTACTCCGGGTCAAAGCCGGATATGTCACCGTATCATCCAATGCCAATTTATGGTTCTCCCTAGCGGACTCGAACCGCTCATCTTCCGCGTGAAAGGCGTCTGTCTTAACCAACTCGACTAAGGGAGAATATATTTAATTAATGGTTCCAGCTGCCAGAGTCGAACTGACATGAGCGGTTTACAAGACCGCCATACTAACCATTATATTAAGCTGGAATGTAAGTACTACAATATAGTACTTAAATAATCCCAAGTTAGCTGATCTTTATTTAAAATAATAATTTTAATATTGTGTTCTAACATAACTTGATTAATTTTATCTTTATCTGAAAAGCCTAAATGTGGATTTACATTGTTAATTAAGAAATCATTTTTAGGATCTAGATAAACATTATAATCTGGTAAGTAAAAATCTGGAGTATAATAGTGAGTTTCACCATTAAGATGATATTCAAATCTTTCACATCTTTTCCACTTAATATTATGCTGATCTAAGCTTTCAGCTAACATAACTTCATAAGATGAATCCAATTTAATGCCATTATAATAAATGCCTGCATTACGCATATTGAAACCACCAAGATGACGCTCTTTTGCTATCTTACTAAGCTTTTCTTTTGTTTCTAAACTATGAGGATGACCTGGCTTACCCTTAGTATGTTCACTGCATACCTTAGAGTAGTTTAAAATTCTATCATCATCTTCTTTAGTCAAACCTTTATTCCAAGCTGGGTGACTGTATTTAGAACCATCAATAAAAAGCTTATTAGGATTTAACTTACATCTAACTTCATGCTGTGCTAAACTATTTTTGTTTTTACACTCACGATTACAATACTTACAATTCATATAATAATCTCCTATGTATATACAATTAATTTAGCAAATCGGTAGAGCACTTGACTTATATTTTTAGGCATCTGCTCTGCCTGATTGAGCTACTCCAGCATATTGGTCGTCACACTGAGGCTCGAACTCAGAATCTTCAGCTTGAGAGGCTGACGTGTTAACCAATTCCACTATGTGACGGTTATGGTGACGGCAGCCGGGTTCGAACCGGCGACGATCAAATTGATACTAGCGGGTTGAAAGCCCACCGAGTTAACCACTTCTCCATGCCGCCATTAATTTGTTATGGTGGATCCGCTCGGACTTGAACCGAGAACCGGTGGGTTATGAGTCCACTGCTCTAACCAATTAAGCTACAGGTCCATAAAAATTAAAAGCTATCTAGGGAGGATCTAGATAGCTTAAGGAGGAATCAAAATATATAATATAGAGAAATAAAACAATATAACTATATCTCTATTAAGCTATCTAACTGATAACTTAATAGGAATTAAATTATCAGTAATTTTTATGAAACTGTTATTTGTTCTTGTTTTTCAAGGTGCTTGCAAATAAGCGTAGTTCTTTCAATACGTTCACATAATCTATGTAATTGTAATTGTTTATTAATAGTAATATTTTTCATAATAAACTACGCTCCTTTGTAGATTTTTGTATTTTTCAATACATTTAATTTAGCAGATAAATTTAATAATTTTTTATTAATTTATCTTTACATTTATATTATACAATATTTTTTATAAAAAGTAAATATCTTTTTATAATTTTTTTAACTTTTTTTCAGTAGCTTTATCAATAGTCATTCTATGAATATTATCTACCTTAGAAAAAGTACCATCTTTAATTAATTTTAATAAAGATACTGGAGTATAATCGATATGCTCTGCACATAAGTTCATATGGTGTTCTGCTGAATACCAATTAGAATGGTCGTGTCCATGAATATTAAAAGCATATGGAATATCTATTGGTTCATGAGACAATAAGATTTTCTCAGCAATCCAAATTGGTCCTGAATATACTTCATCAAATAAGTGATTATCTTCAACCTTAGTATATTTTCTAACTATTTTATGGATAATATCCTGTTCGCCAGTAACTCCTGCTAATGCAAATGTTGTTTTATCTAATTCATCCATATTTTCATTAGAAAATCTTTCGATAATTTCTCTTTGATAGTAGGCATCACCTTTATCGTCATGATTACCCTTAATTAATACTTTATATCCAGCTCTTAACTTTGAAACAAAAGAAATATCTCCTACATCTCCTAAGCAAATTAATAAATCTTTTTTACCAACTTTGGCATTAATTCTTTTAACCTGCTCTTCATCAGAAATATAATTCTTTCTTAGATGAACCATTTCTGGATCATTGAAGTGTGGATCAGAATATAACCAGATATTATTAAATTCTAACCAATGCTCGAAACATGGATATAATTTGATTTTTAACATAGCTATATTCACCTCACTTTCCATATTTCATTTATATTATACAACATTTTTTAATGTTTGTAAATACTTTTTTAGAAAATAGTAAAGGATTTTACTCCTCTACTATTTCCTTCTTTGGTAATTCAATAGTACCATCATTTACAAGAGAAACTAATGTTTCAACATTGTAAGAACGTACTGCAACTTGAGACTCAGTTGGTTGATATTCATTATCGAACACAATGTCAGCTTCCTCAGGAGTAGCTACAACTTCACCACGGTGTTCTAGAATTCTACCCATAGATAGATCTAAAGCTGAATCGTTTAAATATCTTGCAACACTCTTGAATGTATTTTTATCTACAACTCTTGATATGCTGTCGTCCATTTGATTTAATACAATAATTTCTTTAGTCTCTAAGTCAATAGCAAATGCTTGACAAACACTTGAATCACCACGAACTCTGAATTGGAATTCGATATTCTTTGGATCCCAAGCCTTAGTTGCTAAGTTAGTCTTATCTTGATATCCACAAACAACTTCACAGTTGTTGAACTTTCCAGCAAAACCATGGAATGCAAATACAATGTATCTATATCCTTGTTTCTTCATACCTTCTAATTCAATATCAACATATTCACAACCATTAGCTGAACGATCATCACCTGAGAATAATGCGTCGTTACCAAATGGCTTTTCGTGATAATTTCCGAAGTACATATAATTACCAAATGTACAATTACCAAACTTATCAACCTTAATAGCAGAGAAGTCTGCATCTACATCGTGGATATCTTTCCAACGAACGAATGTTCTAATAGCAGTTCCTCTGATAGCAATTCTTGAACCTGTTGGAGGTACATCTAAACCTTGACCAGATGCTGAAGTATTAGTTGGAATCATAGTTCTGTAGAAGTTTGGATTGATATAGATCTTTCCTAAAGATGGTAATTCACTATAGTGATCATCAATCTTATTTAAAGCTTCATCATGTAATAATTTCTTAGTACCTTCAGTTAATCTAGACTTTCTCCACTTAGTTTCATACTCAGTTTCAACATGAGTCTTAGTTAGATTACGTTTCTTGAATGAGAATACTCTTGCTTCGTTTCCATCAGCTTGCATATTTGCAACCATTTGGTATAATGCAATCGGATTCTTAGCTGGTAATAAATCTAAGATTTCAATAGCTTCTCTTGGATTAGCTCTTGATAATAACATCTTAATATGTCTTTCTAACATAGAACCATTTTTAGCATAAATCTTTGCAGCACCAACAATATCACCAGCATCTAACTTAGCCATAGCTAACTTATCTGGAGATTTATCATTAGAAACTTTCTTCTCATCGATTCCAGCTACTTTGATTAACTTATTATACATCTTTGCTTGTTTCTTAGAAAGTGGGCAATAATGAGCATAAGTTGCTAATTGTCTAATGAAGTTTAATGTTGCTAAATCTTCCTTAGATAAATCCTTGAAAGACTTATTTTCACCAAACTTTAATACTGAATATTTTACAATATCCTTCTTATCTAAGAATCTAGCATAAGAAATGTCGACATTGTCAATTAATGTAAAGACAGTCTCCTTACATGCAATACCAAATTCATCCTTAAAATATCCATTCTCAAGTAAGAACATAAATTCATCATTCTCATCTAATGAAAGTGGACGAGTATATTCAGCATAAGACTTAGCAATCTTTGTTAATTCTACGTCAGCTTCATCATTAGTTAAGATATTGAACTTTCTTAACTTAATTTCATCACCAACTACATAGTTAGGTAATGTTTTCTTAAATACTTCAATTCTATCGTACTTTTCTGGGTGCTCTGGATCTATAGCACCATTACCAGTACATTCAACAACTAAATATGAAACTAATTGTTCAATTAATAACTCTTCAGAAGTGAAGTATCTCATATGTTGAGGGTTAGCATAGAATGAATGTGGAACATCTAAATGCATAGTATCAGAGATTAACTTAATCATTCCTTTTGTTAACTTAGCTGGCTTATCCACTTCGATACCAAAGTTAGCTAATAAGTACGCATTTAAATAAGCAGTAGTAACTGATGGTTCTACGCCTACTTCCTCTAATAAATAATGTCTCTTAAATAAAATTTCTTGTTTTGTCATAGTTTTAAATCTTCCTTTCTTTTTTAACTATTTATATAAAATTAAAAGCTTCCAACACTCATGCCGGAAGCCAAATAATTTTCAAATTTATATTCTCTGGTTTAGCTACTACTTACTATCAACCTATTATTTTTTATTTGAGAAATAAGCATAAACTCTAGGAATATTTTTGTAAATTATATTGGCCCAACTAACTGTATTTTCCATGATCTTCTATAATTTTTCGAAATAAGTATAGGCTCGAATAATTTTTTATTAAATTAATGGACTGACTAAATTTGATATATGAGACCACTTTGATCATATGATCCAAGTATCTCATATTGTATTAGTTGTTTAACTTCAGAAATAAGTACAGCCTCTACATCATAATTTAGCAAATAATATAGGACTAACTAACATATCTGCCGAGTGGCGGATACAGGATTCGAACCTGTGATAACCTACTTTTAAGAAATAAGTATAGCCTCTAATTATTTGATCATTATATTATACAATAAATTTTAAAATTTTTCTGGAGAATTTGAAGAAAACGTTTTCATGATATCTCTAAAAATTAGCTTACAGTAATTAGCTATAAGCAAATTTATAGGTTACTATCTATCATTGTATTTATTTTGAGTTTCCATATATTCTTTGAAATCTTCATAAGAAGAATCAATATAATGAGCTGCAAAACCAAATGCAATTAAGATAATAGCAGTACAAATTAATGTTACTACCATCATTAGTCTCCATATAAAATTTTAATACTTATAATTTAGCCAATATTTTAGCTAAAGCTAGCATCTTCCTAACCATGGCTTGTGTAGATGCCAGAACCGTAACCTGGTGGGTATTATCGTCTCGAACAACATTTCCGACATTCATGCCGGCGTTTTACCATTTTAAACTATCAACCCGTGTTTTGGTCTTTGATCCTTGGTGACCCTTGTGTCCTCTGCAGAATGACTCAACCGTAGCTTACATTTAAAAGCATCCCATTCTCTGTCTCTTGCCTGTGCTTGCCTACTCACGATCGCATCTTGTAGGTCTGTTGCAAACGCTCCTATTTCTAGGTTCACGCCAACTAGCCAACCAGATTTCCAGATCTATTATCTTATTTAAGATCGAAAATAAATAACTCGATCGCATCGTCTTTCTGGCATCGGTAACTGAGCTTGAGGGTTTGCCATTCCCAACCGATTGGTTGCGGGCCGCGGAGTCGAACCGCGTATTTCAGGGTTATGAGCCCTGCGTGAGACCGCATTCACTCGCCCGCAATATATTAGGCCTGAGGGACCGTAGTACGCTCGCTCTGCAGTAGCTATCTCTTTCGCTATAATTAGATCACTTCCATCGCTAAATGGCTGATATCTAACCGTCGACTCAGAGACTCAGGCATCCACATATATATTATACAATATTATTTAAAAAATTTAAATATATTTTTAATATTTAATTAAATAAAAGGACTTTTGGACGATTAGGTATCCTTTGTAGAAGGTCGTATCCTTTAAAATCCATCCTATAGCAATTGCCAAGATAGATTCTCTTCCTTCACCTCTCATTCGCGACGTTAGTCTTCATCCAATGAGTGTTGGTATCCTAGTGACTAAATCAACCAACTGTTTGGCGGCGACTGAGGGGTTCGAACCCTCGCACCGATCTCTCGGCCTAACGCGTTAGCAGTGCGTCCTCTTCACCAGCTTGAGTAAGTCGCCAAGTTCATATATTATTATACAACATTATAATAATATCTTTAATGCTTTTTTGATATCTTTTTCTTGTAAGCCATACTTCCAATCAGTAATGATAAAATTATTAGCAAATCTCTTCATACCTCCTCTAAAATCTTCATCATCAAATATAACAAATTTATCACCAGCAGTTAAGTTATGCATTATATAATTAAAGATCTCATCTGGACGTTCTCCAACATCATAGTAATCTCCAAATTTATTTTTAGCAACCTCTGTTCTACCAATGATTTTAATTCCATATTTCTTTAATAGTCTCTTTAATTCAAAACCACGACGAGTGCCATTTTCAAAGATAGGACGTCTAGGATTTCCTTTTTCTGTAAATAGAGTACGCCAAGAAGAAGATAATACTACATTAGCATTAGTTTTACTTACTAAATCAGCTAATAATTTAATATTTTCTTCGTCTAAAATTCCATCATCATCTAAGTGTTGACGAAAATATGTCTCATTATTAAGAACACCATCTACATCTAAGAATATGTAATTCATAGCTTACCTCCTACCCGATAGTAAAACCTCTAAACATTTGAAGTTCTTCTGGAAAATCAATCTTTTCAAATTGTTCTTTTTCTTTGTTAAACTTATAAAATATTGGATGTTCACAAATTTGATATAAGCCAGGTTCAATGTTTTCAATTATTGCATATGGCCAATAACCATCTTCATATAAATCACACACATTACCTATAACTCTTTCTTCTGCTTCATCAAAGCTTTCAAAATAGCCAACAGTTCTAAGACCTGTAGGACCATATTTGTCCCATCCTTTTAACATTGATATAAAATATACTTCCATGATATCATATCCTTTCTTTATGGCAGGCACGGAAGGATTCGAACCCTCATACGCGGTTTTGGAGACCACAGTCCTACCATTGAACGACGCACCTATACAGTATAATATACAATATCATGGTGGCTCGGGTGAGAGTCGAACTCACAAAATCTCTCGGGTATGAACCGAGTGCATTAGCCAATTGTGCTACCGAGCCAAGAAAAAAGATGGTTTTAATTAGTCGTTAATACTAGACATCAAAACCATCACGAATAAATCTGCAATTCTGCGTAAGAAATTCATTGTAAGTTCTCCTTATTCTAAAATTTGTTAGGTTTTATAGACTTTATCTTGTCTTGGAGAACTTATTAAATTTACATTCTTGCTAACTTGCTTACTAAGCTCATATCTACTAAGCCATTATAATTTGTCTTAAAGTATTTCATTACTGAAGGAATTGATTTATCCTCTAGAGTAGCTAAAATATCTTTAATTTCAGTTTCACTTAATTGCTTAGGTAAATATGTTTGAATTAAATTCTTTTGATAAGTTAATTCGTTTGCTTTTTCTGTTCTACCAACTTTTACATTAGACTCAATCTCTTCATCTAATTGCTTAGCAAATTTCTTGATTACATTAGTAGAATCTGCATCTGTTAACTCTTCAACTCTTAACTCAATAGCTTTCTTATTTAACTCACTATAAAGCAATGATAAGATGCTCTTATTAACTTCATTCTTTTCTTTTCTTGCTGTTTGCATGTCACTATGAACACGCCAGTACATACTTGTACTACTCATGATAAAACACTTCCTTTTTATATTTAATATTATTAATATAATAATTATTTTTAAATGGGCCGATGAATACAGTTTATTGTGTGACCTCACCGGTACGGACAAAGTGACTCTATACGACATTGCAATTAGTATAAAGTATTTTTACCACTATCAGAGTTTCACTGAATATTATAGGTACCTTATAATATCTATTTATGGAGTGATAGAGCGGAATCGAACCGCCATCTCCTGGATGGCAACCAGGTATAATAACCGTTATACTACTACCACATATAATATATAATACAATAAAATGGTGGCCAGAGTAGGACTCGAACCTACGAACCCCGAAGGGAGGAGATTTACAGTCTCCAGTCATTGCCGCTAGACTATCTGGCCATAGTGGTCGTGGCTCTGGGTAATGCTCCCAGCGGATCTAAGATGAAAGTTTTACGGACTTCCTCGCCTCTTTAACGAACTACGCCACGAAATATAGTTATTAAATTTTTAATGCAATATCGATAATAATAATAATATTCCATGACATTATTCTCCTTTAAAGATTTTTGTTACTGGAGCACGAGACCGGAATCGAACCGGCATCATCTGCTTGGAAGGCAGAAGTCCTAACCATTAAACGACTCGCACACTTTTCGAGGGTTTCAAGTCTTATTATACCCACAACTTATTTGGTCGGAATGGAGTGACTCGAACACTCGATTTCTGGTTCCCAAAACCAGCGACTTAACCAACTGGCCTACATCCCGAGTTATGGCGGTGCCAGCGGGACTCGAACCCGCGATCTCCGACGTGACAGGCCGGCATTCTAACCAACTAAACTATGACACCATTAATATGGCCAAGCTAAATTTATATCCTGCTGCTCTACCTACTGAGCTACCGTCCCGAGATATAACTACTAATATAATAATTATATTAGCTGGTCGGGAGGGATGGATTCGAACCATCGACACGCAGGTGCCCTGAAAATTTGAAATAAGCTTTGGCTCTAATTATTTAATTTTTAGTGGTCCGGATTAGAGGATTCGAACCTCTGACCCCTTGGTCCCAGGCCAAGTGCTCTACCAAGCTGAGCTAAATCCGGATTTAAGTTGGTGGACAGTCTTGGAATCGAACCAAGATATCTAGTTCTTCAGACTAGCGCACAGACCACATATGCCAACTGTCCATATATGGTGCCGCCTGTTGGTAATGCTCCAACATCCCTAGGGCTTCAACCTAGTGCTAATCTATTTCAGCTAAAGCGGCATTTATATAAGTATTAAATTTTAAGCTGCTAAATCGTGTACTTAAGATAAACATCGCTTTAACTCCTTCTTTAATATTTTTAATGGTGCTCCGTGCAGGACTCGAACCTACAGCCACAATCTTGTAGGGATTGTAGTCTCCCAGTTGACGTAACGGAGCAAATACGGTGGAATTTGATTTTCATGAACTAGTTATTTTTGTATGCTTGTTAACAAACCCCTTAACAAACCACGCATATAGGTACCACTAGCATACCTATGGCGTCGAGTGTAGGATTCGAACCCACGGACGGCTCATCACCGTCAACGGTTTTCAAGACCGTCGCAATAAACCAGACTCTGCCAACTCGACATTAATATTTAATTATTGGCGGGGACTGCAAGATTCGAACTTGCGACACGTGGATTAACAGTCCACTGCTCTAACCAGCTGAGCTAAGCCCCCATTAACTTGGCCTAACTATTATATTCACCCAAAGAACTTTATTAGATTTTAGAAATAAGTATAGGCTCTATGTTATTAAATTTTAGTGGTGGAGCCGGTGGGAGTCAAACCCACAACAGTCAGTTTGCAAAACTGTCTCGCTATCTCAGAACATGCGGTCCCTGGTGGAGAAGACGAGGCTCGAACTCGCGACATCTAGCTTGCAAAGCTAGCGCTCTCCCAACTGAGCTACAACCCCATGGGATTACCGAGGCTTAACGTACAACGGATCGAAGCTCAAAACCGAGGAGCTAACGGTAAGATATTAATAAAAATAAAAAACGTAACCATCTAGCTACGTTGAACAAAGGGAATATATGTAAAACAATCTATGGAACTGTTACTGATACTTTTATTCATTGTAGCTTAATTTTTGTTAAGCTACATCTTTCAGTAACTTAACTTCTATTTATTTGAATTACTATAATCGGCATCATACCCATTCGCATTAGGCGCATCGAAATAACCAAACGGATTAACGTTTGAAGAGACATAGTTATTAAAATTCCAAGATACATTTGTCATTAAAACTGTTCTCATTATTTCATCTCCTAAATAGATTGTTGATATCTGATTTGATATCACTTAATTTAGCTAATTATTTTTAGCAATTCAAAAATTTTTATTTTTTATTAAATATGCTTAATAATAACTACTTATTAGACTTTCATCTTATTTCATTATTAAGGTAGTTGTTTGACTACAGTGACGATAAGTCTGAGCTTAAAGGAGCTACCTCTAAACTTCTTACCGCTGTCTAGCACTGAGAGGACTCATTACCTCTAACTTTCACCGAGTATTCAGAAATAATTACAATCATTATAAAAGTTCCATGCTTTTAAGTAAGGGTTGTTCTTCTTTGTATTCGACAGATACGGCTACTCACATGTAAACTTCTCTTATATCCCTATTACTAGGTATTCAACTGTCAAGTCCCTTGTGGATTTTCCTAGGTTTGAGTAAGTTTTCCAGGCTTATTCCTAACTAGGATTCATATAACTTTTGGTTATCATCTATTGTGGAACCGAGAAGAATCATGTCTTAACTCTAATAATAACAAATACACTAACGACTATCGTAATTCTTCTTTGAAGATTGTGTTCGGTTTGATTTCAATATATACTTCCGAATCGACTTGCCATCATAGGCTATCGTCTATGAACGAAGATTTTTTGCAAGCTACGAATCTTTGTCAGCCGCTATCCTAGCACCGTAACAAACGGTCATTCACTAGGGTAATAGGTAATCATTATTAAGCATATTTAATTGTTTACTTTATATTATACAATATTTTTTAAATTTTTTCATATAATATAAATAAATTTGGCCGAGACTTAGGTTTTTCCACTTAGCTAGTTCCGAACTTACTAGCACCAAATCATTTTACATTTATATTATACAATAAATTTTTGATTTTGTAAATATATTTTTTAAAAATTTTTTAATTTTTTGAAGTTTTTGATTAACTTCACTACTAATATACAACAAAATCTTAAATTTGTAAATACTTTTTTGAAATTTTTTATAATTTTTTAATTTCTATCAATTAATTTTGCAGTATTTACCAAAATTTTAGTTAATTGTGGACTAATTCCAAATCTCTTAGCATTTGCTTCAATAGACTTTAATAGATTTCCATCATGTTGTCTTAATGAAGCAGCCTTCCAGTCAGCTAACATTTCACAGATATCTACTAGATCCATTCCATTAATTCCATCAGGATAATGTTCTGGGTGATGTCTATTAACTGCATAGTGATGTGCTGTTGCTTCACTAATATTTTCTAGACTTTGTTTATATTCTTCACTCATTTCACCATTTTCATTTTGGAATTTTAATCTTGCTAACTTTTTAGTATTCTTAGCAAAAATCTCTACTTCTGGTGAAACTAATTTAGATGCATCATGGTCAATACCTCTTTGAGTTAATTCATCAGTAATTAATTTAATGTAATATTGTACCATAGCAATATGCTTTCTTGTTTCTTCATTACACTCTGCAATCGACATATAATCTTCATCATTTTCATAAGAATCAACTAATAAACGTGTTTTACCACAGCATTCACACTTACCTGGTTCTTCAAAATAAATAAAGTTTTCTTGTCTTGCTTCTGGGTTAATCTTTTCGAGATAACATCTCTTACAGTAACTCATTAGAATCATCTCCTAACTTTTTATTTGTTCTGGCAGGGGCTGCAGGATTCGAACCCGCACCGGCCGGTTTGGACTCGGCCTTTTACGGTTTTGAAGACCGCTGTGCTGCCGTTACACCAAGCCCCTAAGAGAACATAGACAATGTAATAATACAAAGCCTATGTTAAAAATTTAGCAATTATTTTACATCCTTTAGAATGCTTCCAATAGCTCCACCTGGGTGATTATACTTAAAATCAACTAATGTAATTCCAAGTCTATCAGCTAATTGTAATGCTAAACCTTGAAGTAAAATTAAATAAGTTGAACTTGACGCATTAGGAACAATATTCCAATTATCGCCTTCATGTTCTAACTCTAAAGTAAGATTAGTACTTAAAGTCTTATTTAATAAACTGTCCTTATTAAAAGTAACAGCTATAGCTCTATCGCCACGTTGATTTAAATAATTTGCAAGTAAAATAGACTCTGCAGTATTACCGCTCTTTGATAAGACAAAAACTAGATCTTTCTTACCAATATAACCTAAATCACCATGCATTGCTGTATTAGTATGCATAAATACAGCTGGAATACTTAATGAAGTACAAGTACCTACAATCTTTTCACAGATTGGAACATTTTTTCCTAATCCTGAAAATACTAGCTTTCCACCATTTTTAATACAGGTTTCAGCTTGATTTAAAATGTCATTGAAGTTCTCTTCAGATAAAGATTCTAAAGACTTTTCAATTATAGACATTTGTTCTTTAAAATAATTTAACATAGTTTCACCTCTCTTAACTAGTACAATTTATAATACAAATGAAAAAATTAATTTTCTGATAATAAACGTAAGAATAATTCTCTTTGGGACTCTAATTGAACTTTATCAACAGTCTTTTCTTTTCCATCAACTATATAATCTTCATATTCTTTCTTTTCATCTAGTATTTCATGAATCTTAGTATCGATAGTTCCAATATTTTCTAAGACTTTAATAAATGCTGGTCTTGTATTATTTACTCTATAAATTCTATCACAAGATTGATCAAAAGAAGAATAAGTCCAAGGAGTATCTAACATAATTAAATACATTGAAGAATTAAATGTTAAGCCAGTACCCATTGCTTGATGTGTACCCATAATTATTTTATAATCATCATTTTCTTGAAATAAATTATTATTACGTTGACGCTCGCCTGCACTTAATTCACCTAAGATTAATAGTGGTTTATATTCTTTTAAAGCTTCACTTAATGTCTTTATTGGTTGAATAAAATTTGACATTATAACGACTTTTTCACCTTGACTGAGTATTTCTTCAACCAAGTCTAAACAACGCAAAATTTTTGACGATTTTATGTCATTAGAAGATAAAATAGATGGATCTACAGATGCTTGACGAAGTCTAGTTGTTAGTGCTAATAAATTAGAAGTTTCTAAATTAATTAAGTTAACTTGAGTTCCAATTCCATCTACAATTTCATCATAAAATTTCTTATGGTCAGGTTCCATTTCAATATATTCATATTCAATAAATTTACCAGGCATATCAGATCTAATTTGAGGTAGAGTTCGTCTTAATGAACAACTCTCAACCTCTTCTCTTAATACATCTAGATTTTGATATCCAATAACTCTATCATCTGCATCTTTAATCTCGTATTGAGGTCTATAAGTAGTTAAAATAGAATTATCGTTCTTAGTAAAAACTAAAGGTAAATAAGCACTAATAGGATTATTTGTAATTAAAGTACCAGTAACTCCAACCATATATTCAGAAGATAATTTTAATAAATGAGCACCTTGTTGAGATTTTTTATTATTAGTTCTATGAATCTCATCTACAACGATCATTCCAAAATCATTTTTTCCTTTTAATAAAGCTGTAGTTAAGTCTTTTTCTTTATCTTTTCCTTTTTTGCCTCCACCTCTTAATTTTTCAATATTGGTAATGACAAAAAACTCATCAATAGGATGCTTTAAAATTTCTACACATTCTTTTACCGAACGATAACTTACTTTACCATTCTTACTAACTTTACGTCCAAGAATTATGCCAGATAAAGAACTATATTTATTGATTTCATTTAACCAGTTTTCTTTAATTGAATTTACTCCACAAATAATTAAACAATGCTCTATAAGACCTCTTTTATAAAGAAGTTCAGCTGCACCAATTATTTCTAGAGTTTTACCTAATCCCATACTATCTAATAATAACCACTGTTTATGTTTAACATGATAATTAAAAGCATCTACTTGATGTGGAAATGGTTTAAAATTTAATTGTTCTAATTCTTTATGTTTAATTGAATATTTATATTTTTCTTTTTCTAAAATAACAAATTTATCATTATTATAATAAAGTTTTAAGTCATCTTCATTTAAAAGTGCAAATAAAAAATTATTAATATTAGTTTGAGAAATAATATTTTCACCTGGTTTAATTTCTAAAGAATTATATATTAAATTTTTATTATATTTTAATTCAAAGATTAAATTATTATCTATATCTTTATATTTATAAAATAATTCTATCATATTTAACTCTTTTAAAATTTATTTAAGAAATATATTAACCATGATGGCATATCAGACTTAATTAAAGTCGGTTCATCTTTTACTAATGTTAGAGTTATATCATCATATTTAATAGCTTCATCCATAAATTCTTTTAAATTAACACAACTTATTTCCCATTCATGTGCTTTTTCAAAATAATAATATGGTTTAACTTTATTATAACTAAATATTAATGATAATAATTCTGGTACATATTTACTATACTTTATTAAAAATGAAGATTTTCCACTTAATTTCTTAGGTGGTCTTAATTCTGTAATATAAATCATTAGAATAATGAAACTGGTTCTGTAGATGTAAAGTTAACTTCTTCTTCAACATCTTCAGTCTTTACTTTAATTTCTAAATCTACATTGAATTCTTTATTACAATAATCACAAATATATTGTTCTGATAAATCTGGTTCTTCATCATAATCTACAGCTAAAATCTTTCCTAAAGCATTTTTAACTACAGTATTAGAAGTTCCTGTTAAATATTTAGAAAGATAAATTTCATCTAAAGTATATTCTGCTCCGCAATGTGGACAAGTAATTTTTATAAATTTATTTTCCATATAATAAAACTCCTTATATATTATATCTCTATTATATTATACATTATTATAGTATATATTTATATAATATTTATATATTTTTTATAAAATTTTTTATTTAATTTTATAAAAAATAAAAAGAGATAATATATATTAGATATTATCTCTTTTAAATAATATTTATATTTAAGTTTAATTAAATATTAATGTAATGTACTAATTCTAGAAATAATGATTCCAGGCTTATCGATATATTGAAATACTTCGTTATTGCTTCCTTGTCCTTTAAATCCTCTAAGTCTAAATTCTCTATTTTCGATTTCTAGATAAATACCTCCATTATCTTTATCCCATCCTAATAAATAATCTAGATTTGCAACAGCAACATAACTCTGATCATAAGAATCAGGAAGTTTATCAACATAATTTCCATTACTATAATAGTAAGCACTTATTGCAAATGGTATACCGATTCTTCTTCGAAGTTGATCACTATCATGATAACTTAAGTTAAAGTAAACAACTCCTTCTATTAATATTAATGTACTGGATGTATATCCACGATCATGTATTGTGTTTGCAACTATATCCTGTAATAGAGAACTATTATAATAATAATCACTATATTTTCAAAGATTTGACCATCAAGAATATGTTAGGTCAAAAGTATCAGAATATATACCTTTGTTAAAGTAAGGAGTTTTAATGAATCGAACTCTACCATTTGAAATCTTAGTATCATTATTCAAAACTATAGTATCAGTTTTAATACTAATATCTGAACTATTTAGTGTTATTCGAGAAGATTCAGAACTAGAGTTTGTTAGAATAAGACTTCCAGTACCACATAATTTTTTATTTAACTGAGTATAATCTTTTGTTAACCATAAATAATTTTCTGTATCTTTTGTACTAGAACATGAACTAGGATTATAAGCATAATGTTCTGCAGATAGTTTTATTCCATTATTATTTGTCTTAATAAATAATTTAGTTCCAGTATGCTCACTTGGTACATCTTGGAAAACAATGTTTTGTCCACCTGCAAGTTTAATACTTGGACTACCATAACAAATAATAGAACCACTTACTTTAAATGTTTGAGCTGTAAACGTATTTGCATTAAGTTCACCTACATTAATCTTTTTAATATTTTCAATATTATTATTTGATAAATCTAATGATCTATTTACATATAATTTATTTCCTGAAAGATAAATTTTTGCATAACTATTAAATTGAATACCATCATTAACAAAAGCATAGTTTAAATCATTTATTCCAACAATTGGTTTAGAATAAGAACCAGTTCTATTAACTGACTTAAATATACCATTATCTAAATATACTGGGTTATTTACAGAACCAATGTTAACGTTACTTTCTTTAATTTCACCATTGTCAATAAATAATAATTTATCGCTACGAGTATATCTATTTCCATTTCCACTAGCATTTACAATATATTTAGCACCATAAATAATCGCATTAGAATCTAAATTATCAGTCTTTACTGCACTTTGAGCAATCTTATCGTTTGTAACCGCTTTATCTGCGATTTTTTCTGTTGTAATTGCTTTATCATTTACTTTCTTAGTTGTTACTGCTGAGTTTTGAATTTTCTCTTCAATAATACTATTAGCAGCAATATTACTTGCTCTAATTGCATCATCAGCTATAATACGTTTATCTGGATCATATTTAATAGCTCCAGGTCCAAGTTTATCAAAAGTAATATTATCGTCTTTGATATGCTCAGTTAATACATTACTTTCAGCAATTTTCTTAGAAGTAACTGCTTTATCAATAATATGACTTGTACCGATAGTACTGTCTTTAATCTTATTACCTTCAATAGTTTTATTAAGAAGCTTTACATTTTCAATAGTATTATTTTTAATATTATTATTTTCAATAGCATTATCAGCTATTTTTTCATGAGTAATAGCTTCATCTTTAACTTTTTCAGTTGTGATATCACCATCATGTAATTTGTCTGTAGTAACACTTTGATCAACTATTTTTTCTGTAGTTATAATATCGTCTTCTAAATCAACATTTTTGATTTTACCGTATAATTCATTTTTGTCATTAGTAGTAAAGTCTAAGAAATAGTATTTATATTCAGATGATTGGCCTTCTACAGGTTTAACATCTTTTGAATAAGCTAGTCCGACAAAATCACCATTTGCTACATCTAATGTTCCAGTACTATCAACATTAGTATCATTAGTAAATGCACATAAAATTGTACTATTTTGATCTGTACCAATAGGAACTAACTTAGTTCTAATACCTAAATAACTAATATTGAATTTACCTGTTGTATCAAAAAGCTCACTTGGATTAAGTATTTTAAAATAATATCCATGAATCAATACTTCAAGTGGATTATTTTTTGAGACTTTATCTGGATCAGTAATAATGTAAGTATCTTTATTAATATGTGAGAATAATGTATGATTTACTTCTGTATAAATTGAACTTTCAACATTATAAGTATATAATTCATTATCTTTTTTATATGTTCCTCTATATGCTGAAGGATAAACTTCTACATTATCACTTTTAAAATAATTTATAGCCATGTTTTTTCTCCTTAATTACTACTAACAACATTATTCTCTTTAATTTTTTCTGGATTACTTACTTGCATTGTTCATTCAACTAATAAACTAAAGTTATGGTTTTTATCTCGAATATCTACTGGATCCCATTCTAATATCTTATTATAATTCTGTACAACTTCTTTTGTTAGTAGATAATAAGCACAAGGTGCTTTATCATTTGTTTCTGAATCAGCATATAATCCAATAACAGATAGGAAGCTACCAATTAGATATGAATATGGAATTGAAAATCTAAAGGTAGCTTTATCTTCTTGTACAAATACATTTGTATCTAAATAAATAAAATCAGTAGATACATTTCTCATTGATGTAGTACTAAAATCAAATCCAGCAGGCGAATCGGAATTTTTATTAATAACATCAAATAATTTTATCTTAGTTGGTTTTAATAATTTTGCAGAAGCAAAATCTCCTCCAAGACACTTTGCAAAGAATCTAAATAACGGATCACAACCTTGATTATGAAATTTATTTATTTTTATTAACTCTTTACCTTTAAATTCTTTAACAATAATTGTTCCAGTGTATTGTAATGAGTCTAAATAAGTATCAGTCATATTACACTCAACTTTCTATATATTATTCAGATAACTTGTCATCTTGATAAACAATATTATCTGTGGTTGTTTCCTTAGGTTTATCTAAGGTACTTGTAGGTCTAATAATTCCTGTATTAATTAAATATCCAGGTTGAGCACCTATTTGAGTATGTTTACTATCATACTCTTTTCTTAATTTAGCTGTTCTTTCAAGGTCTAATTTTGTGATAGTCATTTTTTCGTTTAAATCAAATTTTTGAGTTATCACTTCTTTTACTCTTGTTGTTTTTACAATATTATAACAAACACCAGCCGGTAAAATATATTCTAATAAATCATTAAATAAACTTAAATCTGTTAATTCTATAGGAATGAAGATTGTTAATGTGTAATTATCTGAATCAAATTGATAATCGAAGTTATCAGTGATACCTTCTGCATGAAGAATAGTATCACCGACTAACTTTAATGCATTAAATGTTCCTTTATTTTTTAGAATTGTTGGAAATATACTACAAATAGCCATTAACTGATCTGTATTATAATCATGTTTTAAGTTGATTCCAAGTGTTAGAGCTAATAAATCTGCAAAGTCAGTATTTTTAGAAGGTAAACTATATAATAGATCTGTATTTGTTTTTGAATAATTTAACATAATCTCGAATAATCTACCAATAAATTGGAAGTCTCGAGATTTGTTATAATAAATGCTTGGAGTTTCATCTTGAATCTTTATCATAAATGTCTCCTTAATTCTTCATTGAAGATCTAGCTATTTGAATATTACTATCAACTGACTTTATATCGATTTCAGAAATTACATATGGATTATTTACATTGTTTCTGCTGTACCAAATATTTGGACTTTGTAAACTCTCATTATCTCCATTAACATCTAATGCTTTTGTGTTAATATCAATTGCATTATTATTGTTAATAGGAGAATTGTAGAAGAATTCATTATCTTTATCTATCTTACTAATATCAAGAATTAATTGCTTTCCAATATCACTAACTTCATTATCACTTGGTGAAGCTTTAGTTGTAATATAATAATGAACTAAATCTAAATTAATTCCGAAGATATTATCTCTAGTTGCATTAACTAAACTTAAATCAGATATGATGATCGAATCTTCACATTTTAATTTATATGTAGTACCACCATCGTCAGAATAAACATCTGGATAAATCTTTAATGTAACTGATGATGGAATATATAAAATGTTTATTCCTGGTTTTAATTTATAATAAGTACCACTATTATAACTATAATATGTATCAGCACTTAAACTATCACTGTCTTGGTTCCACCAACCAAATTTAGATGGATCTACATTTGATAGATTATCTTCTGGATCTTTAACAAAGTTTCCAAATATCTTTGGTGTTGGTGCAGATGTAGCGGTTGAAAGTGTTATTGCAACATCTTGAACATTTGTCTTAGTAGTTTGATTTTTAATATAATAAATCATCACTATTCCATATTGCCAATTTGTTTGAGTTGTACCTGCACCAGCATTTTCAATTGGAAGTAATAAACTTAGATTAACATTATCATCATTTGGTTTATAATCAAGATTTTGAGTAACTAATCTTGAGTTGAAGATTTCATTGAATGAAAATCTTGTTAAATTATCACTTACGTTATGTAATGATTGATTTAATGATGTATTTAAAGCAGTTGTAAGATTATTTATACTAGTTGATTTAACTTTAAAGTCATAAATAAATGTATCTTCACCAGTATCAGAATCTGTAGTCTGAATTAAAGTATAAATATCACCATATGCATTTCTTAATTCATAATTAGATTTTAAGTTTAATGGATATTGATTATTAGTTTTCTTTAATTCTATTGGTTTATAATTTGATTGGTCTGGTGATTGAGTATATTCTGCAATCTTGCTATCAATACTTCCTTTAATATCCGCACCAGTCTCATTATAACTATTAATAATATCATTAATTATAGTCTTACTTAATAAATGTAAAGTAATTGTATCATTAGTATTTACTAATGTTTGATCTAAATCCGGTCCACAGTTTAAAACTAATTTACAAGAGACTTCCCAGTAATTTTCTTTATCTTCAAAATCTAATTTTGGTAATTCTTTGTAAACACCGTCTGAATAATAACTAACTAGACTGTTTTGCTTAATTTTAACTCAGTCATTACCAATTTTTTGTTCACTCGCTAATGCTGAGCCATCAGACTCATCTGAATCTTCAGTATCTAATTCTAAGTTAACAATATAATCACCTTCGATTAAATTTATATAATTATATTCAGTTAAAACCATGAATGTTTTATTTGAATCAATAGAGTGTGAATCAAAGTTAAATTTTTGCCAAGGAATACTTCTTAATCCTTCAGTTAAAATTGTTTCATTATTTACAGTCTTATCTTTAATATAGAATGTTCTATCAGCTCGTAATTCTGATTCATCAACAGAAGTTGAAACTGAGACATATTGTTTCATAGAAATCTTTGTACCATTTCCATAATATGCCATGTCTAATTGATTTTGATCTGAATAATAAATATATTCATTCTCACTTAGAGTATAAGTGTGAGTATATACATTATAACCACCAACAGTTTTCTTTGATTCAAACTTAAGTCTTAATACATTTGAACTATTATTTAAATTCCAATATAAGTACACTGTGTTTGAATCTAAATAAATATCAGCAAATTCTCTTATCTCAATTTGTTCATCAGAACCTAATGTAAATAATGAATAAACAGTATTTGTTAATTGAACGTTAGCTTCGTCGAATGCAGTTTTAAAATCTATATCTGTTTTAGTATAAGAACTACCAGCATTGAACTTTTGAATTGAATCAACCATTTTAAAATTAGGTCTAATTATAGTTCCTTTTCCATAATATTTATTTATTATGGTTTCTTTTTGTGATGTACCGTCAGTTTCTGTTTCTGAATTAGTGTAATTAATTAATAAGAATTCTCCATCTTTTAATTGATATTCACCATTCTTTGCAAGACCTTCTAGAACAGCATCCTTACCTAAGCTATAATTATTTTCTGCTTTAGCATATCCATTAGTTGGATCTTGAACAAAGTAACTAGTCCAGCTACCATTAACTGGAGCAAAAAGTAATCTAGTATATTTATATTGATTTTGATCAATTAAGTATCCTGGAATATAATTCTTGCTTGCACCTAAACATTTATAAATTCCGTCATAATAAATTGAGTTAACAAGAATTTTCTTTTTAATATAAGAAACTAATGCGTAGAAATTATCTGCAGCTTTTACATTTAAAGTATAATATGTAGTGTCACTTACGAATCTTTGACGTTGGTCATTTACTCAACCATTTCCTGTGTTATATTTAGTACTATCTGTTGTAGATTGTACAAATAAGATTTCTCTACCATCGTAAGCATTAAATTCAACTTCATTTGAGATAGAAGTAGGTGTAAAAGTAAATGAACTCTGACTTGTACTAAATGATAATGGAGTACTTGATGATTTACCTAAATACATTAAACAATCATATAAAGTGATAAATGATGCAGGTTTTGCTGAATTATCCAATCCTGAAGTATTTTTTAATGATAAATAATAATTTACATATGCTGGATATGTAATTGTTGTTCTTAGATTTTTAGATCTAAATTGAATTATTTCACCATTAGTTAATTTTTTATCTCCAGTACTATTTAAATCATATTGAGTTGCTGTATTAATTTTTACAACACCATATCTTTCTAAATCTCCTGCCTTTGGTGTTACAACACTAATAGTAGTAGTGTCTGGATATTTAGCTTCAGTGAATGATGATTTAAATTCAGTATTATAATTAAATAACTCAAGCTTTCCAGCTAAGATATTTCTAAGTGCAAGTTTATTATATATCTTTCTACTTAATTGTTCTTCACCACTTAAGTTATTAAATTTTTTATTTGATTGATCTATAGAATAAGTACTAGCAACACTATATTCATTATTATTTGCTAATAAAAATTTTGTTAATAATGTTGGTTCGTCTAAGTTAACATTCTTAATTCTTTTATCTGCATTAGTGATTACTTCTAGTATGCTTTCATATGGAATTTGTTCACTAAAATCTAATTTACGTAAATTAAAGTTTTCATAAATTGCAGTCTTAATGTTTGCTAGAATTACGCTTTGCTCGGCTTTATTTACTCTTTCAGTAGTAGTAATGATAGCCTTTAATTGTAAGTAATTCTTAATTGCAACAATTTCTGGTTCTTTATTGTCACCGTATTCTTCAGAAGGTAATCTAAATTTATGAACTAATGTCTTAAGATTTTCAAGCTTAGTTTCAATATCTGTTAAAACACTTCTATCCAATTTAAATGAATTTAAGTACTCAGATTTAGTATTTAAATTATTTACTCTCTTAAATGGATATAATGTTAATGTAAAGTTATCAATAGGAGAATCATCAGAAGTTTGAACGTTCTTATAATAAATTCCATAATCATTATATGTACATAATTTAATAGAGTGGTTAATATCATTATTAATATCTGAAACTAAACAATTTGAAACTAAATCAATATTTGCATCATCTTTTAATTGATAGATTTTATTCATATAATCTCTACAATTAATTAATGTATCAAAAGTACCTATTGTCTTTTTATAATTAGTATAAGCTTCAGGAATTGATTCAATATTAGCTCCATTAGTTGATGATGAAGCATTAACAATAGTATAGTTTGCTGAATCACCATCAAGTCCATCGCTTAATGTTGAAGGTACTGTTACGAAAGCACTTAATTCACGAGCACTAATATTTCCACTAATACCAGATGTTCTAGTATAATAAATTTCTAGACCGTCTTCAATTATTGAACTAATATCTTCAGGGAATTCGATGAATGGTTTTGCTAATCTAGAATCAAATCCAAATTTATATACTTTACTCTTTGCTTGTTGAGAATTTAAATTATCTACTTCAGTCCATCTTTCACTCTTATTTCCATCATTAATATTGAAAACAAAGATACCATTTTGAGCAACTTGAGTTTCAGAGAAATAATATCTATGATTATCATCTAATTGATAAATAGAAATAATATTATCATTATCTGATTCACATTGTTCTATTTGTCCTTCAATACAAGGTAATAGAACTCCGTATGAATTCTTTGTTAAATATTTTGGTTCAGTTGTAAAATAATTTATACTTTTATCTGCATTTGTAAAAGCAGTAAACATTGGAATTAAATAAGAAGACTCTGTCCATTCTTTTTGTCCACTATAATATAACGTAACATCAGTTGTTGCTGATTGATAATATTTAATATTATATCCCATCATATTACATAATTTTTGCATACTTTCAAATTCAGATGCAGATGGCATAAAAACTTCAAGAGCTGTAATATCATTTTGGAAATTTAGTCTATCTACAATAGCTGTAATAACTTTTAATAAAACGATACCAGGATCTGATTCATTTGTTGTTGTTGGATCCCATCTAGCAGAAAGCTTTTTTGCAGTCTCTAGTAATTCGTTCCATATTTGATAATAATCTTTAGCAGTTGGTGATAATTCAATTGCAGCGATATCTTTATTATTTATCATATTTCATTCTCCTGTTTACTCGTTTAATGAATTATTTGAAAGTATTAAAGTGTAAAGATCATTTTGATAATCTATTTGATTTATTCCATGAATATCTGCATATATTTTTCCTGATTCACGTCTTATAACTATATCTTCACGTCTAATTTTTAACTGAGGTATAAAAATTGAAACTTGTTCATAAATTACATCAGCCAAAATTTCAGATGTCATTTGAGAGTTTTGTTCAAAAGTTAATGAATCGATTAATCCACCCCAGAATGGGTCACCGATTAAAGAACGACGTTCACTTAATAGAACTAATTCTGTGTTTTGTGCGGTTGCTTCTTTATACTCAGAAGACTTTCATACATTAGTACTATTCGTATTAAACATATTTGGAAATTTAATTGAACGCATTTTTAATCTCCTTTACAACTAACTATATAATTTAGCAATTAAAAGTAAAAATAAAGTTATTAAATATTTAATAACTTTATTTTTTTTATATTATTTCTTTGTAATGTTTGAATATTCAATATTTAAAGATAAGTAATCTAAAGTAATACTAAATTGAGAACTAATATCAAAGTCTTCACAAAATCTTATAGTATCAAAAAATATATCATTAGTTTTAGATTTACCATATCCAACAGTTTGAATATAAATATATGGACTAATATTTAAATGTCTTGATTGATTACTTTCTGTAAGTAAACAGTAAGCATTAATATTATGAATGATTAAATCACCATTTGGTAATTTATAATTAGGCGAATAACTCGATAAAGCAGCTACGCTCATTCTAGTAAATACTTGTTGAGATGGAATAAGTAAGTTATATGTATAAACTTCTGCTTGAGTTGATTTAACATTATTATAAAACGTTTTTTCAGCACTATACTTAATATTCTTAGTTCGAATGTATCTTTGTTCAGTATCCATTGTATCAGCATTTTGAAGTTCAACTAATGGAAGCAGTTTTTCAACTTTTTCATTTAAATTAATTACATCAGTATTAAGACTTGCAAATGTTTTATCTTTAAATAAAGTATCATAAGGTAATGATGCTTTTTCTTTAATATCTAAATCCTTACCAGTAACTTGAGATTTATATTTATTTTTAAGTGTGGCTAACTCTCTTCCTTGATACATCCTTCCAAGAATTACTGGCTTACCGGCTTCATTCTTTTCAAAACCAACCCACACTAAATCACCGACTTCATATGAACCATATCCTGCATCATTGTATAATGCATGAGCATAAACAAGTGTATTAATTTTTGTTACTGTATCGAATAATGGAATATGGACTAAGTATACACCTGTTTCTTCAGAGGATCCACTTAGATTATTACGAGTTATTACTTGTTTAATTTCAGCTTGAGTTAACATAATTATCGTTCCTTTCAATAGAAATCGTCACCAGGATAGCGTTTATTTATTAAGTAATTAAATTAATCATTAATTAAATAAAACGTTCCTAAACGTTAAATTTTAATATCATCATCACCATCTATCTTAGTTAAAGATAATGTTGTTTTATAACCACTTTCACTAATTGAATCTGTTTGACTTGTTATAATATATAATCCAGACGAAATATGTTTATGTCCACCAGGAAAGATTACATTTAATCTTACATAAGACATTAATACTGCTGGACGTAATAATCCTTGAATGGTTATAGAAGCTTTTACAGGATATTTTGTTATCTTTGTCCACCATGTTCTATCTTCAGTTCTAACTTCAAAATGCTCATTTTTTGAAGCTAAACTTGGAGCATACACATCTTCTCATACTCCATCTGAATTAATTCTTCTAACATAATTATTTTGATTTAATTCAGCTTGATAATCATAGAATAATGCATAATTCTCATTATCTTGTAATGAAAAGTTAGAAACAATAGTTGAAGTATTATATCCAACATCAATATTATACGCGTCTGAATGATTTCCTAAGTGTGTTGTTCTAGTAACTTTAAAATAAGGACCTACATTTAATAAATCATTAGCTGTTCCTAAAGATTCATAAGCTCTATCATATAATGTTTCATCATGAATAGTTAATATGTATATAGCATTACTTCTATCTCCAACAACAGAGCCATCTGGAATCATACAACTTACTAAATATGAAATATAATCTAATACTGAAATATTTACTTTAGAGTGTAAGACAACTGCTTGGTCTGAACTATCTATTAATTTATCTAAGTTATCAACGCTCATACCTTTAAATAAATCTTGAAGTCCTGTTGTTTTATCTCTAAATAATCCTTTAATTATATCACTAGGTTTATGTGGTCTTTCATCACTAATTCTAGTAATAGAGCCAGATAGACCTAATGTTGCTGTTGAAGTTGCATTAACAACATAAGTTATTTTAGAACTTTCTAGAGATACATTTGTTGTAACTTTTGTAATAATTGCTTCTTCGTCTTTATAAACATAAGTTGGTAATGAACAATCTCCATAAGTAAAGACTATTTTACGTGAACTACTTACACTCGAAAAGACTTTTTCAAAGAAATTTGGATCATCATTAACTGTAATAGGATAATTAATAGTTAATGTGTATTGATTAACTTGACCATTAATTTTTGTTATATCTAGTCTTGAAATATAATTTGGATACATTACATTAAAATTTTCATAAAAACCGTCTACATTTTTTGTAGCTTTTGTTTTTGAAAATACTCCAAATGTATATTTACCAATAGTAACTTTTATCCAAGGTACTTGAACTCTAGCACCATCAGATAATAAACTACGTCTTTGTTCTGAAAATTTTAATTTAGTGTTTATCATTATCTATCTGCTCCAAATTTAATACTTGCCATATTTGGAATTTTGATTTGAGTATAACAGTCAGTTAATTTAATAAATGGATCTATAATATCATTAAAATAAGCAATAATTCACCATAAAGTTGGATTTGCATAATATTTTAAAGCTAAGTAATCTAATGTATCATTACTAGATAATTTATGAGTATAGTATGGAATTGATTTATCCATAGAAGTTCCTATACCATAAACATATTTTCCAGTTTTAGTATCATAATAATATGGTACTGTAGTGTATCGATTTGTATAATTATAGTTTTTATAAGATTTATTTTTTAATCTATCCATATAAATCTCCAAATTAATCGTCTATTCCAATATTTCTAGCACCTTGTCTAAATGTATTCATTTCACCTCTATAAGAACCATTAGTAAATACTGTTGTAGCATCATATGGATCTACTTCAGTTATTGAAAATGACACTTGTAGGTTTGCATATAAATCACCTCTTAAAATTGGTTTTCCTTGTGTAACACCGACAGGTCCATTTACAATACCTTTAATAAATAAAGATTTACCAATTTTTAATGCAACTAAAGGTGGTTCTACTGCTTTATTATCTACATTATATCTCGGTAAAGCAATTGATTGTAATGCTCTAATTAGATTATCAACATAATCTTCACCATATCCGAGTTTTGAATTACTCCAAGACATATTAACATCATCAAATTCATCTCTGTGGATTACTAATGTAATATTAATAGTTCTTGGACCTGAATTTGAATAAGTGTAAACTGGAGCAGATCTACCTAAAGCTGTAGTAGTAGCAAAAGATGATTGCATACTATCATTGAACTCATCAGGCCAATTTGGTAATCTCCAATATCTATAATCCTCATCTAGGTGAGAAATATAAATATAGTTTTTAGGAGCTTGGTATATATTTTCTTTGGTATATTTTTTGATTACTTCTGATGAGTATTCATAAGAAGGTTGATATCCCATATTTTATCTCCTATCTTTATTCTGAGTAAATATCTACACCTGCAATACTTGTTAAGACTGTTTTACCATCCTCATTAGTATAAGAATAGGTATAATTTTTCTCAGCAACTTTATCAACAAATCCTAATGTTTCTAGGTTTGTTTCACTTAAATTTGATTTATTTTTATTTTGATCTAAGTGTTCAATTGATGTGACATCTGTTAGTTTATCATAAACTGTTCTTCTATAACGATCTGTCCATAATCCTAATGGATTGCCATCTGAATCTCTTTGGATTGGATTACCATTTAATGCTAAAACAGTTTCAACTCTCTTAATATTATCTTCAATAGTATCTAAATTTGTAATTACATTTCCAGCTAAATATTCTAACAATTTATCTGCAAATGGATAACTAACTTTAGTATTTAAACTCAATAATTGTAGTCTTGTAATTGGTACAAATTTCTGATCATCGGAATAATTTTGATAATTAGTAACGAATTTATTTTGAATAAATTTAAAATCTTTATTATCACGCTTTGAATAGAATGAATCATTCCATCCAATATAATTTCCTTCTAGAATTGTGATTGTTGAATTTAAATCATGTGGAACTTTTATAAATAATTTTAAATCTTTTTCCATTAATGCTAATTCTGTATTTATATAATCACCATTATTAGTTAATCGTTTAATTTCTTTACTTAAATTTTCACTTAATAATTTATCAAATATTACTGGTTGGTTAAAATTCATTGATTTATACTTAACATAAGTAGCTTGAGAGAAAGGTTTAAACTTTTCTCTTTCATCTAAATATTCTCCAAAGAATCCACAACACATTTCAATTACATTTGGACTATCTATAGCTATAGTATATTCATGAAATAACTTAACTGGAAGCATATATATTTTATAGTTAGTATCAGAAGATTTAAATGACACATTATATACTGTTGGATTATTTGAAATTGCATCTGATGAAACAAAGTTTTCTGTTTCAAAATAAGTTTTATCAAATTCAAGATTTAAGTGATTAACAATTTTATTATTAAAACAATTATATAATGGCATTAAGTCTACATGATTATAATCTCTTTGAAATCTTAAGAAATCTCCTAAGTATTCATGAGTATATGTATCATAAACATTTGAACTTAATACTAATCTCTTAGTATGATTTAAGTCTAATCTATTATATACATATGGTCTATTATCATATTTAATCCACTTATAACTTCCATTTTCTTCTACACAATACTGAATAAATCCATCTTTGATATATTCAATATATTTTGTGTCTTTGTGATATGTTTCATTATTTGTATTTTTAAATACTGTTTTAAAAATATCTTTTTCATTTTTACGTTCAGAGATATGTTCTCTATGATATTTTTCATTTTCTGCTGTGTAAACTCGATATTTTGGAAGGTTAAATGAAGATAAATATTGTTTTAAATAACCTGTAAAAATATGAGTATTATCAAAAGTAAACATTTTTATCTCCTATTCTAATGAAGTGTATCTCTTATCCAGTTACTAGTTGTTGAGCCTTGGTCTTCAACTTTAAATGTTAATGCTCCGGTTGTAACATCTTCTAGTAATTTATAAATTAATACTACATTTTCATTTACGTCTTCAATAGTTACTTCAGTATTTTCCTCTTTAACAGTTGCTAAAGTATTTTCTTGCTCTTCACTAGCATCAGACATAACTTTATTCTTTACATCAGATCCACTAGCATTACCAACATAACCTGATGAAGATGTTGAAGCACCACGTTCACCAATTCCTAAATTACCAGAACCACGTTGAACTGTAGTTAAGTTTGCACCTATATTTAACTTCTTTAACATTGAAGCTCCATTACCACCAGAACCTAAACCACTTAACATACTACCAATACCAGTCATAACACCACCACTTAATGCAGCAACTCTCATTAAGTCAGCAACAGTGGTTTGTAAGTTAACACCTGTACCCATAAATTTAATATCCGGTAAAGCTATACCACCAACGACATCATCTAATAATCCACCAGCTTTATAGATAGCATATGTTACTGGGTTTGCTCCAATACTAGCACCAAGTGAATATTTAAAGTTTTCCCAAACATTATCCATCATTTCACCAGTAGACATTCTCTTAGTGATTGAGTTTGCCATATTCATTAAGTTATTAACCATTCCATCATAACTCAATTGGTTAGAAATTGCTTTTTTTGCTTTTTGATCTTGAGCTAATCCAGCAATAGCTTTTAAGTCTGAAGCAGTTAAACCATATAATTGAGCTAATTGTTGTTGAACAACTCTACTATTCTTAGCTTGATCATAAATATCACCTAAGTAATTAACAACTTCTTCTAATAAATTACTTGTTTGATCACTATTTAAACCACTAGATAACATATCAGAAACTGAAACACCAGCTCTATTGGCAGCCATAATTAATAGATTACCAGCTCCACCACTAGTAATACCATTTACATCACCAGATAAGATTTGTCCTAATGCTTTTGAGATATTTTGAACGTTATTAGCACCAACTGAATACATAGAACCTAACCATTTTTGAACTGTATATTCTAGTTCAGTTCCAGTCTTTGCATCAGATAATGCTTCAGCTTCGAATAAATCACCTCTAACTTGAGTAGCTAAATCCTTTAAATATTCTGTAGTTTGATACATATTATTTAAGAATGAATTTAATGCAGCTTCCATACCAAGTCTACCAGCTGTAGTATCTTGTTGTTGGATACGAATTAATTTCTTTAGTGATGCATCATTAGCATCGAATGTTGTAGCAATTTTATCTTTAATTGTAGCTAAGAATGCACGTTGTTCAACATTATAAACAATACCAGAATCAACCATTGTTTTTAAATTATTAACAATGTCATTCATTTTTACAATTGGTGATACAGATGCAACACTTGTTATATCTGAACTTATTTTTCTCCAAATAGAACCACCTTTAGTTTCTAAATTAGAACCATATAATCTTGTATCTATTTGTGATTGTAAATTACCTGTAGTTGTAATTGCTGAATCTAATTGTTTAGTAAATGTACCTAATGCATGTGTTAATGAATCAAGAACACCAGTAATACGTCCTTTTCTAATATCACTATCTGAGTATCCTTCATCTCTTAAATCCTGTTTAGCAGCCTCTTTTTCGGCTCTTCTTTGTTCTCTAAAGTCTTTACTAAAAAGAGACATTAGTCCATTTGATAAACCTTGTCGTAAAGAAGGATTTAATACTTGATATGCATCTTTAGCTTTTTGTTTTTTACGCTTATCTTCTTCACGCTTTTCTTTTTCTTTATCACGTTTCTTTTGTTCTTCAATTTCTTTTTTAGCTAATTCAAGACCTTTTTTATATTGCTCTTCTGCATCTTCAATGGCTTTCTGTTTACGCTCTTCCATCATTGCTGCACTGAGTCCGTCGTAAAGTTCTAGCTTTTTAATCTTTTCATCGAATTCAGCATTGATAGCAGCTATTCGGTCATCAAAATCAGCTTTTGATCAAATTTTCTTTTGTTTATATAAACGTTCAAGAGCAGTTGTTTCTGATCTAAGAGCTTTTTCATCATTACTTTTTCTAAATTCTAATAGTTTATCTTGTATACGCACGTCTTCAGTATATTCTCTTTCACGTGCTTCTTTTTTATATAGCTCATATTTCTTTAAGAAGTCAAGTTGAGCTTCCCAATAAGATTTAGACTTAAGTAAATCGTCTTCAACATATTGTTTTGACTCAAGTCTAACTTGCTTAATTTGTTTATGAATTTGTTTAAGTTGTTCTTTTATATCATTATCAACAGATAATGGTTTTAATGAAGTTAAATTCTTTTCAGGCATCTTGAACTCCAATCAATTAAACTATCAGTTAATTTAGCAAATCAAACTTTCTATTAATTTAATAAAAATTTAATAAATAAAAAGAGCATATATGTAAATATGCTCTATTTATGTCTATTTTGCATAGCTTGTTGTCTAGACTCTTCAATCTTTTTATTTACAGCTTCATTCTTAGCTTTAATAAATTCAATGAAATAATGTCTTTCAACTACAGTCATTTTCATTACATCTTCATATCCAATATGAAGTGCGTCACAGATAAACCATGCTTCTTGCACTACATCTTTAAAATGTTTTGGAGCATATAATTCATCTGGATTATCACTACAATATTTCGGGTCTAAAAAAGTCTGGTCCGAAGCGAAAGGTTACGTCTAGTTCTTCCTCACATTCTGGGCAAGTCTTTGTAATTGTTACAATTCCACCCATTACTTCGTTTAACTTATCAATAGAAATCTCTAAGAAACGTAAATCCTTAGCATGCATTTTCTTGATATATTCACCTAAATCACCAAGAGGTAATTGTTCACCATTAACATTATTAATAGTTAATAATAATGTAGCAAATGATGTGAAATCCATTTTTAGTTCTTTCATCTTACGCTTTAATTCTTTAGCTTTATCATCGATTGCATCAATTAAGTGTGGAGTTTGGAAATTTAATCCAATCTTATCACCAGATACTGGAAGCGTAATATTACTTTTTTCTTCAAACTCATCTAAATCTAATTCTTCAGCTTCAAATTCATCTAAGTCTGTTTCAATTTCAACATGTCTGCCACAATTAGGACATCTAACATCCATAAGATAAGCTGAACCATAGGTGATTACTCTTAATTTTTGTAACAAGTATTGATAATCACCTAAACTCATATCATAAACATGAATTGCTGGCTTTTCAATCATACACTTTTCAATTAAGTCAGCTAGTACTTTTAATGGAGCTACTGAATTTCCTTTTCTTCTTAATTCATCAAATCCATTCATTGCAGTTAATTCTACTAATGGTTTAACTGGCTTGCTATAGATTTTTCCACGTGAAGGAAGATAGTAACCTTCATTAATAGTGTAATTTTCTAGTCTTTGACCTTCATAGTTTTCTAATTTCTCGTTTTCCATAATTAATCCCTTTCTTCATAGTGCTTTTCTAATATTTCTCTAATTAGCGCCGATACTGTTATATTTCTTTTACTAGCTTCATCTTCTAAACGTTGTTTTAATGGTTTAGTTGATTCAAAAGATTGTATAACTTTTTGGCTTCGGTCGAGTTTATTTCTACCCATATTAAGCTCCTATTCGTTAATTATACATTTAATTTAGCTAATTATTTTTAATAAAAATTTAATAAAAATATAATAATAAAAAAAATAGGAGATTAATCTCCTATTTTAAAATTAATTTTCTAATTTTTCAGGTAGAGCCCAATCGTATTCGAACTTAGCTGTTACTTGTCTCTTACCATCGTTCTCTTTATCAAATCCTTCAGAAGATAATCCACTAATCCATACACCATATAATGTCCAAGTTCTTACTTCTTCGTAATCTTGAGTATATTGTGTTAATGTAGCTGTGAACTTATAATCTGACATACGTCCACCTTTTTGAGTGAATGGGTTGTAAGCTTTAAATAACCAAGCTTGTAGAATTTCATAAGTATGCATTCCAATTACGTCATCTACAACTAAGTCACCACCTTGCCATTCAGGCTTACCAGCAAACTTTACAACTTCATTACCACGAGTGTAATTTAAAGGTGTGATAGTAAAGTCTGGTTCGAAGAACTTAACCACATGTAGCTCTAAGTTATCTTCAGCAGTCATCCATGCATTTTCAGCAGTTGCCTTTGGAGCTTTATTTGGATCAGTATAAGTAGTTGTTGATTTATAAATTTCATTTAAACCATTAACTCTTAAAGAGAAAAATCCAGTACGAGCTGCTTCATTATTTCTATACTGGTTATTTGCAATATGATGTCCAGATAGAGATGAAGGGTAATTGTGTTTATAATTTGTATCTGCCATTATTCTTTACTCCTTTATCTTATTCTAAAATAGTACCAGTTTCTTCAAGAGAATTCTCAAGAGAAATAGTAATTTCGAAATCTTCAACAGCTTCAATTGGAACTAATCTGATTACTGCACTCATTGTTCCTTTTTGAGTATTCTCTGAACGTCTAATTTCATAATCAGCAATACCATCAGTATTTACCATAGTTTCTAGTATAGGTGTTATAGCACTCTTGAATGAATACCATAATGTATCACTATTAGGATTAAATGTTTTTGAAGTTAATACTGTATATAATTCTTGTTTTAAAGTAGTAATCAATTGTCTAATATTTAAGTAATGTTTAGCACTTAGTTCACCAGATTGAGCATCACCAAGTGTTTCAGCAGTTCTGTTACCTCAAATATAATAATTACCTTTAATTAATGCTACTAGATTACAAGCTTTAGATACGATACATTGTCCACCACCTGGATTTGTTCCAATAGTTGTTTGACGTCTTGGAGATAATTTATTAACTAAAGTTTCACCTGCAGTTAATAATGGTTTATCTATTGTATATCTACAAATACCACGTCTATAACCTGCTACGGCATACCACTCTTTGTAATTATTTTCTAAAGCATACTTAGCACATGCTAGATAATATAAAGACATTGGTAATGTTTTATTGTTATAAACTTGATCATCATTCATATATAACTTTAATGATGGAGCTAATATAGTTGAGTTGGTGTTAGCTGAAGTTAAGGTATTAATTGTATTAGTCATACTTTTAGCTAATTCAAGTGGACTTGACTGAATTTTTTGATCTAAATAACAATTCTCATCTAAATCTAATAATGCTATAGTATCACCACGTAATGTAGCTAAAGCAGCAAGTTTATTATTAGCAGTTGTATTATCAGTTCTTAATCCTGAAAGAATATATCTGAAATTATAAACTGATTTGTCTTCTAATCCATCGTAGAATTCATCAGTATTTAACTCAGAAACACTTTTTATTTCTTTAAATAAAACGTGATATCCAAGTCCTAATAATTCATAAGCGATTTGGTTACCAAAATGATAAATTTTTACTTCATCAACAGCTTCAATATGATCATTTCCAATTGAATCTAATACAATATACTTTTCAGTATCAACAGCAGCTTCACGATCAACTGGTGTGAACTCACAGTTTCCTAATTTATATTCACCAACTGTTGTTATAGCTTGTTTTTCATTAATAGTAGCTCGAACTAATGTTTTACCTTCAAGGCTATCAGATATTTCCGCATAAGCCTTTTTAATTAAAACTATTTCTTCTGTGGTTTCACCATTATTGAATGTTATTGTAATTGTATCTTCTGGAGCTTTTTCATCAGTTGGAGTTTCATCAGTTGGAGTTTCATCAGTTGTACCATCAGTAGGCTCAGCTTCAGCTGGAACATATTTAGATATATCAGCAATAACTGGTGCGGTTGCATCTTTTTCCTTCACACCTGGAGTATATTCAACTAAAGCATTTCTTTTACCAATCTTCTTAATAAAATCGGCTTGAGTATCAAACTCTGCAACACCATTAACGAATGTATCCTCATCTGGTGTTCCATCACCAACAAAACCTGGAACTAAAACTGCAAAGTTACTACCAGCAGCAGATGATACAGGTCTTGTATAATCTTTTTCATATATATTACGATATGGCATTTGTATCTCCTTATAATATATTTATTCAAATTACTAAATCAATTAATTTAGCAAATGATTAATAAATTAATTTAATTCTTCTATGATTCTAAGATAGAAAAAGTTGGCTTTTTTCTAACTGGAGCTTCAACTTCATCTTCTGTTATATCTATCTCATCTGTTTCTTCATCTTTTATTGCTTTTAATTCAACAAAAGTTCCAATTTCTGCACCATCTATTTTCCAGTTTGATCTAATAGGAATATTAAATAAATTAGCATCATGAAGTTCTAATTTAATACTAAAACAAGAAAATTGTCCTGGATAAAGTCTTTGAGACATATCACTGATATCTGAAATAGTTGGAAGAACTCTAATATTAGTGACGTATGTTAAATTTGACTTTTGATATGGAATTGTTATATCTATAACTGGATTATTTATTAATTTAAATAATAAAGATCTAACCCATTCACATCCTGAATTATAAGAACCAGTAAAAATATTAATTTGATAATTTAATTTAATTGGGATAACATTACTAACCATTGTTTGGTCATTATCTTGATAAATCTTATTACCGTTAAATGTTTTTAAATTTTTAATATTTGATAAAAGTTCAAAATCTTTTTCTCTATCAATTTTAATTAATGGAAATAATATCTTTTTATCATTATTTTCATCAGCCATAATCTTTAAAAATTGATCCATTTGATCTGGCTTGTAAACCTTTTGAGTATTTAATCCTGTTTGAGGAATATATTTATTAATTTTATTTCAAAGTGCAATATCATATAAAGCTATACCAGATAGCATATCTTCTTTTTGAGTTGCCATTAATAAACTCCTTTCCAATCAAAAGCTTTTAAGAGAATATTACTTCCAAATAATTTTCCGTCACCGAAAGTAATTAATCTTGCAGCATCATCTAAACGTGGGTCTGGAATAATCACTGTATATTCTCTCGGAGCTACTTGTTCGATTTTAGTACTATATATAATAACTAAACATAAATCTTCTAAAGACATTTTATACTGTTCTTTTATATATCTATCTAAAGCTCTTTCTGTGCTTTTATGAGAGTATCTAAGCACATTATTTACAGCAGTTACACGTATTTTATCTTTTACTTTAAAAGAATCATATTTTTTATCCAAGCTTATTGAAAAATGCATGTACTAAACCTCGGATTTCTTCATCTTTAGAAGTATCATTTTTATGTTTATCGTGATAGATATTTAATGCAAACTCACTAATTAATTTTTGATTATTAAATTGAACATAGTTCCAAGCTCTACGCCATTGTCTATCATCTGCTTGATTCTTTTCTAATGCTTGTGGAATACTTAAAATATTCAATAAAGCATCTTTTTCTTCACCTAAATTATAAGCATTAAGACTTAAACTATCGAGTACTAAATGGAATAATTTATCTTTTGTAAATGATGGAGTAAGATAAGCTTTGAAAATTGATTCCAATGATTGATTATCAGATTTTAATTGTGCCTTTGCACCAAATGCTTGTTTATTTGCATCAACTAACTCCATATAATTAGTTCTTAATTTTCCATGATCGAAGAAAATTTGATCAAATAAATTTTCTTTATTATTGAATGGTTGTCCATCAATTTTAAAGTTATCTAGGATTCTTAAATATAAATCAAAAACTTTTTCAGATACTGAGAATGCTTCTCGATAAAAAATTATATGTTTTTTACCAAAGTAACCCTTTCCATCCATATCTTTTTCTCTAACATAACCATTTGCAGCTGCATTATGTAAATAGATATATCTAGCATCTGCGTCTTTAAACCATTGAAGACGTTCACAATTATTCGTATGTAAAAATCTAATAAATGGATTATCTTCTTCCATATATCCAAATTGAGTTACCTCTTGAGCAAATGCTTTACCTAAATCTCTTTTAACAATCTCAGCATTCTCTTTACCTCAATATTCTTCTAGATATTCATCATATTTTTCATCGAATTCTCTATTATCTTGTAAAATTAATGGGTCTAATATTTGTGTCCAATTTTTAAGTTCATTTGCTTCTTTTAAAATGTATTTACTTGGAGATTCACATAATATATATTTTTTCATTAGTCATCTCCTTCTAAATCTAATAATAAGTTATCAGTAGAGGTATCATAATCACTTACTAAAACTGGTTCATCTGTAGATTCATATTCTGGAGCAATTTCACATGCAACACTTGCCGGATAGATCATTTTAGTGTACATTGAAATAACTCTAAATAATCTTGGTTCTCCATCATCTAAACCAGTAGGAATCCAGAATAATGCTCCAACTTGAAGATCATGTAAATCGTATGGAACATGAATAATGGATGAATTTTCTTGTAATTCAGCTACCCATCCAACTTTTTTCATAGTCTTTTGATCTGGATATTGATCAAAGATACACCATACAGGCTCTTTTGGTTGATAATTACTTTTTAATTCAGCATTAAGATCGAATTCTTTATCTGAAAGTGGAGCTTGATACATAGCACGAACTCCACGCATTCTACACATTTCATTAAACCATTTTCTGTGAAATTTAATTTGTGGAGTAATTAATCTACCATAATCATTTCTTTTTTCTTCTTCACTACGTTTTTGATGTAAAAAGTCATCATTTTTTTGTTTAATATCATTAATTTTATTATCGTCCATATTAAACACCTTTCTTAAAAATAATGGATTGGATGACCAAGATTAGCCAGCCAATCCATTACTAATTAGTTATTATTAACTTTACCGTGAACTTTGTCACCTTCAACTGTATAATTATATTCGAAAGATTCAGTTATGAATTTCTTATCTTTAATATTTCCAGTTAATACTAAATTACAATCTTCAGATAAAGTCTTATTATAACCATTTAAGATTAATTTATCATTATCTTTGTAGATATCATTGAAAATATACTTTGTATCTAGAGTATTTCCAGATTTATTAAACTTAATTTTACCTTCAACAATTAATCTATTATTAACTAAATTAATATCACTTATTTTGAAGTTTTCTACGTTTTCATATATATTAACCAATGATTTAGATAAGCATTCCTCTAGACCATCCTCGTCAATTTCATCAAGCATTTCTTGATCAAATTCTTCTTTATTAGAATTATTAGAATTCTCTTGAGGTTGTTCTTCTTGATTTAATACATTATCAATTTCTGTATCTAATTGATCTAACATATGGTCTAATTCAGAATCTTCAGTAATTTTCTTAGCTTCAGTAGGTTTATCTTCACATTTTTCATTAAAAATATCACTAGTAATTAATTCTTTAAATTCAGCATCAGTTACATCATCAACAATTTTTTTATCATCTTTAGCTTCATCTAAATTTTCAAAAACTTGATTTATATCAAATAAATCGATAAGAGTTCCAATAACATCACCATGATGACCATCATCTAATTCATCTCTAGATCCATTATTTAAAATATCAACAACATTCTTTCTTACTGCATTATATAATTCAGTAACCTTATTATCATCTTTTAAGATTTCTGGAGCAATAATCCATTCATCATCCATTGGATATCCTAAAGACTCATAAGTAGATTCGAAGATTTCACCACATCTTGCTGATAGATCATAGAAATCACTTAATTTATTACCGTAAGTAGTCGAATCAAATAATCTATTATAATCTTCATCAGACATTGCCTCTGTTAAAATTGTTCCATTTGAATTATTATTGAATGCTTCTGTACGATGGTTCTTATACTCATCATAGTCATCCCATTGTTCTTTATTATATTCACCGCTTAATAAACCAGCATCATCTAAAGTTTTTAAAGTATTACCCATAGTTTTCCAACCATCATACTTATCACCATACTTAGCTCTTAATCCTTTAATTAATTCTTGTGGATTAATCTTAGGTGCTTCTTGAGCTTTAGTTGAATCTGCATTAGTATCAGTATTTTCGGTATTTTCAGCTTGAGCATTATTAGCAGGCTCAGCTTGAGTTGCAGCTGGTTGAGGTTCAGCTTGTTGAGCTTCAGGAGCAGAAGCAGGAGCTTGAGTATTTACTTTATTATCTTGACCAACAATACCTTGTTCACCAGTATTTTGGTTTTGTTGAACATTTTGATTTTGTTGATTATTATTTACTTCAGGATTAGGATTTTCTGCTTCATTATTTTGAGCAGAAGTATCTTCCCATGCTGAATTTCCAAAGACGTCATTATTTTTAGTTATTGGTGACGATTTAATAGTTTTATATAATCTATCTAAACAATTTTTTCCTTCTTTTGTTTGTTTACCATTAACATAAGCAGTAATAGTGTTTGTTGGAACCATAAATTTATTAAATTCAGTTAAAGCATTTTTAGTTTCTTTACTTCTTGGATTCTTTTGTGCTTCAGTTTGAACTTTTTCAATAGCATTTTTAAATTGAGCATAATTTACTTTAGGTGATAAAACGATTAAAGTATTATCTCGATCTGCTTTTGAATATGTAGTTAATTGTGTTAAAATTTGTTTGAAATCACTTGATGCAAAGAATCGTTGATTTTGACCAGACTGTACTCCACTTAAATCTCTGTCTTTACCAAAAACAATATAACGATTTCCGGCTTCTAGATCATTTTTATAAAAAGTATTTAATGTTTGAGCCCATTTGTCATTTTTATTTTCAACTAATTTTACTGATTCTGTTAAAGATTCATCTTTAGCTTTTTCACCTTTATCTTTGTCATCATTATCATCATCTTTTTTATCAGAATCATCTTCAGAATTTAATTCTTTATCTAATTCTTTTTCTTCTGATTTATCTAGTTTTTTATTATCCATTTCTTCTGGTTCTACATTTTGAATAGCTGTTTCATCAGCTTCGCTATCGAAATCAAATTCAGTATTAGCAAATGGATTAAAAGCTGGACGATTGAATTCTACTGGTTCAAAGTCTTGATTAAATGGATCTTCACAGTTTACACAATTATCATCTGCATGATATTCTGCAACTCCTGCATCACCATTATCTATAACCATTGTATCAGCTGATGGAGTAACTGTATCATCTACTTCATCAACACTAATTGTAATAGCAACAGCTTCATTTAAATCTTTTGATTTAACAACTTTAGCTTCACAATAATCATTATCAATTGTATACTCAACATCTAAATTATATTTATCTTTTACAATTTTCTTTACTTCTTCAGCTTTCTCTTTACCTTGACGGCACCAGAATTCAGCATGACCTCTTTTCTTTAATTGAATAACAGCATCATCGATGTCTCTACCATAGTAGTCATCGTCATCTCTCTTATCTTCAGTTAGAGAGTTTTCTTCAGTATAACCTGTAATTTGATCTATTGCTTTTTCAATTATATCATAAGCTCTATCTAAATGATTATCAACACAAATTTGAGATAATTCACCTAATCTAATATATCCAAGATTATATTTACTTACATCATTAATTTTTCCATCATTAACCATTTGACAGAATTCTAAATCATCTACATCAATTGTAACACTTTCAGTTAAAGATTCTTTAACTTCTTGATTATCTAAAGTCATAGCAAAAGTATTTTCATCTGAATTTTCATCAGATTCATCTTTAGAATTCTCAGTTGATTCTGCTTCTGCATTTTCTTCAGTAGTTTCTTTGTTATTTAATTCACCATTAAGAACGTCATCTGCATCTAAGTTATCATCTGAAGCATCTTCAGTATTTTCAGTATTAACTTCTACGCTTCCATTCTTAACAGCATCAGGAAGAGCTGCATCTAATGATTGATTTAATTCATCTAAATGAGCTTGTTTTGCAGCTTTAATTTCTTCATTCTTTTCATTCTTAATAGAATCTTCTAAAGTCGCAATTTCTTTTCTTAAATACTCAATATAAGTATCATGTTCTGCTAATTTCTTATCTAAGTCTTTATCTACTTCTTCTGTTAAACCTTCAACATAAGGATGTTGCTTAGCACAGAAACCAAAAGTTTCAATCTTATTTAAAGGCCATTCAACATTTAAAACTCCATCCATAGCTGATTGAACATTTTCAGCTGGTGCTTCAGGATGAGCTTTATATAGATCAGCTAGAATAACATCTAAGCTCTTATGAGTACTAGAGTCATCTAATAAGAAATCAGTGATTGCTTTATTCATACATTCTTCATCTAATTTCTCAACATTTTCTGTTAATACTTGGCCATCTGGATTTGTATTAAAAGATTCTTGAGCTGGCTCTTCATCTAGATTTAGATCTAAATCCATATCATCTAAATTTAAATCTTCATCTCCACCTTTTTCACCTGTTTCTTCTGGTGTTTCTTCAGGAGTTTCTTCGGTTGGTTGTTCTTCTGCTGGAGTTTCTTCTGCAGGAACATCAGTGCCTTGATTTAAATCTTCCTCAGTTGCTGCATCAACTTTACCAATTAATGTATAACCTGAAGTATTTCCACAATGTTGACATTCCTCACCAACATTGCATAAAGTTGGATCTTCTTCATCTTTTTCGATGTCTGCTTCATCTTTGTAGAATAAATTCATACATTGAGGACATTGAACAATAATTTTACCTACATAAGAAGGTAATAATTCATCTGGAGTTTTAGCATCTAAATCAATGATCTTTTCAATTCTTGATAACTTAGCTTGAGCAACTTCTGCTTCTCTAGCGTCAGCTGCATCGTTTAAATCTTGTGTATCTTCAAGGTCATATAAATCTTCAAATAAAGGTTCAAAGCATTTACCATAACCTTTACGTTCAACTAAATTTTCTTGGAAGCTTTTTACATTTCCTTCAGGTGCTGCATAATCCATATCACTTAGTGCAGTAAATGCAGATGATAAATCAAATTGAGTAAGTATTTTATTTCTATTCTTTGACATTTATGTTCTCCTATTTTTATCTAATTTAATGGTGGTATAACTGAGTCTTCTTCTTCAAGTTTTTCTCTTAAAGCTTTTAGTTCTTCTTGACCTTCAGTTAACATTTTTTCAGCATCATCACCCCATAGTTCATTTGAAGTAGTATATCTTGTTCTAATTCTACCAACTTCAACTTTTGTATGAGCTACAGCTAATTGAATTAATATATCTATTCATCTATCTGTTTGAATATCTTCAACTTTTTCAATTCTTGGAATATATTCAAGTGTGATTGCTTTTGGATTCAAACTCGTAAATATATAAACTAAATTATTTTGTTTATCCTCTTCGAAATCTAATTCAGTTGTTAAAGTATTTCGAATTTGGTTCATAGTACTCCAAGCACCATAATTATAAGTGTAATCTTGTACATTGTACATAGTACCACCATTACTCCATATTAAAAATTGATAAGCATATAGTGGGTCGGTATTAACATTTATATCATCTGTATTAACACTATTTCCATTTACTTTATAAATTTTTATTATAGAACTTGGTTTAAATTTTTGTTCATTTAGATTAATACATCGTTGGAATGGAATCGTCACTTTAGCAGTTTCATCGAAATATCGTCTTATTTCTCGAATCGATTCATTTACAATCTCATTAAGATCAACATCTTCTAGATCATGCTCTAGGTTGTCACCTGCCCAAACTTTACGTTTAATCTCTCTAATAACATCAGCTAAGGTTACATTCATATTAAACCTCCAAAACTAATTAATTTAGCATAGTATTAAACTTTTTTAAATTTTTTTAATGTTATTATGTTTAACATTATACGTATAATTTAGCAGATAAAAATAAAAAAGCTAAAAATAAATTTTAGCTTTTAATAATTCTTTCTTTCATTTATCATTGGTTTTATTCCTACATGGTCGCATATTTCTTCTGCAAGTTTAACTAACTCAGAATTCCATTTAATTGTATGAACATCATGCAGTCTAGGATCACAAACCCAATCTAGTTCTTCATAGATAAATACTTTTTCTACTTCATCAGATTTTACTTTAATCTTTTTATCAGTATTTATATAATTAGTTGTCTTTGTTGCATAATTATAATATTGCTTATCATTACCTATTAAATAATATTTTAAAGTGTCTCTATTAAATAATATTAAAAATGTAGCATTATATGGAAAACCAGTTTTTGTATCTTTGAAACCATATAATTTCATGGCTGATTCTAGTTCGCCTACAAAACTCTTTACTTCTACTTTTATTTTTATTCCAGAAGTTCCAGATGTTTCATAATATAAATCAGAAGCATAATTTCCAGCTCCACCATTAATTATATTATGTGTATTATCTCCATATTTAAATCGTATTGGATATTTAAATAAATTAAAAGGATTTATTGGTTTATTAATGCAACTCTGTTCTATTAAAGTCGTATTAGCAAATAATCCAATTCTTTGAGGTCCATTATATTTACCTACCATATCTGAATATATTGGTGCAGTTCGATTTATTTTTTCGAACGTTAATGCATCAGCTAAAGAAAACTGATCTAAATTTTCTACCAATCTAAAATAATCTTCGGCAGTTATTTCATCCTTTATTTGTGGTAATAATCGCTCATAGATTGATTTTAACTCTTTATCTGTAAAAATACTCATAAAACCTCCAAAACTGTTTTATATAATAATTATACAATAAAAAAGAACCTCTTTCGAGGCTCTTTATATTTTTTATTTTAGTTTAGATTAGTCAACAATCTTACCAAATACTAATAGACTTGGGTTAACAAGTGCCTTAGCATAGTAAGTAGAGAAGCCTTGAGCTAAACCACCATCTGGTGTACCTAATAGGTTAGTAGGAACGATAGCCATGTAAGGAGCATATACACCTGCAGATGAAACCATATCAGAACCATTTAAACCAATGAAGTATTCACCATCATTTAATAATGGAGATACATAAACTGCAAGACCATTTAATTGACCAGCTTTATAAGGACCATAGATCTTGTTAGGAGTAGTATCCTTATAACCTTGAACGAACTCTAATACGTTAAGAACGTCTGGAGCACATACCATGTAGTTAGGTAAGAACTTCTTAGTTCTCTTGTAGATAATAGTTCTAGCCTTAGATAAAGTATTTAAGAATGAACTATAGTGTCTGAACATATCAACACCAAGAGGTAAAGTCTTAGAGAATGTAGTTAACTTTAATTCATCAGCAGTAGTTTCAGCCTTAGCAGCTTGATATAACATATCTACGATTTCAGTATCGATTTCATAGTTTAATTCACCAACTGCTTGTTCAGCAATTTGCTTATCTAATGAGAAACCATAATCAGTCTTAGCTTGGAAAGCAGTGATTTGATCATACTTAACAGCGATACGTCTAGGTTCAGCTACTAGAGGAATATTCTTCATAACAGGTCCAATTGTTGGAATGTCTTTAGCAGGAACATTAGTCATTTGGAATTCATTTGAAGCATATAATGCTTTAATTGCATTGTCTGGAGCTACTGGAGCAGTTGTTGCATCAGCATCAACAGTATCATATTCGAAATGAGTCTTCTTAGTTACTGGATCAACAATAACATACTTAATATCAGCATATGCAACATTATTTCTCTTAGTGTATACTACACCACCAGTGTACATATCAGAACCATCAGCAGCAGTTCTATCTTGAGGAACAGCAAATGAACCCTTAACGATTTGGTTTTGAGCAGTTGATACAGTAACCTTAGTTTCACCAGCAGCTAATACATCTACGATGTATGCAGAAGTGAAGTTTTGACGAGCAGCATTCATTTCACCAAGACCGAATACACTATTGAATGTATCACCAGCATTTACACCACCTTTATTAGTTCTTGATTGATACTCTAAGTAAGCAACAGAACCAGAGAATGAAGTTAAAGCATGAGTAATAACTAAGTCATTAGCAATTAAGCTTGGAACTGAGATATTAGTTAAGTTTAAACAGAATTTCTTGTAATCACCAAGATCTGTTCTAGTTGTAGCGAAAGATTCTCTCATTGAGATGAATTTATTTGTGTTTTCAATTAACACAGCAGTGTTAAGTCTTGTTCTATCAGAAATCTTCTTACCGAAGTTTTCAGCAACGAAAGACTCAGCAACTTTAATTTGACGGCCATATTTTTCCATTAAATTTGCCATAATGTTTTTCTCCTATAATATTTTCTAATTTAAATTTTAATATTCCATATTTGCAAGTTCTAGAGCCCAATCAGCGATCTCATATCCAGCATCCTCTTTAGGAGCTTGTTGTCTTTGTAGGCCTTCACTGAATTTAACTTTAGTATTTGCATTTGTTAAAGGTAAATGACTCATATTTGACATTGTCATACCTTCATTTAAGATTTGATCACATACTTGATCTACATCATCTGTAGTATAGTTTTTGTCTAGTCTACTTGTGATCTCTGAAGCTCTAACGTTTAACATATTAGCTTTTGATTCAACATATTTTTGCATTACACCTAAATACATTGATTTGTACTTCTTAGCTACATCAGTTCTTTCAGCATATTTTTGCTTATAGTTTGTAGCTTGTTCAACTAATTGTTGTTTTAACTTAGTAACTTCTAATTTAGTAGAATCTAAACTTTCAGTTAATTTGTTATTAGATAATTTTTCACTTAAAGCTTTAATTTGGTTATCTTTTTCAGCTAACTGATTGTTTAAGTTTTGAATTTCTAATTTTGATTTCTTATATTGAGACGCAACCTGACTTGTTCTATTGAAAGCTTCTTTATATTGGTTAAGTTCCTTATCTAATTCATTAACCTTAGCATCACTAACTGTCTTTTCGTTTTCTAAAGTCTTAACTTTTTGTTCTAAAGCTTTATTTTCACGAACAGTTTTCTTGAAGTCCTCTATAAATGAATCGTCTACTAATTCCTCTGCTCCAGTATCACTAGCTGCAACGTCTTCGTTTCCGAATACATCAATAGTTTCTTCAGTTTCAGGATTATCTATGTTTTCATCGTTCTCTTCAGGAGCGATGGTACCACCTATAACAAGGTTGTCTTCATCAGTTTTATCAAAATAAAGATTAATATTCATTTCTTTATTATCGATTTCAACTGGTAGTACTTTTACTACTGCATCTTTATCAAGACCTTTGAATGCATCTGTAATTTCTTTTACAGTAAATTCATTCTTAGGTTCAAATTCTTCAGATTCGTCATCAGACTTGTCATCTTTCTTCTTTTCTGACTTGTCCTCTTTTTTATCTTTTTTATCTTCTTTTTTATCTTTATCTGAATCTTTTTCTTCTTCTTTATCTTTATCTTTATCTTCTGGTTGATCTTCGTCCTTTTTAGCTTCGTCTAAATCATCTAAGCCTTCATTTAACCAGCTATCGAAATCATCAATATTTACATATTCAATTTCAATTCCATCTGGTGTTGTTTTTGGAGCATTATTTAAATCAAACATTTTATCTGAGATAGCTTCAGTTACAACATTTTCTGGACTAAGATTTTCATCATCTAAGTTTATCTTTAAATTATCTAAAGCATTTTCCATAATTTTTCGATCTCCATCTGAAGCTGTACTTAAAGCTTCTTTTAATTCTCTCTTCATTTTCTTCATAGCGGTTTTTTGTTTTGCATCATAAGATTCAACGAATGTTAAACGTGCATCTTTAACTGCTGGAAGTAATACTAAATCAAAAGTTTGAAAATCATAAGAAGTTGGATCAACAGACTCATGTCCGTCATAATCAGAAATTAATTCACCAGAACCTCTTGAGCTAATACCTCATTTAAAACCATACTTAGCTAAAGTATAAACAATTTTACCACTTGGAGTATCTAGGATATCAACATAAGTAATTAAATGTCCATCTTTATCTTTTTTAGGTCTTTCTGGAAGAATAGCTGCAATGTTAATTGAAGTAGTTTCTTCTCTATCTCCTAATGGGTGGTCTAGTTCCATTGGAATACCACCATTATCAAACATTTCTTTTACTATTTCATTTTTTTCAAATACATTAGTCCATAACTCATCACCATAGAAACGATCATTTCTTGTTGGTGCGATGAATGAAGCACAAGGACCATAAAGTCTACCAAGAATTCCTCTTGATTGTTTTTCTTCAGGAGTTAATTCTTGAAAATGTAATGCTTCACGGATTTTATCTGTTGATAAATTCGTAGTGTTATTCATGAACTTACCTCCATTACATATCATTAATCAATTTGATTACAAATAATTTAGCAAATAATTCTTAGTTACTATTTTAAAAATTAATTACCTGCAGGTTCTGCAACTGGTGTTTCTTGTGCTGGAACTGCAATTCTAGAAGTAAATGTTTGACCATTCTCTAATTTTAATGTTGCAACATATTCACCTTCAACTAAAACACCTGCTTGAGGAATACTCTTTGTATCATCACAAGTCTTACACTTTAAATCAAAAGTACAAACATGTGTTTCTTCATTCCAACGAGCTTCAAGATTTTCATATTCATGAACATGGACTGCAACGAATAACTTTCTAACTTCTGTTAACTCTGGATCAACTTTACGATCAATAGCTCTATTTGCACCTAGTACATATCTAATTGCATCACCATCTTGATAGAAGTTAGCAGTTTTTAATGTTTGAGCTTTTGCTTTATCAATGATAGTTTCATCAGCAGCTGGATTTAAAACATCTTTAGTAGCATGTAAAGTTCTTACACCGTCTTCATTAACAGTATATACTTTTTTATAACCATTCTCTAATTTCATTTAATATCTCCTTAATTGTTAATTTGAGAAGTTGAAAAAGATTTAAAAATCTAAATCATTTAATTTAGCAGATTTTATAAAATAAAAATAAAAAAAGGTGAATTAATTCACCTTTTAAATGTTTAACTATTTTAAATATTTTTAAGATAATTCTCTTCTACCACTTATATATTCTAAAACTAATAAGTCTGATCGAACTAATCTTAATAATTTTTTACATAAATCTAAATTGCCAGTTTGTCTAAAATTTTCCAAAGCTTGTAATATTTCATTTAAACGAACTTCATTAAAGAAAATATCTGAAACGTTTTCATTCTTATTTTTATATAAGAAAATTTGAGTCAATAAGCTAGATAAAACTATTAATATTTCAGAATCATCTAATTCTTCATTTACAAGATTTACATATAATTGAGATTTTGATTTATTATGTTTTTGTCTAAGAACCTCATAGAAGTTTGCAGCATTCATGCCTTGGTTTTCTACAATAAATTTTAATACTTCTAATGGTACATCTTTAGATAACATTAATCTTCTAATATATGAATTTACTTCTTTACCTTTATCTTCTAGCTCTAATAATAAATTCATGCAATCATTTTTAGATAACATATTTAATTCCTTTCAAATATTAATTATTTATTTTTAGTAAAATCTACTTTATCATCTAATTCTTCTGGAGTTGGAAGATCTTCTGATTCATCTAGAAAGTCAACATCCTCATTTAATGTTACTGCATCTGGGTTAGTATTATTGAAAGATTCAGCTGTTGGTAAATCAGTAAGATTTAAGTCTAGATTTAAATCATCACCTTCACTAGCTGTTTCACCTTCAGGAGCTGATGCTTCATTAGCTCCACCTGTCTCACCAGTACCACCAGGAACATTTGCTGGCTCGGCATTAGCAGCTTCACCATTAGCAGCATCTAAAGCAGCTTGTTTAGCTTCCTCTTCTTTTTGTTTCTTAGCTTCAGCTTCAGCAGCTTTTGCTAATTTAATTTCTTCATCTAGTACTTGAAGAATTTCATCTTCACCATAATCAACCATCTTATATAAATTCTTTAAGATAATTAATCTACTACTCTTTGTTTCAACATCTTGGAATAAAGCATTAGCAGTTGATACAGCATTTAAACGATTTGTTAATTTTTCTCTATAATTAAGTTCTTCTTGAGAAACTGGAGGTCTCATCTTAATAGTGTATCTATGTACGTAAGATTTTAAACCTTTTTTAATACAATATAAATCTACTGCAGTATTAATTCCTTGAATTAAAGCATTTTGAACTTGAGAAACTTTCTTTTGGAAAATTGTTGAAGTAATAGTTAATGCAGTACCACCATTAAATCCAGCACCATCTTCGGTTAATCCGAAATATTGTTTAGGAATACCAAATGCACCGTAGAATCTATCGTTCCATTTATCTAAGTCAGTTAAATTCTTTGGATCATAATCTCCACCTACAGTATCAACTGTGATAGCACCTTTACCATTCTTAGTATTATTATAAATCCAGTTTTCGATTGGACCTGGGCTATTATAATCTGAAGCATTTTTACCACTTAAGAAAGCACGTTTTTGTTCAAACATATCTTTTACTTGGTGTAGTAATTGATTAGCTTTAGTTCTATCCATATTAGCTGTTTCAATAGAAACAATTCTAAATACTGATGAACGAGTTAATCTTGCAAGTAATAATGCGGATTCAATAAGAGTTTTTTCTCTCCAAATCTTATAAACATCATAGAATAATGATTTTCCTCTAATAACATCAAAAGCATAAGTTGTTGATTTTAAATTTGAACGATTCTTAGCATTCTTATCTTTAATGTCAGGTTCCATTATTAAATCGATAGTCTCTGGGAATCTTGATTGACCATCTGATAAATAAATATGAATATAATCTTCAGCATCATGAAGTATAATATCATTTGATTTAACTTTATAATTAAATGATCCACCACCATTTAATGCATTAGAATTTAAACCAGTATTAGCTGCATATGCATCTTGATTAGCTAATTGAGTAATATCATTTGGAGTTTCAACATATCCAAAAGTAATATCATTTTGATTTAATTCAAACATAGTAGCAGGATCTGGAACTAATTTTAATCTCCAACAGAATTCATCATTAGCATTCTTTAAATCTAATTGAATAGTTTCGTTTAAATGAGATTTAGCACTATACATATTTTGAATACTTTGTGAATTAAAAATTGTATTTGTAAAGTCTGAATTTCTTAAATTTTTTAAATAGATATCACCGTATTTAACAAGATTAAATGCCCATCCAAAAATATTTTTATCTACATTCATAGTATTTAATACATAATTTACGAATTTACTAATTTTTGGATCATCAGACTCAGCTCAAACAATATGACCATTATCTCCAACTTCACAAACATTTTCAGTTAAAATTCTTGCAATAGCCGAAACTGATGCATCTTGGAACATTGTGTCTAATTGACTATACATATAGTCTCTTGAATTTGAAATTTGTGTAAACTTTTCAAGTTCTGAGAAATTTACTCTATCCTCTAATCCACCTAAAATTAAAATGTCTTCTAACGTTTTATTTAAATCTACATCTAATCGAGTATTATCGTTATTATTAGGAGTCGCTTGAATTAGTGTTCCTACTAATTGAGATGCTTGTTTTTTAATTTTTTTAGTTTTGTTATCATTTTCTGGCATTTTATTCTCCTAATTATTATATACAAATTATTCCATTAGAAATTGCTATTGAATTTATAGCATCATCATCTATTGCAGTATCATCTAGGTCTCCATAATATTTTGGATTACCATATTCATCAACTTCAATATATTTTTCTTTAGACATTACATTTAATAGATTTTTTCCAAAATCATGTTTTTCAATCTCATTTTGACTTGTATTACTTGGTTTTGAAATTTGAACAGTTGTTTCAATTGAATCACCAAAATCAAATGAATATTTTTCACCATTTTTACTAGCTGTTCATACTGCACCACAGACTGCATCGGCTTGGTCCTTAGAACCATATTTACCATTTTCAGGGTGGTTGATGTGTCCATCAGCTTCACGTTCCAATCCTAATAACTCTTCAGTTAATAGTTTAGCTTTGTCATACATTATGAAACGGCGTTCATAAATTGCTGTTTTAAAATAGTGATAAGGTAAACAAACTTTCTTTTTATTTTCTAGTGATGTTGTTCTATCTACTGATAATACTTCTGTTTCAAATCCATCAGCTTTTAATTCTTGTAAAAGAGTAGCAGATTGGTGAGTATCTGATGTAATCATTTTAATATCAAATCCATTATCTTTTAACCAATTTATAAATATTCTATGCTTTATTGAACTAATATGTGCGCCTCTAGGATTTTTAATTGAAACAGAGAAAGCTAATTTATAAATTAACATCTGAGATTCTACACTAGATTCTTGTAAAATTAATTTTGATAATTGACTAAAATCATTTTCAATCATTTTAGATTTATCAAATGATTCATCTCTACCAGTTATTCATACGCCTGCAATACCAGTCATGTCTCCAGACTCAGATAAGTCTAAGTGAATAAATAATGGTTTTTCTTTGTCTTTATCACTAACTCTACTTAAATCAAAGTATTCTGAATATTGATGTAAATCATCTTCTCCATCTCCAATTTCAAGTATATCATTCAGGAATGGATTTTCATAATCAGTAGTTTTTGTTTTAACTAATCTTTCACCTGAAATATATTTTAAAGATGCTGCTGTTGCAATACCAATTATAGAACAAATTGCTTCATCAAGGTTTAATTGGAATGTATCTAAGTATCCAATTGGAACTTGTCACATTGTATAATTTTTATTTCTATATTCATCAACTAATTCTGGAGTTGCATCTAATGGTAATAATTCGTTAGCAAGAACTTTATCTCCAATAGCTACCCAGAATTTTTGAGGTGAATCTTTTCTTGGGTCAACTACCCATTGAGGTTCATCTACAATTAAAGTATTTTTACTTTCATTCTTTTGTTTATTTTGAATAAATTCTTCTAGGAAAGATTGTTCACTATCTTTTGAAGATGCGATAATATTTAATGTAGGTAAGTAGGTACCACGCATGAAACGTGATTTCATACGAGCATCTACTTGAGTAATAATTTTCATCATTCTCTTCTTAGACTTAACTGGGTCTTGAACAAGAGAGAAGTTAACTTCATCTGTAAAGTTAGCAAACAAAGCACGACCTATGATCTGATTATTACTTGAAGCACAAATAATTTCAATATGTTTATCAGTAACATATCTCATATTAGTTGTACCATGCATTTCACCATGACTCATAAACCATTCACTAGCTAAAAGCATTGAATTCATTTTATCTAATGCAACACCTCTAGCATTTTCTAATGTAATATTCATCATTGAAATACTTAATTTATCAATACTTTGCATTCCATAATATTGATATGGATCTCTTAAACAAAGTAATCTATATAATAAATATAATAAACAAATAACTGCTATAGTTGATTTACCTAAACCGATAGCTCCTGTAAATACTATAGTATTATATTTTGTTGAAGTATTAGTTGGAAATATATCTTCTAAACATTTTTCTCAGTATGGGAATACTGTAAACTTACCTTCAGCATCATATAATGCATTTCCTAAATATCGTTTGTCATGTAAGAATGTATGAATATCTACTGGAAATTCGTCCCATTCCATAGATTGTAATGAATCTAAAAGTTCAGATTTTCCAGTTTTAGAATATTCTTTTAAAATTTGTAAAACGACTTTTTGTTCTTCAGTTGAGAGTTTATTAAATTTTTCTTGATCAAAATTCATAATATTCTCCAATCTGGATATATTATATATTATATATATAATACAATATTAACTATACTGGTTGTTCTTCATCTTCTTTAGGAGGTTCAATAGGTTTTGAAGCTTCTTTATCAGCTTTTTCAGATTCTTTTTGAGCAAGTTTATTAGCTCTTTCTGTCTCTTTAACAGCTTTTTGTAAATTCTTTTTGTTTGGATCAACTTGTTGTTTAGTATTTTCTTCTTTTTGTTCAGCTTCAAGCTTATCAGCGTAAACAGGGTTAATATTAGAACCTTTTTGGAATTTACCTCTATTTTTACCATACTCATTAATAGCATCAATAAAGCTTTCGTTTGAATCTAAACAATCTTGTAATGTTTCTTTATCTAATAAATCTTGTTCAACCATTTCATCACTAGTAATTCCATATAATTTAGGGAATATTAATTTTAAGAATAATTTTTGAGACTTTTCTGACATATAATGAATATAGTTATTAATAACTGAAGCAACTTTTAAAATTCAATCTCCATTATTTAAAACTAATAAAGAGTGTTTACAACCACGACCTTGATCATCATTTGGATTTGCAATTCCTTTACCTTGTCCTGGGTCATGTGCTGAATCTAAAGTAGAAACACCTCTTATAATATTCCAATGTGAAAAATGGTATTTATGATCTGGACATGTACAATTTATTTGTAAATCAGCACTATTAAAAATTTTAGTTAATGCTTGAACAACAATTTTATATTCTAATTTGAATTTATTATTTTTTAAAATTTTTGCTAGTTCAGCAATAACTCCATCCATTCTAACTGTAACTAAATATTCATCTGATTCTCCAATTACAGGAATTTCTACTTCTAAAACATCATTTTTAAATAATTGATTCATATCAATTTTATTATATTGTTTTACTGTTCTAGCAATTTTTGATAATTTCTTTCTTTCAAATCTATTTTTTCCGTATTTTTGATTTTTATATGGACCAGCATTTCTTGAAGTTGAAACTAATTGCATTCTAGTATCTTCGGTGAAAAATTGTTTAAATAAATCTCTTTCGCCATCTTTATGAATTTCAATTTTCTTACATTCAATAATTTCAAGATTTTTTGTTAATAAAATATAAAAATCTGAAGTACCAACAGAATATTGAATAGCATTAATTCCTAATTTATTTAAATAAATTGATAAATATTCGAACCAAGCTTTATTTCTCTTACTATCATTTACATCGAAAGCATCAATTAACTTATACATATCAATTAATTGTTCAATTTGAACGTTTTGTAATTGAGGTGCATTTAATATATCACAATTAGCATTTTGAAATTCATCATTATTTAAATTAATTCCATAGCTATTTAATATTTTATTAATAATATTTTTAGCTGACCAATCAAATAAATCAGAAGAGAAAATTAATGGATTAATATTAAAATCTAATGTAAATGCATAAGCACTTCCGATAGGAATATTTAAATTGTCTCTTTTTTGAAAATAATCGACAGCATCTAAATCAGAAGTAAAATGTGTAGTTGTAAAATCTAAATTTAAAATATCTTCTTCATTATTTATCCAAGAATATAACTGAATAAGTGCCATATAATTCTCCACTAGACATCAAAAATTTACGCTCAGGAAGCGTTTTAATGTTTATTTGAATATTCATATATAAACGATAAAAAACGCATTTTTACGTAATAAAATATTAATCGATCAGATAATTTAGCAATAAGATAACATAAAAATAAAAAAAAGATAATAGCTGAGCTATTATCTTCTGTATTGTGCTTTAAACTTTTCTAATTCCATTAATTCTTCTTGAGACATCTCGAAATCTGAATCTGGGAAGTCTGGAACATCATAAGTATCTGAATTAGATTGAACTGGAGCATCATAATAACTATCTAATCCACCAGCAGTTACAGCTTGTTGATTATAACTCTCATTCATTCTTTGTTGATTTTGTGGAGCAAATACTGCATCACTCCATAAATCATCATCTAATTGAGGAGCTCTAGTTTGTTGAGGCTGAGGTTGAACTCTTTGAACCTGTGGTTGAGGATTTCTATTTACAGGTCTTTGTTGAACTTGAGGTTGAACAGGTTGTGGTCTTTGAACTTGTGTTCTTTGTAAAACGCTTTCATTTACCTTCTTTACTTCAGGTTCTTTTCTAACAATTTCAACATTTGAACCAATAGATTTTAATTTATTTTCAAAAGTACCTACTAGAATTAAATAAGTATCAATTAAATCATTCAATACCTCTTCGACATCTTTTGTATCAGAATATTCAGCTTTAATTCCATCAATATCAGCTTTTAATGTAGCAATTCTATCCCAAGCATCTGAAATATATGTAGATAGGAAAATCTCTGGAAGTTTTTGTTTCTTTTCATTTAAAATCATTTAAATTTCTCCTAATTATATCAATATATAATATAATACAACTTTTTAATTAGTTTTCTAAATTTTCTAATGATAGTTCTTTAGATAATACTTCATTTTTTAAATCTTTTAATTTATCTAAATAACCTCTGTTTCTAAATTCTTTAAAACATAAATTTTCTAAAGAATATTCACCATTTTCATCACTCATACCTTTTTTACGTTCTTCATAGATATCAGTAATTAGTTGTTCAATTTCTTCAACAGATGGATTTTCAAGAATTTCTTTATATCTGTCTTCATAAGGTTTAACTAATTCTTCAACTTGATCAAAATCTATATCAGGAATATTAGCTTGAACCGGGTGAACAATCCAATCATTATCTTTTACAGAATAAATACCGTTACTTCTTAATGGAGTATCATCTGTTTCAACATAAACTTCAACTGGAATTCCATAGAAACTAATATCCATCTTTCTATTAAATAAAGATTTATAAGCACCATATAATAATGGATATAAATTGTCTGGACAATCTAAATCATCTGTATTAGCAATAATATGAATATCTAAATCTGAGTCTTTAGTATAATTATAACTTACGTTAGAACCAACTAAGATAATATCTTCAACATCGATTTTAATTCCATCTTCTTCTAGATCAGATAAAAAATATTCAACAATTAAATTAATTTTATCTAAAACTTCATCTTTTAATTTTTCATCTTCATTAAATAATTTTGGATTTAACTCTTCATGTTTTTCAATATCTTCTTCTAATTGATCAGATTTACCTTCTAAGTTATCCATGTTATCCATCATGAATTTACGATTTTCTTGCCATTCATCTTCACTAAAATCTACTTTATAATCAAACATTAAAGATTTAATTTGATATAGATATAGATTAAATAAATTTAATAATGATTCTTTTACACTATCATTTTGAGTAGTTTCAATTTGTTTTCTTAATCCATATAATTTTGATTTAGCATTATTTTTGTCAATAAAAATTAAATCTTCATTTAATTTATCATTTAATTCATCATGGTCTTTTGGATTAAATAATGTTATTTCAACATCAAATACATCATCAATAGTATCTAAAGAAAAATCAGTAGCAACTGGAGCTCAACCAGTATTTTCTTCTAATTCTTTAAATATTACACTTAAATCTTTAAAATAATTAGACCAAGTACCACAGCCATTTAAACCACCACCAAGTCTAAATACATAGCGCTCAGTTTCGTGGTCTACAGTTCCTGGCTCACCTTTTTCTTTATAATATTTAATAGAATCTTCATCATATAAAACATAGTTAGAAGTTTTTTCTGCAGTTGGAGTTTTTAATTTTAATATTTCTTTTTTAATTTTCTCGATATTATCTTCTGGAGCGAGCTCTTCAAATAAATTTCTGAAAATATCCATAATGCACTCCTAAATATTTGTTAATTATTCTTCATCTTCATCTTTTTTATCGTAATAACTATTTAATCCTTGCATTCTTGCTGGAATAACAAATTTTAAATTACATTCATCACAGCAATATCCATGTTTATATGGTTCTGCATTGTTTCCATAACCTTTATATGGTTCACCACAAATACAACAGATTTGTTCTTCATTTGCATCTTCAAATAATTTACGATCACCTTCATAAGTATCAAAAGATAAATTAAATGGATCTTCATATTTTACTTCAAATCCTTCTGTAATCTTTAACTTATCTATATTTGGATATAGAGCAATGCCACCCCATGTTCCACGATAATAAATATCGCCCCAAGGATCTTTACCTACTTCAGTAATAGTTCCTTCTTTACCAGCATAATCATCTGCAGCTGGATCGTTTGGATCAATTGAAATTATTGTAACTTTCTTTCCAACTAAATCTTCCATATTATCTTCCTTTGATTCAACGAATGTGTTTTGAGTCATTCTATCGTCATAATTTTGATCGAATTCTGACTTTGTAATTTGATCTGGTGATTTTCCTAATTTAGGACGTTCTTCTTCATGTTTAATGAATAAGTCATAATCCATTACTAATACACCATTTTTATCTCTTAGTGCATGCTCATCGTACGTATAAATAATATCATCATTACTTAATTTTTGTACATCATCATGGTCATCTAAGTTCTTTAAAGTATACACAGTACAGTTCTCACCAGCATCAGCTACATCTATTAAAGCTTTTAATACGTCTTTTTTATTTGCACAGAAAATATTTTGAGGTCTAATATAATATCTCTTAGTTTCACGTTTTTCTTCTAAATCTTGATCTAGATCTTCTTTAATATACTTAACAACAGGAGCACCATATGTAACATTCTTAGTTGATAAATAATAAATTTGATTTGAATATAACGCTCTTACTCTAGGTTTAGCAATAACTCCACCTTTATCTAATTTAGAACGAGTTTCTAAATTATCTTCTTGATCAAACTCAACAGCAGAAATAGTTTGTTCGTCTTTAGCAATTTCATCTAAAACTTTACGTTTTAATTTTTCCATATTCCAACGATTAGATTTTTTATCTAGTTTTTCAGCAGTAGAAAGAACTAATTGAACTAATTGATCTCTACCAATTTGTTTAAAGTTTGGCCATTCTTGTCCTTTAATAGTTAATTTAAACCAATAACAAACTCTTGGTTTACTTCCAATTGTTGGATAGAATAAAATTGTTCTAAAATCAGTAGTTTTATTAACTTTATCATCTCTTTGAACTAATTTACCAACTGAATAATAATCAGCTGAGAAGTCACCTTCTCTATTAGCACCTGGTTGATAATCTAGATGTGTACCTTTGTCATTATCTAATTGAGCAACTTTTTTAGCTACCGCTAATCTAGCATCTCTATTATTATCTAAGTCAGCTCTTGCTTCAATATAATCTATTCCAGTATATCCAACTAATTCTGTTGTTTTTACAATTTTAAATAAATCAACTAATTCTTTATATAAATATAATGGTCTAACATAACCAACTTTAAATTCTTCTTCGATTTCCAATCCAATTAAAGCATCTTCAATTTGCTTCTGATCAAGAATCTTTACTTCATCTGGAATTTCAAAGTCACCTTGAACATGTACTGCATTACTATATGCAGTTGCTTCATTTAATCCTTCAGCCATTCCACCGTTTCCACCATCACCAGTTGATGGAGTAGTAGTTGTTTCACTAGTAGTTGTAGGTGTTGTTGTATCTACATTTACTTCTTTATTTGAATCATCATCTGGAAGTACAGCATCTTTATTAAATTGGTTCATATTTAAAGATAAATTTCCAGTAGTATATGTACAATTAGAATATTTTTTCTTTTTACGTTCTGCCATTATAATTCTCCTAATCAATTTTTAAGATTAAAAAATCTGTATAAGCGTATTTATGAAAGGAATAAGTTAATACGCTTATACAGATAATTTAGCAATAATTATTTAATTTTTTTATTAATCTAATGAATATTGTTTATTCCAAAGTGCACCATGTAAGTACTTACATAACTTGTCTGAACTGTCTCCACCTTTCCATACCCAGAAGACAGCACCTTCTAGTTCAAGAGTTGGATAACTTGTTTTTTCATAATCTTGTAAATCACTATCTGTTACAATCATAACATTAGTAAATGTACTATTTCTAATTTGTGTGTATATTTCTGGCCAAGCGCTAGTTCCACCACTACCTTCATTTTTTGGAGTATCGTAAACTGAACTATCGAAATATTTATACTCTAAATCTAGAAGTCCATCATCTTGATAAGCTTTTAATCCAGAACATAAAGCTCGTGCTTTATCAAAGTCTTCTTTATGCCAAGAACCAGATTGGTCAATATAAACTCTCATATATGGTTTCTTATCATCAAGTCTACGTTTATCTTGGTGACCTTTTCTAATCATATTATTATCTTCAGCATGTCTATTCATAATTCTATATGATTTTATAGAAAGCTTATACTTTTCTACTTGCATTCCGATAAGTTTTTCGATATCACGTTTTAATTCAGCTGCAGTATAAACTGCTTGATATGCATCAGCTGAATTAGACTTCTTTTGAGCACCAGAGTTCTTAATAATTTCTTTTTCTTCTTGATCGATTTCCATATTAGCAAATGGATCATTATTTAAAGCTGTTACTACAGAACCTCTCTTCTCTAAATCTTTACTTATAGAGATTTGTAATATTTGACTTAGATCATTAATTCCTTGAAGAAGAATATCTTCAACTTTATCTGAATCCTCATATACATGATTTTCAGCATCTTTTAAATCTTCTAAATCTTTCTTTAATCTATCTTTAGTTGATTTATCTAGTTTCTTATCAAATTTATTATTTTCTAAAACTTTTGAAATATGCTTTTGAAGTCTGTTTATTCTTCTCAATCTATCTTTAGCTTTAGCTTCATTTTTTTCACTAGGTAATTCTAGAGTATCATCATCTGCTGAATTGTCTTTTGGTGTATTTTCTTTTTCTTTATCGTTTGACTTTTCACCATTTTGATCTTGTGGATCTTTATTAGCTTTTGAATCTGAAGATTTATTATCTTTATCTGATTTATTTTTATCTGATTTTGTTTGACTAGACTTATTATCGCTGTCGTTACCTACTTCAAAATTATTTTCGTCACTATCAGATCCTGCCTGATGTTCTTTAGAATCTTGATCAGAGTCTGAACTACTATCTGAACTACTTTGACTACTTGAAGAAGAATCTCCACTTTGATTTTCTGAATCATCTGAGTCTTTAGAATCACCATTCTTTCCTTTTTGATTTTGGTTATCATCTGAATTATCTTCAGAATCTTCACCATCATCTAATCCACCAAATTCATTATCATTATCTTCATCACCTAAATCATCTAAATCCAAATCATCAATGTCAGTATTATCTAGGTCGTCTAAATCATCCAAATCGTCCTTATTTTGATTTTTACCTTTACCATTAGAATTATTATCTTGGTCCTCTAAATCGTCTAAATCTGAGTCATCTAGGTTATCTAAATCTGAATCATCAAAGTCATCTAGATCGTCTAAATCGTCTAGATCGTTTCCGTTTCTATTCTTTGGAGGCTTTCTATTATTTGAATTGTCAAGATTATCTAAATCATCTTCATCTTCAAAGTCACCACCATCATCTGATCCGCCATTATTTTCATCTGATTGATCATCTTTTTTATTCTTTTTATTCTTTGATTGACTGCTACCACTATTTCCACCATTATTGCTGTCATCATCGTCGTCATCATCATTTTCTTCTTTAGATGGAGTATCACCAAGGTCGATTTGTTTTTGTTTTTTCATTAAGTCTTCTGGATCATCAAAATCCATCGACATTCCAGCTCCACTTTGATTATCTGGACTTAATACTGGTAAGTCTGGATCTATCTCCATTGGTGGTAGGTCATCTGGCATTGGAGGCATTCCACCTCCACCACCTTGTGGACCTTCAGGTTTAGGTTGCTTTTTTTGTAATATTTGAACTAATGCATCTGCATATCCTTGTAATGCATCAAAAGTTCCGACTGTTGCTTCATTATCTACTTTCTTTAATAAATCATCTTTTTTCATTAAATAGCTCCATATCTCATCTCATAGTCTTCTTTAGAAAGAGTTCCATAAGAAGTTTTATTTGCAATAACATTTGATGCAGCAATTCGATTTAAAATCTCTTCTAAATCTTTTGAAGAAAGATTCTTATAAATATCTTTAACGTTATTCATAATTTCATTATAAGCATTCTTATATTCTTGAGTGTGGAATTTTCTTTGAACGTCTACAACAGGTTTTTCGGCGATATTTCCTAATAAATATTTAATAATAGATGCAGTAATAGACTTTTGTTCTGGAGAAGTGATATAAATCTTTTCTGGTTTGCCATCGACTAAAATCTCTCCAAAATATAATTTATCTGTTAATTTAGACTCACCAATTTTTCTTAAAGCACTTTTTAATTGGTCATCTGACTTATCCTTTAATACCTCAAGAATTCTATTTATAATAATTTGTGTTCTTCTATATTTTACACCTAATGAACGATAGTATTTTGATTTCTTTATTTGTTCAATACCATGAGCTCCAGATTTATCTTTTGTACCAAATGTTGATGTTGGAGCATCAATTCTAGCATAAGATGAATTTTTAAAATAAGATCTATCTATCATGTTTTTTGGAGCTGCATTTTTAATATTATTAAGTACGTTTTGTCTAACTTGTTCTAACTCTTGTAAACTTTTTTCATACATTTCTTCAAGAGTTAATTTCATCCAAGATTCTCTATGGTCTTCTGTAACTAATCCGCTAATAGTTTTACCATTTAAAACCATATAACGAACAGTATTTTTATCGATCTGTGAATATCTAAAATTAGAAATTTCATCATCCATAATTATATTTAAAAAATCTTGAAACGAATTACTATTTGCTAAGTCTTTCCAAGAATTAGTACCTTTAACTTTTTTTGCACTTGCATTAAGTTTATTAATCATTCTTAATTGATGCATCATTAGATTATGAGATAATTCATGTCTAAGAAGTACATCTAATTGGTCAAAAGTTTGAGGATTCGTTAAGAATCCTCTACTTATGTAAATGACTGGTTTTGTTACATCTGTTGAAATTGCAGCAGTAAAATCTGGATCATCTTGAATTTCAACGATATTTAAATCATAATAAAGTAAACGTTTAGCAAACTTACTATGTTTTTTATTAATTAATAATTTAATTATCTGATTTTTCCAAGTTTTTTCTTCTTGAGTCATATAATCAGTTGCAGATTCACGTAGATTATTAAGTTTATGCATATAATCTCCTTATATTGCAATTAAATTTAATTACATTTTAATATTATCTATACTATTGTTAATTGCATTTGTAATTGCATCTAATTCTTGTGTATTAACTGCATTACCAGTTGCTGAATCTGTACTACTGTCATTAGCGAATAAATCATTATCTATTTCTTCACCATTTTCTGCTTGTTTTACTAAATCATCAAATTCAGTAGCAACATTATCATCATTGAATTCATCTTCAACTTCGTCTGGATTAACGTCATCGTCATCAATAGCTTGATCTAATTGAGAAATATCACCATAACCAGGAATATTTACTGGAGGTTGTTTATAATCTTTTAAAAGTTTTTCAAGCATATCTTTATCTTTATCTAAGATATTTGACCAGTCTCTTAAATCATCTTCGGCTTGGTCAGGTAAATCTACAAGATTTAATGGAGCAATCTTACCAATATAATCTAAGATTTGTTGTGCCATTGTTGCTTCTGGATGATATACTAATGATGCAATTAATTGAGTTAATAATCTTTGGTTAAACATTGTTTTGTCACCATTATATAAGTCTTGTAAATCATCTTTAGTATCAAATCTAAAATCTGGAGAAGTAGTTAAATAAATTGCTATATGTTTTTGTAAGAATGTTGTAGCATATACCCAAGCATAAGCTGGATCTGCTTCAGAAGTATCTTGATTTGCATCAGTAATTGCTTTTAACTCTTTATCAAAATACCATTTAAAATATGATGCTGCAGCTTTTGGAGATGAGTCAAATACTACTCTACGTAAGAATCTACTCATTTCAGCATCATTTAACTTAGCAGCACCTTTATCTTGAGGTACAGCTGGGTTGATAGCTGCTACTGTAAATAACATATTTTTAAAGAAATGGTATCCTTGTTTCTTTTCAGTATCAACTTGTCCACCAACTTGACCATAAATACAGTGCTCACCAATTAATGTTAAAAGTGAAGCTCTGATTTGGTCATCAGTTTGTCTATTATATTCATCTAAGAATAAGATTGAATTTGGTTCTTCAAGTGGAGCTAATAATTTAGAATAAGCCATAACAATTGAGTTCTTATCACTATCATTACTTAAATCTCTCATTACAGCACCATTAATTGCTAATTCTAGATCTGGGTCCTTTGCATTTACTGCAACTAGGTTAACACCATTAGCCTCAGCCCAAGCTTTAATAGTAGCAGTTTTACCACCACCAGGAAGACCTTCAACTAATATATTGAAATCACGTGCAAAGTTTGCGTCTGGTTGTTTCTTAACTCTTTGTTTAATTGCTGCAATTTTTGAATCTCTTAATGAACGATTTAAAACAGAATAAACAGCATTCTTAGGTAAATTTCCACCTTTAAGATCTAATAAGTTTTGAAGATCAATAACTTGTCTTACCTTTGATGGTTTTGAAGGTTTTTTAGTTGTACCTACAACATCACCTGAAGGTAATGTTTTTGCATTATCAACATGAGCTTCAGCTGGCTTTGGTTGTTCTTGTTTAGGTTGAGGAGCTGGCTCTGATTTAGGTTGTGGTTGTGGTTTAGATTGAGGTTGAGGCGCTTGTTGTTCTTTTGGAGCAACCTTTTGAATTTTTTCTTCATCACCATCTAAATCATCTAATCCATCTAAATCAGCATCATCGAAATCGATATCATCTAAATCTAGGTTATCTAAATCTAGATCGTCATCATCACCATCTGCTTCTCTTAATGGTTTTAAATTTTCAATAATTTTTGTTTTCTTAATTTTCATTTCTAACTCCTAGTAATATCTTCTAAAAGCTTCATCATATGCTTTTCCATATTCATCTGACCAAGTTTCAACACCGTCATCATTAGTTATAGATTCTTGAACTGATTCAAATAAATCTTTGGCTGCAATATATGCTTCACCAAATTCAGTTTTAATTTTATAGAACTTACGAGTAAATACTTCTAAGTTTCGTCTCCAGTTAGGATCGACTTCGAATAATTTAATAGCTTTAATCTTTAAGTCACTTACTACAATATTATTTGTATCAATTCTTCCTTCTGGATTAGCTAAAACTTGATCTAATACATGTTGAGCTTCTTGAGGAGTATTGAAGAATAACATTTGATTTTGTAGTGTAGATGAACCTGCAATATGAACTTTTAATTCACCTTTATCATTTAATCTATCAGTGTTTGGTTGTAATTTCTTAGGATTAATATCACCAATTTCACCAGTTCTAGTATTTAATAATTGTTTCTTTAGAGGCATAACATATGCTTTTGGAGTTTTATTACTAGTCTTATTAGCACTACCAGCTATAATATAAATATATCCACCTGAACCAGTCATTTCAATTGGACTACCTGGTGTACCAATTAAATCGATTACATATGGAGACATATGAGGATAGAATGAACGGTCTGGTTTCTTTCTATCTACATCTTTATTTCTAGAACGTTTTACAACATCACTTTGATTTCCATAGTAATGATCTCCATCTTTTACTCTTTTTCTTCTCTTTCTCTTTGGCTTAGCTTCACCTTCAGCAGGTTGAGCTTCTGTAGGTTGTGCTTCAGGTTGAACTTCACTAGCTTGAGTTTGTTCTGGTTCTGCAGCTGGTTCTTGTGTAGGTTCAGCTTCAGCTGTATCAGCTGTAGGTTCTTGAGTTACATTTGTTGGCTCAGTAGTTTGTTCTGGTTCTTGTGTTGGTTCTTCAGATTGTGTATTAGAATCAGCTCCAGCAAATAAACCATGTTTAATTAATAATTTACCAAAGTTTGAGTCTTTAAATGCATCAACTTCATAAACAGAAGGAGCACTAGATTGATCCCATACTAAACCTTTAAGTTTACAGAACATTGCAAATGCAACAAATACTTGTTTTACACTTAAATTAAATTCTTCACCACCTAATTTATAAGTATAGTTATTAGCGAAAGCTCTAAAATATTCATCTATTTCTGAAACTCTATAGCTCTTTTTCATTAAAAGAGAAATAACAAATTTAGATAGTTTATAGAATCTTTCATTAACATTAGTTACATGATCAGAAACATCTGTATTCTTAGCTGCTCTAATAACAATTTGTAACCACTTATTCAATACTTTTGTATTAATTTCCATGTTCTACTCCTATGTTATATTAATTGAAATTTTAATTTTCAAAATATCAATTAATTTAGCAAACTATTATTTTTTAGTAAAATAAAAAACGTGAAATGTCACGTTTTTACTTTTTGTCTTTTAATATATAATGGCAAGATGGATATCCAGAACAACCGTAGAATAATTGACCCCATCTGTTTCGTCTTAATTTTAAAGGACTACCACATTCAGGACAGATCTTTTCTCCATCTGTATTAATTTTTCCTTCACTATTATTTGCAATAGATTCAGTTAATGTATTATAAAAATTATTTAAAGCTACTAGTTTTTGTAACTTTCCTTCAGCTATTAAATCTAATTCATGTTCTAGTTCATTAGTATATTGTAAACTAATTAAGTTAGGAAATGCTCTAGTTAAAGTTGTAGCAGTTAATCTACCTAAATCTGTTAATACCATTTCTTTTCCTTCTAATTTACAATATCCACGAGATTCAGATAAGATAGTATCAATAATAGTTGCATAAGTAGATGGACGACCAATACCAGCTTTTTGTAATTCTTTATTAAATGTTGCTTCAGTATATCTTGGTTTTGGTTTAGTTGATTTTTCTTGACCATCTAAAGAACATTTTTCTAGAATTTCACCTTTTTTAAAAGTTTCTTTTACATAAATATCATCTTCATTTTCATCATCATCTTTATAAGAATAAACTACTCTATAACCTGGATCAACAATTTCATTAGAAACTAATGTAAATAATTGACCATTATTTTCAATTAAATAAGTTGTTTCTGAAATAGTTGTAGGAGGTAATGCTGAAGCAATTGTTCTTTGCCAAATTAATTTATATACTTTTAATAATAAATCATTTTTAATATATTTTGCAAGTTTTTCTGGTGTCATTGATGGATCAGTACATCTTAAACATTCATGTCCATCTTGAGCATTTACATTTTTCTTTCCAGTTCTTGGCTTATTAAATGAGTTTTTACCATAAGTTGATTCAATATATGGCTTTAATTCATCAACGAATTCTGGAGCCATTTCTGTTGAGTCTGTACGTATATAAGTAACTAAACCAACATGACTACCATTAACTTCTATACCTTGGAATAATTGTTGAGCACAACTTTGTGCATCTTTTGTTTTTAAACGTAATTTACTTGATGCTTCTTGTTGGAATGATGGAGTATCAAAAGGAGGTTTTGGGTTTTCTTTCTTTTCTTTCTTTTCAATACTTTTAATTTTAAATTTATTTCCAAGACAAGATTTTACAACATTTTCCATTTCAGCATAAGTCTTAAAATGTTCAACTTTATTATCTTCAGTTCCATAATACTTAGCTTTAAATTGAGTTTTATTCTTTTCAAAATTTAAATATAAATCATAAAATAATTCTGGTTTAAACTCTTGAATTTCTTTTTCTCTATTTTCTAGTATGATTAATCCTGCAGATTGACATCTACCAACTGACTTAGCACCAATGTATAATCTAGCCCATTCAGATAAACTATAACCTAATAATTTATCTATGATTGAACGAGTAATTCCAGCATCAACCATATTGTCATTAAATTCAATAGGATTTTCTAATGCACGAAGTACGGCTTTAGCTGTGATTTCATGCATAGTCATTCTATAACATTTCTTAATATCTGGTTTAATAAATTTTAGAATTGACCAAGCAATAACATGACCTTCTCTATCTGGGTCGGTTGCAATAAAAATATAATCAGCCATTTTTACTTTTGCTTTTAATTCTTCAACGACTTTTGCTTTTTCTTCGTTTAATTTATAATTAGCTTTAAAATCTTGATCTGGCCAAATACCAGTATTTTTCCAAGATTTTTTATCGTCAGCTAATTTCATAATATGTCCGACACTAGCAGAAATCATTGCGTTTTTATATCCACCATCTTTTAAAATCTTTGCAATAGTAGGTTTTTTTGTTGGAGACTCTACAATCACAAGTATTTTATCTTCTTTATTTAATTGTAATTGCATTTTAATCTCCTAAATATTATTTCTTTTTCTTATACAAGAAACTAACTACTACATTACCTCTAGCAATAGGCTTTCTAGAAGTTAGTTCAAGTGTTTGATTTGATTTAATATCATATACACCAAGAGGTGTCCTAGAAGGATAATCTAAAGCTGTGATATTTCCTTCTTCATCAGTTCTTAGATAACCAATATATCGACCATAGAAATCAGTAATTAATTCTTCTTTAATAGGCATATTAATGTCTCCTAGACTTTTTACCAACAAAATCATTAAATGATTTAGCTCTATATGCACGCTTAGTCATTATTTCTTGTCTCTTAGCTGCTTTAGCTCTTTGATATCCTTCGATATCAACATAACTTGTTAGACCTAATTTAACTCTTTCGTCTAATTTAAATCTACGAAGAATAAGTCTTGTTGTTTCTTCAATTCCACTATCTTCTGAATCTGCAAACTTATCAACTATTGAAGTATAAATTTCACACATCTTAGATAGAGCTTCAGAAACTTCTTCTAATGAATTCTCTTCAACCTCAGATTTTTCAAATATAAATCCACCACCAGAATAAGTTGCATCAATTAACATAGGAATAACTTCTGGAGTTACTTTTTCTTGTTCAAAATCATGGTTGAAAATTTCACCTGGAATAATACCATCTAATAAATTATATTGACGCATAAATTCACAAGCAACTTCATTTAATAATTGATTATCTTCATATTTTAAATCTTCATTATAATAAATGATTTTAATTTCTTTTGGTCTACAAATATATACAAACTTATCTGTATCAAGATAAGGTTCAAAATTTACGATCTTATCACTTGAGATACTTGTAACTAGAGGATTTAAGAAAATTTTAATTTTATCATTAAAACGAATAGCAAAGATTCTTTTATTTATTCCTAATTGAGGAGCAGAAACTGATAATAAATCTTTTCTTTCTTCTAAAGTCTTAATTAATTTTTCTTTAGCTTCATCAAATTCTGCTGTTCCTTCTGAATCAAATCCTAATTTATTTTCATCTAAAACTAAGATTGGTTCTGACGGAACAGAAAGTTTGGAAATATCTCTAATTAATTCTTCCATAAACTATTCTCCTTTAATTTCTTTGGTTTCTTGCTTAACTTCGTTTTTAAAATTTTCAATATATTTTCTAAAATTAACTAAAACATCTTCATTTTCTAATTTAATAGATGCTTCGTCTAATCCAAATCTAGAAAAATGATCTTCAATTTCTTTATTTGCAACTTTAAATTTTTCTTTCTTTCTACCACGAACTGGTTTAGAATATAAATACATTATATGTGCAAAAAATTGATATGTTTCATCATATTTTTTAAATGTTTCTTCTAATTGGTCAGCTTTTTCTTGAGTAATATAACCATCTTTAACAGCTTCCTTAGCTTGCTCTTTAATAGCAAATCTCTCAAGATGGGCTTTCTCAAAAGTTTTAAAATAAGCTTTTACATCAGCTAATGCCATAATAATTCCTTTCTAATTTAAAGCTTTAAATAATTTTCCAATCTGAGGTATTTCCTCAATAATTATGTCAAAGTCGTCTTCAACAACTGTTTCTAATTCTTTTTTTGGATCGTTAATAAAGCTAGATATTGCTGCATAAATTTTTTGTTCATTAAATTTCATTGAACCATATTTGATATTGAATCCATATTTAGTTGGTAGATCTGGTTTATCTACAAAAACTGGACCAAAAGTTAAATAATGAAATTTTCCTCTAATAGTTTTGGCACACATAAATCATTGTAAGAATAAATTATTTGTACAACGAATTGCAAAATTACCACAATCGTCTAATTCAAGCATATCTTCAAATGAAGAAGTACCTTTATAACCTATTAGCATTATTCATCTCCAAGTTCATCAATCTTTAAATAATACTTATCATTTTCAAAATCAGCCATTAAAAATATATTATACTTTATTTCATTTACGTCTATTTCAAAATAATTTGTTATTTTAACTGTTGAATTATTTGAATTCTTTGTAAAAGCTGGATATTCAGTATTAATAGCAACTTCATCTAATAAAGAATAAACTCTTGCATATTCATCGCTATCTTCAAGATCAATAACATAAAAATGATTTTTAAATGTTCCACTTTTATTTAACTTAATTTTATCTAAAACATCTTTGATATTATTCTTCATTTTTATCTCCATCAAGATTAGCTATGTCTGCATCAATTACTTCAGCTTCATCTTTATCTTTAGAGTAAAGACCTAAAGAACTTAAGAAATCATTAATATTCTTTCTTTTTTGAGTATTAATTCCTTCAAGTCTTGGATCTGTAGTTTCAACATTAACATTTGTTGTATGTTTATTAACTTGAATTAATGTATTAGGTGTTTGTCCATTAATTAAATTATTATTCTTTTCAATTAAATCTTGAATAATCTTTAACATGTTCATTAATTGAACCATATCCATTTCTTCTGGATGGTTTAATATTCTATCTTTTGTTTCACCTAAAACATTATCTAATAGATCACCATAGCTATTTGATCTAACAATTGCTTTTTTCTTTTGATTTTGATTGAATAAATAAAGCAAATCTTTTTGTTTTTCTTCATTTGAAGTTGTTGTAATTTGGCTAAGTATTTCTAAAGCTTCACGTTTTAATCCATCAATATTTTCTTTTAAATCTTCATCTGATAAATCATCTACAAGGACTAAATCTTGTTTTTGTTCATCAGTCATAATTATACTACCTCATTAATAATAGAATTTAACTTAGCTGCAATAGCTTCAGTTAATGACTCCACTAGTAAATCTTCTGGTTGAGATGAAGAAATAGACTTTCCAAAAGCACTCTTCATTGATTTAGATGGTACACTTTTCCAACTTCCATCTTCAAGATTTATGCTTAATGAACTTACTCCTAAATCTAAAACTAATATTGATTCGTTTTGTGCTTTAGCTGTTCTAATTGCTTCACATATACAATTAATAAAAATATCAGTCATATATGATGTTTGCTTTGAAGATAATTTAAATATAGTTCCAAAATCATCTACAATATTTCTTTTAACCACGGATTTTCTCCTTAATCTAAATACTTCATAATCTTTATTGGATCTACACCTTTAACATTCCATAAAGATCTTTCAGTTTCTTTTTCTAAATTATCTAACATAAAATTTAATTTATGTTGAATACATCTTCCAATTATATCTTGTTCATCAAATTTATCTGAAAAAATACTATTTATAAATAATAATCTTGTTTTAAAATTTCTATTTTCTTCTAGAAATTTAGGAGACTCCCAATCAATTCTATCTACCATGATTCTTAAGTGACTCCTCATCAATATTATATTCTTTAATAATTGGAATAATTTTTAAATATAAATCAAGTATCTTTTCTTTTTCTTTATCATCTTTTACATTTAATTGTCTTTGTGCATCTACTAAAGATTGACCTTCAAGATTAATATATTGATATAATAATAATGCATTTGTTAATTCTTTAAATTCTTCTTCAGTAGGAATTTTAATTGTTTGACCTGCAAAATATGCTAAAAGTCTAGTTAAATTATTTCCATCTAATAAGAAACATAATCTACTTAATGTTGCATATTCTGGAACTTCTTCTACTTTAAATAATATAAACATCATTAAAGTGTAAATATCTGATAAGTGTAATTTATCTAAATTAGCTTTAATCAAGCTCTTCTTCATAAGTGCCCTCCGGATTTGAAATCATTTTAGTTAAGATTGATTCATCAACTCTATCCATTTCGAAACAATCTAAGATTAATCTCTTTAATTTAATAAAGAATTCATTAATTAATACTCTAACATATTCAGAAAGAGATTTTGGTAAATGTCATAACGTTACCGAAACACCTTGTTGAAGCGGAACTAATTTATTTCTTTTTTCTAATATATTACGTGTATTTAATAAAATTGAAATTTTTATATTTCTCCAATCCGATGAATCTTTCCTAAATGGTGTTGTTTTTAACAGTTCATCGATTAGATAATCACATTGTTTAATTGATTCTGTAATTGTTGTAATTGTTTTTGAATAATTTTGAGCCCGAGCATCAGATAATAATTGTTGTTTAAATTGGAATGGATCAAAATTATTATCATTCATTTCTTCAGATAAAACCTGTCTAAATGATTGATCTTGATATTCAACTCGTCTATTGTGTAATGTTCCTTTTACATAATCTAGAATATTAACAATAGGACCAATTATTCTTCCTTTAACTGATTTTCCACGATTATTTCAATTCTTAATTAATTGGAAATAATAGAATGAAGCTGCATGGAAGGCAAACCCATCATAGTCTGAGAAATTTACAAACATATGTTTTTTAATTGCAAGCATCTTAGTTAATAACCACAAATAATTATAAACTAGATCCTCATCTTTAGGGTATTTTCCTTTATTTTCAGCAATTCTTGGGATAACTCCACTTTTATCTATTCATATACACATGTCACAATAAGACATACCTGTGGGTTTTTTCCATAACATATCGATCTCCTATTATATAAAATATAATACAATATTTTTAGTATATTATCGAGCTGATGCCTTCAGCGCTTTTTTCTACTCTGATCTCTGAGTCAATAGGTAAAGATAATTGATTAGCCATATGACTTATAATAAAGACAGATTCAGTTGAATTTAATTCATTTTCAATTAAGTTCATTACTGCATTACAGCTCTTTTCGTCTAAGAAATCTGTAATTTCATCTAATGCAAGAATATTTGAATTTAAATTTAAATAATTCTTTAATAAATCTCTTAATGTTAATTGAATAATTAAATCAACTCTAGTTCTTTCACCACCAGAAAGACTCTCAATTGGCTTATTACAATAAGAAATATCAAGATTATTTCCGTTTAAAACAATTTCAATTTCTTGAGTTCCAAAAACTGTTTGACTAAATGTTTTAGATTTAGAATTAATATACTTAATAACATTTTGTAATAAAATACCTCTAAAATCACGTTTAATTAAACTTTCCATCTTCTTAACTACTTGAGTATGTTCTAAGATTTCTTGTTTAGAAGTGTTTAATTCTTGAACTTCTAAGTCTAATTTTAATAAAATCTTTTCGGTTTCTTCTTTTTTAGAGTTTAAATCATTTAATCTTGATAAATAATTAGCTTTATTTGTCTGAATAGAACTTAATTTATTATTTAAATTTAAAATTTGAGTATTTAATTTACTTAAATTTCCATTATATAAAGATATTTTAGTATTTAAATCTGCCTTTTTCTTATCTAAATCTGAAATATCTTTATCAAAAGTATTTTTAATTTCTAATTCATATTTAGCTTTTGTTTCTTTTAACTTATTAAGTTCTTGATCTATTACATTAATTTGTTTATCAATTTCAACTATTCTAGCTTCTTGTTCTTTAGTATCTGGTTTAGTTACACCAGCTAACTTTTGGTGACAAGTAGGACAGACATCTACAATAGATTTTATATGTTGAATTTGATGTTGTAAATTAGATTTTTCAGAATTTAAAGCAATTTTCTCAGCATTTACTGAATTAAATTTTGTATTAAATGCTTCAAACATAGATTGTAATTGTTCTGATTTATCTGAAGTTAATTTTAAATATTTAGTATTTACTGCAGATAATTCATTATTAAATTCTGTTAATTCTTTTGATTTATCATCATATAATGTTCTATTTGATTCGATCTCAGATTCAAGATTTTTAATCTCAGCATCGAAGTTTGAATTAGTTTGAAGTGTTTCTAATTCTGTAGTAATAGTATTTAATGTTGTTCGATTAGTCTGAATTAAAGTATTTTTTACTAAAATCTTATCTTCAGTATTTCTTAAATCTGTATCTAAAACATTAAGACGATTTTCGATTTTTTCTCTAATTTCTTTTACCATAAAATCTGTTTTTGTTAGATTTTCTAGTTTTTCTTTTCTTTTTGCTGGAGTTAATGCAGATAATCTATCTGGAAATCCTTGTCCAATTAAAATACTAGATCCAAGTAAGTCTCTATTTATATCTGGTAATTGTTCTGCTAAGATAGCTTCAGAATCTCTTAATGTTTTTCCAGAAATATCTTCACCATTTTTAATTATTTTTAAATCTGATTTAGGGTTAAAAATTCGTGTGATAATAAAATTATCTTCGAAAAAGTTCATATCAACAGTTACCCAACACGAATTTTCTTCTAAAAATAAATTTTTAAATCCACTACGTTGACCAGTAAGTGTTTCACCAATTAAACATGCACACATTGCATTAATCCAAGCAGATTTACCTGACCCATTAGATGCTGCATTATCTTTTTCAAAATTATTTTTTCCACTTACTAAACAAAATCCTTTATCTCTTAAATCAATTTCGGCATCTCCATAAGAATAAAAATTATGTATTTTTACAGTGTTAAATTTTATCATTATAAAGCCTTTTCCTTTCTTTGATTTTTGAAGTATATAATATAATACAATTTATACAAAAAAGATTTTAGCATATAATTTTTCTAAAATTTTTCGCAAAAAACAATAATATATAATATTTATAATATATTTATCTATAATTATATATAATATTTTATATATTTATAATATATTATTAATAATATTTATATTTATTATTATAATTTATTTATTTTTATGAATTTTTACGGATTCTGCACACATTTTTGCACGCATCAGACAATTTAGCAAATAATTTAATTGAAAAATAAATTTTTAAAAAAATTAGACCTAAAATTTAAGGAAAAAATAGTGTATTATAAAGTAAGTTTTAAGAAAGGAAATTTGAATATGGCATTAACTGAAGAACAAAGATTTGACAATAAAGTTAGATATTTAGAATTATTATCAGAACTAAATTTTGATATGGAAAAAATAATTGATTTTTTAGAAAGAATCGATTATTTTAATGGAATTTTTACCTCTACAGGTTATGGAAGTTATCCAGGTGCTCTTTGTGAAACAGCATTAAAGCTATTTGATAATATGATTTTATTACGTGACGTATATAATATAGAATCTGTTACACGTGAAGATATTATTAAAGTTGCATTATTTAGAAACTTTTATAAATGTGCTTTATATGAACCATTTTATAAACAACAAGTAAATCCTAATACAGGTGCTACTGAAGAAGTTTTAACATTTAAAGTTACAAATAATAGACCAGTCTATGGTAATAATTCTTTTGCATCATATATGCTTGCAAAACATTTTGTAGATTTTACTGATGACCAAATTTTAGCATTATGTCATGGTGGATTTAATGAACAAAGTGCTTCTGATATCTATTTAATTTATGAATCTAATCCATTAGTCTCTTTAACACATATGGCAGATGTAGCTACTTGTTATCTAGCTCCTTGGAGTGTTGAAAAGAAAGAAGAGCCTAAAAAGGAAGAAAAAGTAGAAAAAAAGAAAGAAGACAAGAATGAGTAAAATTTTAATATATGCTGATAATCACTTTTGTGAAAAAAGCAGTATTGTAACTCAAAAAGGTAAATATACTACATTAAGACTAGAAAATCAATTAGAGTCACTTCAATGACTTCATGAACAAGCTGAAATTCATAATTGTTCTCAAATAATTTGTTTAGGAGACTTTTTTGATCGAACAAATTTAAATGATACTGAGGCTTCAGCGTTTATGGAAATTAAGTGGTCAAAAATTCCGATGATTTTTATTGTTGGTAATCACGAAACACATTTTCATGATTTAACATTCCACTTATCAAGCTTACTTGAGCATAAAAATTCAAAAGGTGAATTTGATAGAGCTGTAATTAATACTCCAACAAAATTTATTATCGATAATACTGAAATTTGTATTTTACCATATATTCCAGAGAGTGATAGACAACCATTAGTAGATTATTTTGGAAAAAGAACAGATTTAAAACGTATAATTTTTTCTCATAATGATTTAGCTGGAATTAAAATGGGTCCAATTATTTCATCAGTTGGTTTTGAAAAAGACGAAATTGAGGAAAATTGTGATCTATTTATTAATGGTCATTTACATAATGGTATTTGGGTCACAGATAAAATTTTAAATTTAGGAAATTTAACTGGAAAAGATTTTGGTGAAGATGCATTTAAGTATTCACATAATATTTTAATTTTAGATACTGAAACTTTAAATCTTGAATTTATCGAAAATCCTTATGCATTTAATTTCTATAAGATAGATATAAATACAGAAGATGATTTTGCACAATTAGATCTAATCAAAGACAATGCGGTTGTTCAAACAAAATGTCAACATGAATTAGTAAAAACATTAAAAGAGAAATTAGAAAATAATCAAAAGATTATTGCAAAAAGAATTATAGATTCATTAAATAATATTTATGTTTCAGATGAAGAATTTAATGTTGATGACTTAGCTCTAAGTGATTATGAAAATGAATATAAGAAATTATGTAAAGCAAAGTTAGATAATAATTCAGTTTTAGAATATGAACTAGTGGAGGTCTTTAAATAATGCAAGTAAAAGATCTTGATGTAACAATTATGAATCCAGTAATTTTTAATCTAGATGAACAAAAATGGGATGAATATGACTTAACAAAATATGGTGAATATTATATAGTTCAGATCTTTGCAGATGAACTTGATAAAGATTACTGTGTTTGTCTAGACGTTTCTAAAAATGAATATTAATAGGAGGCTTTATGTCACAGGCAGATAGATATTTTATTCAAGAATATAGTAAATTAATTAATGAAGGTTTTTCAGATAAAGATTTTGAAGTAAGACCTAAGTGGGAAGACGGAACTCCAGCCCATACTACAAAAATTTTTGGAGTTGTAAGAACTTATGATCTAGAAAAAGAATTCCCAATCCTAACATTAAGAACTCAATCTTTTAAAACAGCTGTTCGAGAGATTTTATGGTTATTCAGAGATAAATCAAATAATATTAATGATTTAAATGCACATATTTGGGATCAATGGGCAGATGAAAAAGGTTCAATTGGTAAAGCTTATGGTTATCAATTAGGTAAGAAATATGTTTATAAAGATAATGGTAATTATCAATTTATGGATCAAGTTGAACATCTTATCTATAAGTTAAAAAATTCCCCTATGGACCGTAGAATGATTGTCACAATGTGGAATCCATCAGAAGAATTAGAAATGCATTTAGCTCCATGTTGTTATGAAACATTATGGGACGTAACAGATGGTAGATTAAATATGACTTTAATTCAAAGATCTGGAGATTTAGTTGCTGCTGCAGGTGCTGGTGGCTTTAATGATATTGAATATGCTTTATTAGTTCATATGGTAGCTAGAGAATGTAATTTAATACCAGGAAAATTTATTCATTATATTAATAACCTACATATTTATGATAGACATATGGATTTAATGCCTAAGATTGCATTTAATACTAAATATCCGGCTCCAACTTTATGGATTAACCCAGAAAAGACTTCAATTAAAGATATGACTGAAAACGATTTTAAATTAATCGATTATAAGTCGACAAAATTAGAAGAAAAAATTGAAATAGCAGTTTAAAAATCATAGCTAGAACATCGTTTCTAGCTACTTTTTTATTGTATTATATACTAGAATTAAGTAAAGAGAGGTTTATTAAATGAAATTAGATCATTTAATTAAGGACAAGCGCGTCCTATTCATTCCAATTGTTTCAATGCGCAGTTATGAAACAAATTTTTATAATGTGTTTGCTGATGGTAATATTAATCGAGTTTTATATAAGATTAAAAAGAGCAATTGTCAAGCAACTGTAACTTTACCAAAGAATTCAACAATTAATTCAATTCAAGATTTAAATGCTTTTTGTTCTAGATTAAATCTTAATATTAATTTTGAGTTTATCGATTTTTATGGAATAAATGCTAAAGAGACTCGAACTAATGAAGCAATTCCAAATTTACCTTATGACGATTTTGATTATATCGTTGTAGAACCAAATTATCTTTGTTTAAATTTATTAAGAACTAAACCAGAATTATCTCGTAAAATTATCTTCTGGAATTTAGTTTCAACAACTATAAATAAAGATGTTCCATTTGTAAAAGAATATGATAAGATTAATTTTGAAATTTGTGAGAAGTGCATTACTTTCTATGCAACAAAATCTCAATTAGAATTTTATGAACGTGGGTATGTTGACTCTGATCTATTTGATGTTATGGAAGAAAAGAAAACAATTTTCTTACCATTTAGATTATCTGATTCAGGATATCATATCCCAGAAATTAAGACTGCTTTAGAACATTTATCTAAAAAGTATAATTTTACAGTACTTTATACTGACGTTAATGATAGTGGAATTTTAACTGATTCTACTTTATATAAACGCGTAAGTTCAGACCGAGATGTTTATAATACTATTTTAAAATCTAAACCTATTATTCCAATGCTTGAAGATATTGATGAGATTATGCATATGAGTATTTTTGAATTTAAGCATTTTGATTGTAAATTAGTTATGTTTAAACAACATATTTTAAAGTTAGACAATGTATTATATATTAAGAACATTGATGAGTTAGAAGGTGCATTAGAAAAATGGTTAAGATAAAAAATTTTAATTTAGATGAATGTTTTGAACATTTTGAAAAAGCTTATAAGTTAAATCAAATGAATAGATTTTCAACTGAATATCACGTTCATGACGAATCTGTATCATCTCATTCTTTTTACGTAACTTTATTTGTTATGTATTTATCTAATTATTATAATTTTGATGTAGATAAAGCAATGAAGATGGCAATAATTCACGATTTACCAGAAAGTTTTATTAGTGATTTCCCATTCCATATTAAACAAGAAAATCCAGAAATTCAACCATTCTTTGATCAACTAGATTCAAAGTATATTGAATTTTATGATAAGAATTTCTTTCCAGGTTCTAGAGAACTTATAGATGAATATAATAATAGAGAGACTTTAGAGTCATTAATTGTATATCTTTGTGATATGTTATCTAGTTGTCTATTTTGTATAACTGAAGTGACTTTAGGTAATAATTATTTCGCTAAAAAAGCTAAGATTAAGTATGACGAATGTGTTAAACGTATTCGAGATATTGAAATTAAGATAGAACAAATGGAGGATTAATATGGAAAAGAAGAAACTAATCATTGTTGAAGGCTTTGATCGTATTGGTAAAGACACTTTTTTAAAGAAAGTTGAAGAAAAAGAAATAGAAGGCTTAAAAGTATATATTCAAAAGAATAATCCACCTCAATATAGAAACAAAGAGGAGTTCAAAGCTTGGTTAGTTTCTTTTCTTAAAGGACAAGCTGATGAATTAATGAGTTTTGATTCTAATATTATTATGGCAAGATTATTTACATCAGATTTTGTTTATTCTTCATTATTTAATAGAACTATGTCAGTTGATTATCCACTACAAGTTTTGCCTAAAAAATATGATATTTATCAAATTATCTTTTTATATAAATCTTATGAAGATTATTTAACTCGTTGTAAGTTTTTAAAGTGTGAAGTAGAATATTCAAAAGATGAATTTGAAAAGATTAATTATTTATATCAAAATTCATTATTTAATACTACAATGAAGACTGCAATCTTTTATAATCCAAAACGTTCTTTTAAAGAAGAACTTACAGAATTAAATAAAATATTGAAAGGAGAACGATAGTAGTGGAAAAGAATTTAATTATTGTTGCTGGTGGACTAAACACTCGATATAAAGAATTGAGTAACTTTTCAAAAGTTATCTTACCATTTATTTTAAATAATGAAACAACAACTTGTTTAAAAAATTCATATTCATTATTTGATGATTATAATCGATATGTAATCGTTGATACTAAATTTTATAAACAAGTCTTAAATTATATTAAAGCAAATGATCTAAATATTACTTGTATTGAAAGTTTTGACCATACAAACTCATTTAAAACTATTTATAGTGTCTTAGATCAATTACCAAATTCTAATCTATTATTTTTATGGTCCGATATTATCTTAGATGAAAAGATTGAAGTTAGTAGATTAACAACTAATATTATCTTTACAAAGCAAGGTAATTATAGATATCTAGCTAAGACAAATAACTTAATTAATTGTGGTACTGATGGAAATGTTCCAGGTGTTTATTTTATTAAAGATAAATCATCAATTGTAGAAAACAAAGAATATAGTGATTTTGTTGAGCTATTTAAAGATTTAGATTATAAAGCTAAACCAATTAAATCTAATTTATTAGAATTAAGAGATAAAGAAACTTATTTAAACGAATTAGGTGCTCAAGAAGATTCTGAAGCTAAAGGTAGATATTTTAATACATTTACAATAGATAAAGAAAATAATACTATTACAAAAACTTCGGATAAATCTCATGCTCATTTAATTAAGAAAGAAGTTACTTGGTATAATAAAGTTAAGGATTATGGTATTGCACCTAAATTAATTTCAAATACTGATGATTCATTAACTGTAGAATTTTTAAACGGTTATAATAATTTTTACAAAGTATTAAATCCATCAAATGAATATTTAGTTAATGTTTTAATTGATAAACTAAATCAAATTTATAAAATTAGTCCAAAGTGTCCTCAAACTCCAAAAACTATTTATGAAGATATTAAAGTTGAATTTTATGATAAAGTTTTAACAAGAATAAATTCAATTAAAGATATGTTATTAGATTTTGATGAAAAAGATTTTATTGATACAATCAATAAAAGTTTCGACCGAATTAATGGATATTTTTCAAGTCAAGACACTACAAAGAATTATTATCAAGCTTTCCACGGAGATTTGAATGGTTCAAATACTATGATTAATGGAGATACGTTCAAGTTTATCGATCCAAGAGCTTATTTTGGACATACTATTGGCTCTGGTCCGTTATTTTATGAACTAGCTAAAGTTTATTATTGTATAAGTGGTTATGATCATTTTAATGCAAATATAAATTATATTTATTTTGATAAAAATAATTATTCAAAACCAAAACCATTAGTTGATTATTCATTAGATCCATTTAATAAATTAGTCGTTGGTGTTATTTGGATTTGTTTAGCTTCATATATTGCAGATAACATTATGAAAGTTAATATTTCTTATCAATTTGGATTAAAAATGATAAAAGATGCTTTAAAATCTATTTAAAAGTAATGTATAATATAATATAAATTAAAATGAGGTGTAAAACATGATAGAATATAAACTAGGATGCAACTTCGACATGAAGTTATTAGATGAAATTATTGAATTAAATAAGATTAATCCAGAAGTTCAAATTACAGAAGTTTATGGTAGTGATAGAGCTCATGCAGCTTTAACTGCAAGACCTGAATTTAGAGTACAAGATATTTCAGCTGAATATTTTGAAGAATTCGTAAAGAAAGCAAAGGAAAATGGTATTAATTTTAATTATACTATGAATTCAATTTATCCTTACGGTTCTAAAGTTCAAATTGCTTATCATGAACAAGAAATTATTGATTTTGTACATTGGTTAGAGAGAATTGGTGTTTATAGAATCACTATTGCTAATCCAATTATGCTTGAGATTATTAGAAATAAAGCTCATTCAAATATTGAAATTGAATTATCTACAATTGCTCATATTGATGCTGTAACTCAAATTAAGTATTACCATGATGTTTACAAAGTAAATAAGTTCTGTTGTAATTTAAATAAGAATAGAAACTTTAAATTCTTAAAGGCTGCTGCAGACTATTGTAATAAGAATAATATTATCTTTGAATTAATGGCAAATGAATTCTGTGCTGTTGCTGGTAATGGTTATACAACACATTGTATTTATAGAGATTCTTGTTATATGTGTCATGCAACTAACCATACTAGAGAAGATGCGATGTTATTAGATGAATATCCAATGAAATTCTGTACTCAATCTAGATCTAAGGATATTGTAACTTGGATTCGTTCTCGTTGGATTAGACCAGAAGATATTAAGAAGTATCATGCAATTGGAATTAATCACTTTAAAGTAACTGGTAGAACTGGAACAACTGAATATATTACTAAGATTGCAAGAGCATATATTACTGAGAACTTTGAAGGTAATTTGATTGAATTATGGAAGCCACTTGAATCTATTACAGATGGAAAGACTGAGGCTGAACATGATCCATTATTCTATATCGATAATAAGAAATTAGATGGTTTTATTGATTTCTTCATTAATACAGAACATAATTGTGATGATTATGTATGTGGTGAGACTTGTACTTATTGCCATAAGTTCTTCGATGAACATATTAAAGAGGCTTAATGCCTCTTTTTTATTTTGCTAAATTATATACATATTATATTTTATAGATCGCGAGATACTATTATGAAATTTGTAGAACAAGAAGAAAATACAAGTGATTTTTTAGATGATCAATTACTAAAATATGAAGACGTTTTTAATGCATTTGAAGCTATTTTTAAAAATGGCGAATTTGCATGGACTGGATCGAGTGAAAATCCAGCTTCTCGAACAAAATCTGGACATGATTTAATGCAAGTTCCTGAAGAAATAGCAAAAAAGATAAAAACACTTGCTCAAACAATCCCAAATAGACCTCCATTTAATAATATGGAATGGTGGAAACGTTTTCAATTTTTATATAACGCTTATATCGTCGAATCAAAATTATTAAATGCTTTTGAAACTAAACTAAGTTCTTTAGGAAAATGTTTTTATGGAGATGCTGTTTATAATCAATTAACAAATCCAAATTCTGATTCAAACTTAGATAATGATTCAAAAAACAATACTCATACAACTTTTGGAAACACAAAAACTTATGGTGTTCCAGATCTAGTTTTTGTTGATACAGATACAATAAAAAATGAAACGAGAAGATTATGAGTTGAAGTTAAGATGGTTGGAAATAAAGCCGACCTCAAAGCAACTAAATTACCAATGCATTTACGTGCATTAAGTAGTAAAACTAACTTAAAAAATGACGTAATTGTTACTTTAGGATTTATATTAAAAGATAGTAAGAGTAATCCATTTACTTTAGTTTGAAGATGCGCATTACAGAATGAAAATGGAACTGGCTATTCTTGGAAAAATTTTTTCGAATGTCCTGACTTAGATATAAAACAAAAAATTAATCAAATTGAACAGGTCGCTGAGGCTGAAAAAGAAAATATCTATAGATCAATTCTAAAATTTGAACTAAAAAACCCAGATGAAGTTAAAGATACAGACCTTTTAGGAATGTATAAAGTGTCTGATGTTTATGACATTAAATATAAAGGTAAAACTGAAGAAAATATTTCTAAAAATAATGATTTAGAAGATTTAACAGAAGAATATTGGAATAAGTTAGATATATCTAAAGCTTTAGCAAATCAAGATGATTGTATTGATAAAATTAAGTCTTTCTATGGTTATAATGGAGATATTACTACTGGTGGTTTCTATATAATGCCAGATGGTACTATAATTAAAACACAAAATCACACAGATATAGATAAATATTTAATTAGAGCTGGATATATTAGTTTAAAAGATGGACAAAAACTTAATGAATTAGACTATGGTGATGGAAGTCAGTTTATGGATGCAATAAATTGTGTTCGTATTAGACGTCGTGGTGGTAAAGATTCTTGGATCCTTCCTTACTGTGTACTTCCTAATAATAATTTAACAACTACTCAATATAATGTTTTAGAACATTGGCTAGAACAAGTTTTAAATAAGTCACGAGAAGTTCAAGTAAGTACTCAAACAGAACAAAGTAAAGTCTATAAAGCTTGAGATGGTTATACAGCTCAAGATATTATAGATTCAATTAAAATGTTTTATCGTTCTAAATTCTTAGAAGAGCTAGGTAAAAAACCTAATTATGATTTTATTTTTGATGATTTAATTAATGAAGATTTAGATAATACAGATTACGAATTAGAAAAAGATTTAAGCAAAGGTTATTTAGATCAATTTTAATATTTTAAATTAAAAATTACCACTATTTTCTTAAGTAGTGGTTTTTTTATTGTATTATTTAATGTATATTAAAATAAAATATGAAAGGATTTAATATGGTAGAATTTTTATTAACAAATGAATATCAAGTTAAGGAACCTAAGTTCGAATTTCCAGCTAATGCTGGTATAGATGGCTTTATTCCTGCTAACACTAAGGAATTTAGAGCAAAGTTATTTGAGAAAAATCCAAAATTATTTCTAAATGAGGCTAGTGAAGTACCAGATAATACTTCTTATTTTACTTTAGCCACTGGTGAAATTACTATTGCACCACATTCTGATTTATTAATCCCATCTGGATTATATATGAAGATTCCAAGTGATTCAGCTTTAATCGATTTTAATAAGTCTGGTATCGCAACTAAGAAGAAATTAGTTGTTGGAGCTTGTATTATTGATTATTCTTATCAAGGAATAATTCATTATCATGTAATTAATACTTCAGATGAGTATCAAACAATTAAATGTGATGAAAAAATCATGCAAATGGTAGAAGTAAAGATTGGTAATGGCGCAAAAGTTTATTCTGGATTAACTCCAGATGAGTTCTTTACTGAAAAGTCTTCAAGAGGCGATGGTGGATTTGGAAGTACTGGACTAAATTAATTTAGGAGGTATTGTTGTGAAGTGTTATTTATATAATAACTGTAGTCACAAAGATTGTGATAAAGAATTCTGTCTTAGAAAATTTAAGACAGATGTTCTTTATGACTATTCGTTATTAACAGAACGACAAAAGAATCATATTGAATTAACTCTTATTGGAGATAGTCCATTAGATAGAAAAGATTTAGATGCTTACAAACGTTTAGCAAGTATTTCAGACAATATTTTAGATTTTATTAATGATGGACGTTCATTATATTTATATTCTAAAATATCTGGTAATGGAAAAACAAGTTGGTCTATAAGATTAATTCAATCTTTCTTTAATAAGATTTGGTTAAAATCTGATACTAAATGTCGTGCAATGTTTATTAGTGTACCAAAGTTTTTAATCGAATTAAAAGCTAGTTTTGATGAACCAAATGAATATATAGATTTTATTAAAAAGAACATTCTAGAAGCAGATTTAGTTGTCTGGGATGATATTGCAGCAAAACCTAGTACAGATTTTGAAGCAAATTATTTATTAAATTTAATTGATAATAGAATTTCTTACGGTAAGTCAAATATATACACATCTAATTTAACACCTAAAGAAGCTATTGTGTCTTTAGGAAGTCGTTTATGTAGTAGAATTTGTAATTTAAGTGAAAATATTGAATTATTCGGAACTGATAAACGTAATTTAGCTTTAGCGAAAGGAGAAGAATAGTTTAATATGGTGAATGTTGTCGCACAATTTCAAATATTAAATAAAGTTTTAGAGACTGGTGATTATTCAATAATCATAAATAATAATTTAACAAAAGATTATTTCTTTGATTATACTGCTGAATTTGAGTATATCAAAAACCATTATGAAAAGTATAATAGAGTACCAGATAAATTAACGTTTAAAAATATTTTTACAGACTTTCAGTTTACAGAAGTAACTGAACCAGATTCATTCTTAGTTTCTGAACTAACAAAACAATATAAAGCAGAGTTTTTAAGAGTTCAATTCAATGAAATGAAATCATTATTAGAGAGTGGTCAATCTGAAAAAGCTGAAAAGTTATTTAAGAATGCTTATGATAGCTTATCTTCAAATAATGTTGGTATAACTTGTGTTGATTTATTCCAAGATACATCTAGATATGATCATTATTTAGATAAAACAAAGGATAAATCTAAATATTATATTTCAACTGGTCTACCAGAATTAGATCAAGCAATTGGTGGTATTGATAGACAAAATGAAAATCTAGTTATTGCAGCCAGAACAGGTATTGGTAAAACACAATTACTAGTTAAAATGGCAGTTGAAGCATCTAGACAAGGTTTAAATGTTGGATTTTATGAAGGAGAAATGTCTCAAGATAAAATCGGTGCTCGTGTAGATACAATGTTTGGTAATATTCAAAATACAAGTATTAATCGTGGTGATTTATTTATTCAAAAAGAATATGAACAATATATTAAATCATTACCAGGAATGAATTGTACTTTAAAAGTTTTAACTTCTGATATGTTAGGAAGATATCCAACTGTTTCTGATTTAAGAGCATTTATTAAAAAGTATAATCTAGATATTTTATTTATTGACCAGTATTCATTAATGGAAGATGAAAGTAAATATAAAACTAAGAACAGATATGAAGCTATTGCAAATATTGCAAAAGATATTAAAAATCTTCAAGTACTAACTCAAATTCCTATTATTTCAGTTTCTCAAATGAACAGAACTGGTTCTACTGATGAAAATGGTAAGAAAGCTGACCCTAATACTACTCAAATTGCTGGTTCTGATATGATCAGTCAATATGGAACAACAATTTTAATGTTAGAAAAGCAAGATAAAGTTCTTACAATTCATATTTCTAAAGCTCGTGATGGAGCATTAGTAGATAAATTAAAATATCAAATCGATTTCAATGTAGGAACATTTAATTATATTCCAGTTGAAGGTGATACTATCGCTACTGAAGAAGATTATCAGTCTATTGAAGATAGTTATTCTCCTGAAAAGGCTTCTATTGAGAAATTTGAAATCGGTAGTGAAGATATGCCTTGGTAGTGGAGTGTTATTATGATATATGTAGATAATTATGTTATAGATAAACCAATAATAGAAATATTAGATGAGATAAAAATATTAATTCACAATGGCAAGTTATCTTCATATCGTAAAACAGGCTCTGGAATTAAAGTAACGTGTCCAGTGCATAATAATGGTCGAGAACAAAAACCATCTTGTTATATAAGAGAATCAGATGGAGTGTATCACTGCTTTGCTTGTTCAAGTAAAGGACCATTTTATACATTTGTGGCTCATTGCTTCGAGACTTCTGAAGAAGAAGCAAAACAATGGTTAATTCAAAAATATGGTGTAAAAACTAGTGAGAAGTTTATTATAGGTGACGATATTGAACGAAATTATAATTATTCAAAGTATCAAGCTTATATCGATGAAAATATTCTAAAAGAATTTAAGGATTGGACACCATATTTTAAAACCAGAGGTATTACTAGAGAAACTGCAAAAAGATTTAATCTTAAATATGATGCTGAACACAGACTTGCAGTTTTTCCATGTTATGATATTAAAGGTAATTTAGTTATGTTGCACACTCGTTCGATAGATAGAAAAACATTTTGTCTAGACAAGGACGTTCCGAAACCTGTTTTTGGATTATATAATATTATAAGAGATGGTGAAACTAAAGCAGTAATAACTGAAGGTCCATTTGATGCTTTAAAAGCAAGCCAATTTGGAATTCCAGGATGTGCAACACTTGGAAATTTATCACCATCACAAATTGAACAAATTAATGAATCAGGAATAAAAACATTGTATATTATGTTCGATAATGATGTTCATGGTAGAGAATTTGCTGAGACATTAAAAAAGAATTTATCTAAAAGTATAATTTTTTATGAACCAGAATTACCTCTTGACAAAAAAGATGTCGGAGAATTAAACTATGAAGAATTTTGGAACGCTATAAATAATTGTACAAATGAGATAAAACGTAAAAAATCACAAATTATCATTGTATAATTAATTGTGAACAAAAAATTTATAAGGAGATATTTTATTAATTATGGCAGAAATTAAGACTTATGCACAATACAAGAAAATGGTAGAGGAAAACGAAGCTAGAAAGGCTGCTCAAGCTAACGGTGATTCAGGTAATGCTGGTCCTGGTATTAGATTTTTAAAGTTTGAAGGTAATGTTAAGAATGCATTAGTAAGATTTGCATTTGATTCTGTTGATGACATTGAGTTTAATACAGTTCATGGTACTGTATTCCAAAGTCAAGGTTATACAGGTTTAAAGAACAGATTTACAAGTATTAAGTGTTTAGATGAAGGTTGTCCATTCTGTAAGGCAGCTAGAGCTGAAGGTGGACACAAGGTAATTAAGAAGAGAGAAATCAAGGTTTATATTAAGATGTTAGTATCTTATATTGATCCAGTAACTGGAGCTTTATCAGAACCAGTTCCAACTATTTGGGAAAGAAATGCAGGATTCATTGATCAATTAGATGCTAAGCGTGTATCTTTAGGAAATGCTCCATTAAGTAGTTTCTTATTTACATTAACTAAGGTTAAGACTGCTGATAAGACAACTTATCAAATGGATGTAGCTTTACCTCAAGTATTCCCAGACACATCTATTCCAAAGGATTTCAGTGCATTTGCAAACTTCAGAACTAAAGGATTTACATATGTAGAAAAGACAGCTGAAGAAATGGAAGAGTTTATTGCAACTGGTAAGTTTAGTGCTCCAGCTCAAACAAACCAAGCAACTCAAACTCCACAAACAGTTCAAACAGCTCAAACTAATGTAAATCAAAATGTAGCTTCTCAACCAAATACTGCTTCTCAACAAGCAGTTCAAACAGAAACTCAAGTTCAACAAGCTCAACAAGCTCAAACTGTTCAACAACCTGCTCAAACAAACCCAACAGTAACTACTAATAATAGTGGACGTAATAATTTCAATTGGGGTTTCTAATTTAAATTTAATATTAAATTAATTTAAAGAGTGGATTATAAGTTATTAAGTCCACTCTTAATTTATAAATAAGGAGACTTTATGGATATTTTAGGATTATTTGATGATATAGATCTAAATAAAAATAAGAAAAAATCTATTAACGATTTATTAGCTTTAATTAAAGCAAAAGAAGCTACTGAATCTGATATAAAAACTGTATTAAAATCTAATAAAATCTCTATTGATGAAAGAATTTCAATTATTCATGAACGTGTTTTAAAAGTTTTAGGAAAACAAAAGAAAAATATTGTTGTTATCTCAGATAAAACTGAATTTCATAATTATATTCTTGAAGCTTGTAAGGTTGGTGTATTAGCTGTCGATACCGAAACTAATAACTCATTGGATCCAATTACTTGTAAAATAATTGGTCTATGTTTACATTATCCAGGTGGTAAACAAGCATATATTCCTATTAACCACAGAGACCCACATACAAAAAAGCGTTTAGACTGGCAACTAACTGAAAAAGATATTGCTGATGAATTTAATTTTTTAGCTGAATTACGTTCTAAATGGCAACCAGAATTTACTGCTCCATCTCAAGTTGAAACACAACAATATTTAGAATATTGGATTGAACATAAATTAAAAAGAAATGAAGATGTTCCATGTCCATTAATTGTTATGGCTAATGGTAAATTCGATAGAGAAGTTATTTATTGTACTTGTGGAGTACTAGTTCCAGTTGATTACGATACTCAACTTGCAGCTAGATTAATTGATGAAAATGACTTAGCAGGTTTGAAATACTTATATACTAAGTTTATCGATAAAACACAATCTAAATATAATCTAGAAGGTTTATATTTAAATACTTTCTATGCTGATTCTGATCCAAATATTTTTGCATTATATGCTGCGACAGATGCGTTAATGACAAATAAAGTTTGTGAATTCCAATTAAAAACTTTATTAGCTGAAGGAAATGAACGTCTATTTAAACTATTTACAAGAGTAGAAATGAATATTTTATTAGCAACAGCCGCTCAAGAATTAGTTGGAATTAAAGTTGATGAAGTATATGGTAAAATGTTAAAGAAGAAATATACTAGATTAGTAGAACAATTAGACGAAAAGGTTGAAGTTGAAATGGCTCAATATAAACCACTAATTGATCAATGGAGATTAACTCCAGAAGCTAATGAGAAGACTATTGTATATGTACCAAAGAAAACAAAATTATCGTTAAGTGATATTAAGAAAAAATATCCAAATGTTGATGAAGAAGGTAATAGATTTAAATATGGTGCAACTAAATCTGAACAATTAAATTGGCCAATTCCATTAAGCTCTCCAGTTCAATTGTCAATTTTATTATATGATATTTTAAAAATGCCAGTTGTTGATAAAGAAAATCCTCGTGGTACTGGTGGCGATATTCTAGAAGAAATGAATGAACTAAAACCTACAAAATTAATTGGTTATATTCTAGAACGTCGTGGTTATATGAAATTAATTTCAACTTATATTGATACTATTCCAATCTTATGTAAGCATTGGCCAGATGGTCGTATTAGATTCCACCTAAATCAATTAGGAACTGATACAGGAAGATTTTCTTCTGGTGGTGATATTGCTTATGTGGATAATTATGGAACTGATGAAGAGGAAAGAGTAGAAGTTCCTGGAATTAATATTCAGAATATTCCAAGTGGTAGTACAAATATTAGAACATTATTTGTTGGTGAAACTACTTATGGTGAAAAAGATTTTACAGATAATTTTGAAATTAATGAATATGAAGAATTAGAAACAAATAATGGTTATAAATATTGTAAAGATTTAACTCAGGATGATTTATTAGTTACAGATGAAGGTTTATTCAAGATTAAAGAAATAAGCTATTCTGAACAAAATAAGACTTATTCTATAAGTATTTAGGAGAGGTATTATGAAGATTAAAACAAGAATTAGACGAAAAATCGTAGGTTCAGACTTCTCAGCTCAAGAACCTCGTTTAACATGTCACTTATCTGGTGAGGAAAAAATGTTAAATGCATACTTAGAAGGTAAAGACTTATATGCTGTTATTTCTGCTGGTGCTTTAAAGAATAATTATGAAGATAATCTTGAATTTTATCCTGAAGGTACTGAAATAGAAATAGATGGAAAGAAAATTATTGCTGGACATAAAACACATAAAAATTTACAAGGTAAAGCTAATAGAACTATTGGTAAAAAACTTTTATTAGCATCTACTTATGGTATGGGTGCTGCAAGAGCTGGTATGACAATGGGTAAATCAAAAGAGGAAGGTCAAGAACTACTTGATAACTTCTTCGCAGAATTCAGTAAAGTAAAAGAAGCTATTGATTATTCAAAAGAGAGTTTAAAAAAGTATGGTTATGTCGAAGACTGGTTTGGTAGACGTAGACATTTACCAAAATATTTCTTACCTAGATTTGAAATTCGATATGAGGATCCAACTAAAAATAAAACTGAGACTTTTAATCCGATTTTAGGTTGTAAAGATAGAGAATTAGTTACTGATAAAATGAAATCTTATTTAGCTAAAGCTGAAGAATGTAAAGGTGATAAAGCTTTTGAAAAGCTCCAACAACAAGCTAGAAAAGATGGTTATATTTTAATATCAAATACTGGAACTATCGCACAATGTGAAAGACAATGCTTTAATGCAAGAATTCAAGGTGGTGCTGCTACTTTAACAAAGATAGCAATGGTAAATATTTATTTTGATGAAAAATTAAAAGAATATGGTGCTAGATTAGTTTGTTCAGTACATGATGAAATATTAGTTGAATGTCTAGACTTCTATAATAAAGAAGTAGAAGAAAGATTACCACAAATTATGATTGATTCAGCTAAACCTTATATGAAAGTTCCAATGAGTTGTGACCCATATAATGTTCAACGTTGGTATGGTGATGAGTTAGCTAACCACATTTTAGATGATTTTAAGAAATTAGAATCTAAAGGTAAGTCTTTCGAAGAAGCAAAAGATATTATCCTTGAAGAAAATTGTGAATTACCTAAACAAGCAGTAATAGATGTTTTAACTAATAAAAAAGATGTTATTGAATGGGATCCAGATGACCCTAAAGTTTGGGAAGACCAATAAAATATTGTATAATAATATATAATAAAAATATTGAAAGTATGGTGAAATAATGTTAATAAAAACAGAAAATATTAAAGAATTAGTTTCATTAATTAGTACTGCACGTAGTGTAGATTCTAAGAATATTGAAGATGTAAAGCTTAATACTAAAGATAATTTATTATATTTAAGCGTTACAAATAAAGAATATTATGTTTCTGTAAAAGCAGAAGCTGAGCCAACAGACAATTCAGAAGATAAATCTGCTGTAGTTGGTGCTGAAGCATTCTTAACTTTAGTTTCAAGTTTAGCTTCAGAAGAAATTGAATTAATTTTTGAAGAAACATCTTTAAAAATTAAGAGTGGCAAATCAAAGTATTCATTACCATATATTGTTAGAGAATTAAATAATCAGATTAAACCGATAGTAATTGAAAATAAACTTTCTGAATTTGATTTTTCTTTAGCTAATTTGGAATCAATCTTAAATGTTAATGCTAAAGAAGTAAAGAAAGTAAAGGATTCAGATGATCCAATCCATCATTTATTCTATTTAACAAAGAATGGATGTTTTACATTTGGAATTGGTAGCTGTTTTAATCAGTTTGAATTAAATACTGATGCTGAATTAATGTTAAGTGAACATTTTGTAAATCTATTTAAGTTATTTACTACGGATGTTAAAGCTACTTATGGAGTTGATAATGCAACAGCTAAGTTATCTTTAGTTTCAGATAAGGTTTATTTATGTTCTTATATTAATATTGATGATATTTTAATTACTAGAATTCGATCAAATTATGAATCTTCAAAGAGAATGTTTAATTTAGATTATAGTCATAATGTTGATTTCCCAGTTAAAGCTTTTTATGAAGTTTTAAATAGATTAGACACTTTTAGAAAGTCAACAGACGATTTATTTGAAAAGACAACATCTCTAGTTAATTTAGTTTTAAATGAAAATGAATGTACAATTATTGATAAGAATAAGAATATGGAATACTTAGAACTTGGAACTAAGGTTGAAGCTCCTATTTCAATTATAATTAATACTTATGACATTAAATCAATCTTAAATAGTTGTACTACAGATTTAATTAATATTAAGTTTGGAATTAAGTCTGATGTAATTAGAACAAATCCAATTTTAATTACTTATAATAATGTGTATAACTTAATTCCTGAATGGCCTAGATCTGAATTTGGAGAATAAAAATGGCATATAATTACGGTAAAGCTTGGGAAGAGCACTTTAAAGATTACTGGTCTAAATCATTTCCGGAATATTTAATTGCTCGTTTATACGATCAAATAACAAAATATAAAGATGTGTCTCAAAACCCTGCCGATTATTATTCATTTTTAGAAGATAAATTAATCTATTTAGAATGTAAAGTTACTGAAGAAAATACTTTAAATTTTCAAAAATTTCCTCAATTAGAACGTATGTATAAGTTATCAACAACTTATAAAAATGTTATGGGATATGTAGTTATTTGGTATAAGAGCCATGATTTAGTTGTCATGGTTTCTGACCAAGAAGCTATGAGAATAAAGAATGATGGAAATAAATCAATCAATGTTAAATTATTTACTTCAAAATCTACTGATTATAATTATATAATTGTACCTACTAAGAAACTTTCAACATTCTTAAAGTGTGATTTTTTATCAATTAAAGATAAAATATTAAATAAAGAGGTGATATAATGATAGATATTACTAATGCTAAAGATGAAGTAAATAAGGTTGTAGATCAATTAGCTGAATCAGTTGCAGATCTTACTAATGAAATGACTGCAAGATTAGATGCTTTAATTAAGAAAGTTGCTCTTGGTGTTGATTTAATGACCAACGCTGAAATAAGAGAAACTATGGCTAAGATCAGTGTTGAAGCTTATTCTATTGGAATTTTAAAAGAACAAAATTCTCTTAGAGATGCTTGTGCCTCAGCTTTATATAAAGAAGCAGCCGCACGTTCATTCTCAACTACAGCTGGTTCTGTAGAAGCAAAAAAGAATCAATCTATTCTAGATACTTTAGATAGACAAGCTGTTTCAATATTGTATAATACTTCGACAAACTTATTAAAAACTAAGTGTGATGAAGCACATAGAATTGTAAGTGTATTAAGTAATATTTTGATCTCAAGAGCTGCTGAAGCTAAGAATCAATATAGTCCACGTAGTGAATTAGATCAAATGCCTTATAATAATGATGAAAATGGAGATAATTAATGGCTAAAAAGGAAGCAAAAACATTTGCAGAAGCGGTTGCAAATATAAATTCCGCTAATAAAAAATGAAAAGTTCTTTCATTTGGTGATCCATCTAGAGATTTAAAGAAATTACCTTTAAAATCTCTTCCAATTGATTTATCATTTAAAGGTGGTTTACCTTATGGACAATTAGTTACTGTTTCTGGTGTAGAACATTCAGGTAAATCTTCTTACGCTGCAGCAATGATGGCAAGATATCAAGAAGAAAATCCTGGAAAAGTTTGTCTTTGGATTGATGGAGAAAATACTCTATTAACTCAAGGTGCATATTTTAAATCTGATTATGGTCTATCTTATGATGAAAGTTGTTTCTTAAGGTATGATACTACTGGTAAAGCTGCTGAGGAAATTTTTTCAGATGTTATCGATTTACAAGGATATGATGAAATTGGTATGATTGTATTAGATTCATCTAAAGCTTTAATTTCAATGGCTGATTTAGATAATGAATTTGTTAAAGATAATGGTCAAAGAGCTTCTATTGCTAAGTCTATGGGTAAATTTGTCAGAGCAATGGTTCAATATCTTCCTAAGAGAAATAATATTTTATTAGTAATAAATCAAGTAACTATTGAAAAAGAAATGTTCTCAACAACATATACTGAATCTGGTGGTTATTCATTAAGATTCTTCCCAAGTGTTAAGATTAGATTTGGTACACGTACATTTACGGCTCCAACTGCTACAGGTTTATTAAAAACGGATATTAGTTCATCTAAAGCTCAAAGTGACTATGCCGATAAGGTTAACGGAATGCAATTCCATTATGTTGTAGTAAAAAATAGAACTAATATTATGACAAATGCTGGTGGATTTATTACAGTTAAATTTGGAAAAGGAATTGATAGAGTATATGACTTCTTAGAGGTTATAGAAACTGCTAAAATTTTATTCCATCCATCTCCTAGAACAGAAGCATTAGTTGATCCAGTAACAGGTGAAATTTTAAAAGATAAAGTTACAGGAAGAGATTTACAATTTTCAAAACATGCTGAATTAGAAAATTATCTTGAAGAAAATAAAGATTTCTTTGATGAATACTATTTCCAAGTTTTAGATTTCTTATGTGGTAAGAAAGAAAACTTAAATTTATTAGATCAAAATGTCGTAGCTGAATTAATGGATCAAGAAGCACAGATTATGAAAGATATTCCAACAGAAGCCGCAGCTCTAGCTGCTGATGGACTTACTGAAGAAGATTTACAAGATGTCCAATCCGTTTAGAATAAAATCCGAGAGTTCTGGTGGTAAACCCACCAGATTTTTCTCAGATAAACAAGAAAAAGCTGTAGCAAAAGCTACAGGTGGTAAACAAACAAAAAACTCTGGTGCTTCATTATTTCAAAAATCAGATGTTTTATTAGAAGACTTTACTTTAGAATGTAAAACAAAAACATCAAATTCCGAATCAATTTCTATTAAAAAAGAATGGTTTGATAAACAACTAAAAGAAAGTATTCAAATGGGTAAACACTATTCAGCTATCGTAATTAATTTTGGTCCTGATGCTCCATATAATGAAAATCATTACATTATTGATGAGAGATTATTTAATATGTTATTGGATTATATTGCAGAATTAAAAAATAATCCAGAAGAATAAGGAGATTAATATGCCTTCAGACATAATTAAAAAACAATTATTATCTCTAGAATTAGCTATTCCATCTTCTTACGATCCAGAAACAAATTCTTATTTTATTCCTAAATACTCTGGTGATATTTATTCAGTAGGTAAAAGCTATCTTATTGAATTAAATAGTGAATTATTATTAACAGATAAAATTTACGAATGGGAAAATACTAGAAAACCTAGTTCAAAATATTTAAAAATAACTGTAAACCAATCTATTGCTAAAATGATTCAAGTTATGGGTGTTGAAGCTGACCTTGGAGATTCATTTACTCAAACAAAAATTTGAGAGGGTTGGTTAAATATAGACTATATAAAACAAATAAAACCACTTTAATTTGTTGTATTATATTATATCGAGGTGATAATGTGGAACAATCTTTAGCCGTAAAATATCGTCCAACTGAATTTGAACATGTTGTTGGACAATCAATTAATTGTGATATTCTACAAAGTCAATTAAAGAATAAAAAAATTAAACATGGCTATTTATTTAGTGGAGCATCTGGTTGTGGTAAGACAACATTAGCAAAGATTTTTGCAAATAAAGTCAATGATCAAGAAGCTCCAATTGAATTAGACTGTGCTTCACATAACTCAGTAGAAGATGTAAAAGATATTTTAAAATTATCTAGAAAAAGAGTTTTGCATGGAGAATATAAGGTATTTATTTTAGATGAATGTCACATGTTCTCTTCAGCAGCTTGGAATGCATTCTTAAAGAGTATTGAAGAACCGTCTGAATTTACTATTTATATCTTCTGTACAACAGAACCAGAAAAGATACCTGAAACAATTTTAAATAGATTACAAAGATATAATTTTGGTAAAATTTCTTTAGAAGATATTAAATCAAGATTACAAATTATTTGTAATAGTGAAAATATTAAAATCACTGAAGATGCATTAGATTTAATTGCAAAGATTAGTAATGGTTCTCTTCGTGATGCTATTATGACATTAGAACAATGTTCAGATTATTCAGATAATTTAACATTAGATAGTGTTAAAACAGTTGTTGGTGATTTAACTTTATTAAATATGTTAAGATTAACTAAAGCTTTAATTGAAAAGGATCAAAAAACAATCATTGAAATTATTACTACATTATTTAATAGTGGACATGATCTAAAAGCGTTCTTAACTAATTATCTAAGCTTTAATTTAGATTTAACAAAATATGTTTTATTTAGAAATATTGATGTTACTGCGATTCCAAAGTATCTAGAACAAAATGTTCAATCTGTTATATTTAATTGTGGAAGTAATCCAAATGAAGCTATAAATTATTTAAATGATTTATCAGAAGTATTATTAAAATTAAAAACATTAGTTAGATTCGATTCATCTTATCAAAATACTATTATTATTTCTTTAATATCTTTTATTAGACGTTAGGTGGTGATTAATTATGAATATTATTGGACAAGAACCAATTATGAATTTAATTAATCAATATACTAGAGAATCACTTCCAAAATCAATATTATTTATTGGTGAAGATGGTTGTGGAAAGAAATTAATTAGTAATTATTTAGCAAAGAAAGTCGATTTAGAAATTGTAGATATAAGTGAAGAAGTTACTGATGAAGAGCTAGATTCATATTTATATGGAGTTCATCCAAAAATTTATAGGATTAATCTTGATTTATTTAAACAGAAAAATCAAAATCAATTTTTAAAGTTTATTGAAGAACCTACTAAAAATGTTTTCGTAATTTTAACAAGTACTTCTGAGTCATTTATACTTCCAACTATATTAAATAGATGTATAAAATTTAGATTTGCTCAATATACACCAGATCAATTAAAAGAAATTGCATCATTAAATAATATGCATTTCAGTGATTTAATGTATAAAGTTTGTAAAACTCCAGGTCAACTATTAGATAAAGATGATGACCAATTAACTAAACTTTCTACTTTATGTTCTAAAATTGTTCGTTCAATACGTGCTTACACTAAAGAATCTTTTTTAGGAATTTTTACAAAAATAAATTATAAAGAAGATTATGAATTATTTGATTTTAATTTATTTTTAAATGTATTAGAATATGTAGCATTTGATGAGTATTTATTATCCAATAATTTAGATTCATTAAAGATTTATGAAATTACTAATAATTATAAGTCTTTATATACTGAAGCAAATAAACCAGTTAAAGAACAATTTATGATAAATTTTCTAATGGTTTTATATGATAAAGTTGTATTAGGAAGTGATAATTAATGATTAGCTTAGATGAATTAAAACATTCTATTGAAGATGATACTTTAACTATTGATTTATTAGTATTTGTATGTAAAGATAAACAAACTTGGTTAGCTGATCAATATATTAATTGGATATGTGACCAAAATGGTTATAAGCATAATCTAATTGATAGTTTAGCTGAAGTAAATAAGAATTCAGCTATAGCATTAATTGGTGATTTTAAAAAAGATTTAAATATTATTAGAACAGACGTATTTAAAGAAAATTATGATTTCGATTTAGTTGAAAATACTATAATTGTTTGTGAAAAAATAGATAAAAAGTTGATAACAAAATTAGAACAATATATTGTTGAAGTTCCAAAATTAACTGATTGGCAAATAAAAGATTATATTAAACAAGTTCAATGTCCAACATTAAGTCCAGAAGCAACTGATTGGTTATATACAGTTACAAATGGAAATGTTTATGCAATCGATAATGAATTAGATAAAGTTAATCTATTTGATCCAAAACTTGCTAATGAAGTTTTATTAAAACTAAAAAATGACAAGAATTCTCATTTATATGGATTAAATACTTTTAAATTCGTTGATGCACTAATAAATAATGATAGATTAATTTTAACTGATATGATAGCTCATAGAACACTATGGGATAGCGATCCAATATTTATTTTAACTTTAATGATTAACAAATTAAAACAACTAATTTTAATTAAAGGAAATAGTGGAGTATTACCAACAGATTTAAAATTAACTTCAAAACAAGTTTGGGCATTAAAGAATTTTTATAGAAATGTAGATTTAGAGAGAATGGAAAAACAATTAAAATTTCTTTCTAGTATTAATTTAAGATTAAATCTAGGACAATTAGATTACGGAAATTCTAAAATATTATTAGATTATATTGTATGTAATTTGATTTCTAATTAAGTTTTATTTTAGACCTGATAGAAAACCAATCAAATCTAAAAAACGTTCCTAGAAACGTTATTTTATATTAAATTTTATACGAGGTGATTCAGTGGAAACACAAAATAATAGTCCGAACGAAGAAAAAGTCGAAGAAGTAGTCGAAAAAACTGAATATGAAAAGTTTATTGATAAATTACTTGAGTCTAAGTGGTCTTATTCAAAAATTGATTGTTTTAAAAGCTGTGGATTTAAATTTAAATTAAAGTATTTAGACAAGAACTTTGTATACAGTGGAAGTATTGCAACAGAGTTTGGTACAGCAATTCATAAAGCAGAAGAATCAATTGGAAATTATATAATAAAAAATGAACCAATTAATTATATAAAAATAAAAAATAAGTTCATGATTGATTGTATAAAAGTAAAGAAGAGATATTCAAATGATTGGATAACTAAAGATGATTATTCAGGTAAAGACTATGAAACAAAATATCAAGATTATATTCATAAAAATATGTTTTATTTAGAAAAATATCTAAAAGATAATCCAAATTTAGAAATAGTTGGATCAGAAGTTCCGATTAATTTTAAATTTGATGATACTTGGACATTTACAGGATCAATCGATAGATTATATAGAGATAAAACTACTGATAAATATATAATTGAAGATATAAAATCTTGGCCTAATATCGAAAAACATAAAGATGAATTAGCTACTCCACTTCAATTTGTAGTTTATTCGTTAGCATTAGCAAAGATGAAGGAAAAAAGTACAGATGATATCTCTTGTCAATATTATCTTCCAATCTCGAATGAACTAGCTAGTGCAGGACATAAAAATTACATCGAAAAAGGAACTGCTAAATTAATGTCATTATTTGAAAAAATATTAGCTCAAGAATTTAAACCAGCTCCAAAACCATTATGTCATTGGTGTGAATTCTGTAGAACAAATGAAAGTGCACCAAATAAATCAAAATGGTTATGTCCTTATGCAAGTGTTTGGACAAGAGAAAGACCAGCTAATTGGTCAGAATTTAATTTTACAACTTTGGAAGAATATCCAAAAATCTTAAATCAATATAGGTTGCAACATGACTTACCGGTTTTGCCTAGTGAGTCAGAAAATAAAAAATAGGAATGTAGGTGATTAATTAATGGCAACAAATGTTAAGGTAATTAAGCGTGATGGTGAATCTGATGAAATGTTATTAAGACGTTTTAAGAGAGAAGTACTTAGAAGTTATGTTCTAGATGAAGTTAAGAAGCACGAATTCTTTAGATCATCAAAAGAGATGGCTCAGTTCAAGCATGATATGCTAATGCGTCATACAAAAAATAAAAAATATAGATAATAAAAAAAGAGGTCATTTGACCTCTTTTATTTTTTTTTTATTCTTGTTCTGCTTGTACTTTAACAAAGTATGGAACGAATACTCCATCAGCAGCTAAAGCATCACCAGCATGATAGATTGTTGGAGTTTCACTTGAATCTCCACTCTTAATCCAAGTTCCATCCCAAGCTTCATATTGACCTTCAGGTAATGCAGCTTCTAATTCAGCAATCTTAGCACGCATAGATGCTTGACCAGGATCTGCAAATGTTGATAAAGATGGGAATGCATATAATCCAATTCTTGAAATTTCTACAGCTCCTTCATTTTCACCAGCTCTTAATGTAACTGAATATTTTGGAGCTACATTTTCACTGAATTGGATTTTTAACATATTCTTACGAATAATAGGTAATTGTCCTTTGTTAACTAAAATAGTTGTTGGATTACCATCACCATCTAATAATTCACCATAAGCAAAGCAATTAGATGCTGTGCTGCTTTCACATAAACCGAAATATTTTAAAGCTGCATCGCTTGTCCAATCTGCAGTTGCTTCATCAAAATAAATAGTATTAGTATTGTAAGCAACGATAGTATCTTGTACAGTAGTATCAAATGTATAAGAATAAACGTATCTTTGATATCCTTTACTAGTTTCAGGCTCACCACTCATTACATAATATCCACTTGAATTAAGTGTTGGATCAAGTTTAAATAATGCGATATAAGGTGTAAAACTGCTGCTACTACCATTTCCTAATAATGTTCTCATTAGTTTTTGTAAATATGCACGACAAATCATTTTATTTTTTCTCCTAATATTTTTATAATATTTATTATAATATATAGTATGATAAATTTTCGAGAGATGTTCAATCAGTCTCATAGATTTCATCATACATATTATCTATATAATTTAGCTTATAATTTTCTAAATCTTTTAAAAACATTGGTCTAGCTCTTAAAATCTCAGTTTTAACCTTTGTTTTCATTAATATTGTTTTAGTGTTATATATTTCATCTGATATAAATATTTTAGCTGATATTCCTAAATCATTATTGATATTTCCTCGAATTGAATCTCGTTTGTCATGAATGAATAGAGACATGGATAAATAATCTCCATTCATAGCTTTACCTGAAAATACATTTAATGTTGGAATAATTAATTCAGATTGTAAATCTTCTTGTGTTTTATCTTTTACTGTTAATTTAATCGGATCTTTAATTGAAACATTTGAACTCAATTTAAAACTTAATAATTTTTGATTAATATTTATTATTAATTGTCCAATAACAGCTAAAGAACATGTTGCTTGAACTACAGTATTATTAATAAGACTCTTAAATAATTTTATTAAATTAGTACCATCTTCAATAACACTTCTAACATAAGTCGTATATCTTACAGGTTGCATTCCAATAAATGTACCAATTTTTTGTAAATCTTCTAAACAAAGAGTAGTTTTTGTTTGTGGTTTAAAATTAGTTTTTCCACCGTCTGTAACTAAAATTGGTTCTAAGTTTATTAATTTTGCTGAAAGTGTGTCTATTGGATCGTTAATTTTTTCAGGATTTACGGCACTTGCCCAAGAAATTATTGCTGATAATTTTTCATCAACTTTAAGATAACAAGCATCAATCGTACGTGGTGTAACAACATTCATTGTAGATACTATTGAAGTTATATCCATTTGTAAGTTTCCGTTTAATGTTGTAACACCAGTTATATGAATACTACAATTAGAACTTTGAATATCACTAATTAAATTTCCAACTAAAAACATTGCAATATTACCAACATCATCTAAAGTCATAGTAAATTTATCTTTGGCTCCAAGAACAAGTCCAGGAGTTAGACTTTGACAATCTTCTGGAAAAATAACACCACCAGCACTTAATCCTGAATTAAAATTAAATTTTAAAGTTTGAGCTGTTAATGGATTTATTAATGATTTTTCTAAAGTATATATCTGAACAAAATCTGCAGTTTTTATATCACAATTACTTGTACCATCGATATAAGATGGATATGGTGTTGCAAGTTCAGCAGTATTTTTTGAAACTAATTTTATATTAGTTTTATCAATAATAATTGGTTGATAAGAAACTACACTAATTGCAGCTTGATAACAAGTATCTAAAGTGTTTTGATCAGCACAATAAACTTTTACAATTTTATCTTCATCGTAAACATCAACTCTAAGTTTTTCGACGAAAGATAAAATCTCAGACATTCCTAATTTAAAGAATGTATAACTATAATTTTGCTTTTTATATAATAGTAATCGAAATTCAAGAGCATTCATAGATGTCTCCTAGAAGTCTTTATTGTATTGAGTAATATAACAACAATAATTTATTCCATCATATCCAAAAATTAAATCAATAGTATTATTACTATTAACATCAAAATCTAAAGAATTCTCAATGCGTCCATAATTATAATAAATTAAATTTTTAAATTCTTCAACTCCAGTTGAATCGTCTTTAACAATATTTATTTTTACATTATTTGGATTAATAATACCTTTAAAAATAACTTCTGTTAAAAATCCTATTTTAGTTTTCATTTCTTTTGGAAGAATAATATTAAAACTAGTCATAGCATTTTTACAAGTATATACATGATTATAAACCATATTTAATGTATAAGTTTCAGTATTTTCTAATAGTTCATACTTAGTTATACCAGATTCAATTTTATTATCTAAAGTTTGAACATTAGTTTTTAATGTTTCCATTTCGGAAATTAAGTTTAAAACTTCACTTAATTCAACAGGTTCTTCATTTTCATCTTGTATATAAACTTTATTTGTTGTTTTATCAAAATAAAGATATTTACTATTACCACCGCCACCAAGCTCTAGTTCTTCATATTCTGATCCATTATAAATATATAAAATTTCTTCGCTTATAACATAAACTAATGAACCTTTAAGGATTACACCATCATTATCTACTGTGGCTATAGGAAGAGCATTACGCTCTTCCAATGAATTAACCACTGTGTATGTACCTTTAATATATTGAGCATCAAGTAAATGTTTTGATGCTAAGCTTGAGCCAAGTTGAAATCCTACTTTAACTTCTGCCATATTTATTCTCCTTTACTATACTATCTTATAAGTTCCAGTATTTGCGGTCATTTTTGGACCTCTGTATACTTTATAAGTAGAAACATATCCAGCTTTATTTTCAAGTGAAATACTTCCAAGAGAAGTTGTATCAAGTGAAGCCCAACCACTAGCATCTAATTGAGTTTTTTCTTTAATAGTTGAAACTATCTTATCATTTGGAACAAAGTAAACAATGTAGGTATTATTTTGAGTTGTGATTGATGTTCCATTACCAATACTTAAGTTTGTAGCTTTATCTGGAAGATCGCTTGGATCGCTCATAACTGTATAATATACATTATACACAACAGAATAAGTTTTAGTATTAGTAGGAGTTGTTTCACCATCACTTAATGTAACTGTAAATGAATAAGGATCATTTGGTAATGTGATTGCTTCATCAAAATTGATTGTAACACTTTGACTACTTAAATCACCGTCATAAGTAATTTCACTTCCGCTTCCTATTTTATATTTTAAGGTTGTTACAGCTTTTGAACCATTTGTCCAAGTAATCTTTAATTTACTTGCAATTCGTTCAGTACCAATCTCTACGCTAGTATTTATATTAGCATTAGAAGATGTTTGTAAATCGTAAGAACTAATAGTAAATGGTTTATATGGATGGAACATATCAAATAAAATATCTGAAACTGGTGTTTTATTAAATGTTGTGTTTGCTTTAATACCACCAACTTTTTCTGTTGTAGGTATCGCACAAGTATATAAAATCTTATCAGCATTGAAATCATAATCTAAATCAGACCAAGTATCATCTGAAGTAGCTTTCCATTGTAACTTTTCGTTATCAACTCTTAATTCAATGTTATCTCCAGTCTCACCTTTATCACCTTGAGGACCAGTTGCTCCTGTTTCGCCTTGAGGACCTTGAGCATGAGTTCCAGTATCAGTGTTTCCAATAAACCAATTTCCAGTTGTTGGATCAATATGTGGATCAATACCATCTTTACCTTCAGCAACAATTTGAGAATCTACACCATCAATCATCCAATGTTTAGTTGTTGGATCAATTGTTATTTCTGGGTTTTTACCATTTGAAACTTCAAATGTTGTTGTAGAAGAATCATCAAATGTAATTGTATAAGTATCAACTAATCCTGAAGTACTAGTTTTTGTTATACTAGCAATACCAATACCACGATCACCCTTAAGATCTGTTAATGGAATTAAGTTATTCCAACTATTTTCACCTTCATTAGAATATTTCCATTGAACGTGAGTTTGTGTTTTTCTTAATTCAGGAATTTTACCATCACTAACACTGAATGTACCAATAATATTATCAATATCATTTTTAATAGTATAAGTCTTAGTTAATCCATCTGCAGAAGTACTTGTTAACTCAACTGAAGTAATACTATGACCTTGTGGACCTGTAGCACCTGTAGCACCGGTTTCACCTTTTAATGTTGATAAACTAAATAGATCTTTCCAACCTATTTCTTCATCACCAACACCGTACTTAGCTTCTCTATATTGTAATTTTCGAGTATCAATTCCTTGAGAAAGACTACCTGAAATTCTAAACTCTATTTCGAAACCATTTGTAATAGTAAATGTTGAAGTAGTATTATCTGAATATTGAATTGTATATGTATCAATTCTAGTAGCTGGATCACTTGCTGTCTTAGTAATACTTAATATACTAGTTCCATCTAGAACAGAATAAGGTAATTCATTTCCATCAGTTAGTTCTAATGCATAATTATGCTTATTTCCAACTGTTTCATCCATACCATAATCAATGATATCTTGAACACTTACACCAGTTGCTCCTGTTGCACCAGTAGCACCTGTGTCACCTTTTTCTCCATTAGTTACTGTGAATGTTTTAGTTCCACCATCACTAAGTGTTATAGTATATGTGTCTACTAAACCTTCTGTTTTAGTTTTTGAAATATCTACAATAGTACTACCATCTAAAACTGTGTAAGTATATGTAGTATTATTATCGAAAATTAATTCATATTTATGTTGATTTGGATAAGTTGCATCTGGACCAAGATTTCTAATATCTTTAATTCCAACACCAGTCGCACCTGTAGCACCGGTTAAACCGGTTGCTCCTGTTGCACCGGTAGCACCGGTTGCACCAGTTAAACCAGTTGCACCTGTAGCACCTTGTGGACCTTCAATACCTTGAGCACCAGATAAATCTGTTACCATTAAGGCTTTTGCATTTTCATCTATATACCAAATTTCAGCATTATGATTTACATCTATTGCTGGTTGTCCGTTTTCATCGTCAATAGTAATTAATATATATGATCTATAGTAAGTATCTATATCCTCATATCCACTAATTAAATCTTCGATATAACGTTTAAATTGAGCCATTGTTTTATCAACTGCATTTGCTTTTGCAATATGGATTACATGGTCAATTGTAAATGGTTTACCTGCAGGTCCTGTAGCACCTGTAGCACCTGTAGCTCCGGTAGATCCTGTTAAACCAGTAGCACCTGTTTCACCAGTTGCACCACGTAAATCTACATAATTACCTAAACCAGTGTTTGAATCACCGACAGCTAATTTAGTTCCATCCCATCGATAAATAAAATCAAAACCTCTAGGACCTTGTAGATCAGATACATCTATTAAATCTCTCCAACCTGTAGTAATTCCTTCAGTATCTGGTTTTGGTCTCCATTGAATCATATCATTATCTGATTTTTGTAATTCAACATTTTGACCATCTTTAATAGTTATTTGATCTGGTTCACCACTATCGTAATTAATATTATAAACTTTTTCACGTTTATTTGCTGTTGTTGGATCAAGTGTAACGCTTGTAATACTTACACCTGTAGCACCTGTTGCTCCGGTAGCTCCGGTAGCACCAGTTGCTCCGGTAGCTCCTGTAGCTCCAATTGAACCTTTTTCAGCTTTTACACTAAATGGTGTAGAACTACCATCATTATAATTAATAGTATAATTATTAACTGTATATGTTCTATTTCCATCAGTTTCAGTTGAAATGCTTGTAGCTGTAATACTTTGGATTCCACGACCTCTTAAATCATCTAGATCACAAATCTTTGTATATTCAGTTTTTCCAGCATAATTATAAGTTAAAATCTTCTTTTGATTTTCAGTTCTTACTGATACTTCAATCGGAAGACCATTTTTAACTGTGAATTCACCAACTACAACTTTTTGATTATTTATATCTGTAAATGATGCTTCATAAGTTGTTGTTAAATCTGTTTGAGATGAACCTTCTTTAACAGAGATTCTCTCAATTGATTTACCGTTTTTAGCTTCTAATTGAAGAGTTCCAGAAGCACCATCATCATATAATACTTTAATATTATTTACTATAGTAGTATTATTATCTTTAAGAGTTGTACTTATATTTTGGAATCCAGTGATCTTAGTGCCTGATGCACCTTTCTCACCTTTTTTACCATTCTTTACATCAAATCTGAATGGTGTTTTTTCTTCATCATCATATGTAATTTCATAAGTATTTGTTGCACCTGACTCATCATCAAATGTACCAACTAATTCAACCTTTTTAATACCACTTCCATCTTTAATTTCGAAAGCTTCTTGTTGAATTTGACCATCTGAGAAATTAATATCATATACATTATTATATTTTGTTGATTTAGCAGTATTTTTAGTAACACTAGTAATACCACGTCCATCTAGACCACGTTTAGCAAATACTTCCATTGGAAGTGGTTGGTCTGAATCACTTAAATAAACTTCTACTGGAGTTTTTGTATAAAGATCTCCATCAATTTCTTCTTCAACTGGAGTTCCTGAGTTGAAGCTAATAATGCTAGAACCTTTTTCACCCTTCTTACCATTAAAAATTGAGAATTGTCTATTTGTACCATCATTGAAATTAATTGTATAAATATTCTCAGCACCAGAAGTTTGATCAATTACTTGTGGTGGTGTTATACTTACAATACTCTTTGCATTAGTTATATCAAATGTAACACTTTGAGCTTGATCGTCAGTGAAATTAATTTGATATGTATCAACTAATCCAGAAGAACCTAATTTTTCTATTGATTCAATACCATTACCAGTTTCACCACGTCTAGTCTTAATATAGAATTTATCTGCAGCTTTTCTAGAATATTGAACAGTTATTTCATAAGTATAATCATGAGTTGATTCATCATAAGTAGTATCAGTTACAGAAATATTTGTAATACTATCTCCTCTTAATGATTCAAGAGATACTAATTGACGGAATATTCCTTCATCTGTATACTTCCAAGTGATATATTCATTATTAATACCTAATTCGATTTCTCTACCATCTTCACCATCTTCACCATCAGTGACAATGATTCGTTCATCTAATTCACTGTCGTCTTCTAGTATTAATTTATATGCATGTTGATTTGGTAGTAATCCACTTTGGTCATCATCTAATTCAATAGATTTGATGCCTCTACCATCTTTTCCTCTATAAGCTTTAATTGATAAAGCTCTGTTTACAGTAGAATCTGTATAAGTTATAATTAATGGAGTTGTAGTATAATTTGCGTCATCAACTGGAGTACCAGTAGTAATTTCACGAATACCTACACCTCTTAAAGATGCTTTTGAACAAATTTGATGCCAGCTTTCAGGATCATTTGGATCTGTCATTTTATATTTCCAACATAATACTTCTTGACCATCAATAGTTCTAAATGCTAACTCGATTTGATCTGGACTTTCAATATAGAAAGCGTCTTTCTTAGTAGTAGAACCTTGTTCATCTGCTCTATCGAAAATAATATCAAAATATTGTTTAGTTCCATCTAATCTACCAGCATCAATTCTCTTAATACTTCTACCATCTTGAGCACTAATATTAATTGGATCTAAAGTCTTTGGAGTTGTTGTACCATCAGCATTAGTAACATTAACTTTAAATGTAATAGGAGTATTAGTTATTCCATTTGCATAAGTAGCAGTACCAGCTGTTACACCAACAACTGAATCACCTTTAACACCTCTTAAATATTCTAAATATGGAGAGAAGTCTAAGTCAATTGTTCCGATTTCTTTTTGTGCATTTGGATCGACATCCTCTCTATAAACAGGGAAGCTAAATACTAATGGACTAGATTGAGTTGGTTTACCAATATTCTTTACACTAAATCCACGTACATCATTTTTAGTACATAATTCTTTCCATTCACTTACTGAATCAGCACTACCATCTATATGAGTTATAATTCTCCAATAAATAGAACCAGCACTGATTCCTTCAACTTCAATATCTGCACCATCTTGGATTTCTACTTCTGGCATTGAAATAAAATTACTTGATGTACTATAATCAGTATCTTGTTCATAACCAGTAATACTTGGGTCACCAACCTTAGCATTAATAACAAATTTAGTCTTAAATTTATTATCTTCTAATTTATAATCAACATTAAGATCTAACTTTTTAACACTATAACCAGTAGGACCTGGATCACCAGGTCTACCAGGTTCACCATCATAAATAGTTGCAGTACCAATAACAGTATTATCACTACCTACGAAACTAACTTTACTCCAAGATTTTCCTGTTGTTGCATCAGATGAACGATCTTCTCTAACGGCTGCAACACTACGACCGTTTCGAATATTAATTGTACCGACATCTGTTGGAGTTTCAGTACCAGATTGTTGTTGAAATTTTACTTTAAGACCACCATTTATTAAATCAGCTGAATATGGTTTAGATGGGTCTTGTTCATAGTCATATTTAGAATCATAACTTACATATGTAGGTTCTATTAAATGGCTACCATCTTTACCTTTTGGACCTGTAGCACCACGAAGTTCACTTAATGAAATAAGTTTTTTTGGACCTGATGTCTCTTCACCAACAGTATATTCATATACTATAGCATCTGTTGCTTGATCAACTTTAAAAGTAGGAGGAACTACGTTTTGAATTGGGAATGATACTGATTCTTCTCTCTTAACACCACTTCCATCTGTATGTTCATAATTAACAGTAATAGTCGTAGTCATAGTTTCAAGATTTATATCTGAAACATCGACACTTAATATACTATCACCACGGTCACCTACTAAATTCTTAATAAAGTTTAAATATCTACCTGGATTATTTTGATATTCATCTTGAGTAACAACTATTTCCCAAGTTTTATTATTCTCATTATATTTGTAGAATGACTTGACAACTGAGAATAAATCACCTAATTCATTAATAACTAATGCATTTAACATTCTATCTGCTGTTACTGTTTCAATTACTTGATTTGTTAAATCATCAAATGTTGGATATTTAGAATTAGCAAGATGATGAGTAGTCACATAAACTTGAGGAGCGTCACCTCTAGGACCAGTAGCACCTGTAGCACCGGTTGCACCTTTTTCACCAGTTGCACCGGTTGCACCTTTTTCACCTTTGATTGTTGGAATATTAATTACTTTATATGCTGGATGTCCATCTGAACCAACATAATCATAAACAAATTTTATTTTCTTATAAAATAATACTTCTTCAGACTCTGCTTGTTCAAGTTCTTCTGGAGATAGAGTTGTATATTGCTCTAATCCTTCAATAGAAGATAAACCTGGACCTCTAAGATCAAATAATGTATATAATGTTTTATCTGTAGATGATTTACATCCGTTTTCAGCTAACTTGATTGTTCCTTTATCTGTATCAACATATGGAAGGAAATAAGCACCGTCGTTGACAGTAATCGTATTTTGAGCTGGTTCTTCTGTTCCATCTCCATGTTTAATTTTTGGAGTAATAACATATTTATGTCTTATTCCTAATGCATCATAAGCAGAACCAACAGGTAAAGTTGTAACATTAACACCAGAGAATGAATCACCTTGAGGACCAGTTGCTCCTGTTTCACCTTTATCACCTTTTAAGTCATCTATTGCAACTAAATCATTCCAAGTTTGTACTTCACCATCATCAGCTACAACAGCTCATTGAATTACTCTCTTAGTAACAACATTACCATTTTCACTAACATCAACATTACCTATTCTTAATTCAATATTACGTCCATCTTCAACGATAAATGAGAAGTCTGGAATTTGTGACTTATTATTTGAAAAATAACCATCATATTTTTTTGAATAGTTATGTTGATAATTTATATCTTCTACAACTTTAGAGATACTTACTGGAGCTGGTAGCATAAAAATTCCAGAGCCAGTAACAGTTTCACCAGAGTCGTCTCTTATACCGTAGATAACACGATATTTTAATAAAGTATTATCTTCAGATTGTACTGCTTCTATTCTTAAGATACTATCACCTTTAGGGCCTTGAGCACTAACTCCTGTATCTTTAGTTCCGATAAACCAATGTCCTGTTTCGTCGTCAATATGTGGAGTTTCACCATCAGTTCCTTCAGCTCGAATATTGGTATCCTGTTGACCGAAGTACCAATTACCATTTTCACCAATATGTGGAGTGATACCATCGATACCATCCCTACCATTAGTACCATTTATACCATCTTTACCATCTTTACCGTTATGAACTAAGAAAGTAGTTTTATGATCATTAGATAATATAATTGTTACTTCATGATCACCATCTTGATTTATTATTTCACTTATTGAACTAACACCAATACCATCAGTACCTTGTTTTAATTCAATGTTTTGAGTTTTATTATTTGTTAAAATAATTTGATATACACGATATATTCCATCTTGGTGTTCTACATCTTCGACATATTGAATATCGCTAATACCAACACCGTTAAGACCATCATCACCACGTAAACCAGTGGCACCTGGTTCACCTTGATCGCCTTTTGGACCACTATATACTTTTAATGTTCTAGTAAGTTCACCATCAATAGGTTCTGTAAATGTAATAATTAAGTCTTGATATTGTTTTCCAGATCCGTCAACTTTAATTTCACTTAAAGTTATATTATCAATTCCAATACCTTTATCACCTTTATCACCGGTAGCACCTGTTAAACCAGTAGCACCAGCAGGACCTTGAACTGCTGAAGACATATTAACTACAAATGTCCAACCAGTTGTAGTATAAGTATAAACATCCCCATAATGAGAATCAGTTCTATCTGTTGTTAAAATAATAGCGTTTTGGTATAATAGTGGAGAAAGTTTAGATAATTCTTCATAAGAACTTACCTTAAAATCAATTCTCCAGTTTTCACCTCTTGGACCTGTAGCACCTGTTGCTCCTTGAGGACCAGTAGCGCCTTGAGGACCAGTAGCACCAGTCTCACCTTGTGGACCAGTAGCACCAGTCTCACCTTGTGGACCAGTTGCTCCTGTTTCGCCTTGAGGACCTTTAATTTGATCTAAAACACAAGAAATATGACTTCCGTCTTCTAATGTTAAATATAAAATAGGTGTATCATTTTCAGTTATAATCTCAAGAGATTTAACACCTGTATTGTGTTCTTCAAACCAATCTTGTTTACTATAGCTATATCTATAAGTTTTCTTTTCTTCACTAACATAAGCAAGAACGCCGTCAACTAAAACCTTACTTGAAAGAGTCTTTAAGTTGGTCTTTTTTTCAACTACGACATATGTTCCTTTTATTTCTCTTGCGTCAGCTACATAACCTGTAGAGTTATTTGTAAGATTTTGAGTTATTTTAATAGCCATATTGCTTTACTCCTTTACATTAATCTTAAATCTTAAATTTAAATGAATCTCCAACTAATGGAGTGAATTTATGTACATAATAAGTTTGGTTAGTTAATCCACTTTGAAGGGTAATTTCACTAGTACCAACTTTGTGATAAAATTGTCCATCATCTTCTAATTCTAAGAATTGACCAGCAAATTCATCATATGTTTTTAAAGTACCATTTGTTTTTGATAAATAATAAATTGTTTTTCCGTCTTCAATATTAATAGATGTCTCACCATCAGTACTAATTCTTATTAAACTAGTTGGAGTGAATTCTTCACCAGTATCAACTATTTTATAATAGTCATAAACAGTAAATGCATTAACATTTACACTAGCAGAAAGCTGATTTGTTCCATCAGATACTGTTGAATAGAACCAATCATAATTTCCAGGTACACGTCTTTGTTCAAATGTTATTGGTTCAATTGTTATAGAATTAGCGTATGGACCAAAATCATCAATATATTCATCTTCATCATTTTTAGCACCATAAATATATGTGTAAGCGTCATTAAGTGTTTTACGATATTTAACTTTCAATTTATTAATTGGATCAGTTCCATCTCTTTTTGAAAATTGGATTGATGAAAGTGTTTGAGAAGGAGTTTCACCAATCTCATAAACGTTTTGTTGAAGTTTAATGCTAAATGCTTGAGGTGGTTGATAAGGATATAACATCTTATCTAATAACTTTTTAAATGTCCAATTATTAATATCAGTACCATAAGTTAATCCACCAACAGTAGTTCTAATAGGACCTTGTCCATTATATTTAAGATGTTCATTTAGATAGTCTAAGTCGGCACTAACCTCTTGATTATTTACTGTAACTCCATTTGTACCAGTATAAGCGGTTTTATTTGTGAATCCAATAACTTTATTTCCATCACCATCATCAACAATAGTTAAGACTTGTCCAATTTCTCCATCATCTACATTAATTAAATTTTTAGAAATATCTGTAAAATCGACTCTAATTTCTTCTTCATTTGATAATTCAAATATTAATGTTTTTTTATCTTCAGACCAGCTAATACCAACTAAACTAGTTCCATCTGCACCATTAGCTACATCAAATGTATTTGAGCTACCATCAGTATAATTTATTTGATAAGTATCTATTTTACCTACAGTCTTAATTTTTTCGATGTTGACGATTCCAACACCAGAAATACCATTTATACCGTCTTTACCATCCGCCCCTGTTTCGCCTTTAGGACCTTTAATTTGATCTATAGATATCAAATTAACCCACGTAGATGCGTTTTCAGCTTTGTATTGTAAATAATTGCCTTCAACTCTGAAAATGGTTTTAGGACCAATTTCTCCTTTATCACCTTTAGGACCAGGTTCACCATCTTTAATAGTAAATGTTGTATAATCTTGATTTGTATAAACTATTCTATATGTTGTAGTTCTTGTTTCTTCATCATAAGAATCTACATCTATAGCATAAATACCATTACCTGCTTCACCTTTTTGACCTTGAGGACCTTGTTCACCTTGTGCACCATTTACTATACTAAATGTTGAAGTATGTTCATCAGAATAAGTAATAGTATAAGTATCAACTAATCCGTCAGTTGCTGTTTTTTCTACAGATACAATACCGACACCTCTATCACCTTTAATATCTTGAGTATTTGCAAAAGTTACCCAATCTGTAATAGCGATTCCATCATGATCGACTACTCTATATTGTAATTCATTTTCAGATTTTCTAATTTCTAAATCATGTGGATAAGCTGAAACATCTGAATCAACTATTTGACCACCTTCTTGAATCATCCAACGTCCTGTTGTTGGATTGATTTGTGGACTATATCCTTGAGAGATTGTTGCAATTGGGAATAAATCATTCCAATTTTCGTCAGTATCTGGTAATGAATTATGTTTCCATTGAACTACCTTTTGATCAGCTCATGGACCGTCAGCCTTACCGTTTTCGCTGTATCGCAATACAACTTTATCCATATCTTTACCAGGTTCACCAATATCACCTTTTTCACCGTTATTAACGAAAAAGTCATATTCAGTACCGTTAGTATATTTGATAATATATCTATCTGTTAATGGATGGTCTTCGGTTGGATAATTTGGATCTTTTACAATTTCCTTAATACCTTTATATGTTTGTTCTTCAGGTAATTTTGGATTTTCTTTATCTAGAACCCAAGTTTTAGTATTAGCATTATATATATAAATATTTCCTGTATCAATTTCTGTAAAAGTCGAACCATTTCCACGTATATCATAAATAGGTTTAGTATCAGTACTTAAACCTTTAAGATTTCTAACATAATTGGTTTTATTTTTAGTTTGAGCCATTGTAAAAAACCTCCATTATAAGTATTTCAATAAATCATCTAATTTAGCAAATGGATAGTTTATCTAAAAAAATAAAGTGACAAAAATGTCACTTTTTAATTTAAAATTATAAACTTAGTTTTTCTAGTTGTTGTAATTACTTCTTCATTTTCCATTCCTAGATTTTTTGCTAATTTAACTTCATAATAATATACTCCAGGAACAATTTGAGCAGTTTCATCACTAGTTAATTTAATTCTAATATATTTATCATTAACTAAATCTTCTTTTGTAAAGCTCTTTTTAATTAAAGCGTCTTCAAATCTTCCATGTGGTAACATTACTCCGAAATATAAAATGTCATCATCTGTTAGTGTATATGGTTCAGCACAAATACTACATTGTTGATCATAAATAGTATATAAAAATGATAATGAATCACCACGTATAATTGTTATTGGTTTTGCATTTTCCATTTAGTTCTCCTCTTTTCGTTCTAAGAACTTTCCATAAAGAGTATCGGTTACATTTAGAGGAGGTAAATTCTCTAAAATTGTTGTTTCATCTTGATTATAATCTTCATTTGAATTTAAGTGAATCATTACTTCGCACGGAATTAAATTTTCTTTAGTTGTTTTCTTAAATTTAACTGTTTCTTCAGCTGGTAATCTTAATTTAATGATTATTACTTCATTATAATCATCATAGTCAAAACAAAATAATGGATTTAAAACTTTTCCTTCAGTATATAAATCATATTTTAATAATTTATTATACTGTTTAAATAAAAATGAAAGTTGTTCAATATCATTAAAAGTATAAGCTTTTTGATCTAAATCGAATTCAAAGACAACTGTGGCTCCACGAGAAATATATCTAACATATTCATCACTTGGAATAATTGGTGCATCTGGTGGGCAGACACCAACAATAGTTTTTATTTTTAATTCATCCATATACGTCTCCTACTTTATACTTAAAATCATATCATTTTCTGAAATTAATACATAGCAAACATCATTATAGTCTACTTTTAAATTTATATAATAATTTCCATATGGTAATTCGGCTTCATCTGCATAAATTTGAGTACTAACAGTTCTATTTGTAAGACAAACGTCTAAATCTATATCTTTTAATAATTTATGATATCTATCATAGATTTCTAAATAAAAATAACCATTAGTTAATAAATCTTCATCGGCATTTACTAGAGTGAAAAATAATGAAAATACGGTATCTTCTTTTGCCTCTACTCCAATAAATTCATTTGAAAGATTATATACTAATTTAGCTGAAGTTAAATATTCAGGTCTTTTTATTTTTTTAGGACATTTTTTTGGAAATTCGTGGCTAATATCACCATTATTGTATGAATCAAATATTTTTGCCATAGTCTTTCTCCTATAAATTAATTACTCATACAATTTAGCAATTAAAAGTAAAATAAAAAAGGTCTAATTAATTTAGACCTTAAAAATTTATAATTAATTTTTCTTAGCTTCAATAAATGCATTATTATTAGCAACTATTTGATCGATAACTGCTAATAAAGCATCCATGAATGGTGTAATATCAATGTTCTTTGCAGCAGCTGCAGCTTTAACAGCAGCAATAGCAATCTCTTTCTTTTCAGCACCAGTTTTACCTGTCTTTTCAGCTTCTACAATAGCAGCCATAGCCATATCTTTTAAATCTGCAAATACTTCTTTTGCTTTCTTACCTTTAAATAAATTATAAATTACAACTCCTAGAGGAATAGCAGCAGATAGTAAACCTACAACTGCACTAATTAATGCAACGATTGCATTAGCATTTTCTACAAAATCCATTATTCGTTCTCCTTTTTATCTTCAGTTCTTCTGCCTTTACCATGTTCTATATCAGGGATTGTTGGTAAATTATTAACTTCTTCTTTCCACTGATCAACATATTCTTTAAAATGATTACCACCTAATTCTTTATAGTCATTATATAGTTGATTCCAAGCTGCTTTATCATTTCTTGATGCATAACCTAAATCTCTATATCTATCTCTTAATAACATTAAGTCTGTTCTTAAACTTGTTGTGGTAGCTGATTTATTTAATTTTAATTCTTCTTGAATTTCATCCAATTTTACTGATAACGGATGAATTAAATCTAGAACTTTTTGTTCCCACTCTTCTTGACGACGTCTTTCTTCTTCATGTCTTGCATCGTCTTCGGCTTTCTTTTCTAATTCTTTAATTCTATTAATCTTAGCAGCACTATGACGCCAGATTGTATTTACTATTAAAGTTATTAGAGCAGATCCGCCCAGAGCTAAAAATACTGTTAACCAAACTGGCATGCTGGTCACCTCCAAAAAACAAAATATTAACTAAATAATTTAGCATATCGTTTAATAACTTTTATTTAAATTACTTATCACATAATTTAGCATATAAATATATAAAAAAAGAGTTATTAATAACTCTTTTTATTTTTTATTATTTTTATATTTATCTTTCATTTGATCATTGAATTGATATACATTTTTTAATAATTCATTTCCAGTTTGATTTGCAAATGCTGGTTCATCTTTATTAAAACAATGACTATCTCAGAATGGGTGGCTTGGATATACTGCGGAGTGTGGTCTCGGTATTCTTGGATCCAATAAAACAGCTTCTCTTACATTTTCAAAACAAATACCTAATTTATTACAACTTTCTCAAATACTTGTTCAAAAACTTACAACTGTTGGTAAATAACAATTCTCTACAAGTTTAGCTGTTTCAGCTTCTCTTCTAGTTATATACTTAAATATATGTCTCGCATCGAATATTTCTTGATATATTTCTTGAACAACTTGGCAATCCTCTGTATCTCCACCTAAAATTGTAAAATCATAATTAAAATTATTACAATGTTGTGTTGCTCCGGCATGTTCTGGACTATGAATTATATGTTTACCTGTTTGTGCAACTAAATAATCACAATAACCAACATTAACTGTGGATTTAATTAAATAAATTTTAGCATTTACTTCTTTTACAGCATCATAAACTAAATGACAATCTAAAACTCCACTTTCTTTATCATAAGGTGTTGGAACTGCAACTATTGCTAAATCATATTCTACATCTTTTATTTTTTCTAAAGCATCTTCAAATTTTAATAATTCTGAACTTCCAGTAGAAAATAACATACTCCCATTTAAATCTAAAATATCCGGAGTATATCTTTCAAATAATATATCATATTCAAGTTTACCTACAACTCCAAACCCAACAACGACAATACGTTTATCTAACATATTTAACTCCTAAATTTATTACTATAATATATTATAATATATTATACAATATTAATAAAAGAAGGTCAAGATTACTTTTCTTGACCTTCTTTATCTAACATTAATAATTCTTTTACTTTACTCACACTCATATGTCCACATAAAGTACAACCAGGTTTTATACATAATTTTGGTTCGGCCAGTGGGTGAAAATAGAAGATATTTTCACGTTGTTTACAGTCAGAATCACCTATTCTACCAATATGTTCATCTTTTTCGATATAGACGTAATCATAATCTCTTGTACAATACAATCCATTTAATTCTAAATAATGTCTATAATCACTTAAATTACCACTAATTACTTCATTTCTTGTTTTATATAATTTTTCTTCATTTGTATCAGAAATAACTTTATATCGATCTAATTTTTTCTTACTAGAACCAATTAATAATTGAGATTTAATCTCTGGATCTGCACTTAAGTCTCTTTCGACAAAATATGTTATACCTTCTTTTTCACAAATATCTATAAATTGTCTTACTAACTCTTGATTATATAAATGAGAGACTAATTCAGCACGGATTTCTTTTTGTGCAGTTGGATGTTTTATTTGTTTTATTTTTGAAATAAATTTGTCTAATGTAGTAAATTCAGAATGAAAACTACAAGTTACTCCCAATTCAGCTCCATAGCTATCCACAAGATTACATAGACTAGTATAATATTCAGCCGAATTAGACATATTAGTTGTAATATTTATTCTAAATAATTTATTTCCACAAATTTTAAATAAAGTAGTTAATATTGAAGTTAAATCTAATAAAGAGACCTCTCCACCGATTAAATCTAATTTAACTTTACCAGGCATTTCATTTATTATTCTAGCAACTTCAGGAGCTGCCTCATTTATTAACTTAATATCTTCTTGTAAATATTTTAAATCTTGTGGCTTTTTACTCCAAGCATATCGTAAACAATATGAACATCTATAATTGCAAGCATCAGTTAATCTCCACTTAATAACTGATTGACATTTTCCTTTTAGATCTATAATTGCTTTAATATTTTTTATATTTTCCATATTAAGCTCCAATTAATAAAGTATTTTAATTTTTAATTTGATTAATTCTCTTACGAGTTTCATTTGAAATAGTATACCAACCATCCCTATTAGTATATAAAGTTAATACATCATTAAAATACTTTTCATATTTTAATGCAACGTTTTCAAGACTAAAATTTTCTCCGAACTTTCTACATTCTTTATAATCAATTTTTCCATCTAGACAATTTAACGCTGCATTTAAATAATCGTCAAATGTTCTACACCTATAACCAGTCAATCCGTTAATATTATTCTCTGCAAATCCACCCCAATCACTAGTTATTGTTGGAGTACCACAAAGGAGATTTTCAATTTGTACGCCTCCAAATGGTTCAACATATTGAGAAGGTAAAAATGAAGCAATAGCATTCTTCATTAAGTCACTTCGTTGTTTTGTATTAACACTTCCTACATATTCTATATTATCTGGCCATTTATAATTTTTATACTTATCACTAAGTTGTCCAGCAATTTTTAATTTAATACCTAATACTTGACAAACTTGAATAGCAATATTTACACCTTTTCCATCATAGACGCGTCCAACAAATAAGAAATATCTATCTTTATTATTTAATCTAGATTCTTTATCAAAATTTGTTTCAAAATCATTTAAATCAAAATAGTTTGGAATTACGACCTCATATTGATTTTGATGGCAATATGCTACTGAATTTAATGTGCGATAAGCATGATAAATAGCATAAGATTCAAAAATTTTATATTTAGCCCAAAGTCCTTCACCGTATCCGATACCAGGTTCTACAACAATTAGATCTGGAAATGCATCACAGACTGGTCTAACTCCAGCACCCCAAAATGGTAATAAAAAATCATGAGGTTTCTTTCGTTTATTAATTTCAATAATAGCATTTTTATAAAAAGTTTGATAACATTCATCATTAACGTTATATTTAAAAAAACTAGACTTATAATCATAATTACCATATACTTTTTTATAAATTTCATCTGAAACTACTATTACATTTTCAGTACAAATCGGATTACTTCCTTCAACTCCATAATGGATAACTTCATGACCTCGTTCAGTCATCATTTTACAAAATTTATATATTTTCTGAGTATATGCACACTGAGTATAATTTAAATTAGTTTTAGTATGTGGTACTCCAAGTACATGGAATCTAAATTTCGTTTTCACAAGTATCTCCTTATTAAAATTTTATATAGAATCTAGGTATTTTCTTTTAATATTAAATTCAGGTCTTATAATCTAACATTTCTATATTTATCTATTACCCAGTTATTAACGACTTTATCTATTTCAATTTTATGAACAACTAATTCATAGTTACCGAAATCAGTCTGAGGATAAATTCCGTATCTAAATTCATGTTTATTAAACCATCTTTCGTATTTCCATTTACCATCATTTATTTCAATAGAATCAGATGTAATATTAATACTAATCGTATAATCTTGATTTAATTCAAAGTTATCCAATTTAGTATAATGATTTACATTACAATTATCTTTATAAGTAATATAAATACTATTATCTATAATAGAAATTCTAATTACTGGAACATGTCCATTATCTAAAGAATGTAATTGTAAAACTGTAAATTCTTTATAATCTTCTGCTTTAGTTACTTTAAATGAATACTTAATTGAATTACTATTTACTGATCTTTCATCTCTTGGTGTCGAGTGATTAGTGAAATAAACTTTCGTATATTTATTTAAATTTAAAGTAAATTTCATTGGATGGGCTAATTGTTCTACTAATAAGACACGTCTTTGATGAGATAACATTAGTTTTAATTTTTCATCAAAAATTGGATTACGATGAGCTAGATCATATAAGCTACAAAAATATTTTCTAATAAAACTACAGACAGAACCATCAATTGGTTCAGCACCTTTCCAACCATGTTGAATATATCCAAAAACTTTTCTATTTTCTCAATGTCTTGTTGGAACACTTATATAACTTTTAGTTAAACCACCTTGAGCAATTCTAATCATTGCACATAATTCATCTTGATGACCACCAAATAATTCTGTTAAGTCTTCTCCATCATAAGGTTTTAAAGTATAACATTCATTAGGTAGTCTATGTGGTACTAAACCTTCATAACCATAATATTTTCCACCTCTATAAATTAACCCAGCATTAGTATAAAAACAATTTTCTAAAGCTACAGGCCTCTTAGAAAAAGAACAAACACATAATTTTTGATCTTCATCCATAGATTTTATAACATCATCATAATATTTATCTATTCCTTCTTCAAATTCCATGTCATCATCTAATAATGCATAATAATCTGAGTCTGGATAGAGCATAGCACAATCATTCCTCATTTTCATTAATGGTACTTTAGGTTTTTCAATTTTATAATCTTTAAAAATATATTTAAAATCAAAAGGTTCAAACCAAGTTATAATCTCTTGAATTTGTTGTTCAGTATATGGAGGTTGAAAACAAATCCCAAAAGATATTTTATCTTTAATTTTTAATAAGTATTTTAATGATTTAACTAAATATTTTTTAATTGTATCCGGTTCGCATGTTGGTAGAACAAAGGTTAACTTTGACATGTAATCTTCCTTTAATTATTTATTATATATAATTTATTATACAATATTATTTACAAGTATTTTATTAATGAATTATAACATTATATAATAAAAAACATTGTATATTTAATATGACTGAGAGGTTAAATTTTTATGATAATTAAAATTTCAAAAATCGATTATATAAAAGAAGAAGAAAAAATAAAAATTCCAGATACTTTTACTGATTCCACTGGTCGTTCTAATGCTTATAAAATAGCGGCGGATTGGTTGTATAGAAGAAATAACAAGGTCGAAGAAAAACGCAAACCTGGACCAACCAGGATATTGCCTGATGAATTATTAATGGCTATAGATGTACGTTCTGTTGATGATTTAACAAATGTAAGTACTGAATTACTTGTTAAAAAATATATAAAAGAAAAAACTGGTTGTGAAGCTAGATCATTTAGATTGTCATGTGAATATTTTGAATAAATAAAAAAGACTAAGAAATTAGTTTTTTTATTTTAGCCTCCTTATTCTTCCTTATTCTATTTCTATTATTAAATAGATTTATTGTATAATATATTATACAATAAATCTATAATAAAGGAGATACTATAGTGGAATTATATGCATACAGAGAAAATAATCAATGAACTTATTCTGCTAAATATATTTTTGAAATTAATAATAAAATTTATTTAATTGACTCAAATAAAAATGTATTAGTGACAGATATTGTTGATACTGATATAACTAATAATGGATTTTATGCTATGATTATAATAGATAAGCTATCTGGCACTTTAACAGCAAAATATGGACAGTTAAGCTACTGTCATTCACTATATTATTTCTCAACAGGTGATAATTTTTATATAGATATTCATTTAAAAAATTTAATAAAATTTAAACAAAATCCAACTTTAAATAAAGTAGCCGTCAATAAATTTATTTTACAAGGATTTTTAACTAGTAAAGAGACATTAGTCGATGGAATTAATAAACTTCAACCATTAAAATCTTTTATTGATGGAAAAGTTGTTGATAGTAAATATCTTAATCATATATATCTTAGTGAGAATTATTCTGATGCTCTTAATTTAGCTCTTAAAGATTTAACTAATATTATTTTATCTTTGTCTGGTGGATATGATTCAACTTTATTAGCTTATTTATTAAAAGATAAACAAAATAAATTAGCAATTACTGTCGGTAAAGAGACTTATAATAAAACTGAAACCGGTATCGCACAAAAAACAGCTTTATTGTTAAACTATCCTTGTTCTATTGTTAATTTACCAGATCACTGAATAAATATTTTACCTACTATCGTCGAAATGTTTGAAGGTGAACTAATGGATCCTGGTCTATTTGTTAGATTTGCAATATTAAATAAAATCAAAGAGTTAAAAAAAGATGATTGGACTTTAGTAACTGGAGATGGAGCAAACCAATTAAGAAATTCACACTTTTATCTAATCACAGATTTAGAAAGAAGCATGTTCAAATCAAATAGGCTTGATTTATTAAGAACTAATCCACGAGCATTTTTCTTTGGAGTTGTTACTAAACAAATTGAGTGGATTGCTCACGAATCAAATCTAAATTATGTTATTCCATATATTTCTCCTGAATTTTATAATTATTCAAAAAATAATCAAACGATAGATTATAAAAAATATGTTTTAGATTTATTACCACAAGCACTTGGATCAAATATTGTCGAACAAGGTGGGTTGGTTGATGAATCGAATTTTTTACCAAAAGATACTCTAATTCTATTTAAAAAAGTTGTTCAAAAAACCGATATATTTAATAAGAAAATAGAAGGAATTTATAATCCAAATATCAGAGTATTAATTAATCAAATTTATATTTTATTATTTGATGAAATTTTTATTAAAAATCATTCAGTTCCTGCAGATTTATCATCATGGGCATTTGATAAAGTATATAAGGAGACTTAATAATGAATATTAAATACGTTGTTAGAACTATTCCAAGTAGAACATTAGATAAATCATTTGAACAAATCGATTTTGATTTATTTATCGATACAAAACACAGTGCATGAGATTCTTTTGTAGATGCTCTTGAGAAATATTCTAACTTTGATTTAGTCTTATTAGAAGATGATATTATATTATGTAGAGATTTTAAAAATAGGATAGAACAAGTTATTAGTACTTATCCAAATACTATTATAAACTTTTATAGTGCACCTTTAGAATATTTTAATACAACTTATTCGAATTGTTTCTGTTATAATCAATGTACATATTTTCCAAAAGGATTAATCAAGAATATTATAAAAACAATGAGAGAGGATCGACTTAGATATAAAACAGATAAACACTACGAATCTTACGAATTATCTTTAAGAGAAGCTTTAAGAAAACTTAAAATAGCTCATCTAATTTATAGACCATGTTTAGTTCAACATAATGATAAAGACAGCACATTATCTCGTTCTAGAACTGAACGAATAACTCCATATTTTATTGATTATTTAGAAGATTTAAATTTGAAGTATTTTTCTCCAGAAATTGTTTTTAAAACAACAGAATTATTAAAATATAGAAATGAAAAACTAAATCTTAAAATATAAAAATAAAAAAGCTAGATTACTAGCTTTTTTATTTTTATAAAGTTTATTCTTGTTCAGTTAAAATTTCAGCTATTGCGTCTAAAGTAAAACATTTATCAGATGTAGGATGTATAGGTGTTTCAGTAAAAACATACTCACTTATATTTCTACCTGAAAACGAAAAAGATATATTTACTTCTGGACTACCGTGTTTTTGAATTAATGCAGTAAGTAAATCTTCAACTGTTGAATTAGCATTAAAATCGCTTGTATTTAAATTTTCAATAAGTTCATCTTCATACCAATTAATATTAATATCAACATTAGTTCCTGAACCTCAACTATGATTTGTTATGCTTAATGAGTCTGGTTCATGCATAGAAGAAGAATGGTCATCAGTACCATCATTTCATAAATAAGTTATAGTCGCAATATTTAAAGTACCAAAAGAAAAAGCAGAACCAGAATAATCTGTAGAACGAACATGTAGGCTTTTAACCTCATCCGGCAAATATTCTAAAAGTTTATCTAAATGTACACATAAGTTGCTTGTGCTAAAACGAAGGCCTTCTCTTACTTTAGTATTACTCTTTGTTTCGATCGCTCTTATTTGATCTCCAAAATCTTCAGCTGCAATCGGAGCTGTTTTTCCGGTTTTTTCTTGTATTGCTACGGCTACTTCATTAAAAATTGTAGTTAAATTTTTAGCCATCATTTATCTCCTTATAAGACAGATTTTTTAGTCAAATAATTTAGCAAATAAAAATAAGTCATTATCTGACTTATTTTTCATATTTAGATTTATCTTTAAAATTATTTTTAAACCAGGTATTTAATTTTTCATCATCATAAACACTAAAATTTGATCCATCATCATTTACACATAAAACTTGATTGAATTTACTATCTAAACATTTAGACATATTTCTAAAGTATAATGTATTATGAATTTGAGATTTAATTGTTTTTCCAATCTTTTTTAAATAAAAACTAAATAGATAAACATTAAAATTAAATTCAGTGCGAGTTTTTGAGATTGAATTTAATATTTCATTTTTATAAATATTAAAACACTCGATGCATTTGCTCTTTAACAACGTTTTAATAGAGTGGTTCATTGAAACAACATGATCATCTCCAAAAATTAACTTACATCCATTTTTAACGTGATTTCCGTATATTCCTATTGGAAATCTATCTGTGAAGCTTTGACAAACTTTATCCTCAATGAAAAATTGTGTTCTTAATAATGGTTTAATTACAAATACATCATCATTAAAATATAAAAAGTGTTCTGATAATCCAGGAATGTTTTGTAAAAACATTTCTATAGTACAACTACTATAAACAGGTAGAAATTCTTTTGGAATGAAATCCTCATGTTTTATTATCTTTACTTTTGATATATTAATAAAGTCTGGTACTTGTGAATTGCTTTGAACGATTAAAAATAAGTTATTTATCCAAGGAAGATTTTTATCAATACATCTAAAGAAATATCTAAAAAAATCTCCTTGTCCTCTAAAACGTTCTTTTTGAATTTTTATATTATTTTGTTTAGCTAATTCTATCCAATTTTCATCGTTCATATCTACATATGGAACGACTAAGTCTACATCAAACATTTTAAACTCCTTCAGTTAAGAATTTTTGTCTATAAATAATATTTGTGCTTTTATAATCTTTTAATGCATATCTAACTAATTTTCTTACGTCAGGCATAAAGTAGTCATCAAAAATAATAATAGTATTTTCATCAATATTATTCTTTAATTTATCAAAAATAACTTTATCTATGTCAAAGATGTGCGAACAATCAAAAAAGATTAAATCATAAATTATATCTTGTTTAATTGTTTCTCGTGCATCGCCGTAAATTAAATCATAATTATTATAGTCTTTTAATCTATCTTTTATAATATCTGCATAATCTTTATCTACTTCATAAATATCTAAATATGCATCTTCGTTCATATTATCAAGTATCCAAATAGATGAGCTTCCATATCTACCACCGATCTCCGCTATTTTATTAAACTTTTTTATATCTTTAATATATCTATTTATAGATGGCTTAATATTGATATTACTAAAAACAGTATTAGGTTCATAAGTATATGTTCTTGGCTCATTTATAAAAATAGGTTTTTTATCTACAAATTTAATATGTGGACCATTAAAGACTATTTCATTAGTTTGAATTATTTCTTGTTTTTTAAAATCACTATGATTACTTATTATAATAGAATTCGAATCCTGCCAGAAGACAGCTTTATTATCGATTAACATCTTTATTTACCTCTTCTTTAAAGTATTTATCTCTTAGTTTACTTAATTCTTTTCTATATTTTAAAACATCTAAGTTATTATAATCAAGATTTAACTCATCTAAATAATCTTTAAACCAAATAGTTGTTCTTGCTTCTTTTCCAGGCTGTAATATTGACGAATGATCACTATGTTGAACTAAGCAAGGTCTATAGATTATATGCGGTATACCTAAATTCATTAATGCTCTACTTTCAACTTGAGACCACAATCTTGCTGATGATGGCCACCACTTTAAAATCTTTTTCATTTCTTCAGCTAAAATTTTTCCGATTCCTTTTGGATAATAAGTACACTGGTTATATGTAAAATCTTCTAATGTTAAAGTTGTTTGAAAATAATATTTAGGACGTGAGAAAAAGTTAATTATTTTATCTGAATATTTAGCTATAACTTTTTCAATCTCATTTTGAAAATCTTTACATAAAACAAGATCATCTTCTAATAACACAGCATCATATTCACTTATAATCTCTAATTGACTAATAAAACTATTTATTGGATCATGATTATAATCATATAAAGGTATAACATTTAATGGAGAATAATCAAAAGATCGTTCTCCAGTAGTTCTAACAAAGTATTTAATCATAAAATTCTCCTATAAAGCGCCTGATATATCTATTTTTGCGTTTTATAATATCTCTTAATATCTTTTAATACATCATCTGAAAAGTCATAATATGACTTAGAATATGTTTTATCTCATGTTTGGTCGAGTGTGAAAACATATAAATTTATATTTGATGAAAGCATCACATCGATTATTATACTAATCTTTTCATATTGTTCATTTGTTAGTTCTTCACATGGAAGCATAATCCAACCCATAGTTAATCCTATATCACATCTAACACGAACACAATTACATAAATCCATGAATTGACTTCCTTCTTTAACTTCTTGGAAGTCTCCATTAAGTTTAATATCTCCACTTGAGATTAAAAATTTATCAATCTCATCATGAGATAATGTGTCGACCATTCTTCCATCTGGATAAATATATAACCCTAGATTTTGAAGTCTATCTAATGGTTTATTAAACATGAATTTACTATAAACTTTAGAAAGACATACTTCTTTATTTTTAGATGCTAAACTTAAGTCTAGTTTATTTGTGTACAAATTTTGATTAAACATTTTTTACCTCTTTTAAATTTATAGTTATTTGTTTTGAAGCTAACCAATCTGGAAGCGTTTGAACTAATATTAAATCATTAATAATTGGTCGATTTAATGGAGTTGAAGTTAAACGATTTATAAGATCTTTATAATTAATTAATTTAAAATCTTCTGAAAACTCTGAACGAATTGTTTGCCATTGATCAAGGTTTTTAATATTAAATCGTTTTTCAACATCAAAACATTGAAATAAAAGGTCAATTAACTTTGTTTTAAAATATTCTTTATTATTTCTAAGTTTTAATTCTTTTAATGTTAATATATAAGCTTGAATTAGTGATAAACGAATCTCTAATTGTTTTTCAATTGAATTATTCTTTTTAAAATCTGTAATTGAATCAGGTCTATATTTATAAATGTATATTGCGTCATCAATTAAACTAATCTTCGGTTTTTCACAAAGAACGAGATTATTAAAATAAAAATCTTCATTCCAAATAATAATATCTTTATTCCATTTAATATTCTTTTCAAGTAAAAATGCACGTTTATATACTTTTCCATGTATTTCATAACTTCCGATCAAAGATTTTGCTTGAAGCATTTCTACTTTTCCTTTTACATCTTGAAATCTACTACCAATAATAAAATCTGCATTAGTTTTCTTAATACATTCTAAGATTTTATATAATGAATCTATCCTTGAGAACAGATCATCACAGTCGCAGAACATGATATAATCAGCAGTAGCATGATCCATTCCAAATTGTCTAGAGTCTGATAATCCAGACCAATCTTTAACTAAATACTTTATTTTAAAATCATATTTAGATAATAGATTTTCACTAATTAATTTTTCATTTCCATCGTTGATTAATAATACTTCAAAATCGTTTTTATCAATATAATCTTGAACTTTTACACTATCTAAAAATCTTTCAACATATCCAGGATGTTCTTTATAATGAGTAACTATTAATTGTAATAACATTTCTCACTCCATATTATTTTAAATACTTTTGTTTTAAATTTTCAATAAATTGTTCTAATGTATCTTTTGGAACTAAATACACTTGTTTTTCTTCAAAGAATCTCTTTACTAATGCTGTATATAACGTAGAAGCAAGTCTTGGAGAAACATAATCTAAATATTGTTTATATTTTTCGTATAATTCAATAAACTCTTTTTCAACTTGTTCTCTATGTGCAGTATATTCTCGAACTAAATCTATATTTGAATCGATTGAAGTTATTAAGAAATAAACTTCATACATAGTTATAAATAATTTAACGCCAGCATCTTTTAATTTATCTAATTCAATGTATGCTTTAATTGCTTCTCTTTGAGAATTTAAACAATTTAGATAGTCTAACATTTCAGTTTTACCATCTCCACGAGTACTACTTGTAGCACGATACTTCCATGCATATAGGTCTAAATTAATTCCAAATTTCTTCGGTCTAAATGCATCAACTAGTCGAACAAAATAAGCATCTTCAAAGTTATTTAATGATTTATTCCAACTAATATCATTATCTTTTAGAAATTTTGTTCTAAAACATTTTCCATGGATCCAAACATTCTCATTATAATAATCTCTAAATCCCTTTGTTAATCCATTATCATCTACAAAGTTAGTTTTAAATATAGTAAATAATACGTCAGGTTTTTCTTTTATTAATGCATGTTTAATTGTGGCCAAGGCATCAAAACGTAAAAATGTATCATCACAGTCACAAAACATTACATAATCAGCTGTTGCACGATTTAATCCATGTTGTCTAACTCCACTTCGTCCACTCCACTCATTTACATGATATCTAATTTTAAATGGATAATTTTCAAAAAGTGATTTATCATAAACAACTTTATCTCCATCATTTTCGATTAAAACTTCTAAATCTCTAAAATCAAACCATTGTTGTAATTTTAAAACATTTAATAAATTTTTAATATATGACTCATCTTCGTCATAATGAATTACGATTAATTGTAATAACATATATCTTCTCACAATCTATAGTATATATCTATATAATATACAAAATATCAGTAAAATAAAAAGATGAGCTTTTAAACTCATCTTTTTATTTTTATCTTATAATAAATTTTTAATTATTGTTAGTAATGTCTTCAACTTTTTCCCAGTATAAAGTCACTCTGCCTTGATCTACTCTAGCTCTTAATGCATAGATACCATTTGTACTTAGAGATGTTGGTTCGTTGTATTGAGGTCCAGATACGTTGAAAATATCACTAACCTCATTTCTAATGATTTGTGCATAATTGAAAGCACCTTCAGCAACTCGATAAGCACCTTCTATACCTGAAACTTGGTATCCGTCTGAATCTGTACCGCTTGCTTTATCATACCAATAATCTCCAGATACATCATCACCAAATAGTACTCTAGCTAGTTGTACGGCATAAGAATAAGATGTTTCAGCTACAGAGTATGCACCGCTTACACCATAATAGAATCCATCAAGTGATGGGTAGTCACCATTATCACTGTTCCAACCGTAAGTTGCTGCTTGGTTATAAGCATCATAAGCTAAGTTTGCTGTAGCTTGAATAGCTGAATAAACTTGTGAAGTACCATAGAAAGTCTCGTTACCACTATATCTTTCTTCATCTGGGTTATAGATAGCCACTGTTGCACCATTATATGGATCATTAAGCTCTGTAATTCCATTTGATGCTGTGAGAGCTTTTGAATAAGCCTCATAAGCTAGACTATCTAATGCTTGTACTGCACTATATAAATCATTTGCACCATAGAAAGTCGTTGTATCACTATAACAATCAGCATAACTGTTATAAGTATGAATTGTAGCATTTTTATATGAACCATCAAATGCTTCCATTAACTCATCTACATTATAAAGTTTTGATCTAATAATATTATTATAAATGTTAGTTGCAAGAGTATATGCTCCACTAAGACCATCGTAATAAGTTCGAGTAAATTTATCATAATACTGATAATGATACATTTCACTACCCATGCTATATGCTTGTTTTGCATATGAGTATGCTTCACTAGCTACAGAGTAAGCACCTTCAAGCCCAACATAGTTTTGATCTAAACCATGATCATACCCATTCCAAGTATAGCTTACAACACTATTAACACTATTATTAATTTCATCTGCATAATTATAAGCTTCGTCAGCTCTATTATAAGAATCATCTGCTTTACTATAAGATTCACTAGCTAGATTATAAGCTTCTTGTGCTAATGTTAAAACTCCAATTGGTTCTCCACCTTCACCTGGAACATATGATCCATCAATTAACTCGTTAAGAGTTTGTTGTACTGTTGATTCTTTTCCATTTCTTGTGTATGTAACTTGATTTGATGTTGTTTTTGGATAAACAATTTCACCAGTTAAATTTTTTAGTGTACCATTTTTTGCCATGTTATTTATTCTCCTCTTCACGGTCATATTCTATAATATAATTTTCAATAAATGATTCTTCAATATTAGCACTAATTTCATTTGTTTGGCCATCTTCATCAACTAAAATAAGTTGTTCTTGATTTCCATTCTCATCCTCAGTAATAATTGCTTCTTGAGTATTTTCTTCTATTGAGATTCCAACTGTTTCTTTATTTCCACTAGAATCTTCTACATAAACATTCCAATTTGGATCTGAATTATGTAATGAATATAGATAATTTAAATGATTCTTTAATGCATTTATTGTTTCTTTTAAATTATTTATTTCTTGATTTTGTGTTTCATCTTCAGAACTAGGTCCTGAACCTTTTTCCTCAGCAAGTTCTCTAGTTGTTTTTCGAACTTCTTCTGTTGGGTAAGATCCGTCTGCCAAATCATCTAATCCTAGATCATTACTAATTATTTTTAATAAATCATTATGTGTTTGTATCTTTTGATAAGTTGGAACTTGTACCTCTTCTGTAGGATATTCTTTTTCTGTTTCTGAATTAAGTCCTAAATCTGAAGCTAATAGACTAACAATATCATCTAAATTTTGTGATTTTGTTTCTAATTGAGCTAATTTATTTTCATAAAGCTCGATATAATTTTCTACTTCTGCTAATCTCTGTTCGATATCTTCAAAAAGTTCTTTAGGAATTTCTGTTGAACCAATTTGCTCTGGTGCATCATTTACTACTATATATTCATAAAATGCATTAGCACTAGTTGAAGTTTGTTCAACCTCAGATTCAGATACTTGTTGAGGATTGTAATTTGGGTCGTCAATAATTCGTTTATCTATTAGATATATTATATTTTGTTCTGTAACATCACTTAATGATTGAACGATCTCAAAATGAAGATTTGAAAAACTTTCGAATCGTTCGTCCACTTCCTGTGCAAATTCATCTATCTTTTGTAGTGAAGATAATGGATCTAGTGAACTACCAGCGTTTTCACCGGCTAAATTGATTATAAAATCTACAAATCTTTCTAAATTAAGATGTTCTTTATCGATTAATGTTAAGCCTAATCTTGTTGTTGTGCTTGACACGATAAAAAACCTCCTATTAATAAATTTTAATACAAGTAATTTAGCAATTAAAAAGTAATTAAAAACTAAAATAAAAAGAAAAAGGACTAATTAGTCCTTTTTCTCTACTAGTTTTTCTTTTTTGTTTTTAGTCTTTTCTTTTTTATATTCTTCTTTTGGTTTAGGTTCTTCAACCTTTTGTTCTTCTTCAACTTTAGGTTCTTGATTGATACCTAATGCCCATTTAGCTAATGCTTCGTTTGGATTCTTAGATTTCTTTACTTCATCCGGAATATCATATCCTAAAGCAGTCATCTTATTAATAACATCTTTTTTATCTGAAATCGTTTCAACAAATTCTATCTCATGGTCAACATATAGAGTTTTTTCTGCTGCTACATCAATAGCATTTGTAATAATTCTATATGGATTCTTTTCATTATACATATGCGATGTTTCAATAACACCTAATGCAACATCTTGACCTGAACCTATAGCATCATAATCTTCAATCTCAGTGACTGTTAAATCTTGACTAATCTTCCAACACTTATCTTTATATGCAATAAAGAATTCATTTGGTAAACTAAATGGTTGTGTTGGATCATCTACAATAATACCATGTGCTTTTAATGTTTCATAAAGAGTTCTAGGAAGTTGTAAATGGATGAATGCATCATCTAAATTTTCTTTTCCAAATCCTGCACCATCTAATAGTCCTTTTATATATTGAATTATTTGAGAAGCTCTTGCATAGCCTACAGAACCAATACAACAACCTTCATATTCTGAATACCATACTTTTGTTGCAGAATGGTCTTTATTATTCCATTGTGATACTTGCTTATCAGCTCCTAGAATAAATCTGTTTTTATCTTTAATAGCAATTACTAGTGACAAAATATCATCTCCTTAAAACTAAAAATACTATATAATATAATATACAATAAAAGCACCAAAATGTTTGGTGCTAAAAATTAACTACAATAACTCTTAAATTCTTATCTTTTGCGATATTAATCATATGTCCAGTGCCTTTAGATTTTCCATCCCAAAATGCAATTAAAGCATCTGCGTAATCTGCCATTTCGACATTACGCCTATAACCTGCAGATTTACCATATAAGTCCCAATTAGCTGGAAATTTTTTAATTGGAATAGAATATTCTATCGCAAATTGTTCACCTAAAGTATCTGCACCTCTAGCTGTTCCGGAAACTATTTCTTCTACTTCATATCTTTGAAAGTTTTCTTGGATACTTTTCTTTAATAAATCATAATTATTAAATTCTCTAGAGCCTGCTACAATTAACTTCATTATTGACTAGCTTCTTTCATAATATCTTTATAATATTGTCTAACACTCATTAAAACTTGTCCTAATAAATTTTGACCACTTCCATCTCTACCAATTCCCCAAACATAGTCAAATGGTGAATCTTCTACTATCTTAGTATCACCTGTACTCATTAATATTTTTCTTAGTTCAGGGTTTTGTCTATACTTTTCATGATTAATTGAAAGCATATTTTTATAGCGTACTTCAGCCCAAAATTCTTCATCAAAGCCTTTAACTTGTCTTCCTAATTTCTTAATCTTTTTAGGATCAGTTTCTAACATTATTTGATTAGCTGTTTCATCATCATGAAAGCATCTAGCTTTTGACCACATGAAAGCTTGTTCAGAACAATTAAATTTTCTACCTTCCCAAGTAAATTCACATGGATAGAAATTACTAAAACAGCCATATTTTTCTCTTTCTTGCCAAAATCCAATTACTTTTTCTTCCATAAATTACTCCTTAATTACATAAATACTTTTACTAGGACTTGTGATATATACAGTATTTTCTGATCCATACTTAGAATAGTATGATATAATTAGTGGTTTACCAATTTTAGTTTCATCTTCTTTTAATACAATTCCGATAAAAAGCTGAACACCTTGTGATTTATTATGTGTAAAAACCACTTTATCACCAACATGAATTTCTTTTCCTTCGATATCTTTTTTCATATTAATTACCATTTATCTTTCTAATATCATCAAACATTGGCTTGATGTCCTCTAATAATGGTTTTCTCTCTTCTTCTGGAGTCGTTGAAGAAGTTGAATAAGTATTCTTAACTAAATCAATAAACATAGTCATTTGTCCATCTTCGCCCATATATGATTGATTCCAAGCTTCATCAGTTAGTAATCTTTTTGGATCTAATTGATTTAAAGCTAGATTATCAAAAGATACTACTGCAAAATGCTTTGTAATTTCAGGTAAAGCATCATGCCAATCTTTCATTCTATTAGAAATAAGATCATGATTAGTTCCTTCAAATAAATCTTTGCCACGCCTAAAAGTCTTATAACCTAAGATTAGCATCTTTAAATTATTATCATAAAGCTTTTCAATTTCATCAAGTTTATGATAACCATTAATAACATGAATAACTGCGTTTGGAATAGCTTTAATTCGCTCTAAAAAGCCTTTTTCCTCAGGGTTGGTTAAAGATACACCTAAACCATAAATAAGCTTATTTTGGACCAATTTTGTGATCCTATCATAGTCTTTCATAAAGTGCTTTTGATTAACTGTCATATTAGGAATTAACTTTAAAGATTTGCACTTTTCTAAGAAAGCTTCTAGATCTGGATGCTCAAGTGGATTTCCACCACCAATTGCTAATTCTGTATAAGGAAGTAAAGTTTCAATAAACTTTGCATTCATTATATCTCCATGCTTATCATTTGGTTTTGAATTTTCATGACACATTGGACAGCCCATATCACAACTATTAGTTATCTTAACATCCATTGAATCTGGATACTCGGGAATTAGTTCATTCTCTTTATTATATTTAATTAAAGTTCCATCATCAAATAGCACCTTCCAATAGTTACCATTTTTTACTTTTCCAATTGGTTTCATCTATTTCACCTCTTTATAATATAAAATACAATAAAAAAGAGGCTATTTAGCCTCAATTTTAATATTCTTCTCCATAATTACCAAAAGCAATTATTTTTTCTCCGGATTTGGTTTCGTATTCTTGCGAAAAGCTTTCTAAATATTCGTTATCTAAAAATTGATCTAAAGTACAAACTTCATTTCGATCAAATGGTCTATGTTTAGCATCCTCATCTTCATCTTCGTCTTCTTCATAATAGTCATTAGGATCAAGCTGAATCATCTCGACTAGATCTTCAAGACTTTCAGGATCTTTTCCTAATGCAGTACAATACTTATCCCATTTTTCTTTATTCCAATCACTATTATTGATTAAAGCATCAAATAAGTTTTCCTTTAAGACTACTTTCTCATCAACTAAGAATGCTTCTTCGTCTTCTAATAACTTATATTCACTAGCTTCACACATAATTAATGAATGAGTACTTGAACTATTAGTTTCAAAAGTATTTTTTCTAACTTGTAACATTATTTTTTCTCCTTAATGACTTTCTTATACTTGTCTAAAACTTCTTCAACAAATTTCTTTGTTTCTTTATGTAAAATCATAGTCTTTTTATGGCTATCATACCAGCTTAATACTTCGTCTAACTTATCAACCTTAAACGAAAAACTCATCCAATCACAAAGCATTTCTACTGCTGTTTCTCTCGGCATTTCTAAAGCTTTATCACCATTATCGTCTTGAACTAAGACCCAATGTTGCCAATGATGTGGATTTGCATGTTGGTGATGCAACCAAGCTAAATCAAAGTCATCTTTAACTTTTTGAGTCTTTTCACTATAAAAGTATTTATCATATGCATCATATTCAGCATCAGTCCACTTAGACATATCATGCTGTGCTATTTGCTTCTCTGCTGCAGCTAAATTGCAGTCTTTGCTTGTAATAATCTTATTATCTTTTAAAAACTTAAAAGCTTTTTTAACATTTTCTACATGTTCTATAATATAATCATTATATTGTTTACTCATTATTCTTCAAAATCCTCTTCTGTGATATTATATTTTGAGCAAGTATGGTCACTACCAACATATACTTGCACTCCAGTATTTAGTCCTGGTTTTAATGTTGGATTAAATGCATCATAATAATCTGAATTATCATTATCGATAACTATCAAACATCCTTTATTAAATATAACCTTAATTAAATCTTCATCATCTAATAAATCTTGACTATCATGATCGATACTTCCAAATGGATCTCCATACTCATCTACATTCAATTCAAATTTAATTTCTTTAATTTCTGGACATAAATCTTGAATTTTTTCTAATAAGGCTCTAGCTTCATCATTTTCATAAATAGCACCATTAGCAATCATTACTTTAGCCTCATCATAAGTAGTATCGTGTTCTTCTCCCCAGTTCAACTGACGACATAAGCTAGTCATGACATAATCTAACTTATCATTAGAACTTGCTAATATATCATCAGTACCAAATCCATAAAAAGATTCAGGACCTGACCAACCATAATCTCTAAAATGAATAGTTAAAACACCATTATCAGTTTCTAATTTATATTCAATTCTATTCTGGTTAGTTTGAGAATAAACTAAAGCATGTGATGAACTTGAATTAGTTTCAAATACACTATTTCTAACTTTTAACATGCTAATCTCCTTCTTTTTCACTTAATTTATTCTCTAACTCTTCAATTTCTTTTTGTTGTATGTCAGCGATCTTTTCATTATCATTTTGGATGTCTGTATATGCATTTGATGTGCCAAAAATAAGTCCACACAATGCACCGGTACTTACATAATTTAATGTAGTATCATTAACAACGCCACACTTATTTAGAATTAAGAATGTTATCAGTGTAATTAAAATAATTATACAAAGAATTACAAACATAATTTTGGTAACTTTAATATCATCTTTAATTTCTTTGATTTCATTTTTATACATTTATATCACCATCCTGTGCTGTGACTACATTTTCAATCTTTTGAATTTTACCATTCTTTGTTTCAAATTGTTTTCCACATTCTAAACAACGATAATGTATTATTGTCCAATTAGGATTTGGAGTATCTTGTAAAATTCCATCTTTATAAATTCTTGGAACATAAGCTAATGATTGCATTGTTACACCTTCTTCATAATGTCTAGCACCACAATATGGACAAACTAAATCTGGATGTAATCCTTCAGCTTTATGAAAATTATAACGTGGTAAATCAAATGGAGTTCTTGAAATTCCACCACAAGCATCTTTTAAGATCTTATTTAAATCTTCATTTGTTTGAATTGGAGTAGGTGTTTGAATAGACTCATCTTCTGCTTCACTTTTTGATCTATCCCAGCTTAAAACTGCTAATGTGGTTTCTGCATAACCTTTATTAAGTGATACAGTAAATCCTTTTGGATTATAAAATTCACATAATCTCATGTAAACAGTGTTTTCAAAATCCTTTTCAAATTCTTCCCAAAGACTTCTTTCTCTAATATATTTACGAACCTTTATATTAATTTGTGGAGTATATGAATATGCTCCACTCATAGCTGCAAATCTAATATGTTGAGCCACATCTCTTTTTATATCATTTACGCATTCATCAACTGCTTGCTTATGTTTAGAATATTTTTCATCTTCAGCTTGCTTAGTGATTTCAATTAATTCAGCTGCAGTTATATCTACATCATTAAGAGAATCGTCTATATCTGGTTTCTCGAAATCCCACTTTTCTCCAAAATCATCTAATGTAAATTCATCAGAAGCATATAATTTACCATCAATAGTTTTATAATTTACTCTTAGCTTGTCATCTACAAATTCACAATCATATCCCATTCTAGGATGTATTGTTAGTACGATAATGTGATTTAAATTGTTTCTGATCTTTTTTCTTAATTCTATTTTATTCATTTTTATCTCCAAATTCATCAAATAACTCATTAAAAGTTTTACATAAAAGTTCAAAACACATTGGAGCTTTTTCAGGCATTTGTGCCTTTCCAGTGCCTAAAAGAATTTGTCCATCTTTCATTGGAACATATACATTTTTTCCAGCCTTTAACTTATTTCTTAAACTAAAAAGTATATTGTATAGATAGAATCTATACTGTCCAAAATTTCTATCATTTAAAAAACTTTCTTGTGAGAGTTTTCTATCTATCTTAGTTATTATACCAAAAGCATTTGGTAAGCCCCTAATCACTGCCTGTGTAACAGAAGGAACATATCCTGTTTCAGCATCAGCTAAGTTATCTCCAAAAACATAAATATTCTCTGGATCTGCTTCAACCTCTGCTCTTGTTCATATTCCTTCATAAGGTAAAATCTTTCCGATCATAGTAGCTCCTAGCCAAAATAATAACTTAATGAGGCTTCTTGCTTATCAGAATTATAATCATATTCCTCTAACTCATCAATAGAGTAGAATGTTTCTTCAAAATATAACAACTCATTAATTCCATGATATACATCTTTTCTAGCTTCATCGTCAATATCTAAGTCTGCAAATTTAGTTCTATTTACAGAATTATAAATTCTTCTAATATGAAGTTTAATATCTTTTAAAGTACAAAACTCAGGTAAACCATTACTCTCATGTAAAGTATTATAAAATAATTTACCTCTTGCAAAATCTAACCAAGTTTCCTCATTACAAACAACTAATGAATGTGAACTTGAACTATTAGTTTCAAAAGTTCCTTTACGAATATTTATCATTAAATATTACTCCTCATCTCGATTATCAATCCTAATTGTATCAAATATAGATAAATCTAAATCCTTTAGATCATTCATAGTAATCTTATCTTCTCTTGAATATGTGTAAGCACAGAATACAGACTTAATATTTGGACATAATGTTCTAGTATAATCAATTAATTCTTTGATTAACTTAGTATCATTATTAAACTCTGCCACAGTATCTCTATCAATACCAGATTTATCTTCATCATCAGAAAACTCAAAACTAAATGTTATGGTTTTAGTTAATGGATGCATAGATTCTTTAATATGAGCTTCAATCTCTTCTTTTGAACTATTGTAAAGAGAATGCTCACTAACATGAATGTCAGAATCATTCCAATAATCAGTTCCAGAAGAAATATCTTCTAAATCCTCTGCATTAATAATTCCAGCATCAAATAATGATTTAAATAGTTGACTTTCATCACCATCTACAATAATTGTGTATTTAGGATTTAATATTAAATCTTCCATTGAGATATTGTGTACTTCGACATAATGCATTGGATCCTCGCCAGAATCATTTGAATAAACAGCACCATAAGTAATATGCTTTTTAAATCCTTTATAATGATAGAATTCACGCTCATCCTTACAAAGAATAATCTTTTTTCTATTGGTAATTCCAGTTTGTTTCATAATAAAATCTTGGATTCTCTTTATATCAGCTTTTTTAGGTTTTCTATAAGTACCTAAAGTATAAGCAGCATAATATCTTAATTTATCTAACGGAGTTCGTAATACTTGGAATGGACTTCTCTCATATGTCATATCACTAGGTTCTATCCAATGCCATAGATCAAAATCTTTATTTCTTTCTTTTTCCCAAGTGCTATATCCTAAAGCTAATTCATCTTCTGTATAAGGTTTAATAATCTTAGATACAACTAAACTATGCATTGATGATGAATTTGTTTCAAAACAATTTCTTCTAATATTAATCATTATCTTTACCTCTCTCTAATTCAGTAACTTGAATTATATCATCTAATAAAATAATACTTTTTAATCCGATTTTATCAAGCATGTTTTTTAAATTAATTGCTAAAGTGTGTTTTTTATTAATTGGCATGCCTTCTTTGTTAATTCTAAAAATATAGACTTTATTTTTATTTAATTCACTAACAGTAATATCGCTACCATTTTTTTCTAAGATTGTTTGTAATTCTTTTTCTGTATAAGTTTTAGCCATACTATCATCTCCTATTAATATAATATACAACAAAAAAAACCGCTAATATGCGGTTTAATTTTTGTTATTATTCCTTCTTTTAATCATTTAATAAATCAGCTAATGCTGCGGTTTTTGATCTTTCTGATTGTACTAAATGGACATATCCAAATAGTTGATTTCCACTTAATCGCTCAATCATAGTTTCGATACCTTTTGATTTTTCAAAAATTGCTTTATCTCTTTGTCGAACATCTGCATCAAACCAAACTTCTGATCCTTCAGCTGCTCTTGCAATAATTAATTGAATATGTTCTTTAGTTAGGTTTTCAGCTTCAGAACACATAATTAAAGTTCTTTCTAAATTACGTCCTCTAAGACTCTGTAATGGTTCAATAACAAGCTTTCCATTACTAAGCATACATTCAACTCCTGCTTCACCACAGTGGTCAATAAAAGGTCCTAAAAATGGCATAAGTTTATCATTAACTTCACCAGGTAAAGCACCTAAATCTTTAGTATCTTTAACATCAACATTATTTCTAATCCATACAATTCTATCAAAAACATTTTGTTCTAATGCTTCTAAAGCAGCAGTAACTAATAACATTGTTTTACCAGTACCTCAAGTACCAGTTAATAATTTAACAGTTTTATCTCTGTCTTTTAGCATATCAATTGCGCAGATTTGTTCTGAATTTCTCGGTTTTATACATATATTTTTATCCGCGCTCTTTTTACTTCTAAAATTGATTGATCCCCTTCCAAACTTTCTTAATTTACCGTTTTCATAACACCATTGAGATGCAAGTTTTTCTTTGCCATCTTCTTCATTGAATACTAACAAATACTCATTTTCTTTCAACTCATAAGGTGAATAGGCCTTAACTGAAAACTCTGCCCATTCATCTAATGTTGGAACCCATCTCTTCCAACCTGTGTAAATAAGTTCGTTTGTCATAACTATTAAATTCTCCTACATCAAAAAACTGATATATACTTTTATAAACATATATCAGTTAATTTAGCAAAATATATTATTCAATTATAACACTTCTGGCTAGATTTCTTGGTTTATCAGGATTGATTCCTTTTTGGATTGCGATATAATATGCAAGTAATTGTAAATAAATAATAGTCAAAGATTGTAAAAATTGTGATCCATTTATAATTTCTGGAATTAATAAATTAAGATCAGTTGTTTCTTTTAATATTTTATTTCTTTCAGTTTTAGATGAAATTACTATTAGTTTTCCTCCTCTAGCTTTAATTTCAGAGGCTGCAGAAATTTCATGGACATTTGTGTCACCAGTACTAATTAAAATACAATAAGTATTTTTATCAATTAAAGATAAACTACCGTGTTTTAATTCTCCTGCTGGAATTGCTTCAGCATGAATTCCACAAATTTCTTTTAATTTTAAAGCACCTTCACAACATGTTGGAAAATCTACACCACCTAATAAATATATATCATGTTTATCAGATAATGTTGTTGCAAGTTTTTGAACATCTAGTCTATTTTTAAAGATATCTTCAATATATGCTGGAATACTTTTAAAAACTTGAATATAATCATCTAGAATTTTATTTGTAAAATTTTTATCTAATTCTCGTTTTTGTAATAATTTTAAATGCTTAACTTTAGCACCAATCAAGTATAATAAAATTAATTGACAAGAGTATGATTTAGTTGTAGGAAGAGATACTTCAGGAAAAGCTTCTGTATATAAAACATAATCAGCTTCAAAAGCTAATCTTGATGTCTTAACATTTGTTATTGCGAGTGTTTTTATTTCTAATAACTTACAATATTCTAATGCAGTTAACGTATCTTGAGTTTCTCCAGATTGAGATAAGAAAATAGCAATAGATTTTTCTTTTTTTAATTGATCAGCCTTATAAATAAACTCTGATGCTAAAATTGTTTTAGTATTAAAATAATGAAAATATCTATTTGTTAAATATTCACCAACTAAACCTGCATTGTAAGATGAACCACTTCCAATAAAATAAACATCATCAGTATTAACTAAAATTTGATTAGGTATTCCTAAAACAATATCTTTATTTATTATATATTTATTAAGAGTATTTTTAATAGCTTTTGGAGTCTCTTCTATTTCTTTAATAAGATAATGTTTAAATTTACCACGACCTGTAGCACTCTTTATTGAACAAAAATTAAATGGTTGTCTATCAGAAGTTATATCATTAGCATTTAAATCAAATATCTTTGTCTCTGTAGCGCTTATATATCCATATTCGTTTGTTCTTAATGGATATGCTAATAAATTATCATCAGTCAATGCTATTGTATCTGAAGATATATAAGACTCTTTTGTTTTTTCATTTAATGCAACAATTAATGAAGATTCTTTTTTAGCAAACCAAATTTTAGTTAAATCATCTTTAAAAACTACACTTAATGCAATTGATCCATTAATACTTAATAATGTTTTTCTAATAGTAGTATTTATATCTTTATATTTTTTATAAAAATAATCTATAAGATTTAAAATTATCTCATTATTAGACTTTGAATAAAAAGCATAATTATATGAAAGCAATCTTTCTTTAATATCTATTAAATTATTAATGTTTCCACTATAAATACCAGTTACTAGATAATCATCTGAATGATTTGATGCTTCACTAATACTTTCATCATCAGCCCAAGTTACATATCCTAATCCAATATTACCAATTAAATTTTGATCTTTCAAATCTATTTTTGATTCTAACTCAGCAACAGTTCCTTTATCTTTAATAATATTAATTCTTTTCTTAGATGAATTAAAAAGAGCTACGGCAGTCATGTCGTGGCCTTTATATTCTAAAGTAACTAAACCTGTTTTTAATTTACTCCAGAGATTTTTAGTCGAGTCTTGTGAAATATAACCAAATATACTACACATAAGTTACTCCTTATCTTTAAACATTTTTATTAACTTCTCAACTATTTCGTTATATCCATCTTCAGTACCTTCAACAACAGTAAATGGAATATTATTTTCATTTAAAAGTTTAATAATTTGTGTATCAATTAATTTAGCTTCTGATTCTGTTTGATTTCTACCATTTGGATTATATTCTTTTCGTCTTTTAATAAAAAGATTTATATTTTCGTGTTTATTAAATTCATACATAATTCCAGGAATTAATGCTGGATTATCACTACAATACATTGCACCTAATAATATTGGAGAATCTGTTACTGCAACATCAACTTTACCATCACATCTTGCGATTTTCCAAGCTTGTTTTCCAGTAATATAAAATTGATTTTTAAATACTAAATCGTTCTCTTCCCAAACCTTATCTTTGGCAAATTCTGAAATATATTCAGCATCAATTCCAGCCATCTTTAGTTTAGAAAAAATATATGTGGCTCCAGTAGACTTACCAGCACCAGGTCCAGCAAATAAATTTATAATAACAGTTTTCTTCATATTTTACTCCTAATATCTTTTCATTAAATCTTTATGATTTCTACAAATATCAACTAATTCTAGTTTATTATTAATATGTCTATAAATTAACAATAATTCACCTGTGATATGTAATTCTTTAAGTCCAGTTAATCCAGACTTAGCAACAGAAGTTTTTTGTAAGTTATGGACTTTATTTCCAGGATGTTCTCCTTTAATAAGTTTTTCTATAATTCCGTCTAGATCCTTATCAATTTTAGTTCCTTTAATCTTACGAATGTCTTTTAGAGCTCTTTCATATGCTCTATAAGTAATTATATTTCTCACATATGTTCACCTCTTGTATTAATATATTATACAATAATAGGCAGCACTAAGCTGCCTATTTTTAAAAGACGTTATAAATTTCCAGTAATTGCTGCGATTATTCCTACAATCAATGCAATAATAAGTATTACAATAATAAGTGCTCCTGCAATTGCCCATGGAATCCAAAGTGGAAACCAAACCCAAAACCAAGTTAACCAAACTGGATTAGCAGTAAGTTTAACAATTAAGAAAGCAATAAATACAAAAAATCCTATTGTACCTAATCCAATGCCACCTTCTTTTATTACTACTGTTTTTGTGTTATCATTTAAGTCGTAATTCATTTTAATTCTCATTTCTATTTAAAAATTCTTTTACAAATTCCATATCTTGCTCTGAATTCTCGTCACAAGTATGTAATACTTTTAAGCAATTATATAATTCATCTCCTAATAAAGCTTTATCTTTTTCTTCAGCTTTCTTAGAATCTTTCCAAGCTTCTAAAGGTCTCATATGATAATTAATTAATAAAGCAAGTTTATATTTATCCTCTGCTGATAAATCAAACTTAATACCTAAAGCAAAGTAAGCACCTGGATTTGCATGTTGATAATAATGAGCTACTTCTGTTGTTTGGCCTTTTCTATTAACATATGTTTTACAGAATTTCTTACCGATATCATGTAATAAAATAGCTTTCTCTAAATAATCAGGATAATCATTTGAATTATAATGAGTATTAAAATAATATAAAGCTGCACGCATATGTTCATCTACATTCATATTGTGCCATGGATTTTCATGAGTTAAATCTTTAGCATAATAATCAACTGCATCTGCCCAAGCAATATTTGGCTCTGTAGAATAATAAACTACAATTATATCCCAACCTTCATTATAAGTAGGTAACTCAAAATTTTTAAGCATATTATCTATAACATACTCTGGTACAACACGATCTCTAGAAGCATTTCTTCTTTTAACCTCAGCAATATCTGTATAAACCACAACTGCCTCAGTGTTAAAAGGTCTAGAAACAGCTTTCTTTAGTCTATCTAAAGTATTTATTCTTAACTTTCTGTTTATATTAGTTGCATCATAAATAACGTCACAGTTATTTTCTAGTGCTCGAATTGCTCTATAAAACATTGTAGCAAATACTCTTTCAGGCTCCATTTGTTCATTTTCGTCACCAAAAAGCTCTTCTCTAATAGAATCAGAAGAAAGAATTACTTTATTTGAATCATCTTTGAATTTATTTGCTAAAGTCGACTTACCACAACCAGGAAGTCCAATTAACATTGTAAACTTTGGTTTTAAATCTGACATAATATAAGCTGACACAGTATCGCCTCATTTCTAATTTATATTTTTAATATTATACAATAATTATAACTAATGTTGTCTAGTATCATTAGATAACATTTTAATTTTTTCTAAATAAGTATATCTATAATTAGTGTTATATAATTTATTATAAGCCTCAACAAATGAACATTTATGCTTTCTCATATAACGTTCACATTTTCGAGTTATTTCTCTATTACAGTAAGGAATTACATCATCAAAATAATTAACCATATTACTCCTTGTTTAATAACTTAAAATATTTTATACCAGTAGCTGTAAGATAATAATAACAAAATACATTAGTATTTGTATCATCATAAGAACTATAAGTTTTAGATATTAAGTTATCTCTATACAAATCTCTAAGTAAATTTGCAAATTTATTTTTCTTAGTTTGTAACTTTTTTTCTAACTCAGCATCAGTGATACCTGGGTTATCATGAATTGCTTTTAAGACAGGCATAAAATATTTTTCATATTTTTTTGGAAGAGAAAGAACTCTATCTTTATGCTTTGTTACTTCAAGTAATGCATCAATAATATTGTAAGTATTAATCTTACTTATTAGATTAATAAGAATTTCACGTAAATCGTCTTCAATATTTAATTCATCCAATAAATCCCAATAATGATTATAATCTGACCTAAGCTTTTTAAAATTCTCTTCAATTGAATTAATACTTTTATCTTTAAAAAGAAGTGCATTTAATAATTCAGCTGTGGCAACTATATATCTGCCTGAGCTTTCTAATTCTTCATTAATTTTTTGATATAGCTCTTTCATAATTAAATAGCACCTCTTCCACTTAAAATCTTCTTCCATCCTGAGATACTTATTTTCTTAAGTTCTTCATCAACATTTTCATATCTAAATAAGAAATATTGCATATAAGAAGGATATCTCTTTACTACTTCTGCATATTCTCTTCTTGAAGAATAATTTGCTGGAGCTAAATTAACAATTTCTAATTTAACTTGAGTTTTAAATAATTCCATCTCTGCAATTAAATTATTTATCTTTTCAGTATATTCAGCTGCGTAGATTAAGAACTCATCTATTTCGTTACTTAATATTATTTCTAATAATCTTGAAGTAGAAATATTACCATTAGTTCTACCTTTATGAGCCAATACATATTCTGGAGACTTTATCTTTACACGGTTGAATTTGTTATCACATACTACATAACCTTCCTCATCCCAAGGTAAAGCGTTTGCAGCATTCTTAACATCTTCTAATGTATGTAAGTTATATCTCTTAGAAGGAGCTATCATTAAAGGTCTTTCCTCTGGTGAATATTCTTGATCAGTAACTAAATATCTACAACCTAAGTAATATAATTTTGGTTCATTATATTCTATAACGACTCTATTATAAGGAGATACCATTTCAAACATATAACAATAGTTTGTATCTAATTCTCCAAAGAAGTCATGCTCATTTATTTCCATATGATTTAAACAGTATAAAAATAATTTACCATAAGAATCTAATTCAGTATCAGCACAGTCTAATGGTGCTTTAAAAGCATCTATTAAACCATTAGTTGAAATATTCCAACCTTTGTTATACCAAACTTTCATTAAAGAACCATCAACTTTTTCTTGTACTGAACAATTATCCCAATTTATTTCTGGACAATAAGATTCACCATAGTTACCAAATTTATTGAATGGATGACATACACAAGTCCAATCATCCTCTTTGAAGATTATACCTCTAGCTTCTTGTACTAATGGTAAGTTAAAATCTGATGATAATTGGTTATACTTAAACATTATATAGCCATTATCTCTTGATATTTTTAAATTGTATGGGTCTTGAGTTAATAACTCTTCCCAGTTATCATGTGACTTTATAAATTCTAATAAATACAACATTTTATCACCTCTATATTTATATTATACACTAAAGTAAAAGAAAAAGAAACTCTTTTTTAGAGTTCCTTAAATTTTTCTTCTCATCAGTAATAACAATCTTGTCTTTTAAATATAAAATGTCTGTGCGTTGATAACGATAAGATTTCTACTGTAAATTCATTTAATTCTGGTTTAAAATCTTTTTCTACATGCTTTATTGCGAAATGATTTTGAGAATATTTATAAATAAAAATATCACCAACATCTAAATCAGTAAATAAGTTATCACCAAGTTGTAAAGTGTACATGATTATACTCCTCTACTTAATTTAGATAAAAAAGAAAGGCGACATGTATGCCATGCCACCACCAAATCCCCAGTGGAGATCTGTTTTGGATCCCTAGTAGAGTATCCCGCCGATCATTATATTATACAATGATTTTTTAAAATTTACATGCTCTCATGAATTGTTCTTGAGATAACATCATCCTGTTGTTCTTTAGTTAATTTAATAAAGTTAACAGCGTAACCAGAAACACGAATAGTTAATTGAGGATATTTCTCAGGATGGGCCTGAGCGTCTAATAACATTTCTCTATTAAAAACATTAACATTTAGGTGATATCCACCATCATCTACATATGTATCTAACATTTGAACTAGATTATCTACTCTTTCGCTCATATTTATTCTCCTATTTAGTATATAAAACTGGCTTAAATTTTTTGTTTTTTATAGTAGCTTTAAAATCAATCACTCTTTGATTAGAAGAGCCTTTATAACGTAATTTTGGATCAAATAAGTCAATATCAAACTTACCATCTATAAGTACATCAATAGAACTATCTTTAATTTTATCAATTACGTCTTCTAATAAATATCCTGTCCAAACCCAAACAGATTTATTTGGATAAACTTCTTTGAATTTTTCAATTAATCTTAATGTTCCATCTATATTTTTATCATGTAATGGTTCACCACCTAAAATACTTAATCCAACAATATAATCTGGTTTGGCTAATTCAATTATTTTTGAGATTGTTTCTTCAGTAAATTCTTTTCCAGAATTAAAATCCCAAATAGTATAATTATGACAACCTTTACAATATAAATCACAACCGCTAAAGTAGATTGCTACTCTACATCCTGGACCATCTGAGATATCCATTTTTCTAATTTGAGAATAATTCATATTTAACCTCCAAGAAAGATATAGGAAGCTTATTCAGCTTCCTTATTATCTAAGTGTAAAACTCTATCTTTAATTTCTTGTGTTCTACCTTTGTTCCAATAATGCTGGCCGATGTAACCACAAGTACGTCTAGCAACATTTAAGAAGTCCTTATCTCTATTTCCACACTGTGGACAATACCAATTCAAATCATCGTCTAATAAGATTTCACCATCATATCCGCATTTTTGACAATAATCTGATTTAGTATTTAATTCAGCATACATAATATTATTATAAATAAATTTAATAACTTCAAGTACTGCTTCAATATTATTTTGTAAATTTGGTGTTTCAATATAACTAATAGCACCACCTGGAGATAATGCTTGGAATTCAGATTCTAGTGCAAGTTTATCAAATGCATCAATATTTTCAAATACAGGAACGTGATAACTATTGGTAATGTAGTTTCTATCATGACCATCTAATTTCTCGAATACGTCAGCTCCAAATCTAGCCTTTAAACATTTAGCAAATTTATAAGTTGTTGATTCAAGTGGTGTTCCATAAATTGAATAATCAATATCTTCTTCAGCTTTCCACTTATTACAAGCATCATTCATATGTTGCATTACTTGTAAACCAAATGTTTTACCACCATTACCGTCTGTATGAGAATGACCTGTCATGTACTTAACACATTCATATAATCCAGCATATCCTAATGAAATAGTTGAATAACCATGATATAATAGTTCATCAATCTTCTCATGTTTATCTAATCTAGCTAATGCACCATATTGCCATAAGATTGGAGCCATATCTGATAATTTTCCTTTTAATCTTTCATGTCTACATTTTAATGCTCTATGACATAGTTCAAGTCTTTCATCAAAGATTTTCCAGAATGCATCCATATTTCCTTTACTAGAGAATGCAACATCTGGTAATGAGATAGTTACAACACCTTGATTAAATCTTCCAGAATATTTATGTTTACCTTCAACATAATTCTTTGCTTTAGCAATATTACCATACTTCTCACTAAATCTATCTGGAGTTAAAGCTGAACGACAACCCATTACTGAATAACAGTCACCTTTCTTTAATTCCTTCATCTTCTTTTCTGAAATATAATCTGGAACTAAACGTTTTGCTGTACATTTTGCTGCAAGTTTTGTTAAATAATAATATTCAGAATCTTCATTAATATTATCTTCTTCTAAGACATAAATTAATTTAGGGAATGCTTGAGTGATATAAACACCTTCCTCATTTTTCATTCCGATAATTCTTTGCTTTAAGAATTCTTCAATTAATAATGCATGATCATGTTTTAATTCAGGTCTTTGATTTAAATACATGAATACAGTAATAAATGGAGCTTGTCCATTAGTTGTGGACATCGAATTAATTTGATAATTAAATGTTTGTACAGAAGCCTCAATTTCTCTCTTTAAGTCATCTTCAGCATATTTATAAGCCTTTTTGATAAAATACTTTTTAAAGAAATGACGTTTAAACCAGTTTCTTCTATTTAAATGTATTTCAATGTATTTCTTTCTACTTGAGTCTACAAATGGTACTAGATCTCCTAAATCAATAGAACATCCACCATATTGTGAACTTGCGACTGCTGTAATAATTTGTGTTGCAATTGTTGTTGCTTTACTTAACCAATGTGGTTTATCGATTTTAAATCCATTTACAACAGTACCATTTTGAAGCATATCATCAAGATTAATTAGATCACAGTTATGTAATGCATTTTGTCCAAAATAATCTGCATCATGGAAATGAATAATACCATCTTGGTGAGCTTTTACGATATCTTTAGGCAACAAAAGACGGTTAGTAAGGTCAGTGGAAACAATTCCAGCCATATAGTCACGTTGAACAGTTACAATCTTAGCATCTTTGTTACTATTCTCTTCATTCCAATATTCTGATGTTCCGCCTAATAAGTCAAAAATAGCATCATCAGTAGTATTAGCTTCTCTTCTTAATTTATGAATATATCTATATTGAATATAAGAAGATACAATTTCTGGCTTATTTAATTCTACAAGTTTATTAACAATAATATCTTGAATGGCTTCTACACCTAAACACTTTTTATCGATATTCTTAATAAATTCAGCAATACTAGTTATTTCTTCCTCAGTTAATCTATGTGCTTTCTTAGTTTCAGCATTAGCTTTTCTAAGTGCAATTTTGATTTTATCTTCATCAAATGGCACTTGCTTCCTGTCTCGTTTAATAACTTTTTCCATATATTAAGTTATCCTTTCTTTTAAAATTTTTTGTTGATATATTTATATCTTAGGTAATTAATTTAGCATTAGAAAACCCTTGAAAATATTTACATATTAACTCTATTTAATATACAAAAATTTCTGGTAAGGAAATAAAAAACTAAGTACGAAACTTAGTTTTTATAATTAAAATTTAAAGTTAATTTTATTCAGCTTTACTTGGATCAAATGTAAATGACTTTCTGATTAATAATCCTGTATATGGATCATTAAAAACTTCTTTAATTCCTTCTTCATCATCTTCATAAGAAATTTGTTCAGCTATTCCATCCCAAATAGTTGGGAAATCTCCATATCCATAAAGGTCAATATCTGTTAGTGCAGAAATTAATCTAGTATATTCTTCAACAGAACATAGACCACCATATGGCCATACTTTAATTAGATTATTAATACGCTCATATCCTTCTGAGTTAGTATCTCCAGACTCATATTCATTTAGATAATCTTCCCAAGCTTCTATTTCACCACCAAAATCAACTAGTTCTCTAATTTTATTTAATAATTCTTCTGGAGTATTTATAATTACTGGTTCGTCTTCATCGCCAAAAATCTGAAAAGATGTAACAATAATACCTATATTTTGTTCTATTTCCTTAAAATAAGGTGAAAAATCATCTAATTCTGGTTCATATCCAATCATACCATTTACCTGTGAACAAATATACTTTATTTCTTCATCTGTAAGTTGTCTATATTCAGCTCTATTTAAACTTTCATTTAATTTTCTTTTGTAATAAATTGATTCTCTTACTTTTCTTTTTTGAGGTAAATCAGCAGTCCATAAATTATCTCAATCTATACTGAATTGATTTCTATTCTTATTCATTTATGTCTCCTAAAAATAATTTAATATAATTTATGTAATTTAGCAAAAAATTTATTCTTCAATAAGTGTTTGTTTTGCTCTTTGGACTAATTCAATTAAATCAACTTCGCTTATTTTTGTTTGTGCTTGGACGGATTTATATTGACATTTAAATAGTGATAAGAATTCTGGTAACCAACCTCTAAGATACCAAGTCAGATTATCAGTTTCTAAATTTGAAATATTCTTACAAGCTTCTCTTAATTGGTTGATTTTTTGTTCTGAAATTCCATTTGTAATATCGTCTATTATAAATCTTGAATCTAGAGTACCTTCATATTGATTATTTGAATTTCTTATCGCACCACAATTTATTAAGAATCCGCTAAAACTTATTCCAAAAGAACTATAAATAGTAAAATTTTTATTTTTACTCTGAACTTTATTTAATGAACTCATTGCAATAATAACCCATAAACATAAAGCATAAGCATATAAAGTAATAAAATTTGCGTCAGCTTCAGTTATGGTAAGAAGACTCTGACTTTGACTATTTTCTGGAATTAATTCTAATAATTTGTCTTTAAATTCATGACTAGTAAGTAAAGTTGTACTTATACTACGAAGAAGAGAAATTCCATCTTTTGTAGCATTCGAACCAGCGAAAACTGGACATTTATAAAAATATCGATTTGCAATAAAAGCTAATGATTTATTTTTTAAAAGTAATTCTACATAATCAGAAGAGCTTAGATGTAGAAGTGGTTCTTTTGCCATATTAATCTCCTAAACTCAGTATATAATTTAGCTATTGTTTCATTAGGTTTTTAAGTATTTCAAAATAGACCTTCGTAATTTTTGGATAACAATATGAATCTTTTAAATCACAATCTTCTAATTTAATTCTTCTATCTAATAAATATCTTGAGACTACTTCTGCTTCTTCTTTTGTCATTGAGACATTAATAATGTCTTTATTGCCTAAGTATTCAAAATCCACATTAATCACTTTCCTTTTCATTAGATTTTGATTCAATTTTATCTTTAATAAATTTATCAAAATCATAAGGTTTAATTAATTCAATTATCTTATTATAAACTAAATCTCTAGTTTCTTCAGTATCAAATTGTAATATTGATGGATCTTCACTCGGTCTATAAATCATAATTAAATAAAAACATTTATTAACTTCGTCTTCAGAACAATCTCCATTTTCTAAATCTTCATCTGTATAAGTATATTCACTTGTTGACATACCAACAATATTTTCTAAAGTAAAAATCTTATTATTAAACTTAAAATATTTCATTATTTGTCCTCCCAGTCTGGATCATCTAATCCAAATTCTTTTCTTAATCTTTCATTTTCTTCTTTATTAATCCAACGACCATAGTCTGTCTTTATCCAACCTGGATTTTCTTTAAGCCATTCTTCAACTCTTTCTTTACCTTCTTCCATAGATTCAACCCACTCAAAATGGTTATCTGGAAATTCATATTCAAACATAATATGTTCATCAGCACCAACTGCTTTGAAGTGGTCTTCATATTCTTTATCATTATAATCATTTTGAATCCACTCTACAGTAATGGTATCTTCATAACCAGCAGGTTTTATAAGAATTTCAACAAAAGAATCTCCACTTGTTCTATTATATTCTAACAGAAAATTAATTAATTTAATATGTAAGCCTTTCTTTTGCTCTTCTAAATTAAATCTCATATAACTAGGTTCAATCATACTAATTCTCCTATATTAAATCTTCTTTATTATCTGATGTTGCAATAATAGTATCACAATACTCTCTTGCTACTCCATACTTATCTTGCTCTGTCCACACAGCGTAGACAGTATCTAGACCATGTTCAGAGTGTGTTCCAAATCGTATTTTAACCATGTCTAATAGATCGATAATAGCATTAAGTTTTTCAGTCTTAATATATCGATGAAGTTGCTTTATATTTATATCATACTTAGGACTAAAATAGGTACTAACCGGAACCTCTTCATAAGACTCATCTACTGCAATAGTTAAATTTACAGGTAAAACTCTTATATTATCTAATCTAACATCTTCACCATATCCACGTCCAGATAAATAACCATTAATAGCAGCTTTCCATCCTCTATAATATTTGATATGTTTATTTAGATTAGCGAGTTCCTCTACAGGTATCCACCAACCTTTATCCCAAATATTTTTTAATTCTTTATCAAAAATAACCCATTTAGTTTGTTTTAGATTTAACATACTCTCACCTCTATATATAAGTATACAAAGAAAAAGAATCTGAATAACCAGATCCTTTAATATTTTATAATTCATCACAAAGATATCCATATTTACAGAACCAATTAGCAACGATATGTCTATGACAGAAATCTTCTGGTTTTTCATAACATAATAATACTTTACCTTCTAATTGTTTAGCTAGTTCATGTACTTGTGGAACTAATGGTTCTAAGGTTTCCTTAACATAAGCTTCATAGTATTGCATTTGATAGTCAGGATTCTCTTGAGCTTTCTTATCTAATGTCTTCCACCACTTTAACAAATTTTGAGATGGTGCAAAACATAACATAGATTCACCGATAAACCAACTTGGAGTCCATCTAGCAATAGAGACTCCTTTATCACCTCTATATTTTCCAAAATAAGAAGTATAAATCATTTTAGTCTCCTTGTTTTAAATAAATATATTTAGCATAAAGCTCTTCATGCTCGTTTGCTGAATTTACCTTTTTTATCAATTCAGCTTCTTCCACTGTATTTAATTCCTTAAAATTACAATAAACTAAAACTTCCCAACCTTTATTATATTTATCTAAGAGTATTTTATCTGCGGCTCTTTTACTTCTTGCTTTAACAATAACTTTCAAATGACCATATTTTTTATTTAAGCCTTCATAAAAATGATATCCATTATACATATTATTTCTCACTACCTTAATTTATTTAAAACTTCTATTAAATTCAATCCAGTTCGGATCTTCGTCACCTTTATCTTTAATCTTTTTAAAATTCTTTCCTATAACTTTATAACAATTATGTCTATTATAAATAGGTCCTAAATCTGCAAACCAGTCGTCTAAATCATCATAATGATATGTATGTACAATAGTACCAGATTTAGTTACATAATATTCATCTCCATAGTCAGTACTACCATCTACGCAACTACATACACCAGCATACTCTGCAGCTGTATTAAGATTATCTAAATCTATAGTCTTCTTACCATTAGACCAAACACCTGTATAACATCTATCTTTCATTAATTACACCTACTTATTAAATAAACTTTGAACTGCTGGAATAGAGTAGGCATCAGCTCTTGAATCTTCTTTTGGTAATGAAGTTGAACCAAGAACAGTATCGGTTGGAGAAATACATCCTACAGAATAATCATGTTGAATTTTAATAGTAGGCACAAATGCTAGAATTTCATCAATGCATTTATCACGAGCTTCTTTAGTTTTAAAACTAGAAGTAAAGCAACCCTTACCACTAAAATTAAATTCTAATTTATACTTCTTTCCATCTCTAGCACTATCGTCTTCATAAGGTGAAAAATATTCTAATTGCATTAAGTTAACAACCCAGCCATCACCAAAATCATATAAAAATCCCATATTATATATCACTCCTAAATGTTTTGTTATCAAACTCAAAAGTTATATTGTACATTACATCATTTTGCTTTTTCTTAGTAGCGGTTTTCCAATCCATTTCAATGCTAGATGGCCAGCATCCTTGATAAACCTGATTACCTATAATAATATCAGCCTTATATTCACGTGGAGAAGCATGTTCTTTTACACCTGAAGGGTCCCAAATATCAGTCATAAGCTTGGTAATCTCTTGAGCAGCTATACCATCAGTTTTTGCATAAATAGTTCCACCTTGTAAATGTAAGCTTACAAAAGCCATATCAAAATCAAATTCTGGTTGTAGTGTTTCATTTAAATAAGTTATATTAATTCCTTTATATTTACTAGGAATATTTTGATCTTCATTATATAATAACATTAAAAATCCCAATGCCTTTCTGCAGAAGTTTTAACTGTATTTGTTAGGTGGACACTTTTATTAGCATTATAAATTTTACTATAAGCTTCATCTCTTTCTTTCTTAGTTGAAAAATAAAAATTATTATAACCTCTAATAAAATGTAATTGAAGCCCATATTGACCATCTGTTCTATCTTCTAAATAAAACTTTTCAGCATATTGGATAAGCTCTGGATTAATTAAAAGTCCTTCTCTAATTTCTAACATATTATTTTGTCTCCGTTACATTCATTTCATAATTAGCTAAGACTCTATCTGGAGTATCTGCTATCTGAGCTAACACTAAAGACTTAGCTTCATCTTCATTTTCAGCAAACACATAAAAACCTTTAATTGGTTTATTATTATCAATAAATAAAACTGAATAAATTTTGTTCATATTATGCATTATCCTCCATTGATTGAAAATATCCAAAGAATGTACCATAAATAAATTGGTCATTATCTAAGTCAAATTCATCTTCATTAAATAAAGATATATCAATTGATTTCCAAGTTTCTTCTCTGTCAGTATCACCAAAACGACCTTTAATGTAAATGATATCAATTCTAGTTTCTAATGAATCTGAATCAGAGTCGACAAACTCTATATCAAAATCTATATTATTTAACTCAAATTTCCACTTATTACCAAAAGTATGCTGTAAACAATAATTAGCTATATGTTCTACTTTAGTTTTAAACTCTATCATTTCTTTAAGCATAATATCACCTCATGTATCAATTTAATATACAATAAAAAAGAAGTCAGATTAGTGACTTCCTTTATTTTTATTTTAAATTACCATTCCTTCCAAGTAGACTTACGAATAACAACAGTCTTCTTGCCGTTTAATATGTCACGAAGCTCATAAGGACTTAGTGCTAAAAATCTACCATAAGTTCCTCTACAACAATATACTCCGCCAATATCTTTACAGTCTGTGCAAATAACAGTTCCATTCTTAGGAGTTCTTTCTAGCATCCAAACACCATAATGACCATCAGTATCATCTTCATATAAGAATTCATTAAGCTCTTTACGATCGTCAATATCAAAGATATGTAAGTTCTTTATATGAATTGCATAGGCTTTATCATGAGTCATTTGATCTTCAATCTTTTCTCTACTCATACAAGCAGCATCTTCAAGAGAGACAATACTCATAGTATTAGTAGTTGGAAGATAATCATGCTGCCAATCTAAATCGCCGTATAATTCATAGAATATATCTTCTACTTCGTAATCACATTCGGCAACTATATTGCCATTACAAATGTCCTCAAGCATACTCTTATCTTCCCAACGAGTTTCATATCCATAATTAATATATTCTGAAGGTGATAAGGCACAATATTCTCTATGATATACTAAATAAGGTTTTGATTTATTACAATATAATAATAACTTATAAGTCACATTACTCACCTACTTTATTAATCTATAATAACCATGGCCATTCTCATCCACAGTATGTTTAACAATTACTTTAGATCCTACTTCACCTGTAAACCTAGATTTAGTAAATATCATACCATAGATTTCTACCTTATCAAAATCATATTTAATAGCATAGCTTTCAATAGCTAATAAGTCTTCACTAGCAAAATGATATTTACCATCTATATATAATACAAAGCAATCGATTAACTCTTCAACACCATTTTCGGTTTTAGCTATTACTTGTTCTTCCTTAACTACATCGGTCTCGCCAATATAATAACCAGTAACCTTTTTATTCTCTATAATAATATCATCATACTTATTTATTTCATATATATTTGAATTAGTTCTTATAAACATATTATTTCTCTATCTCATTATTACTTTACTTCTTGAATGCCTAGCTTCTTATATATAACGTTTAATCTTGCTGTGTAAGTATCAAGAGTCTTTCCAATATAATTAGATACACGATTTATAAACTCATTATACGAATTAGCTTGAACATTATTATAAACAAGGCAACCATTCTTTCCTAAAAGGTACTTAAGTTCTTTTCTGGAAAAGATCTTACCAGCGAAAGTAAAACGCTTAGTCTCTACAGCAGAAAGATGCTCGTTTAATACATCTAAGAAAAGCGTTCCACAATATCTATAATGTGTAGCCTCACAATGACCTAAGTTATCACATACTCTAAGCATCTTACCACAGTTATTCATAAGTAAATCGTTAATAGCTTTTAAGTCATTACAGCGTTCTTTTATCTTAAAGATTTCAGTTTCTAATTTTTTATAATATAATAATTTAGTCATCTTTACTCACCATTTTCCTTTAAATAATATCAATTCTATGAACACCATCTCCACGAATGATATGATACTTACCATACAATTCTTTACAAGATGTGAACACCTCATCATAGATACTATACAAATTAGATAACTCTATTGTTCCATACTGATCAATATTGTTTGCAATCATCTTCATAGTCTTCTTATATAACTTTTCAGTTTCTTCATCTCTAAAAATAAATTGAGTCTTCATTAATTATCACCTTTACCTTCTTCTATTTTATCATACACAACAACTATAGAATAATCTGAATAAGTATGAGTACTATATCTGCTACCAACTACATTTTCTATAGACTTCCAAAATATATTAGATAGTCTATAACCTCTTTCATTCCAAAATGGTAAACTTCGTTCTAGATCATCTATAGTTTTATAAGTCTCGATCATTTGTTTCATTATTAATTCACCTCTAAAACTTTAGTGCCTCTTCAATTTCATATCTTTCATCCCAAGTTATTTCATAAATTTTACATAGGGCATCTAGATAACCTTTAATATAAGAGTCTACATCAGACTGAAGAATATAGTCTTCAAGGTTTTCTTTAATTTCTTCTATAATTTCTTCTTTACTCATTTTCTTATACCTCGATTTCTTGATCTAAGATATCTTGATTTAAAACATTTAATACGTCTTGTTCAATCTTGCTATTAAGATATTTCTTACTAAGTTTAAATTTAAATAAATTAGAAATATGATCTTTATTAATTTTTACTGCATACTTCATAACATAATATCTTTCAGGATATTTTTGTAAATGATCTAGGACTGCAACTTCGCGCTTCATTTCCTTAATAGTTAAATCTCTAATTTTCTTTTTCACTATTCAGTCACCTCACATTTAATTATATGTTCTTTAATATCTTTAATAACAAACATAAAGTTAGTAATCCTATCTCCTACAAGTCTCTCAGCAATAGTCTGAGCTCGCATGGGTCTGACTGCACAGAACCAATAACCTCTTACAATCTTACCATTCACTTTACCTTTAAACTTTACTTGCTTCATATTAGTTCACCTTTACAAAGTCATTCTTTGTATCCCATTCATAATAGCTTTCATCCTCACAATCAACATCCTCTAATACATAAGAAGATTCCTTAGTAACATGGTCAAAGTATTGAATCTCTACTTCACTACTATAATAACCATTTTGGTCTGTATAGCAAGGAACATAATACATCTTTCCTTCATTACCAAATCTAAAACCATAATTACACTTTTCAAATGTTAATGGAGTAGTAAACTTTTCATTAAATATTCCAGTATCCTTTAATTGTCTGAAGTCCGGCCAGTTAATCTCACAACAATCTGGACAATGTTCATAACCCATAAAATCTCCATTATCAAAATATATTCCATAATCATCTATACTCTTTACCTTCATCTTCTTTCACCTCTTCTTTATATTTATATTATACATTAAAACCATTAGAATGTAAATATATTTTTTAAAGAAAATAAAAAAAGAGCTTAATTAAAAGCTCTTAATAATTATTTATAATTTAAAAGTCTAAGTCTGAAATGGCTGAGTTAAAGTCAGATATAACTTTGTTAAGGTCATCTGATGTTAAATCATTATCTTTCTTTGCTTCAGGTTCAGGCTCTGCTGTAGGTTTAGGTTGTTCAGGTGCTTTTTCAGCTTTAAGTTTATTATTGACCTCTTCTAAAGCTTGGCTCTTTGTAGTTAATGTATTAAAGATAGCAACATGTAAATGAATAGTAATATTATTTAGAGCCATATTATGAGCAGTAACAGTTTCTAGAATTAGTTTACCAGTATTAGCTTCAACAAGAGCTTTGAATTCTGGATAATCATTAAATACTTTAAATAATGTTATATCAGAATTTTTAACATTTGCTGTAATACCATTCCAACTAAAGTTATTCCATTTATTTCCATAAGCATCGATTATTCCATATTCAAAAATATCTGAAGCAGCTGATTGATACATACCTTTACTAATATATTCTCTTATTTCTTTTTGTACTTCGTTAATATCTCTCTTTGGGTAACTAGGCATTCCGCTTTCAGCAAGTTTATCTTCTTTTGGATTACCTTTTACACCTTCAGATAAACAACCATTTAATACTAATGAGTTAATAGCATTGAATAAGATCTGGTGCTTATCATCATCACTAGCATTAGCAAGTTCTTTATCAATTAACTCTTTATTCTTTGCATCTACTTTATTAGATATTGTAATACGTAAGCCTGGGTTATGATAATAATCCATCATAGCTTCATGTTCATTAGCAGCTTCTAGTGCATCAGCAATTAAAGAGTCTAATGCATCTTGCTCATCAAGTTCTAGATCTGCTCCCCAATCAGATAACTTCTTAGCTGTTTCAGCATCTCCAACTAAACTATAAACAATCTCTCTAGCTGCGTACATAGCTGCTGGTGCACTCTCATCGAATAGATCATACCAAAAGTCCCAATCTAAACTAGAGCCATAGCCAGCTATATCTTCAAATAGTGCATCTGAAAAATCTCTCATATATTTAATCTCCTATTTAGTTCATTTATTAACAATAAAGTTTACAGTTAATTTAGCATATAATAAAAAAGACAGATATTATTCTGTCTCATTAAAACTCTTTTAAAGTATTTGCGGTAAAGTATATACAGTCTTCATATAAGAAGTTATTGTCTTTCTTTCCATTCTTATCAAAACCATCAAAGCTTTCCCAACCACTCTTACTAGTAGTAACTACTTCTTTTCTTATGGGTAGGTTAGGATATTCCTTTTCCAATACCTCGAACAATTCCTGCTCTGTCTTATCACTATAACCTATTACCTTTGAGTCACCAGCAGGATCACCTTTACCTACACAATAAAATCTAAAACGTTTAACTATCCACTTCATATACTATTCTCCTTTATTATCTGAACTCATGTGGTTCTCTTCTTCTTACATCATCAGGAGTAGTTCTTTCTTCTCCTACAGTTTCAGTACTATAATCATAATCAAACTTCTTACATAAGTCCTTTGCTACAGATTCATCTTCTGTAACGCACACTACCCAATAAGCAGTCTGATAATAACCAGTATCCTTACTTGCATATACTACATAATATTGCTTCATGTTATTCTCTCTCCTTTAATCCTAATTCATTTAAGTAAGCTAACTCTTCTTCTGTAAAAGGAAGATTACTAATCTCTACATCACTCTTAGGATAGAAAGTAATCTCTTGTCTTTCAATAGGAGTATAAGTATTATCATCTAGATCTATCATAAACTGAGTTAGTACAAATGGATTATCATCTTCGTCAGCCATAGAATAAGTATATGTATCTTCATGTATTTCGGTTAATCTGAATCTGCCAATTCTATTCTTAATATCCTTCATAATCCACTACCTCCTTATTTATCTTACATGTATATTATACCATATTTATTTTGAAATGTAAATACTTTATTATAATATTATTTGCTCATGTCTTCCTTAAGCCACCAGGTCTTCTTATAATCACTCTCATAAAATCTTGTTCTACCAAGTGTATATCCATTAGTAATACTTCTTAAACAAAATTCATTTCTTACGCTATCATAGTCAACTATAAATTCATCTGTTCTCCACATACTATATCCATCAAAGAATCCATATTTCTTTGCTATAAGAAGTTTACTTTCCTTTTCGTTAAGTGCTTGCTTGATAGGCAAAATCAAGTTATCAACATAATCGTTGATATTATCATTTACACCATTACCAATTAACATATCTTTTAATGTTTCTAATGCTTCATTATAATCTTGCATATTACTTACCTCCAAATATAACTGCTTCTAATTTATCAGTAGGGAATGTTTGATATGTAGCTCCTTTAGTCTGCCAATCCCAACCAAATAATAAATCTATAAATGTTTGAGTGCCATAGCCAAGATGCTTAAAGAAATACTTATCTTCCTTACATCTCACTGCTACTTGGTAATCTCCATCTATATCATCCATCTGTATAGAATAGTGCAAGCCATCTCTTACAAAATTTATTCTATCTAAATGACTAAAAGAACATAGACCTATATAGTTAACTCGACCTGTCTTAAGGTTTGTTTGATGTTCTCCTTGTAGACCATGTCTTTTTATATGAGTTATCTTTAACATATTAAACACCTAATTTCTTTTCTATCTTTTTTAGTTCCTTTTCTGTTTCTTTAAATAAAGCATTTAAGCCTTCATGAATAATCATGCTTTCAGTATCTGCTTTATTATACTTACGAGATATATCATCTATCATTTGTAGCTTTAATTTAAGCTCAGCTTCTTTATTTAAATAATCTATTAATGTCATACTATTCACTCTCCTCTTGTTTAGGTAGGCAAGTTCCATACCATCCGTTTCTTTGGAAGTTATACCAATAGTCCCAATTAGAGATATGCATGAACATAATATGTATAGCATGACAATCTTCTGGAGTTATAGCATAGCCGCCTTGAAATATAATAGTACAGTTCCTAGTTGTTCTACGGATAGTTGCTAATACAGCATACTTTCTTTTTAATACCTTACCATTATGAGCGTGAGTTATTATTTTATAATACTGTACATTATTTTTATCTTCAAAAGGAACTAAACTTATAGGTCCTGCTGCTATTGTTACTATCTTTTCAAGCGGTCTTTTATCAGCCATATATTACTCACCTCTTATAATTATTTATACAACAATAATATTAGTTATTATTAATAACCTTATCTAAATCCTGTTTAGAAACAATATACTCTTTATATGAATATGAATGCCACATTGGAAACACTAATACAAATAAAGCTCCAATAAAACCAAATGAAGATTTACCTTTCTTTTGATTAGTTATTACCTTTACATAATTATTATATTCATATTGATTTACCTTATCTTTATCTAAAGATTGAACTTCAGTAATAATATTAGAATTAATCTTATTACCTGTT